>JAEEGI010008399.1_pt1 | contig 22822 bp, 22 predicted proteins | sample 8958751 | NCBI WGS metagenome assembly JAEEGI01 (sample SAMN16246545, study PRJNA631951) | gut metagenome | biome: gut microbiome; feature: rumen; material: KS-attached | host: Bos | place: Iran: Karaj | collected 2018-10 | reverse complement strand
CGTTTAACGTTTTCTGGGATGTTCTTCTACCCTTAGAGCAGATTTTTGCTATCTCTTTTAAACGAATATCGCCATTACCTTGGCATGGCGGAAGGGAGCTTCGAGGAGATTTTCAAGCTCAAAAGCAAGAAGGAGTTCGCTGTGAACCCTATATCCCTGACAGGTTACCTCATCGACAAGAAGTTCCCTAGCGAGGACATCCGGACATATCGTTCTATGGCCAGGATGTGCCCAGCGGTGGTGTCCAGAGTCCTGAGAGGCGACATCTCCGCGGAGGACGCGGCCAGCCAAGCCTCAAAGCAAGCCAAGGTGGACGTCTCCATAGCAAGATCCCTGTTCGAGAGGATGTCGGCCAGACCGGAAGTCGAACATAAGACTATAGTCCATAAGGTCGAGCCTGTACAGAGGCCTGAACCTTCGGACAAACCGGTAGATAAGAAACCCGAACCAGAGGTTATACCGGCAGAGAAGAAGACTATAGTCTCAAAAGAAGCGCCAGTCCATATAGATTCCAGATTCAAAGGAGTCAAGGAGACGGCGGTCGACGGGATGGAGTTCGAGCTCTCCCTGAGGGAAGCCCGCCTGAAGAGATGCGACAGAGCGAATCCAGGAGCCAGCATACCGAAGACGGTGGACGGGCTTCCGGTGACCATCATAGGAAAGGAAGCGTACAAGGGCTGCGAACCGATAGCGTTCTCCGTCACGCTCCCGGAGACAGTAGTGAAGATCGAGGAGAGGGCCTTCAATGGATGCCACAGGCTGGAATCGATAGGTCTTCCGAACGCTCTCAAGGAGATAGGCGACTGCGCTTTCAGCAGATGTAGGTCCCTCAAAACAGACATACCAGATTCCGTGGCCGAGATAGGGAAGGGCGCTTTCGAATATTGCACCAGCCTGGAATCGATAGCGTTTCCGAGAATCGCGGCAGTGAGCGACTTATGCTTCAGCCACTGCGTCCACCTGAAATCCATCGATATCCCGGATACTGTGACCTCCATTGGGGACTACGCCTTCGAGCATTGCGTCGAGCTGGCCCCTATGAATCTGCCGCCCAGCTTGACCTCCATCGGCAAAGGAGCTTTCAGGGGATGCAAGAAGGCTGAATCCATAGAGATCCCCGATTCCGTCAAGGAGATAGGCGCGGAAGCGTTCTGCTCATGCACCGATCTGAAGAAGATAAAGCTGCCCAAGGATCTGTCGAAGATAGAGGACCGGCTATGCTTCGGATGCGAGCATCTGGAATCCTTGGAGATCCCCGATACGGTCAGGTCCATCGGAAGCTTCGCGTTCTATAAATGCAATTTAAAATTTTTAAGGCTCCCGCGCCTGTTGGAAAGGATAGAGGACGGTGCTTTCTACGATTGTTTCTATTGTACATACGCGTACCTGCCAGAATCCGTCACCTACGTAGGCAAGAACTCGTTCCCCAGAGGCTGTAAAGTGGTCGAACCTGAATCACGGCGGAGAAAAAAATACTATCGAAGAGGTGACTGAAAGATGCCCAGCTGGATCGAACCGCCCGTGAACAACAAAGCAAAAGAGACTTCAGGAAAAACAGGCGAGATCGAGGAACCGAAGCCTGACGAGAAGCCTAAGGACACCAGGAAGACTATAGTGGTTAGCGGGATGAAATTCGAGCTGCTGGATAAGGAAGCACGTCTCATCAGATGCGACAAGACGAGGCCATGGGCCAGAATACCGAAAGAGGTCGAGGGGCTCCCGGTCACGAGGATCGGAGGATAGGCGTTCAAGGAATGCGGCCCCTCCGTCTTCTCCCTGCTGCTTCCAGATTCCATGACCATCATCGAGGACTGCGCGTTCTGCGATTGCAGGTTCCTCCAGTCCATAGACATCCCGGATTCCGTAGGAACGATAGGGAAGAGCGCGTTCAAGAGATGCCCCGAGCTCCGCTCAATAGAGCTGCCGGATGCCGTGACAAGGATCGAGGACCACACGTTCCTCGAATGCGCGGAGCTTGCCTCGGTGAAATTCCCAAAGAGCCTCGAATACATAGGCTCTGAAGCGTTCAAGGGATGCAGGAAACTCGTGTCCGTGGACCTACCCGGGACCGTATCCAGCTTAGGGAGCAGAGCGTTTTCCAACTGCAGCTGGTTGAGAACGATGATCCTGCCTGAATCGCTCTCGAGCATAGGGGAGGGTGCCTTCGAATGCAGCGGCTCGTTGAGCAGCGTGCTGCTTCCAGGCAATCTGAAGACGATAAGCGACGACTGTTTCAGCGGATGCAAGCGTCTGTGCTGCATCAGGATCCCGGAATCCGTGACCAGGCTGGGACACTCCTGCTTCAAATCATGCGATAAGCTGGCCTCGATAGATATCCCGGAATCCGTGACGAGCATGGGGGAGAGAGTGTTCGACGGATGTGCATGCCTCACGGACGTCTGCATTCCCGACTCGGTCAAGAGCATAGGAGGGATGTCTTTCAACGAATGCAGATCTCTGAAGAAGATCAGGCTGCCGAACGATCTCGAGATCATATCCCACAACATGTTCAGAAGATGCGAGAACCTGGAATCCGTGGAGATACCCCAGAACGTTAGGGTCATCGAGTGGGGCGCGTTCTCGGAATGCAAAAGCCTGGAATCGATAACCATCCCCGGTTCCGTCAAGAAGATCGAGAGCTACGCTTTCGAGAAATGCTCGAATCTGGATTCCGTGAAAATGCCAGATTCGGTGGAAGAGGTGGGCGAGAAAGCTTTCCCGGAGCACTGCACCATAGAGCTGATAAGATGATGCGATAGCAGAAGGAAGCTTTGGGAAATATTCAAGACCAAGAGCAGGAAGGAGCTCGCCGTGAACTCGTGTAGCTGACAGGATGCCTCATCAACAGACTGTTCCCGGACGAGGACATTCGTATCTACCGCTTCATGGCCGGAATGATGCATAAGGAGGACAGTTTTTGCAAGACGGTAAGCTGTCCCACGAATCAATATGTTTAAGACCTCCCGGACGATATAGAAGTTTCCCGAGAGGTGAAGGATGTTGGAACGCTATGTCTACGCAGGAAAGGGATAGGTAGCTGAAGCCAAGGGAGAATTCGAATCCGTCCTCTGCAATGCGAGGTCGTTCATCCGCAGGAACGATCCGGACCTGGATTTCATCTGGGAGCCCGTTGGCGGCATAGGAAGGGACCTGGTCGTCTGCAGAAAAGGCGACCAGAGCTTCGACCTCGAGTACAACCTGATTCTGGAGTCGCCTGGATACGGGTACGGATGGGTCGGAAATAAGGTCCATTCCGCCTTCCTCGAGGCCTTCAGACATGCGATAGAAGGCACAGGATGCTCCATAAGCGAGGAATCCGTATCCCTCATCAGAATCGAGAGCACGGATGGCGTCAAAGGCTGCGAGCTCGCCGTGGTATACTACGAGACTCCGACGGACCTCAGGTGCCTCCATTCCTACGAAAACGGAGGTTACGGCTTCATAGAGCAAAGGCTGGAACGCAACGTGGACGCCGCCGCGGACCGCATCATAGAGGACAGCCCGGGAAACTGGTCGAAGGTCCGCAAGAGGTATCTCCGGCTGAAGAACAGCGACCGCAAGGGCAAGGGCTCGTACCTCCTGTACGCCGAGGCCGTGAGCGGCGTATACCGTCAGCTGTTCGGCGATCTGGACAGACCGAAGCCTTTGAGCCACCAATGTCTGGCTTCGATCATAGACTCGTACATCTGAGAGATGCTATAGGAGCGGATGCATGATGGCTGTAGGTAATAAATGGAAGCCAGAAGAGGCCATCCGGGAGATTTAAAAGGACATTATCTGTTACAGTTAGTACTATAACTTGTTTAATCTCAAAATCTGTGATATAGTTTTATTTGATGTTATCAAGGAATACAATACTAATAATATTCAAACTCTTTTATGATATTACAATATGGGATAAAATTGGAAACAATCTCAGTCAGGTCTGATTGCCTGGTGATTAATGAAAACACTCAAACCCTTACCAAATCGAACTTGTAAACCGTGCGTTCCCTCTCGTGCTTATCCGGCTCGATAACAGTGTATTTCCTCTTGACAGAGACCCTTCCGTTGAATACATACCTGTTGGGCTTCCTCTTGACGAAGAGGTAAACGTACTTCCCCGAACTGTAGTAAAGGAAACGGTTGCCTGCAGTAAGAGTCTGGTCGCCATCTAAGCCTTCGCCTGTATAGGTGAATATTTGGTCGCCGTCAGAATCCGACGTCCATCCCAGACCGTCCCTATAGACCCCGGAACCCATGGACAGGAGAATGCAGATGTCACGATGCGTCCTGATGCCTTTGTAGAACTTGCTTATTCCAAAAGCATGACAGATCGTATCGTTATCATAACAGTATCCGACACAGAATGTGATCCCGTTGGACTTCACAACGTCCGATGCTCCTTCTGCAGAAGGAATGCTTTCGTCACGCCTTTCGGACATGTATTCGCCGTAGATCCACTTCCCTGCGAGGACGCGACCGTCTGCGTACTCCATCCTCCCTTCGCCGTGAGGAACGCGGTCCAAAACATATCCTTCGTAGTAGTCGTCGTTATCGAAATAAACGGTATCAAAAACGGTCTTATCCATGTCAGGGTCCATGCGATTCCTTTACCTGAAAGTAAAATTATAACTGCGCCGCATGCTCGCTTAAATAAGAGTTTCAAACAGCATGGCCAAAAAAGCTGACAGCCTACTACCGTCCGGCATACGCCTGATAGCCATCCATTGAAAAGTTCTTTACAAAATAACCCCATCATAAATCATGGATCTCGGAGATATCGGATTCTTTGTACTCATCGTCGCCATTTTCGTGTTCATAGTCGGCGGATTCTCGCTTCAGGACATCTACCATGTCGTGGACGATCAGGTTAACACTGTAGAGATCGAAGTCGAGGCCGACGAAGGCATCTTCGACATCGAAGGCGACGGAAAGCATAAGAAAGGCTCCATGGTCACCCTGAACGCATACATCTATCTCGGATGGTTCTTCGACGGCTGGTATTCCGAGAATGGAGCCCTGTTGTCTCAGGCAGAAGAATACACGATCGTAGCCGATAAGATCAAGCTGGAGGCGAAATGCCATCGCGGATACGGCGTGGAGATCTATGCCATGGACGGAGCCTTCTACGAAGGAAGATCCACTTACGAGCTGAACGAGACCGCCACCGTGGAGGCGTTCGTTAGGGACGACGTTAGCTTCAGAGGATGGTACGACATCGATGGTAACCTGCTCTCCAAGAGCTACAAGTATACCGTTCCCCAAAGAACGGACTGCACGCTGATAGCCAAAACCAGCGGCGAGTCGTACCACGGCTACGAGCCTGTAAAGTATTCTATGCCGGACGACATGGATCCAGACACCATCACCTGGACGATCACCGAGAAGGACACCTGGGACTACGTCGACTCGTTCTCCGGGCCGACCATTGTCTCGCAGGTGGTTCCAGGGGTGTACAACATCACGATGAGAGGGTATACGAACGATGGGGAATACGTTAAGAAGACCACCGACTTCATGGTAAAAGGAGATTTCGAGAAGCATTACCACTGGAAATACAATAACAAGTGGTACTCTCTAACATGGACCCTGCCGTACGACAGCTACGAGAGCTACAAGAATTCCAGGACGGACCGCTGGCCGACCACCGATTCCGGTTACAGGTCGTTCGTCAACTACAGCTCTGGATCCGTAACGAGCATCGCATCCTCGTTGCAGGAACTAGGAAGATACATGACGGACGTCCAGTACGTCAACTTCGTGCTGAAATTCGTACAGCTGTGCACAGACTATGAGTACGACTCGGACTACATCGGGAAGAACGAATACTGGAAGTATCCTGCGGAGACCCTTTTCGACCGCAGAGGGGACTGCGAGGACAGTTCTATCCTCTATTGCGCGCTCATGAAGGCCTCGGGATATGACGCGGCCCTTCTGATGTACACAGGTGCCAGGTACGTAGACAATGCTCATGCAGCGGCTGCTGTGTGCCTTCCAAACGTCCCTGGAGGAACGTATTACGAGATTGACGGAAAAGAATACTACTACTGCGAGACCACGAGCAACACAAAGATGGTAGGAGACATCTGGGACGACTACGACAGATGCCATGTGGTGGTAATCAATTGAAAAAAGAATAGCGCTTTAATAAATCGATTAGCACGAAAAACGTATAGTTTAAAACATTCGAAGAAATCGGTTTAGTATAAAGCGGCTTATGAGCGCTAAACAGAGGCGTGAATGATGATAAAATCAGCGAATTATAGTTATTTACCTAACATATTTCAATAACTAAAGTCACGATTGTTCATGGCAAGCCCAAGCGGTAGTAAAAAGGCAATACTAACATCTTAGTTCAACTTCTAGAACTATCTTTTAATAAAGACCCTATGTGCTTTTGAAGCCCTCTATCGCAGCAATACACATAACATCCTTTCATTCCTCTGGACATTAGAACCTTGTATGTGTTCTTGATGATCGCAGCCGCTTTCCTCTCTCTTTCTATAGGGGGCAGCTTCTTGATTCCCTTCACAGACTGGTCTGTCTTAGCTCTTTTGGAAACATCTGTCACGATGTGTCCGTTCTCGTATCGCAGATCAGGGCCGATGATCACGCCGACGTAATCGAACTCTAGACCCTGGCAGGTGTGTATGCAACCCATCTCCCTGACTGAATCGGGATCGATGGCCCATGTCTGGCTCGAACCCAGATTCCAGCTCATCTCGAAATTATAATCGCCTAACACAATGTCATGTATCGAAGAATCGTTCTTTCCTTCCTTAATCCAGTTCCAGCAGTATCCCGCAACCAATCTCGATTTGTTATCGGGACGATTCTTCTCGAATATGGCATCTCTTAACTCATTGGGGTTGTCGAATAACCTGAAATCGTATTCATACGAATCATCCCACAAAGGATTAGCAGTCTCGCGGATATCCAGCATATTATCCAGCCATGATATGTAACCGTCCGAACCGGAGCAACGGAACTGCGAATCGAGTTCTGTCTCATACACCGTCGATCCAAGGGCTTCGGCATGCTTCCTGATCTCGGCAATGCTGCCGATATCCCTCATGGTAACAATCTGGTCCTCGTCTATGAAGAACACTGACAGCTTCGAAGCGCGGATTATCTCCATGATCTGGTTCTCACCCAGATTTCCGAACAGACCGCTCTTCTCGTTAAGACGATGGGCCTCGTCGGCCAGAAGAACATCGAATCTGTTTCTGCTAGAAAGATCTGTAAAGGCTCCAGATCCACTGAAAAGTATGTCTATACGACTCTTCTTCATATCGCCTTTGAGCTTCTGATTGTAGACATTACGGGGCGCTGCATTCTTCGAAACATACGACGCCGACATCCCCCTGTTGATGAGCTCGGTCAGAAGATTGATTGCTAACACAGATTTTCCTGTTCCTGGACCGCCTTTGACGATTATTGTATGCTTCTTTCCAGACTTAACGACCTGTCTTGCCGCTGCAAGAATCTCCTCGTAGATGACTTTCTGAGTGTCCAGAAGAGTAAATTCAGAATTTCCGCGCATCATGGAAGCCAATACGTCCTGCAATGACTTTGAAGGACGGAGCCTGCCGGAGTCGAGATAATAGATAGTTTTCTTATCATCGCCCTTCTTTATGTATTTCTTCAAGAAATCCTCTATGTTCTTACCATCGCGCTTCGTGAAGACAGGAGCTGCCCTGAGATATTTTTCATAAATGATGTCGGTTATAGGGTCGTTCTCCACCAGAGCGTAGTTATGAAGATAGGCACAAGGGTGTAATGATATGCCGATGTCCTGAACATCCGCATTGAAATCATTTATCGCCATAGCGTATGACCAGGCTTGGTAAGAAGGATGGGCGACCTCGCGTTCTGTTCCGCCTAGAAAAGTGCGCACGATACCGTCCTTTCCAGATACACGCTCAGCCGATTCCCATTGTTTTAGTTCGACGATAACTGCATTATTTCTTCCTTCATCATCATAACCTGAGACAATGAGGTCAACACGTTTAGAAGTGTAAGGAATATTGTACTCTATCGCAATACCGCAATCATCTGGAATACCCGATCTCAGTATACGCATTCCGATTTGGACCAATGAATTATTCCAAGCTCTCACTTCAGATATCGGGGTTTCTCTACCGAATCTATCTTTAACCAGATTGTATAATTTTTCATCTAAAATACCGCTATCAAGGTCCTCTAGGAATACATCCTTGGTCTCGTTATAGATGATCATGCTTAAGTAGTATCAATAAACGAATATTTCATGTTGGCTGATTATTAACCAAATGTCTGATGGTAAAGAGCTTTCTTCATTGATACCTCTCTCCATTTTTAACCCATACACTTGTTATGGGGTTCTAGTCTCTTCATGGTTAACTTCGCTGATTAACGATGAGGAATGATTCAGCGATCGTGTGCAATAGCACTGAGATAACATCGGTGAAAAACGATGATTATTGATGAACCGGTTAGAAATCGCAAACAAACAGCTGTTTGCTGCAACTCTTAAATTATTATACGCTTACGATGTCTTGATAACGTGTTGAATAAACGAAGGACAATTTTCCAAACAGGGGCCATTCGTCATAGATTAACGGTATTGTCAATGAATTAGAAACTTCGTTGAAGTAACCCTAGAAAACATACTTGATAACAAAATACCAAACATACTCCTTCTCAGCATAATAAATCGAAATCCATATTACTTGGCAAGCAAACCGTATAATACATCCGTCGCATGGCCGTCAGGATGGCAGACAAGACGAAGGACCTGGAGCTGATTCTCAGCGAACCCCGCAAGGCCATGATACACATGGCGGTGCCGCTGTTCTTCTCGTTCCTCGTCGCAACGCTCCAGACTTACATAGACGCCCTCTGGTGCTCCGGTCTTGGTCCTGACCCGCTGTCCGCCATATCCATCGTATCTCCCATCCTCAGGATCATAACCATGTTCGGCCTGGCTTTCGGCGTGGGAGCCTCCGCTGCCATCGCGCGCGCCCTGGGAGCCGACGACAAGCCCAAGGCCGACCGCATCGCGTCCCAGTCGGTCATGGTCACTCTGGTGGCCGTCTTCGGCGTCATGCCCCTGATGTACGCCGTGGGAGGGCCTCTGATAGCCATATCCGGAGGTGGATACAACATAGAGCTGAGCATGGAGTACATGATGCCGTACATCTTCTGCACCCTGCCGATCATGATGAACGGCCTGTTCATAGGGCTCATACGCTCCGAGGGAGCCGCCAGGAAGTCCATGGCCATATCCGTCTCGGCCTCCGTCCTGAACATGGTCCTGGACCCCATACTCATCTACGTGCTGGACATGGGCATCGTCGGAGCCTCCTGGGCCACCTGCATATCGTTCATCATACCCACGATAGCCGCCATCCTGCTCTACGTCCGGAAGATGATGTACGTCGAGATATCCTTGGCCGGATTCAGATTCGACATGGCTCTTCTGAAAGAAATCGCCGTCATTGCCGTGCCTTACACCGCAGAGATGCTCCTGGTCAGCCTGATGACCGTCCCCGAGCAGGGGGTCGTGGCTTCCTGCGGCGGCCCTGAAGGACTCGTCATCTACACGAACGCCTTCTACTACGTCATGCTGGTCACGATACCCACGCAGGCCTTCTGCGCCGCTCTGCTCCCGGTGGTCTCCGCCCAGATTGGCCAGAAGGCGCCTGGGAAGATACGCGAGTCCATATCGTTCTCCCTCAAGATCGTAGTGGGGATCGGCCTGGTCATGAGCGTGTTCCTGTTCCTGGCCGCCGACATCCTGGCGGACATCTACACGTATGCGGAGGAGATGAAGCCCCTCCACGACGAGATGGCCATGGCCATAAGGATATACTCCGCGGTCCCGGCCATACTGGGGGTCATGCGCGTCTGGACGGCCGTCCTCCAGGCTCTTCGCAGAGCTTTCCTGTCTTCGTTCCTCATGTTCTTCAGGGAGGTTGTCTTCCTCTGCGCCTACATCGTCGCGTCCACGATCTCCATGACGGCGATCTACTGGTCCGTAGACCTCACCAACGTGATCATGTGCGTGATCATGGCGATGATCGGAATGACCGTGCTCAAGGACAGCCTCGGAAAAATGACGAAAGATCCGGGCTTATGAATCCTTCCGGAACGATCCGATGAATCAGTATCACGATGATGCTGTTTTTCTAGACATCATATGGTACATCGACGGTGAAGGAAAATTGTAAAAGGTTTATCCCGGTTCCGAGCGTCCGGACGTCATCGTCCGTCATCTTCACGCCTTTTCATCCGAATCCAGATGCACTGTCAGGACAAGATCCTCCTTCTCGAATCCCAGCTGGCATCCGACCCTGTCGCCCAGGATCCTGTCCAGCATCCCTATTCTGATCCTTCCTTCTACGCACCTGAATCCTCCTTCCCTGCATGGAGCGAGCTGGATGACCCTGTTATTGGACGAGCGGAACACCAGATAGCGGTCGAATACCAGGAGATTGGAGCGGAGGACGCCGTTCCCCTCGTAGGAGAAGAAGTCGGACCCCTCTTCCTCCCCGTCCTCATCGTCCATCGTGGCGAAGCTCCTGGAACGTGCAGCCATCCTCATGCGGATGAATTCCTTCTTGAACCTCTCCCTCGGATCCTCCACGATCTTGTACTCGTCTTCTTTCCGGGACCCCGTTTCCTCCACGGAAGCTTCCTTCGGCTCGTCGATAGCATGCTCCTCTTCGGAAGCTTTCGCCGGTTCCTCGAAACCCTGCTTGTCCTCAAGAATGGCCAGGTAGCATTCCTGGCCGGACTCATTCATCACGTTGAGATGGCAGGCCCAGATATCTCCTAGCCTGGGTCTGATGGACTTCTTGTTGACGTACACGGGCCTGCGGTCCCCCTCGACCTCTCCGACAATGTTCTCGCCTTCCTCCCTGTTGAATTTCACTATAGTCTTACCAGGCTTCTCTCCGCTCATAGGTCCGCCTCCTCTTCGTCGGGCACGAGGGATATCAGAGGCATGCCATCTAGCAGGGTGACCTTGTCAGCAGCCCTTCTGAGGCGTCCGCTGAGGCTCTCGTCGAAGGAGATGACCTCCACCACCTTCCCTAGGCCCTGCAGCTTCTTGACGAGATACGTGAAGTCCCCGTCCCCGGTTATGAGCACTATAGTGTCGCACCTGTCCTTGATGGCGTACTCGAACGCGATCAGCGCCAGAGCCACGTCGGTGCCCTCCTGCTTCCCGGAGTTGTTGGTGGCGGGAACCGACTCAATCCTGAAGCAGCAGTTCCTGACCCTGCTCTGAAGCCTGCTGAGGCGGTCCTCGTCCTCGTAGAACGTCCCGTCCACGGCGATGGCTGCGACCAGATTGCGGATGCCCACGGCATCTATGAGCAGCTTGCCGTACTCGAACTCCTCCTGGCAGTCGCCGGATATCTTCATGGAAACGTTGCGAAGGTCCATCAGGACCAGCACCCTGTCGTAATAGTTGTGTCTGTACGGGCACAGCGGCAGGCCCTTGTTCGCGATCTTCTCGTATTTCGACAACTCGTCATCTCCATTCATAATGTATTCCTCCTCGTGCGTTCTCCTGTGTGCGTTTAGCTGTGGTATAGGTGGCAGTGCCCGTGCAGTTCACCGCGGGACAGTCTCGTCCCTGTGGAGCATTCGCTCCGGTGTGCGTGCGTACAATTTGTGGTCCAGTGTGTGATTTGGTCTGTGTATGTAGACAAATCAATTTCAGGACCATACTTTTGGTATTCAGTAGTATATAAATGTTCGTATTAGCGTGTGGAGGCTTCCCCGTGGGACGCATGCCACGCGCCCCATAGGGAACTGTGCCGCGAATCCCACGAGGGAAGGCATTTACCGTGCAGCACCAGCCCACGGGTGGAAGCCACGGCGAATAGTGCACGTGACCTTGCACCCTGGACCTGCGCTCAGTCGAGGTACACGATCAGGCTGTCGTTCTTATCCTCGAAACGCAGCTGGCATCCTGCATCTCCTCTGACCATGCCGTCCAGGCCATCGATACAAATCCATCCTCCGACGCACCTGGCCCCTCCCTCTTCGCAGGGAACGAGCTGGAGCACGTTGCCGTCCAGGGAGCGATACACCATGTACATGGGGTCGTCCAGGAGATTGGAGGACAGACGGTTCTTCCCTTCGTAGCACACGAATCCGTCCTCGTCCTCTTCATCCATGAAGATCCTGCGACCGTGCCTGACCACCTTGATTGCGCGTCCGAACGGACCCCTCGCGCGCTTGACCCTCGGCTCTTCCAGGATCCTATACTCCTCGTCCTCATGAAGGTCCTCTACATTCTGGACAGATTCGTCTTCATCGTCCTTCGCGAACTCGTCCTGAATCTTCTCCAAAGGCACCGCGAGATATCCCCTGTCGCTCTCGGAGACCCTGCAGACCCAGGTCTCTCCAGACTGGACTGGCGTCCCCTCCTCGACGAACACAGGAGCGGGGTCCCCTTCCATCTTTCCGACCAGGCGTCCGTCCTCCTCCTCGAATCTCACGATGCGCTCCCCGGCCTTCTGGACAGCGGTCAAAGGCTCGCCTCCTCCGGAACGTCGACCCTTATCAGCGGCATGCGGCTCATCGGGACGACCTTGTCCGCGACAGCCCTCTCGTCGAAGGACAGGACCTCCACTATCTTGCCCCTCCTCTGAAGATTCCTGGCCAGATATGCGGATCCGATCCCCCCGGTCATCAGAACGATGCGGTCGCACCAGTCCTTCAGGGCGTACTCCTGGGCGATAAGGGCTATAGCGATGCCTGAATCCCCTTTCTCGGAGCCCAGGTCAGGGACGGATTCCAGCCTGAACCCGCAGTCCGAGACCCTGCGGAGAAGCTTCCTGGCACTCATATCGCAGGATTCGGTGTAAACCGCGAACGCTGCGATGCAGTCGCGACCGTCCACAGCCTCGATCAGCAGCTTCTTGAAATCCACATCCTGCCCGGGGTACTCCTCCGAGAGAGTCCTCGAGACCCCGTCCAGGTCCATCAGGACCAGCAGCTTGTCATACGGCTTGGAATTGTAAGGGCAGTAAGGCTGGCCCCCGACAGCGAGATCGTCGTATTTCGTATCCTTAACCTTTCCAAACATTCAATGTTCCCCTGTTGTGTCATCTCCGTTCGTTCGAATGCGCGTGCTCTGGTACGGTACAGCGAGCACTTCTTGTGGAATAGTGGCGCTAGAATGCGTAGCATACGCTGGCATCTTCGCGATTATTCTTGTTAGTGGACGTCGCCACGCGTTTCGGTTTCTGGTTGTAGCATATATCGAAGAAATTTCGAGACAGGTTTCCTCATTCATTCTGCGCTTTCGTCTAAAATGAATTGCACACAGCCCAATGACATCCGTGGTATCGGAATCGTGGAGCTGTGCTCGGCCATAGCCGTGCTGAAACAGTTGCCTCACACTCGGTGCGAGTAAACCAGATGGGAAACGGGTTGTGAGAAGGACCCCAGAATCCGTTGTTCCTAGCCCTCTCGGGGACATTTCCTGAATGTATACAACTATATAAACTTTTCAATAAATAATACCATCATTATAATAATTATTCTATCTAATTTCCTTATTATACATTGGTTTTGTATCCACGACCAAATAATCCCCGGCTTCTCAATGAAGGGAAGCCAGAGATTCAAACCGTTTGTTGTGGTCATAGTAGCGAATGTCGCTGTCCGCTGTTCCTGACTCGGTTCACGAAGACCGTGATGATGCCGCCCTCGTCCTTATGCGGAAGCACACGCCCTTCCATTCCGCCCATCATCTCGTCAAGTCCGGCTATCCTAAGTCTGCCATTAACACAGCCTATGTCTCCATCCTCGTTCGGGATGATCTGGATCTTACACTCCTTCAACGAGGCGTATACTATGTAGGAACCAGGTTCCAGCATGTCGGAGTACAGGGTGTTGTTCCCTTCATAGCGCACGACTCCCTCCCAGCCGGCCCTAGATGAAGATAGGCCCCTGACATCCCTCATGTCCCTTGATCTGCCCATGACCATGGTCTTGACCTTCCCGGACCTCATCACCTGTGCGAAGAGGCTGCGCATGTCTTCCCCTTCCTGGTCGTCCATGATCTTGTACTCATCCTCATCCAGGAGCTCCTTCTCCACGATAGGCTTGGAGCCATTGTCGATCACGAACCCCTCCTCGTCATCCGCTGGATTCTCGGAGACTTCAGGCTTCTCAAAAGCCCCCTCTACCTCGGCAACCGCTTCCTCCACCTTCTCCAGGAGTGTGGCGAAGTAATTCCTCCCGTTAGGTCCCTGGTTCTCCTCCAAACGGCATTCCCAGACCTCTCCCGCCTTCGCAGGCAAAGAATCCTTGTGGACGTACACAGGCGCGGGATCGCCCTCGACCCTCCCCACAATGTGGCCATCGACAGTTTCCTTGAATCTGACTATGTGTGTTCCTTCCACTTCGCTTATTGTCACAGGCTCGCCTCCTCATCTTCAACAGGTTTCATTCTGGCAAGAGGCATATCGTCGATGATAGAGACCTTGTCGGCCTTTCTCTTCAGACAGTTGCTGAGGCTCTCATCGAAAGACACCACTTCGACGACAGCCCCCTGTTCATGCAGCTCGTCGACGAGGACTGAGAAGTCCCCGTCACCGGTTATTAGCACGACACGGTCGCATTTCCTCGCGAATACGTATTTGAAAGCCGTGAGGGCGAGCTTCACATCGGTGCCGTCCTGCTTTCCGTAGTTGTTGGTCGCATGCACCACTTCTACCCTGAATCCGCTATCGCTGATGGCGCATTGGATCCTTGTGTGGCGCTCCTCATCCTCGCTATAAGACCCGTCGATGGCGATAGCCGCTACACAGTCACGAGATCCGACAACGTCGATGAGCAACTTCCTGTAATCCAAGTCTCTTCCAGGATAGTCCCTGTTCATCCTGGCGATGATGTTCGGAACGTCCATCACGACCAAGACTTTGTTATAAGATCTGGACTCGTATGGATAATAAGGACGATCCCTTATTCCGAGCACCTCGTATCTCGCTGCCGCATCTCTTCCGTTCATATTCTTTTCCTCCCCTGCTCCTCCGTGTGTTATTCTCCGTGCATCACATCTACGGTCCCCGTGCGCTCCGCCGTGGCACCCACAGCAACCGTATCTGTGTCATTTTATAATCACTTTTTTAACATTTTTTTAATATAATGGTAGTATTTAAATGTATCTAATTACGAGTGGAGCACTTCTGTGGCGATTTCTCCAAGGATCATACTTGTCGGCACGTGCTCAAAGAACATCGTGTTTATTCGGCACGGGAAAGGTGTGTAAGCACAGGTTCTGTGGTATATCCTTGGTCACAGGATCCACGAATTGAAAGCTATCGTTCTGTGATTGACATCTGTGGAGACTGTGTGCACGTGCTCACGGTGGACACAATGTTAACATTATTTACACAGTTACCAGTCATATTATTTTACACAGTTTGTTAAAGATAATACACAGAGTTCTCACCGCACGCCCGCGCGATATGAGCGCCAGTTGTGGTGTCGAGCCAATTGGCACAGGGATCATGATAGCCCGTGTAAGTTGCGAGTGTTCTCTTTGGTCACGGTGACCGTGTGCGTGCAGCAACATAGTCAGCACCGTGGAGCACACACGTCATCACAGGTAACGTTCCACAGAGTTTGCAACTGCTGCTGCAGCACTAACAACAAATCAAATATGCTGGATTATCTGAGCTCGTCCGATTCATCAACCAGCTGCTTCAATGGCGATTTGTGTATGCCGTCAGCACATTCCTGGACGATTTCGTAATAGTATTTCGCAGGAATCAGATCGTCCACTTTGACAAAGCTCCTGTCCTTCTCAGGCCTATAGGTTCCTATGCAATAATACCCTCCAGCGTCGTTGATATAGACTTTGAGCTCCGTTTTAATAACGTCAGATACATTGTAGAAAATAACCATGAACTTCTCCGAGTCGTGAAGACAGATGGTGCGCATATCCGTTTTTGTAGAATGCGCCCGGATGCCAGGAGACTCTTTTTTGGTTACAAAGGCATTATTGTCCACTGTTGTTAGATAGTGATCTTTCATTTCGTACAGAAGACGCAACAATTTATCCTCTTGTCCTTCGGCTGTCAAATCAAATATCTTACGGACCCCGACAGGAATTCTTTCAGGTACACCTTCGTCATAGATTTTAGCATAGGTGTATAATGAAGGTCTGGACACCCCTAGAATCTCTGACAGCTCTTTTACCGACATGTATCTCCTGAGCTTATCAAGGACGGATGTCTGGAATCCCATAATCTCCCAATCGTTCTCAAGTTATAAAAATCGTTACCGGTGGGGTTACAGTTAGGCGGAATGCATCCCTTTTCTAATTTTATAATTATGAGAGAAAGAAACGTGAGTCCATAGCCAGACGCCTGTTGGAATAATAACACTATCGTTATACATGAATGGCGGTCACGAAACATACTCGTTTCTGTCAAACTATAGTCGGCATAACATATACAGCAGTTATAAGACTATGATCAGAACAGCTTCTTGAGTTTCGCCAGGAATCCCTCTCCGTCCTCTTCTTCTATCTTCTTCTTCGGCATATCGGACAGGACCACCACGTTCGTCCTCGGCGTGAATGCATCTTTAACAAGCTTCGTCTGAGGATATACTGTAGCACTATGCATCCTATCGCACCAGAAGCTCCACTTATCTACGATTCCTGTCGATATCGGCACGTTCACGCTCCTGAGACCTGAATTTTGGAACGCGGACTAGCCCACGAACCTGAGCGTCCCGGGAAGCCTGACATCCTTCAGGGATCTGCATTCCAGGAAAGCGCAGGGCCCTATGCTCCTGAGCGAAGCGCCCAGGTATATCTGGCTCAACGAGTAGCAATGGTTGAACGCCTTCTCGCCGATATGGAACGTGTCCCCAGACAGCTCCACGCTGCGCAGCTCTTTGCATTCATCGAACGCACTATCGGGAATGAACCTGACAGACGGCGGTATTGTGATACTGAAAAGATGATTGCACGCTTTGAACACGCCCGCTCCCAGATGTTTCAGATTCTTAGGCAGACGTATTCCTTCAAGGCGGCTCCAGAAGAACGCTTCCTTCCCGATGTATTCGACGCTGTCCGGTATCTCCTAATATCTCGCACGGCAGGTGCAGAACGCCTCCTCCCCTATGCTTATGGGAGCCCCTCTGAACCGCAAGGATAGGATGTAACCCGATCCGAAAGCCCTCTTCGGAATGTGCTTGATCTTGGATGGGACCTCGAGGCTCGGTATCTCTGCGTTGGAGAACGCCCATTCTCCCAGGCTCTCTATCGAATCCGGGAGGTCGATCGAGTCTATCTTCGAATTCTAGAAAGCGGCCGCGCCTATCCTCTTCAATCTCTTCGGAAGGACGACCTTGGATATGTTGGCCTGATAGAACGCATAATCAGCGATCGTCTCAACGGTATCCGGGACGTAGTAGACGTCCTCCTCCATCATCTTCGGGTACTTGATGAGGGTCTTCACGTCCTTATCGAAGAGCACTCCCCTCAGCGAGGTGTAGTGCATGTTTCTGGAGCTCACCTCTATCTTCTCCAGACACTGCAGGACCAGAGCCTGCGGCCCTATGTATCTCACCGAATCCGGAATAATCAATGTACTGGCGGTGCCTGCATTGAAGAAGGCCCTGAAACCTATGCTCTCCAGCCCTTCCGGAAGGTTGATGCTACCCATACCCTCGTTCTCGAAAGCCCTGTCATCGATAGCTTTCAATCCAGGAGGAAAAATGTAGAAGCTCATTCTTCTTCCGAAGCAATTCTTGGGAATCACCTTGACCCCTTCCGGTATGTTGGCCCAGTAACTCACCACTTTCATTTCTTTTATCAGCTTTATAGAGCACCTCCTCTCGTCCGAAGATACAACTGTAGGTGCGGTTCTGATCAACTCCTAGGAGTGTCTACTGACAGGACAATCGCATCTCTGCCCCCTGTCGGCCCCCGAGAACATCCCAGCGGATCTCATCTTCTCCATCAGGAAATCTATGCGCTCTTTGCTGAGCCCGATTTTAGCCAGCCAAGGCGGAAGACTGTACCCGATCACATAAGGCGATATGGCGGTAGGCTCTTCGGTATAGAGAACTACCTCCATGCAGTCGACCTCCTCCTTGGTGAATCCGTTCTGCCTCATATATGCCAGAACGTCCTCGTTATCGGAATAGAACATCTCGGGAACGCTTCCAGGCTTGATACTGACGGCATCTGCAACGTCCGCTGCTGTCGTTTTCAAAGGATCCCTGTCTTCGAACGATTCGTCCATGGATGCTTTTCTACGATTGCCTAGAGGCGTCTGGTCCATGTCTATCGTATCTCAAGCCGTATATATCTTAAAACCGTAATACGACCGTATTGTATTATCGAATGATCCGCTTCGACCCGTCCACGGGATAGAGTGTCCATTATGTTACTAAAATCACTAGATAATGTAGGATATTGAACTCAAATACAAAAGCGGATTATCACAACAATAAGTTGGATTATATATCTATCACACCATATTCTTACACAAAACAGGAGACAGACACATGCCCGACGATCAAAAGTTCGACAGAGTCCTGGTGCCCATCGATGGAAGCACTTCTTCCCAGGTAGCGGTCGATCTCGCTCTGCACTCGGCCAAAGAATTCAACCCCACCCTCGTTTTTGTCTACGTAGTGGATATCACCGCCCTCAACAGATTCGGAACCGTGGATTCCTCCCAGGAATACTACATGTCGAAGATCGAAGGGAAGATGTTCCTCGAGAACGCCGCCAAGCTCGCCGAGAAGGCCGGAGCCAAGCATGAGGAGTACCTCGCCGAAGGCGCCCCTTGGGAGATCCTGAACGAGATGTCCAAGGAAGCGGATCTGATGATCATGTCCGTCTCCGGAAAGAGCGGAATGAGAGCCGGGCGCATCGGTTCAACCACCATGAAGGTCATAGAGGGCAGCTACTGTCCTGTCCTCACGATGAAGTCCTCCTCCGAGCGCATCGAAAAGCTCCTTCTGCCCGTATACGAGGAGAACAGGGCCGCCATCGACTACGCCATTCAGACCGCCAAGCGCTCCAACGCCTGCATCACGGTGCTCAGCGTGAAGGAAAGAGACCGCGACCCCGCTCCCATGGTCGACAAGATCGTCCAGGAGATCAAGGGTGACGGAATCAAGGCTGAAGGGAAGATCATGGACGGAAACGCCGTCGATGTCATCGTCGGACTCTCCGGAAAGTTCGACCTGATCATAATGGGAGTGGACAAGCGCGGAGGGCTCCGCATCCTTCGCGGAGGAACCACCGAGCGCGTGGTCACCATGGCCTCATGCCCTGTCTCTGTCGTCAGAGAGAAGTAAAACCGCATCCAGCCGGCGACCCCGGCGAACTGCTCCGGCCGACACCTTCTGTCCGGTCGGAGCCCCTCCGTTACGAAGACGTTGAAATGACCGCAGTCGAACCGATTATATCGCATCCAGGACATCCTTCCAGCATGGATTGTCCCGCAGAGGTCCCGACGGACGACTCGGCCCTGAAGCAGCGCGTCCTCCATTTTCTGTATTCCAAGAAGGACAGCTCCGTGACCGGCGTCAGGCGGATGGGGAGCGAGGCTTTCGTAGACTACGTGGCTGCGGCAGCGGAAGAAGACGGCCTGAAGGCATCCATATTCCCGGACAAGGACGGCGACGTCGTCCTGTTCTACACCTGGGAAGGCTCCGAGGAAGACATGAAGGAAGTCCTCGACGCCGATCCCGAAGCCGACGTGATGTACGGCCAGGAGCTGTGCCACCAGGTTCCAGCCATCGTAAGGTACGGTAAACGGTGATCCGATGACGCTAGGCCTCGGAATCGATACGGGCGGGACCTTTACGGACGCCGCCATACTCGAGCTCGGTACGGGAGAGATCCTCTGCAAGAGCAAATCCCGCACCACTCCCGAGGACCTCTGCATAGGCATCCGCGGAGCCATATCTTTCCTTGAACCGGGATTGCTCGGCAGGTTGGGAATAGTCTCCCTGTCGTCCACGCTGGCCACCAATTCGGTCGTTGAGGGCAAAGGGTGCAGGGTAGGCCTCATCTGCGTCGGATTCGATGCTGAGAAGACGGACGCGGAAGAATACATTTCGATAGACGGCGGGCACAACATCCACGGAGGGGAGGAGAAGGACCTCGACGTCGCCGCCGCAGAAGCGTTCATGAACCGCGTGAAAGGGAAGGTGGACGCCATCGCGGTCAGCTCTTTCATGTCGGTCCGCAACCCCTCCCACGAGAACAGGATAAAGGAGATGGCCGCCAGGCTGATGAGAGTCCCCGTGGTATGCGGCCACGACCTTTCCTCGAAGCTCGGATTCAAGGTCCGCACCTCCACCTGCGTGATGAACGCCAGGCTGATCCCAGTCATGGATCGCCTCATCGATTCCGTGAAAAGAGTTATGGAGGAGTTCGGGATCCGCGCCCCTCTGATGATGGTCCGCGGGAACGGCACCCTCATGGGCGAGGAGATGGCCAGGGAGAAGCCCATAGAGACCATCATGTCCGGCCCCACAGCCAGCATGATCGGCGCCGTGAAGCTCACCGGCCAGTCCGACGCGTTCGTCATGGACATGGGCGGGACGACCACGGACATAGGCATCATAAGGAACGGAAAGCCGGCCCTGGTGCCAGACGGGATGACCATAGCCGGCAGAAGGACCCACGTCCTGGCCGCCAAGGTCACGGCCGCAGGCATCGGAGGAGACAGCAGGATCATGGTCAACGGCGGGAAAGCCGTCCTGAAATCAACCAGGGCCATGCCCCTCTGCGTCGCATCCGAGAGATGGCCTTCGATCCTGGATTCCCTTCTGAAAGCGGCTGCCAAAGAGGTCAAGCCGGACCCTTGCTACCCGGAGGACATGGTCTTCCTGGACACGGAGCTGTTCTACACGGTCGGATTCCCCAAGGAAGGCGTGTATCTGTCTCCGGAGAGCAGGAGCTTCCTCAAGATGGCTTCCGAAAGGCCCCTGTCCCCGATCGAAGCCGCCGAGGAGATGGGCACCGCCCCCTCGTTCATCGGAGTCCGCAGCCTGGAAGCACATGGATACGTGGAGAGGATAGCCTTCACCCCTACCGACGTCCTCCACGTGGACGGCACGTACACCGAGTACGACAGGGAGGCGTCGATCCTGGGAGCCAGATACCTTGCCAAAAAGTGCGGCAAGACCCCTGGAACCTTCGTGTCCGAATGCAGGGACCTGGTCAAAGCCAAGCTCTGCGCCGAGCTGATGAAGGTCATCCTGGCCGACGAGCTCGGAGACCATCCTCTGGAACCCTATGCGGCCAGCATGATCCTCAAAGCCGCCTTGGGAAAAGGCAAGGACTTCAGCTGCGCCTTAAGGCTGAACATGCCGCTGATCGGCATAGGGGCCCCGGCGAGCACGTACATCAGATGGGTCGGCGACGCGTTCGGCACCAGGACCTACATAGACCCGGATTCCGATGTCGGCAACGCTGTCGGAGCGATCGCTTCGTCCATATCCGAGACGGTGGAAGTCCTGGTCTCGCCGGAGAATCTGGACTCCCCCGAGTCCCTGTTCGAGATGTTCTCCCCCGAGGGGAAGGAGACCTGCAACAGCCTGGACGAGGCCCTGAAGCTCGCTGAAGAGACAGGGAAGAGGATAGCCAGGGAGAGGGCCGAGCGCAGCGGAGCCTGCAGCATAGCCTACGACGTCGTCCGCAGCGACCGCCACATGGGCCTCAGAGGCATGGATGTGCTGGTAGAATGCGTCATATCCGTGACCGCCGCCGGCATGCCCAGCATGTTCGGTGCGGAGAATCTATAACCCGTCTCCCACATGACGAACCGATGGCTTTCGAAATCGTCGAGATAACGCTCGCTAGCAACGAACAGAAGATAGTAAGAACCCAGAGGGTTCCGGTCGGGTCCTCCTTCTCGGACCTCGGCATGGCTATCCAGGCCGCCATGGGATGGAACGGGGGAGAGCCCCACAAGTTCAGGATCCCTGGCGCCGGAGCGGAGATCGATGACGAATCCATCATGATGACGACCTACGGAAGGCTGCCCATCGAATACGTCTACGGAGGCATCGTGCACAAGATCAGGTTCTTGGGAGAATCCAAGAGGGACTTCTCCAGCTCCTGGTTCTCGGACCGCCGCAGCGAATCCCGCTCGGAGGTCGTCCGCAGATGCATAAGGACTTGGTATGACGAGATCACAACGTCCAGATACCTCGACTCGAAAGCCCTGGAGAAGGTCGCAGACGCCATCGCATCCAACAGGAAGAAGAACCTCTACCTCGACCTGAAATCCATGAAGGTGGTGGATTCCCGCATCGAAGGCTCCACCGTCCTCATCAAGAGGAAGGATTCCGATTTCCTCTACAGAACGGCTTCCGCGTTCGCAGACAACACCCCGTCCTTGAAGAGGCCGGACAGCAACAAGCCGGACTGGTACCAGAAGTTCATCACAGAGACCGCCCGCAACTCCAAGATCTCCAAGGCATGGTCCGATTACATCGAAAAGGAATCAGAATCTGCAGCCGAGACTTGGGCCGAGGACAACGGAATCTGGACCGACGGAATCTCCAACAGCAACATGAGGCTCCCCTGCATGACCTGCGGAGAGGAGCGCGAAGCCGTCGAGGACAGGACCATCGGAAAACCTGCGATGATGGGCAGGCCACGCTTCCCCATGGTCGTGAGGTGTCCTGAATGCAAGACGACCTCCCAGCTATTCATGTTCAACGACGGATTCGTCATGGACTACTGTTTCAGGAAGGATTTCCACCCCTGCTGGATGGCGAGAGACGCGATCAGGGCAAAGAACAGGGCGGAATCCGAGTCAGATCCGAAGGCCAAAGCCAAGCT
>JAEEGI010008397.1_pt1 | contig 22824 bp, 15 predicted proteins | sample 8958751 | NCBI WGS metagenome assembly JAEEGI01 (sample SAMN16246545, study PRJNA631951) | gut metagenome | biome: gut microbiome; feature: rumen; material: KS-attached | host: Bos | place: Iran: Karaj | collected 2018-10 | reverse complement strand
CTACGAGGGCACGCAGCTGGCGCAGTTCCATAGCGGCAAATTGCACAACGCCATTCCCCGCGACGGTTACTTCGTGATAGCTGTGCCCAATGAGCTGAAGGAGAATGTGCGTGCCGACTGGAACATATTTGCCGCTGAGGTGGAGGACGAGTTCCACGTAACCGACACCACCATGGAGTTCTCGATGGAGAGCGCCGACGCTGAGAAGGTGATTGACCCGAAGGTGGCCAAGAACTTTATCTGGGCGCTACAGGCTGTGGATAACGGTATATATGCTATCTGTCAGGACGAGGCGCTGGGCGGCATGGTGGAGACATCGAGCAACATAGCCAGCGTGCACTCATCGGATACCGCGATCGACATTCTGTCGAGCCAGCGCTCGAACGTGATGTCGAACCTCGACAATATGTGTGCCACAATTCAGGCCGTATTCCAGTTGGCTGGAGCCGAGGCTTATTCGAGCGACGGCTATCCCGCCTGGAAGATGAAGGCCAACAGCGAGCTGCAGAAGATAGTTCGCGAGAGCTACGTCAAGCTGTTCGGCAAGGAGCCCATCGTACGCGGTATTCACGCCGGACTGGAGTGCGGACTCTTCTCGGAGCGCTATCCGCAGTTGGATATGGTGAGCTTCGGACCTACGCTGCGCTTTGTGCATACGCCCGACGAGCGCCTGCATATCCCGACCGTACAGATGGTTTGGGATCATCTTCTTGACGTGCTTAAAAACATTCCGCAGAAATGAAACTCGCGCGCGTACATTATATAATATATATGCTGGGCTTTATGCTGATGGCCACCTCGTGCGGACGGCAGTATAAGGCTGAGCAGCGCGTAAAGGCCTTCGTAGAGGAGAATATGGAGGCTGCGAGCGAGATGACGGGGCGCGACTTTGCCGATGTGGGTACTACGCGACACATCAGCGATTCGTTGATCCAAGTGATGCGCCATCGGGGAGCGCCCGGGTTTAAGACCGGCATCAGTTACGCTGAGCCGCCCAAGGGCGATCTGCTGTACCTCAGAATGAAGTATGTGATGAAGGGCGATACGCTGCAGAACACATTCTATCTGGATCAGGAGGCGCAGGAAGTTGTAGCATTCAAATAAGGACAAAACATGCGTTTAAATAAGGAGAGTGGGGGCGAAAGTCCCCATTTTCTATATGTTTTCGGGCAATTTTAGCCTTTTTCTTAAAAAAGTTCGGGAAATATTTGGTGGGTTCAAAAAATAGTTGTACCTTTGCACCCGCAATCAAGGAGATAACCCCACGGTTTCGAACTCCATAGTCCTTTTGGAAGGATGGGTGAGTGGCTGAAACCAGCAGTTTGCTAAACTGCCGTACGGGTTCCCGTACCGGGGGTTCGAATCCCCCTCCTTCCGCACCGAGGGGATTTCTCTGCGAGAGCACCAATGCGATGGTCGATTCATCTAATGGTTAGGATACAAGATTCTCAATCTTGGCATAGGGGTTCGATTCCCCTATCGACTACAAAAAAGAGCTTCCGAAAATTCGGGAGCTCTTTTTGTTGTTACAGTTTCAAATAGAGATATGTATACTTTCGTAGTAGGCTGTGTGGAAACTGACGGCGCAGACACAAATCTATTCAATGAACTACGCGTATTTTTAAACGAAATGGTGACAGTTTCTTCAGTTGACAGTTTCTTTCTCGAACACAAAAAAGAGCACCCGATTTCTCGGATGCTCCTTTGATATAATAGGATAGGGGATTAATCCTCCCAGTTCTCCTGGCTCTTACGGATGTAAGACTTGTAGCGAATCTGAGCCATCTTCTGGGCCTCGGCAAACAGCTCCTCAGCCTCGTTAGGATAAGCCTTCTTCACTGACAGGTAACGAACCTCGCCAAGCAGGAAGTCGTGGAAGTTAGCCCAGTTCGGCTCCTTAGAGTCGAGGCTGAACGGATTCTTACCTTCCTCAGCAAGAGCGGGGTTGTAACGCCACAGGTGCCAGTAACCGCACTCAACAGCCTTCTTCTCCTCGGCCTGGCTCTTACCCATACCGCCCTTGGCCTTCAGACCGTGGTTGATACATGGAGCGTAAGCGATGATGATAGAAGGTCCGTGCCAAGCCTCAGCCTCGCGGATAGCCTTGAGAGTCTGTGCGTGGTCAGCACCCATAGCAATCTGAGCTACGTATACATAACCGTAAGTGGTAGCAATCATACCCAGATCCTTCTTGCGGATGCGCTTACCCTGAGCAGCGAACTGAGCAATAGCACCAAGAGGAGTAGCCTTAGAGGCCTGACCACCAGTGTTAGAGTAAACCTCAGTATCGAGCACGAGAATGTTAACGTCCTCACCAGAAGCAATCACGTGGTCGAGACCGCCGTAACCGATATCGTAAGAAGCACCGTCACCACCGATGATCCACTGACTGCGCTTTACGAGGTAGTGATCCAGAGTCTGGAGCTCCTTGCAAACGGGGCAACCAGCGGCAGCGCTCTCGGCGATGCACTTGCGGAGCTTCGGAGCAATCTCCTTAGTCTTCTCGGCATCGTCCTTATTAGCAATCCACTCAGCAGCGAGCTCTTTGTACTCAGCGCTGGCCTTATCGCCATCGATCATCTCCTGCAGCAGCTTAGCTACGCGCTCCTTCATCTTCTTGTTACCAAGAGCCATACCCAGACCGAACTCGCAGAAGTCCTCGAACAGTGAGTTGTTGAATACAGGACCCTGACCCTTCTCGTTCTTAGTGTAAGGTGTAGAAGGAATAGAAGCAGAGTAGATAGAAGAACAACCAGTAGCGTTGGCAATCATCTGACGATCACCGAACAGCTGAGAGATCAGCTTAACGTATGGAGTCTCACCGCAACCAGAGCAAGCGCCTGAGAATTCGAACAGAGGCTGAGCGAACTGAGAGTTCTTAACATTGCTCTTAATGTCGACGAGGTTCTGCTTGCTGGGAACCTTAACAAGCTTGTCCCAGTCGGCAGCCATCTTCTTCATATCGGCTGCATCGGGGTTGAACGGAACCATCGTGAGGGCCTTGCCAGTCTTCGGGTTGCCAGGGCAGATGTCGGCACAGTTACCGCAACCCAGACAGTCGAGTACTGAAGGCTCGATGATGAAGTGCATGCCCTTCATAGCGGCAGGAGCCTTCATCTCGAGAGTCTCCAGACCGTCGAAGCCAGCCAGCTCGTCGTCGGTAAGAACGAACGGACGGATAGCAGCGTGAGGACAGATATAAGCACACTGGTTACACTGGATACAGTTGTCCTTGTTCCAAGCGGGAACGAAGGCCTCAACACCACGCTTCTCGTAAGCAGCGGTACCAACCTCCCAAGAACCGTCGGCTGTGCCGAACTTCACGAAGTCAGAAACCTTCAGCAAGTCACCAGCCTGAGCGTTGATAGGACGAACGAGCTCCTTAACGAATGCGGGAGCATCATCCTGCTTAGCAGCGTCGTCAGCCAGGTTAGCCCACTCGGCCTTAACCTCGAACTTCTTGAACTCACCACCGCGATCGATAGCAGCGTAGTTCTTATCAACAACGTCTTGACCCTTAGCACCGTAAGACTTCAGGGCGGCAGCCTTCATCTTCTCAACAGCCAGCTCTACGGGGATCACCTCAGTGATACGGAAGAAGGCTGACTGCAGGATGGTGTTGGTGCGGTTGCCCAGACCAATCTCCTGTGCAATCTTGGTAGCGTTGATAGTATAAACAGTAATGTTGTTCTGAGCGAAGTAACGCTTTACCTTGTTAGGCATGAACTTCTCGAGCTCGGCATCGTCGAAGATGGTGTTGAGCAGGAAAGTACCGTTCTTCTGCAGACCACGGGTTACATCGTACATGTGGAGGTAAGCCTGAACGTGGCAAGCTACGAAGTTAGGAGTGGTTACCAGATAGGTAGAGCGGATAGGTGTATCACCGAAACGCAAGTGTGAGCAGGTGAAACCTCCCGACTTCTTAGAGTCGTAAGAGAAGTAAGCCTGGCAGTACTTGTCAGTGTTGTCACCAATGATCTTCACTGAGTTCTTGTTAGCACCTACGGTACCATCGGCACCCAGACCGTAGAACTTAGCCTGGAACATACCAGCGCCACCGAGGGCGATCTCCTCAACCTCGGGCAGAGAGGTAAAGGTTACGTCGTCTACGATACCAATGGTGAAGTGGTTCTTAGGCTCGGGCATAGCGAGGTTGTTGAACACGCTGATGATCTGAGCGGGAGTTGTATCGTGAGAACCAAGACCGTAGCGGCCACCAACGATAACAGGACGATCCTTAACATCGAAGAAGGCATCCTTAACATCGAGGTACAGAGGCTCGCCGTTAGCACCGGGCTCCTTAGTACGATCGAGAACGGCAATCTTCTTCACGCTCTTGGGAACAGCGGCGAGCAGGTGCTTCACGCTGAACGGACGATAGAGGTGAACAGAGATCATACCAACCTTCTGACCCTGACCGTTCAGGTAGTCGATAGCCTCGCGGGCTGCATCGGTAGCAGAACCCATCAGGATGATCATGCGGTCAGCATCCTCGGCTCCATAGTAAGAGAAGAGGTGATACTCACGACCAGTGATCTTAGAGAGCTCGCCGAGATACTTCTCAACAACCTCGGGCACTGCATCGTAGTAAGGATTACAAGCCTCACGGTGTGTGAAGAATGTCTCAGGATTCTCAGCGGTACCACGAGTGATAGGACGCTCTGGGCTCATAGCACGATCGCGGAAACGCTTGATGTACTCTTCCTTAACGAGAGGACGAACATCCTCCTGATCGAGCAGCTCAATCTTGTGATACTCGTGAGAGGTGCGGAAACCGTCGAAGAAGTTAACGAACGGAACGCAGGTCTCGAGAGTTGCAAGGTGAGCAGCAGCGGTCATATCCATAACCTCCTGTACTGAACCTTCGCAGAGCATAGCGAAACCAGTCTGACGGCAAGCCATCACATCCTGGTGGTCACCGAAGATACACAGAGAGTGAGAAGCCAGCGTACGGGCAGAAACGTCGAATACGCAAGGAATCAGCTCACCGGCGATCTTGTACATGTTAGGAATCATCAGGAGCAGACCCTGAGAAGCAGTAAAGGTGGTGGTCAAAGCACCAGCCTGCAGAGAACCGTGAACGGCACCAGCAGCACCAGCCTCTGACTGCATTTCCTGAACACTGACGGTCTGACCCCACAGGTTCTTACGACCACGGGCGGCCCACTCGTCAACATGCTCCGCCATAGGCGAAGACGGAGTGATGGGGTAGATAGCAGCTACCTCCGAGAACATATAGCTCACGTGAGCCGCAGCCTCGTTACCATCACAAGTGATAAACTTCTTTTCTTTAGCCATCTTTTAAAATGATTAGAATGAATTACTAACTATATTTGTTTAATTATAACTTAATAGACACTTTCTTGTTTTAATATTCGGAACCCCACCTTATTTAATATAGGAATCCTAGCAGCCACAGCGGTATCTGATTGTCTTTACCGATCTCCGTATTATAACGGGCGTAAATCACATCGGGCGACATACGCATCTTGCCGGTCGACTTGGCATCGACGATACGGAACTTCAGCTTCTCGTCGACGATGAAACTGCAATCGCGAATGCCGGTGTTTACTTTATGGTCTTTCCACATAGAGTTGACGAAGAATGTTTCCATCGCCTCCTGCTTATCAACCTGAATGGGATAGATAGCGTACATGAGGTTGGAATTGTGGAGCATAATCTTGGCGGGTTTCTTGGGGAAATCCTGTCCGATGGGGTAGATGAGATTCAGCAGGCGGGCATCGGTGAGATACTTGATGTAGTTCATCACCGTAGCGCGACTGGTCTCGATATCCTGAGCCAGTTTGCTGACGTTGGGTGTCTTAGCAGGGCCTTCCTCAGCTATCTGGTAGAACAGCTTCTTAATCTTTGTGAGATACTTCAACTCAATCTGCTTGATAAGTAGAATATCCACCTCGGTCATCATGTTCATCGTCTTCAGCAGGTTCTCGCTATAGTTACGGTGCTCCTGGAAGAAGGGATAGAATCCATGATGGATATAATCCTGGAAATAACGATTGGGCGATACCTTCGGCAGAATCTGGCGGACTATCTGCTCGTGACGATTGATGATATCATCGAGCGAATAGGGTTGGAAGTTATTGCCCGTAAGCAGATTGATAAACTCGCGGAAACTGAATCCACGTAGATTATAGCTCTTAACGATACCATTAAGTTCGGGATTCTCGTCCTTCAATCGCATCACACTACTTCCGGTAAACACAACCTTCAGATTGGGATAGAGATCGTAGCACTTACGAAGCTCTGAACTCCAGTTGGGCTGCTTGAATACTTGGTCGATGAGCAGTACGCGTCCGCCGTGCTTATAGAACTCGTCGGCGAACTCGGCTATACCGTGACCCTGGAAGTAGAAGTTGTTCATGTTGATATACAAGCACTGCTTGTCGAGTACATCAAAATGCTCTTTCGCATATTGTAGGAGGAAAGTGGTCTTTCCGATGCCACGCGTACCTTTGATGCCGATCATGCGATCGCTCCAGTCTATCTCATCCATAAGGGTGCGACGGACGGGTGCATTTGTATGCTCAATGAGGTATCTGTGCGTCCTGAAAAATGCTTCCATTCCTGATGATTTGTTCGATTTCCTTTTTAAAAGTGGTGCAAAGTTACAACATTTCTTTTAAATTGCAAAGTCTAAATAGCAAAATCTCAAAAAAATTATGTATTTTTGCACCCAAATTAAGGAAAATGACAACATTATACATATTTAATCCAGAACATGACCTCGCTTTGGCTGCAAACCTTGCCAATTTCACTTCGCCTCATGCGGGACGGAAACTAAGGGCCGACCTCGGTTTTTTATCTGCACTTTGGGCCGGCGAGGATGATTATGTTTTAGTGGAAAACGTGGAGCAGGCTGTGAAGGCTTATGGAAGATTGAGGGCAAAAACGGGTAGCGGCCCACGACGTTTTGTAGATAAGAGTCAGCTCGCGCATCTTAATATAAATAAGGTGGAACCTTGGGGGTGGGATCTCGCACTCCGGTCGTTTCTGCTTCGTTATGGGGTAAATGCTGTTCCTTCGGAAGATGAAATCGCCGTGATTCGCGATTTATCGCATCGTAAACATGCTGTTAATCTGCTTAGTGAGTTGCATCTTTCGGGCACAACGGGAGCATCCTCGTGTGTGGATAGTCTTTCAGAAGTTAGTCGGATGCTCGATGAATACGGTCATATTGTGGTAAAAGCTCCTTGGAGCAGTAGTGGACGAGGTGTTCGTTTCATTGAAGGGGAACTTAACGATTACCAATCCCGATGGATTCAGAACATCATCAGTAAGCAGGGGAGCGTAGTTGTGGAGCCATACTATCGTAAAGTGAAGGATTTCGGTATGGAGTTCGAGAGCGATGGAATGGGCAATGTAAGATATCTGGGCTTATCGCTCTTTCATACGAAGAACGGGGCTTATACGGGTAATCTGATTGCTACTGAAGAAGAGAAACAAGAATTGTTAAGTGCTTATATATCAGCTGATTTGCTTAAATCGGTTACAGAAATCATTTGTGATAAGTTGGGCACACTATATGCAGGCAAATTTCAAGGCCTTTTCGGTGTCGATATGATGGTAGTTTCTACCGATGAAAAGGACGGTTTCTTGCTTCATCCGTGTGTGGAGATCAATCTGCGCCGAACCATGGGGCATGTGGCACTTTCCATCCCGCCGTTCGCCGATGGATTCGCCCGAGTGATGCAGATCGTATTGACTGATAAATATCGATTAAGGGTTCGAAAGCCTTAGGTTAATCCCGCTTACAACAAAACAATTTGTTTTGTCTTCGTTAAGACTATCTCTTCAATGCGTTCTGATAGTTTCTTCGAGAACAAAACAAATTGTTTTGTTATTAGGGAGATTATTCGCAATACTGTAAGAGTCGTACTTCGGAGTTTAAACCGCTGGGAACAGACTCCCAAGCGTCATAGGTGGTACGCTTGTAGTTAATATCTACCACGTTGATTTCCTCCATTTTGCGCCATTTAATGCCTCTGCGATCGTAATCGGCTATGCGGTTTGCGGGCAGATTGGTCACTTCAATACGAATCTCATTATCGCCAGCCTTCAGCGCATTCTTGCAATCGAGCACAAAGGGAACACACCAAGCACAACCGATAAAATGGCCGTTAATATAGACACGGGCTGATTCGCGAACATCGCCGAGATCTATTTGCCAGCGGCCCGCAAGGTCTTTCTTCGAGAGTTTCATGTGAGTGGTATAAACGCCTGTGCCCATCGTAACCTTCGCGCTATCGTTGTCGAGGGTATTCCAAACCTGTGGTTTAGTTAGGGTAAAGGTTTGGTTTACTTTGGGTGCCTCCTCTGTGAAGGAAAGCTTCCAAGGACCATCAAGCACAATCTGGTTCTTTATAATTGACTTCTGGCTCTGGGCTGTCAGGTTCTGATTATCAGCTAAAGGCTCGTCGTAAGTCTGCAGAATCATCGACTCTCCGCTGCGAAGTCTGATAGCGATGCTGTCGCCAGAAATGTTTGCCGGCATTATTTCGCCATTCAGGGGATTAAACCACGCAGCATCCTTAAAGCTGACAGCCAACGGGAGCTTATCCTCTATATCGTCGGGTGATAGGTTAGCGATGAAATAATGATAGCCAGTGGCGTTCTTCCGTCGGATGGCTTTAAGTCCGCATTCAGTCTTCATGGCCTCGGGTTTGGCGGCGGCCATCAGATCGGCTGCTCGCGTACCATATATAATAAATGCTCCCTGAGTCTTCAGCGAATCGATATGTGCCTTTACGCTCTCGGGCATATTGCCGCTGCCTGGAATAACGAGTCCTTTATAGCGGGTGCCGGCAGCAGTTTGTAGCATACCGTCCTTATATTCGACACCCATCAGCAGGCGTTCAGAAATGTAATCGCAGTCGAAACCGGCACGATCTATCTCGAGGATGCTCTGTATGAATTCCGGCGCCAGTTTACCCATTGCGTGGATGGAGAACTGCATCAGTAACTTCTGCGGATTCTTCTGCCACATATCGCGAACGGGCAGAAAGACGAGGAAGTCGTTATCGGGCTGGCCCATCTGCAGGAAACTCTGACAGCGCTCCACATACTGCATGAAGTAGGGGGCATCGCGCCAGATGGAGTTAGTGGGCGACATATCGATGCTGGCGTAGAACTTCCAACCCGGCCACGGATCGTTCTTCGGCGAATAGCAGGTTCCGTGGAAGAACATATGGTTGACACCGGCACAGAACATCAGATCGATATCGGGCTTCAACTGCGAGAGAGAAGTGCGGAAATGCTCCGTAAGCCAAGTAAATGTTTCACTTGATGTATAGGGCTTACCGCATATGTGGGCTGCAGAAGGAGCATATTTCAACATCGAGAAGTCGGAGTCGTTTTTACGGGTCTTGCCTGGATCCTGACGCAGTCCCTTGATGCCGAACTCAGAGAGGCCGAAGCCTTCAATCTCAGGAATATCCACAGCAGCATAGCAATCGATGAGGTTGGCTGGTGAACCATGAGCCTGATTACGGGTGATGGCTCCATGCTTGTGGGCCCAAGCCGTCCATTGCTGGGTAAAGTTCTCCAACAAAAGGTCGCCAAGCGTCTCGCGGTAGTCGGAAAGGATCTTTGTGTCGCCACTTAGCAATTGGCGTAAGTAATTCTCCAGTTTGTAACCTCTGCGCTTCTCAAACTCCTCAAAAAGTGTGGGCGTCCAAGTGGCTGCCTCCACTTCGTAAGAATCGTTAAAGAAGGTATGAGGGTAGGGAGTCTTGGTGCGCTCAAAAGCATCCTCTATATGTTGCAGATAATTGCTGACGGCTTTTTTGTCGAAGTGATCGATGACAAGTCCCATGCCACCAGGGGCAGCACGCTTTACCTTCATTACACCAAAGCGACAATAGACTGCAATAACTCGCCATTGTGCAGTCTCCATTTCTTTAAGTTGAAGCTTAAGGGCTTTCTTGAGTGTGTTATTGGCGGCTGTCTTGATTTGTGCTTTGAGTTGCTCTGCTGGCGACCAAGTCAGTTTTCCGTCGTGCATGTAAGCTGTTACATCGTAGGGCTCTCCTCGCCAATAGGCCATGACCTTATTAAGTCTGCAATAGGGCGCGTCTTTCTCTGGCGCCTGCAGATTGAGGCACTGTATCGAGTTGCCGGTAAAAGTGGTATCAACGAACACCGCCCTGCTGGCGCTTTCTTCTAAAGGTACCCAAGGACCGCCAAAGGGCCAGCCTGTTCCTGTTGCCATATCAACCTCGATGCCCAATTCCAGTCCATTCTTCTGGACCTCACGCAGCATCTCCATCCAACGGTCGGAAAGATATGGTATATTATTTGCCTCATTACCCTGGACACCATAAATCGGCGTAATCTCCAAAGCGCCGATACCATGATTGGCGTATTCTTGCATATTCCATCTGAGGTTCTCCTTGTCGACAGCTGAGCCAAGCCACCACCAACGGGCTCCGGCTTTTGCTTCTTGCTGAACTTCTGGCCATAGTTGGGCATTTGCCGTCATAGAGAGACTGGCAAGAATCAGGGTTGTAAGTAGATGTTTGTTCATCTGATTAGTGTTTGGTAGTTTTGTTTTTGAAAAAGAGAGAATGATACAATGCTCATTCTCTCTTTCTATTTATTAATAAGGTGGATTACTCGATGACGATCAATGCATCATCTTCCATCACACTCTCACCGATCTTCACACAGATAGCAGTAACCTTTCCGTCCTTCTCGGCAGTCAGGTTATTGGCCATCTTCATAGCTTCGAGCACAACAACTGTGTCGCCAGCCTTCACTTCGTCGCCTTCGGCTACCAGAATGTCAGTGATCACACCAGGCAGCGGAGCCTTAACGGCATTAGCCTTATTAACGGCAGCCTTGTTGGCTGTGGGAGCATCGTCGCTGGCAGCAGCAGTAGCAGCCTTAACTACAGGCTTCTTCTTTTCAGGCTCAGCCTGCTTCTCCATTTCTACCGTGTACTCTTCTCCGTTGACGGTCAGTGTGGCAATGTTATCAGTGATATCGCCAACAACTACCTCGTATTTGTTACCGTTGATGGTATACTTGTATTCTTTCATTATCGATAGTTTTTAGGGACGTTGTGTGAATGTCTGTGCATAGCCGTTCCACTGTGTAGGATGGGCATTAATTGTGATAATGCCTGGCTCTGCATCGTGAACGTTGTTGCCAAGGTGCTCATGGAGCGCCATAGCAATTGCTGCATATACTTCGTTATTCTTCATAAACAAACTAATTACATAGGAATGTTACCATGCTTCTTAGCGGGCAGGGCATCACGCTTGGTAGCGAGCTGAGCCAGACCGCGACAGATGCGGAAACGGGTATTGCGCGGCTCAATCACGTCATCAATGTAGCCATACTTGGCTGCCTGATAAGGATTAGCGAAGAGCTCGTTGTACTCGTCCTCCTTCTCAGCGATGAAGGCCTTAACATCCTCACCAGCTTCCTTCTTAGCCTTAGCCTCCTTAGCGTAAAGCACAGCAGCAGCACCAGAAGCACCCATAACGGCGATCTCGGCTGAAGGCCATGCGTAGTTCAGGTCGGTATGGAGCTGCTTAGAACCCATCACGATGTGAGAACCACCGTATGACTTACGCAGGGTAACGGTGATCTTGGGTACAGTAGCCTCGCCGTAAGCATAGAGCAGCTGGGCTCCGTGCAGGATAACGGCGTTGTACTCCTGACCAGTACCGGGCAGGAATCCAGGAACGTCAACGAGCGATACAATAGGAATGTTGAATGCGTCGCAGAAACGAACGAAGCGGGCTCCCTTACGAGAAGCGTTAACATCGAGCACACCAGCATAGCAGTTGGGCTGGTTGGCTACGATACCTACACTCTGACCATTGAAACGTGCGAAACCAACGATAATGTTCTTGGCGAACTTAGGCTGCACCTCGAAGAATTCACCATCGTCTACTACAGCACCAATCACCTTGTACATGTCGTAAGCCTCGTTGGGGTTCTCGGGGATAATCTCATTCAGGCTGTCCTCCATACGGTTGATGGGGTCGTTAGTGGGCTTGAAAGGAGCAGTCTCCATGTTGTTGGATGGGATATAGCTCAGCAGGGTCTTCAGCATCTGAATGCCTTCCTCCTCAGTAGCTGCAGTGAAGTGTGTAACACCCGACTTTGTTGCATGAACGCTGGCACCACCCAGATGCTCCTGATCGATATCCTCACCAGTAACGGTCTTTACAACCTTCGGACCAGTCAAGAACATGTATGAGGTGTTCTCCATCATCAGGGTGAAGTCGGTGAGGGCAGGAGAGTAAACGGCACCACCTGCGCAAGGACCGAAGATACCAGAAATCTGGGGAATCACACCTGAAGCGAGGATGTTACGCTCGAAGATCTCGGCATAACCTGCCAGAGCATTGATACCTTCCTGGATACGAGCACCGCCTGAGTCGTTGATACCGATACAGGGCGCACCCATCTTCATGGCCATATCCATCACCTTGCAGATCTTCTGGCTCATGGTCTCTGAAAGAGAACCAGCATGAACGGTAAAGTCCTGTGCGAAGATGAATACCAGACGACCGTCGATTGTACCAGAACCTGCTACGACACCATCGCCGAGGAACTGCTTCTTCTCCATACCGAAGTTATGGCAGCGATGCTCCTTGAACATATCATACTCCTCGAACGAACCCTCGTCGAGCAGCATCTCAATGCGCTCACGGGCTGTGTACTTACCACGATCGTGCTGTTTCTGAATTGCTTTTTCACCACCACCGAGACGAGCCTGTTCGCGCTTCTCGATGAGTTGCTTGATTTTTTCTAATTGCTTGCTCATTGTTTTATTTAACTATTTGAGATTTGTCTATTCGTATTATTACTCAGGATGTTCGCAAAGCTCAGTCAGGATACCACAGGTAGACTTCGGATGCAGGAAGGCGATATTCAGTCCCTCAGCGCCCTTACGTGGCTTCTCGTCGATCAGGCGTACGCCCTTCTCGCTAACTTCAGCAAGACCTTTTGCTACGCCATCCTCTACACAGAAAGCTACATGATGTACACCCTTGTTGCCCTTATCGAGCCACTTCTGAATGGTGCTCTCAGGAGATGTTGGCTCCAACAGCTCGAGCTTTACCTCACCACAACGCAGGAAAGCAGTCTTTACCTTCTGGTCTTCAACTACTTCTGTTGCATAACACTCCAAACCCAGCACGTCAGTGAAGTACGGCAGGCTTTCCTCAATGCTCTGAACGGCAATGCCCAGATGCTCAATATGCGAAATCTTCATATTACTTATAGTTTTGAAATGAATATTTTTATAAATGTTGTGCAAAGGTACAAAAGATATATGATATCTCCGCCTAATTTTGCTTTTTTTATATAAAAAAAGAGATTGTTGCCTACATTTGGCAGCAATCTCTTATTCATTTTATTTCTTATTTACTTAGAAGAGCATCTATTACTTTATTGTATATACGAACTCGTCCATTGCATTTCTATACCAATAAATATTATCTTTTGCATTCTGAACCCAACCAATGAATTCTGGGTATGCATCCTTTATGCACTTACTTTCCTTTGGATAGGCTACGTCGCCAGGTATGATAATGGCATGGGGATCTTCACCAGAATTTGAAAGCTTTATCAAATTGTCTTTTGTCCTATCGTAAACGTGAATTTGCTCGACAAACTTTGACATAGGAATACCCTCTCCAATGCTAAAGATTTCCCAAACAGGATCTTTTGGATCTCCATCAGTGGTATTGATGAATGACATAGTGTCATTATATCCAAATAAACTGTGTATTTCAGTATAGCCATTAAGTGTACTTCCATTTAGTCCCCTCAAATAAAGCTCGTCATGAGCTCCACATGCAATAACACTTACTTTTACATGGGTTTCGTCGACGCGCTCAATCCTAAGTACAACGTCATTCATGTCATAGTCAGCTAAAGGACTATCCTCAAAACACATCAAGAAAGCATTCTTTTCTAGGTTCACTTGTGTGTATAGTGCAGAATGATCAAATCCTGTACCCTTATTCTCTGTATTAATGGGAGCTTCTTCAAGTACAGTCTTATCGAATCCACCAACTTCCAAAACAAGATCACCAAAGGTAGCATCAGCACCCTCCTCAAAAGTAATGAATATCTTTCCGTTTGCCTCAAACATTGCGATTCTTGGATCATCAAGCTGCATAGAATATAACTTTATAGCATTGGAAAAATTACCATATTGGTTGATTTCATAATTCATTTTTCCATAACCATAAATACAGCCGTTCGAAAGGTCCTTTAAATTATTACGATTCATGGCTTCGAATTCACCACCGGACATGTGTTTTCGTACAGCAAAACCAACACGATAGTTTTCAGGAATAACGTTGGAAACGGCAGGTATGGTAGCCGGGAATTGGTTTATCTCTACACTCTCAACGGTTTTGATCTTTCCTGCAGTGTTATCATATTCCTCAAGATTCCAAACACGACTATCCCATGGTTGGTCTTTGTCAATAGTGATACGATCAAAGGTGGGCTGATGATTAAACTTGATAACTTTTCCTTTTGGCCCATTTACATGAAGATGTTTATTAGCGTCCCATGTATAATATAGATACTTTTCCTCGTTCTTTGAAAAATCATTGGAGAAACTTGTATAATTGTTATTATCCCATATAAGGAAAGATTTTGAACCTATGTTGTATAACATGATCTTTGTCTTTGACGGATCATCATTGAAGGTAAATATCTGCCAAAGTTGATTTTTAACGTCGTTAGCATCATTGTTATCGTAGAATGTAGCTAACTGATGTGCGTCATCAGCCCTATAGGTCATGTAATATTTTCCGCTAGCAGTTGTTTCGTCTGCATTACTTATTCTATAGACCTTGCCGTCAGTTGAAGCAAAACTGCTACTCTGAATCTTTGTAGGAGTGAATGCTGAAGGTTCGCCGTAATAAAGTAACATGATTTCATTTTTCTTGAAAATAGAATCACTACCTTTATTAATTCCTGCACTTTTTATTACGTCTGAGAGTTGTACAGCCTTGATTTTAGGCAATTGTTTAATATAATCTTGTTCGGTCTGTCCGCTTGGTATATCTGAAGGATTGTAATAGTAATAATAAATATCACAATTCTGAGCCTCAGTTGATGGGGTCTGAATAGGTATGATAGTGATAGGATTCTCTCCATCACTTGTTAAATGATTATTGTATAGTGACACGAGTTCGCTATTACGAATGAGTTTTAAGTTATCTTTCTTTTTATTATTAACTTTTGCTCTTGAGAAATTGTCAGATAATATAGCTTGTATTTGACTTGCCTCATTTTTATCGATGGGCTCTATGTTGCGTTTAAGTGCACCTCCACTTATCTCCCATGTGATTCCCGATGTAGAAGATACTTTGCTTGAACTCGATATCTTCCACATTCGCTCATTTTCCCAATTGGCATTTTTCCAAACACCCATGTTGTTCGTTTGGATGTAATCCTTTAGTTCGCTAAAGTTGCCTGATGCTGCTATATTTGCATATTTTGTACGTGCAGCATTATATGAAATCATTGAATTTTGGAATCCTAATGCAACATTATTTAAATTGATATCATCATATGTGCCTCGTGTCATCGCTCTGGCATTGTTGTTGCTTTTGAAACTAACGCTCGATGTGCCAATACCGAAACTCTTGATATAGTAGTGGCCTTTACTGTCTATACAAGCTGCAACAAGACTCTCGTAGTCGTAGGGTACTTCATATGTAAGATCCACTGTCTCACCTTTTTGCACCTTGGCAGAGTTTACAATACTACATTCACTATTGAAGAATGGTGATCCTGTAAGAATCTGTACTTCAACAATGTCATAAAGTGGAGCATTAGCTGTGATTGAAACGGTTCCAGTGGAATGCACGTTCCAATCATGATTGGGATCAACGGAACCAAAGATCTCAGCGATGTTTTTGTTAATTTCCTCTTTCGTTGGCTTTCTGATACTTTCGTCGTAATCACCCAAGTCGTGACTGCAGCTTGCTAAAGCCAATACACTAATAGCTAAAAAATATAATTTCTTCATAAGGCTATAAATTGTTTGCAAATACTTAAAATTTTTGCAAAGATATATAATTTATATACAGATCGTATACGCGCGAGCGCAGATTTAGTGATTTTTAACTAAAAGTCAGAAATCTACCGTTACTTTGCCATTGATTTGCCGACCTGTGAGATAATTAGGTACCGCCCACTGATGATTACTAACATCGGTTACCCAATAGTAACTGCCTACATTTGAGATGCCAAAAAGGTTCAAACAATCGATACCTAACCATAGGTTTTTGATACCCCTGCCATCTTTGATGGCACGATAACTCATACCAATATCAGCACGCTTGTATGCTGGGGCACGAAATTGCTGGTGCTCCAGTCCGCGGTGCGGAGCTCCAAAAGGCAGTCCGTCGGCAAAAGCCAAGCGAAGCGTCATTTTCCATCGCTCAGTACCAGGGAAATAATCGGTGAAATGGAGATTTATGGCCCATCGTTGGTCTGTTGGCATTGGTACCCACGTCTCGCCAATTTTCTGTCTGGTGCTCATCAGCGAGAAGGTAAGCCAGGAATCAGTGCCAGGAACAAATTCGCCATATAGCTTCAGATCGATACCTGTGGTATAACCTTTCGACAGATTCTCGCCATAATAGGTAATCTTCAGGTTCTGTACGTTGTAGGGAATTAGGTTAGAAAGAGCCTTGTAATATGCCTCTGCGGAGAACTTAAACGGACGGTTTAGCATTTTAAACCTATAGTCCACAGCACCAATGAGTTGTATTGATCTCTGACTTTTAATCTTTTCGTTCAAAATAGCTGTTGTCACTCCGTTTTGAGTTGTCGTGTCGCGCATCTCTTTATAGAATGGTGCCTGATAATATATTCCGGTTGCCAAACGGAAGGTAATGTCCTGATTAAATGCCGGAACGATGGCTAGCGATGCTCTGGGAGATACGATGGTTTCCCGATTAAATGACCAATTTGCGAGTCTGATACCATAATTAAAAGTAAAATAGGTGTCTCCTTTTGAGAACCGATAAGTATCCTGAATGTAGGCCTCTATGCGATGACTCTTTATGTCGTTTTTGGCTCTGAGGGTATAAATCATGTCCAAGCGATCTGCTGAATGAGGGATAGAATATCCGCTGGAATCGCGCATTTCGTATTCGCCAGACTGTTCTTTGATGTGTTCTATTTTATAGGTTAAGCCAGCCTCAATATCATGATGATTTGTCCGGTGATTGCCCGTTAGTTTTATACTGACCACGTCGGATGTCAAATAGTCGCGTGCATGCTCCATATAGGTTCCAACGCCAAGATTTTCGCTCGACTGGCTGTCGTCGAGCCAATACTGGCCCATGATGTCGTAGCGTTCGCTTTCTTTTGTGTAGAAAGCCGATGTCAGTAGTTTTATCCTGGTTCTATCGCCAAAATGACGCGTAATACCTATGGCACCGAATAGTGTGCGGAATATGTCCTTCTCTTGTCCGTCGAAATACACTTTAAACGATTTTGCATCAGTTAAAGTGCCAAAACTGGTCTCACGATCTTCCGGAGTAAAGTTGTAGTGGTTTTCTGATATGTTTCCTATGAAGTCAATAGCCCATCTCTTGTTAGGTTGATAACTGATATATGTCTGATAATCAAGGAAATTAGGATTGTACTCTCCAGTTGTTTCTAGGGAGTTCAACAGGTAGCGATTTGTCTTGTATCTCAAACCGTGCGACATAGAAAATCTGCTATTTCCATACCCCACATATCCGCTGGCGCCTAAGAGCGAAGCTGTTGCTGAGGCCTCGAATCCTTTTACCCGTCGATAAGTGATATCAAGGGCCGACGACATCTTGTCACCATATTTTGCCTCGAATCCACCGGTTGAGAAACCTATTTTCTCTACCATATCGGGGTTAATAACAGAGAGTCCTTCCTGCTGACCACTGCTGATGAGCAGGGGGCGATACACCTCTATACCATTAATATAGACGGAATTCTCATCGAATGAACCACCACGAACGTTGTATTGCGCTGACAGTTCGTTATGGGTGGATACGCCAGCCTGCTGCTGGATGAGTTCTTCTACAGCATTTCCTGATGCCGAAGGTGTCTGCTGCAAGTCCTTTCTGTCCAATTGCTCCGTCTGTGAGGTCTGTCGACGACGCTCTGTGACTGTTATTTCCTGAATCTCAGCGGCAGGACGCATTACGATCTGAACGTTGATTTTTCCTTTCGGCCGACGGAATACACGCTTTCTGGCTCCATATCCAACCATCGTAAAGCGCACTTCTACTGAATCGGCTGATTGCAGATCAATTGAGAATTCACCTTTGAGATTAGTCATTGTTACCTTTCCCTGTGCCAGACACGATACAGTTACCAATTCCAGGGCATGCTCTTCCTCATCGACGACTTTTCCTTTCAGAGTAAAGCCGTCGGCACTGGCCGTCATACAGGTTATCAGGCACAGCAATAATATAGCGAATCTTTCAATTGATCTTGCCATTCCATATTATAACGTAAAAAATGAGGATTTATTTGGATGTATCAGAGTTTTTTCGTACCTTTGGCCCCAGAACATTAAAATCCACCGATATGAAAAGAGTCGCATTTACATCATTCGTTTGGGTTGTCAGCCTGCTGATGGCAGTAGCTGCTCCCGTTAGCGAGCAGGCTGCGAAACAGGCTGCTCAGGAGTTCATGAAGCGCCAGATGCGTGCTAATACACGTGGTGAGGCTGTTGAACTGACGCGTGCCTTTACTGGTATTGCCGATGGCGATGATGCCGGTATCTTTGTATTCAATTCCTCAACAGGTTTTGTGGTGATGAGTGCCGATGACGAACTGCCTGCAGTGCTGGCTTATAGCACAGGTGCTCCTTTCGATGCTCAGACAGCTCCAGAAGCTATGAAATTCATGCTCGAGGCATATCACATGGCTGCTACTACTGATGCTTTTACCCGTGCCGATGTACCTACGCACGATAAGGTGTCGCCGTTGATTAAGACCCAGTGGGATCAGCATGAGCCTTATAACCTGTTGTGTCCTAAGGATGATGCAGGCAATCTGTGTCTTACAGGTTGTGTGGCTACATCGATGGCCCAGGTGATGTATTATCATAAATGTCCTGCCGACTTTGATTGGGACAATATGAAAACCACATATGATGGATCAGAATCGAGTACCGCAAACAATGCCGTTGCCAAACTGATGGCAGATTGTGGTACTGCTGTGTTTATGAAATATGGCTCAGGTTCTTCAAGTGCCTACGAAATATATGCGTGTGAGGCATTGCGCTATGACTTCGGATATGCAGAGACTACGGATTATGTGAGGCGTGAAGCCTATACAGCTAAGTCTTGGGATGCACTCATCTATAATGAGTTGGCTGCCAAGCGTCCGGTTCTCTATGCTGGTTCGTCGATTTCCTCGGCTAAAGGTTCGAGTGGACATGCGTTCGTGATTGATGGTTACGAAGCGAAGGATGGTTTAGGTTATTATCATGTGAACTGGGGCTGGAGTGGTAAGAGCGACAGTTATTTCCTGATCTCTGTGCTCAATCCGTCTTATCAATACGCAGGTGGTAATGCAGGTTCCAGCGGTTATTCTGTAAAACAAGAAGCTATTGTTGGTATTCAGCCTGCAGCCAAACCGATGGAAAAGACCAAGCGTCTTAGGACTTATCAGATGTATGTAAACGAAGATAAAGGCACTTATTCGCGAGCCTCTACCTCCGAGGATTTCCCAACGATTAAAATCGTTTATGACTTTTACAATGTCCTTTTGCCTGAGGAGTCACGACATTACGACGTAGCCTTAGCTCTTTATAAAGATCGTAAGTTGGTTTCTATTCTTAAGGAGTTCTGCATAGATGATTATCACAAAAAAGAGCCTTTGGAATACAATTATGGATTTAAAGCTGATCCCAATTCTTCCTTTGCTTGTAATATATCGATAGGTAAGGATCTCGCTGATGGTAATTATCAACTTCGTGTGCTCTCTCGTCTCACAGGATCTTCAGAGTGGGGCTGGGCTTATGGAGCTATAGACAACTATGTGGAGCTTGCTATCAACGGCAAAACGATGAATACTATCACTTATGGCCTTTACGATGAAGCTGCACAGAGTGATTTCACCATTAACTCTGTAGATGTGAAAGGAACCATGAAGGTGGGCGAGCCCCTGATGATTACCATCAATCTGACTGATAAGAATAAAACTGGTAATGCCCCCATCTATCTCTGGGGTAACGCCAGTCCTTCGGCAGGAGCCGATAACTATCAGTTACTCACGGGTGGAGGCTCGAATCTCGATCCCGGCCAGACGGGTGAGATTGTACTTGAATACACACCCCAGCGCGCAGGTGATTTCAAGTTCATTCTAAGCGGCTCTAGCAAGAACTATGATGTGCCGTTATACACCTTCACAGCCAGTGTTTCTGGTATATGTCTGGTTTTGGAGATGGAAGTCGACGACGTTGTAAGTACTCAGTCGAATGGCATTAAAAATCTGTCAGGAACTACGTTGAAGGGTGTGGCCAAAATTACCAACTTGGGCTCTAGTGCTTTCGATGACAAGGTTTATTTCTGGATGATTGGTACATCAGCAATTGGACAGGCGTTCGGAAAAGTTTCCACTACGCCGAAGAGTGTTGCCATTCCCATTGGCCAGACGGTAGATGTGCCTTTCAGCTATACAGATTTGGGGTCAGATTACTATTATGGCCTGATCCTGTATGTCAAGGATGGTGATGAAAATTGGTATCTCAATGCCACTAAAACGGCAAACAACCAGGTTTCATTTAGTTACAGTGTTGTTTACCACACAGGCGATGCTTCTGGCCTTCGTGCTATTGCCATCGATGCTGAGGATGCCGATGTCTACAATATGAATGGTGTCCGTGTGGGTAAGGCCTCAGAATTGAAGTCGATGCCTAAGGGCGTATACATTATTAATAAAAAGAAAGTACTTAATCGTTAAACAATGATAGATTACATTTCGCAACACGTATGGCAGTTGTGGGCGGTGGTAGCCGTCGTCTGCCTTATTTTCGAGTTGATGGCTGGTGATTTCTTCATCATCTGTTTCTCCATCGGAGCCGTTTTTGCTGCTATAGTGGCAGCCTTTGGCGGAGGAATGTGGCTTCAGCTGTTGGCCTTTGCCGTGTTTACACTTATCAGTCTGTTCTGGGTTCGTCCCTTTGCCAAGCGATATCTTCGCAAGGGCGAGGATCCTCGTGTGAGCAACGCCGATGCCCTGATGGGGCGTCAGGGCAGGGTGGTGGAAACCATCAAGGCCGGTGGCTATGGTCGCGTGCAGATTGATGGCGACATCTGGAAAGCCGTTACTAAAGCCGATGCCGACATTCCAGAAGGAACAAACGTGGTAGTTATCGACAGAGCATCAACCATCATAACAGTAAAAGACATTAAAGATTAAACATTAAACATTAAAATATGGATATTATGACATCTATCCTGATAGCCATTATCATTTTAGTGGTTATCTTTGCCAAAATGGCACTTGTGATCATTCCTCAGTCTGAAACAAAGATCGTGGAGCGCCTTGGACGCTACTACGCCACACTTCAGCCAGGTATCAACATCATTATTCCTTTCATCGATCGTGCTAAATCTATCGTGGTGCTCAATCACGGAAGGTATCAGTACTCCACTACTATCGATCTGCGTGAACAGGTGTACGATTTCCCCAAGCAGAACGTGATTACGAAGGATAATGTGCAGACGGAGATCAATGCGCTGCTGTATTTCCAGATTGTGGATCCCTTCAAGGCTACCTACGAGATTAACAACCTGCCCAACGCTATCGAGAAACTGACCCAGACCACACTGCGTAACATCATCGGTGAACTGGAGCTCGATGAGACGCTGACTTCACGCGATACTATCAATAAAAAACTCTCTGCCGTGCTCGACGATGCTACGGATAAGTGGGGTGTGAAGGTGAATCGTGTAGAGCTTCAGGATATTACGCCTCCTGATTCTGTGCTCACAGCGATGGAGAAGCAGATGCAGGCTGAGCGTAACAAGCGTGCTCAGATTCTGACTTCTGAGGGTCAGAAGGCTGCCGAGATTCTGGCTTCTGAGGGTGAGCGTACAGCTATCGTTAATAAGGCCGAAGCTGCTAAGGAACAGGCTATCCTTCAGGCCGAGGGTGAGGCTCAGGCCCGTATCCGTAAGGCTGAGGCTGAGGCAAAGGCCATCGAACTCATTACTGAGGCTGTAGGCAAGAGCACTAATCCTGCCAATTATCTGTTGGCCCAGAAGTACATCCAGATGATGCAGGAGTTGGCTGAGGGCGATAAGACCAAGACCGTTTATCTGCCCTATGAGGCAACCAACCTACTTGGCTCAATTGGAGGTATAAAAGACCTTTTCAAGGCAGAATAACACAAAAAATGAAAAAATCGCAGCAATTTGCTGCGATTTTCATTTTAATTGTGTAACTTTGCAGCGAAATTGAAAAGACGATATGGTACACAATATTTTCAAAGGCCTGGGCATCGCGCTCATTACCCCTTTTAAGGAAGATGGTTCGGTAGATTATGATGCGCTGATACGTTTGGTTGACTATCAGCTGAGCAATGGTGCAGACTTCTTTTGTATCCTCGCTACAACCGGCGAGACTCCTACTCTTACCAAAGACGAGAAGCAGAAAATCAAGGACCTGGTTGTCGACTATGTCCAGGGTCGTGTGCCCATCCTCATGGGATGTGGTGGAAACAATACCGCTGCTATTGTCGAGGAGTTGAAGACTGGCGATTTCAAGGGCATCGATGGTGTACTGAGTGTGTGTCCATATTACAACAAG
>JAEEGI010008396.1_pt1 | contig 22826 bp, 10 predicted proteins | sample 8958751 | NCBI WGS metagenome assembly JAEEGI01 (sample SAMN16246545, study PRJNA631951) | gut metagenome | biome: gut microbiome; feature: rumen; material: KS-attached | host: Bos | place: Iran: Karaj | collected 2018-10 | reverse complement strand
TATAATTTATCAGGTGAAATACCTGGAGTTAAGAAACCAGAAGCAAAAGTAAATATTAAACCTCCAACAGTAGATATTAAAGCTCCTAAAGTAGATGTTAAAAAACCAGAAGCAAAAGTAGATATTAAACCTCCTACAGTAGATATTAAAGCTCCAAAAGTAGATGTAAAGAAACCAGAAGCAAAAGTAGATATTAATGAGCCAAATTATAATTTATCAGGTGAAATACCTGGAGTAAAGAAACCAGAAGCTAAAGTAGATATTAAACCTCTCACAGTAGATATTAAAGCTCCTAAAGTAGATGTTAAAAAACCAGAAGCAAAAGTAGATATTAAACCTCCTACAGTAGATATTAAAACACCTAAAGTAGATATTAATGATCCAAATTATAATTTATCAGGTGAAATACCTGGTGTTAAGAAACCAGAAGCAAAAGTAAATATTAAACCTCCAACAGTAGATATTAAAGCTCCTAAAGTAGATGTTAAGAAACCAGAAGCAAAAGTAGATATTAAACCTCCAACAGTAGATATTAAAACACCTAAAGTCGAAATTAATGATCCAAATTATAATTTATCAGGTGAAATACCTGGAGTTAAGAAACCAGAAGCTAAAGTCGAGATTAAACCTCCTACAGTAGATATTAAAGCTCCAAAAGTAGATATAAAGAAACCAGAAGCAAAAGTAGATATTAATGAGCCAAATTATAATTTATCAGGTGAAATACCTGGAGTAAAAAAACCAGAAGCTAAAGTAAATATTAAACCTCCTACAGTAGATATTAAAGCTCCTAAAGTAGATGTTAAAAAACCAGAAGCAAAAGTAGATATTAAACCTCCAACAGTAGATATTAAAGCTCCTAAAGTAGATGTTAAGAAACCAGAAGCAAAAGTAGATATTAAACCTCCAACAGTAGATATTAAAGCACCTAAAGTAGATGTTAAGAAACCAGAAGCAAAAGTAAATATTAAACCTCCAACAGTAGATATTAAACAACCTAAAGTTGACATAGAATCACCAGAATATAATTTAGATATACAAGGTGAATCTCCTGAAATAGATATAAGTGGTGATCCATCATTAAGAAAAGGAAAGTCAGATAAAATAAAAGTAAGCGCTCCGAACATAAAAATAAACCAACCACAAGTTCCAAAAAAGATAAATTTAGAAGCACCAGACATAAAACAAAAGAAAAAACCTGAAATAGTAAACATTGAATATGAAAAACCATCAATACCAAATTTTTCAGGAGGAGTTGACTTTGAAAGCCCTTATGTAAACATAGATACAAAAGAATCATTAAAATCAAAAGGTCAAGGTAAGATAAAATTAGAAGCTCCAAAAGATCAAAAAACAAAAGAAACAGCTCCTTCAATATCTATAAACAAGCCAAAAAAACCAACAACAAAAGAAGTGAAAGTGGCTGCACCAAGAATATCATTAAAGGCTCCTGAAATAAATAAAAAATCAAAAGAAACTAGTTTAGAAATAGAAGGAGGAAAAGAAAAAAAAATCGAAGTTCCCAGAGTGAAAATAAGAGCACCAAAATATATGAATACATCAGGAGATATAGAAAATGAAGCAAAATTAGGAAAGGGAATTGTATATGAAGGAGGAAATATATTAACTTTAACTCAATTAATGAGTTTAGATGTTAATGATCCAATAAATTTAGATGATAATTGGCAAAGAGAGAATAAATGGAATAAATATGGTGGATATGAAATAGGTGTTCCTGATTATCATTTAGTTTATGAAAATAGAGGAAATGAAGGAAATGAAGGTAATATTAATATTGAAGATGGTAATATTGAAGGTGGAAAAGTTAATGTAAAAGGAGGTAACTATAATGTAAATATTGATGGTAAATTAGAAAATATTGAAGATATTGGTTTTGATCCAAATTTAGATGAAGGAGAATATAATATTGAAATTGATCATATGGGTTATTCACAACCAATGAATTTTGATGTTGAAATTCCTGAAGATTTAAATTTAATTCCAAATTCTAAAGTTAAAACAAGAGTACATAATCCTAAACCTAAACAAAGACGAAGTGTTAATGCTTTTGAATATGGAGCTGAAGGTAGAATTAGAGATTCTTTGAGAGTTACTTATCCTCCTGGATATGATGATACTTCTATCGTTATGAATTATAGTAAATTACCTCCTTTCCATTATACTATTACTCAACAACCTAAAGATAATATTCCTCTTAGTAAACAATGGGAAATGGATGATTTAGATATTAATCTTGTCGCTGACTATAAACCTTGATGTTCTATCATATAATTTAATTTTAAAAAAATTATTCATTTTTTCACTTTTTGTTTTATTTTTTATAAGTTATAATAATGGAATCACCAATGAAAAAATTTAGTGATTTAATTAATGCAGCAAATAATTGCAAAGGAAATTTAAAAATATATATGTTTTTAAGAGATTGTGCTTTTCGATTTGTTTTCAATGCTTTTCAAAGTGGACAATTAACTGAACAAGAAAAACAATATATTAAAAATTTATATCCTCAATTTCAAATGGAAAGTGTTCAATATAAATGGAATATTCAAATAATGAAAATGAATGAATATCAACAATTTTTAAATGATTTTTACAAAAATTATAATTTTGAAACAGCTGATATAAATATAATATTAATGGCAAAAGCATTAACAGAGTGTTTATCTTTTTTAGGAAATTATGATGAAACAACAAAAAAAAGATTAGAGTACTTTCAAAATAAAATAAATATTTACAAAAGTCAAAATAGTGGATATTCAACAAATAATCACTTTAATGCTTATGAACAAAAAATAACACAATCACAAGTTAATTATCAAAATACAATGAGTCAAATTGGAGGTGGAAACGTTAATAATAATATTGGTTCATTTTATGATCCTAATAAAAATAAAAATTATATTCCTGAACTTGTAAGCCGTAATTTTAATTTACCTATGAATAAAAAAGATCCTAATTTTCCCGTTTTAAAAACTACTATTGAAGATTTAATTGAAAATGCAACCCAAGAATTAGATTATCATAAAGTTGATATGGCTAGAAAAAATTTAGAAGCTGTTGCTTATTATATCAGTCATATCATTGATTAATTTAAATTCAAGAAAATGAACTTTTCTATTAAAAAAAATGGTATTTTTTAATTATATTTAATTTATCTTCCACTTTTATTCCTTCATCAAAATTTTTATATAAGGACTAATTTTCCAAATTTGAAAAAATATACAAATAATAACTATTATATTTTTAATTCTATTTTTGAAAAAAAATATATATTTATAAGTTTTATTCACTAAAATTCCTTCTTTATTGAAAAATTATTTTCCCAATTATTAATTCAAACTAAAATACAATCATCCATATATGACCATTTTTCCTATTATTACAAAACAATTTTTTTCGACTCAAATTCTAATTTGATTATGAATTGGAGCTTTTGTTGATTTAAATTGGTACATTTTTGATTTCCAATTATTTCATTTATATAAAAAATCCATACTAAATGTCAAAAATAATTAATATTTAATAATATTAATATGATAAACATTAAATTTTAATAAATTCAAATATTTTTAAAATGGAAAAATATAAAATAATAGAAACAGTTGGTGATGGAACTTACGGAACAGTATTTAAAGGAATAAATACAAAAACAAATGAATATGTGGCAATAAAAAAAATGAAAAAAAAATATACAGATTGGGATGAATGTCTTTCATTAAAAGAAGTACAAGCACTTTTAACATTAAAGCACTCAAATATAGTAACATTAAATGAATTAATTCTTCAAAAAAATGAATTAAACATGATATTTGAATTTATAGGTCAAAATTTATTTGAATATGCGAAAAACATGAATGAAATACCAGAATATAAAATTCGTAATATTTCATTTCAAATATTACAAGGACTAGCATATATGCATAAAAATAATTTTTTTCACAGAGATATGAAGCCAGAAAATATATTAATATCAGGAGACCAAGTTAAATTAGCGGATTTTGGTTTAGCAAGAGACATAAATTCAGAGCCTCCATTCACAGATTATGTAGCAACAAGATGGTATAGATCACCCGAAGTGATATTAAATAGTAAAGTATATTCAAGTCCAATTGATATTTTCGCTTTAGGTGCTATTATTGCTGAATTATATACTGGAGTACCTTTATTTCCTGGGAAAGAAGCAAGTGATCAAATGAATAAAATATGCGAAGTTTTAGGTACTCCTAATCAAAGTGATTGGAATGAAGGATATGATTTAGCTAATCAAATTCATTTTAAATTTCCTCAATTCAGAGGAAAAAAATTAAAAAATGTAATTAATCGAGCAAGTGATAATGCTATTAATTTACTGGAAATGATGTTGTGTTTTAATCCTTCTAAAAGACCTTCTGCTGTTAAATGCTTACAACATCCTTTTTTCCAATGTAATGAAATTTTAAGGTATTTTGGGTTTAATGTTAAGAAAGAGGATATTGAAGAAAAGAAAAATAATAATAATAATAATTTTGCTATGAGTATGAATAATAGAAGTAATAATTTTTTAAATTTAATTGAAGAAGGAAATATAAATAATAATTCAGGGAATAAACAAAGGAAACAAAATGAATTTAATTTTGAAGAAGAAGCTTTTTTTTCACAAAATAATTCCAATTCAAAGTTACAAAAAGGTAATAATAATTTAAAAAGATTTGAAGATTTTTAATATATTTTTAAATAAATAAATTTTATTAATTTTTATTATTGTTTAATATAGTAAAAATTTCTTTATTGTACTTAAAAAAATTATATATTTAATTTATTTAAAAATGACAATAATAGCAATGATATTAATATTATTAAGATATATTGCATATTATTATTTAATAATGTTTGGATTAAAAATATTAAGACAAAAAATATTTTCTTCAAAAAGTATAATGATAATATTAGGAAGTGGAGGACATACAGGAGAAATTTTAATAATGTTACAAAAATTAAATTTTGATAAATTTTCAGATGTATATTTTGTAAGTGCTCATAATGATAAAAGTAGTGAAAATAAAGTAAAGGAAGTAATAAAATTATCAGATTTTAAAAAAGTAAAATTTCATTTTGAAAAAATATATAGAAGTAGAAATGTAGGTCAAAGTTTTAAAACATCAATTTTTACAACAATATATGCTTTATTTCAAAGTTTAGGACTTATATTAAAAACAAGACCAAATTTAGTTGTTAGTAATGGACCAGGAGTTGCTGTCCCTGTGATTTATATAGGATTTTTACTTAAATTATTATTAATTTTACAAGAGTTTAAAATTTTATTTATTGAATCTTATTGTAGAACAACTTCTATTTCTTTAAGTGGAAAAATTTTAAAACCTATTTGTGATAAATTTATTGTTTTATGGGAACATCTTAAAGGAGGAAAAAAAGAATATATTGGAAAAATTCTTTAAAATAAATGAATATATATTATCTTAAAATTATGAATAAGAAAATATATTTCTTTTATTTTTAATTAATTAATTTTTTGAGGTTCTTATTAACATTTATATTTATATCAATTGTTCTGTATATTGTTTGTTAATTGAAATTAAATTATCTTATTCATTTAATGTTACAATTAAATTTTTTTTTATTTTTTTTTATATTCATTAATAATCTTTTTTCTCATTTATAATTTTTAAATACTGAATATTTAACTCATCCTAATTTTATTTTCTCCCTTATAAAAATTATTTTTTAATTTAATTGGTTTATAACATTTATCGCTATATTATTTATTCACATTTATTTTTCATATTATTTTTTTTAGTTAAATTTTGATTAAAAGTTTGTATATAAGTAAATACTTCTCAATTATAATTAAAATTTAGTTTTTTAGATTCTTTTTAATATAAGGAAAAATATTAACTTTTTCATATGATTTCCTAAATTTATTCATGTTAAAATTCTTTTTTACTTTTTACCTCTCTTATTTTAAACGATAATTTCATAATTCAAAAAAAATTATACAATAAACTTAAATAAAAAATAATTTAAAAAAAAAAATTTGATTATAATGTATAATAAAAATTCAGAGGCTCAAATAGAATATCCAGATATAAATTCTTGTCTTAATCTAAGAATTCCAAAAAAAACATTAGAAATTTTTTTAAAGGAATTATACAGAGATTTATTAAGAAGAAGTAATGGAGAATCAAATGGAAATAACATAAATAAAATAACATTTCAAGAATCCTTAATAATGCCTTTAATAATTTCAGAGAGGTTATTTTATGCTTTCACAAATAATAAATTTACAAATGATATAACAAGAGAACAATATATAAATGGTTTTTGTAATTTATATTCTGAAGATTTAGAATGTAGATTAGAAATAATTTCTAAAGTTATTGATTTTGATTTAGATGGTGTTTTAAGTGTAGATGATTTAACTATGTTACTTATGCATTTTTATCTTGTTGATAATGATATGAATTCTTTTCAAGATGTTAAAGATATTATTTATAAAGATTTAACTCCTAAAAAAAGAATAACCATTAGTTCTTTTAGAGATACTATGAGTGATTATAATCCTGATGTTTTTTATTTATTTTGCTTTCTTTTTAATAAATTTTGTCCTTTTACTTCAGAACAAGTTAATTATTTTAAAAATTCTGTTAAAATGAAAGAGATAAAATTATTTTCTCCTATACATCAAACGAAAGAACCTATTAAAAAATTTTTAAATCTTCCTCCAACAAAAGAATTAATTAAATTTTTAAAATCAAGATATAATTGTTATATTATTGATATAAGTGATAGTATAAATAAAAGTGTATTAACAATAGAAAGTGAAAATGAAGAATTAAATGATTTAATAAATTTTGAAAGTGATATTGCTTTTGCAATTCATAATATGGAAAATGTGAATTCAGAAAAAATTAATAAAGTTACTTTCAAAAAATTAAATTCTAATAGTTCAACAGCTTCTTCAATAAAAAATGTTCCAATAAAACAAAATAATTGGAAAAATGAAACTATATTAAATTCTCCTGTTTATTTAAATGAACATTTTTCTAAAAGTCCTATAAAAAGTATAAGTAATTATTCAAAATATAATTCTTATGCTCCTGGGAAAAATAATTTAAATACTTCTGATATTATAATGGATTATAATAATAATGGAAATTATTTTGAAATTGAAGTTAATTATTATACTAGAAGTGGTTCTATAAAAGATTGTAAAATTTTAATTATTGGTGATTGCTTATATATACATATTTTTGGAAATAAATATAAATTTTTAAAATTAATTTCATTAAAATTTACTTTTGTTGAAGAAATTGAAAAAGGAGAAACACTTTCAAATAATATTTTAAGAAGAGTAAGATTATCATCTTTTTTAAATTCAAATTATAAAGAAATGATATTTTCAAGTGAAGATCAAATAGAAATGGAATCTTTTATAACAACTTTAAAACTTATAATTAATCATGAAAATTTAGATAAAAAATATATTAAAATTAAAGAAATTTATAGAGGAAGTCAAAGTCATTTATATTTAGGAAAAAATATAGAAACAAATGAAAAAGTTGTAATAAAACAAATAGACCAAAATTATCTTGATAAAAGTTCAAGATATGAAACAGTTCTTTGGGAAAGAGATATAATATTTTTTTTAAAAAAAATTCCTCATCCAAATATAGTAAAAGTTCATGATTATTATAGAACTGAAGAAAGTTTTTATTTTATTTTAGAATATATTCCAAATGGTAATTTAAAAACTTTTTTATTAAATAATGGAAAAAATTTAACTCCAAAACAACTAAAACAAATAATGTTAGAATTATCAACTGCAGTTTTATTTCTTCATTCTGTTGGAATTATTCATAGAGATTTAAAGCCAGAAAATGTTTTAATAAGTAAAAAAGAAAATGGAGATATTACAGTAAAATTAATTGATTTTGGATTTAGTAGAGTTTTAGGTAAATTAGATAATTTAAATGAATCTTATGGAACTTTCAGTTATGCTTCTCCTGAAATTTTAAATAAAACTCCATATAATTTTAAAACAGATATTTGGTCATTAGGAGTTATTTTTTATTTAATTATTGTTGGTGTTCATCCTTTTGGAGAAAATGAAAAAGATTTAAAAGAAATTCATTATAATATTTTAAATGCTAAATATAAAATTCCTGATAAAGTAGATACTAAAATGAAAAATTTAATACAAAAATGCCTAAATTTGGAAGCTAAAAAAAGACCTAAAATTGAAGATGTTGTAAAAATTTTATTGTAATTAATTCAAATAAACCAATATTTTTAGTGTTGTTGTTAATAAATTATTAGAAATTAAGATAAAAAAGTAATTTATAAATAAATGTTTTTTTACAATTATATAATTATTCAAAAATTATTTAAATTTTTATAAAAAATATTTTCGAAAAAAAAACATAGAAAAAGGAATAAAAAACGAAAAAAAAATATTAAAAAAATAATTAACATTTCGTTCTTAAAATTATTATAAAAATTTACCTATAAATAATATTGTTCAACTCCCTTTTTTAAACTGAACAATCATACAAGTCATATTATCACATCCAACACCACTTTCATTATATATATCATTAGCACAAATTTTATCCATCATTTCTTCTATAATTCCACTTAATTTAACAGAATAAGGAGAACTAACATTTAATTTTTCTTTGACAATATCACAAGCTTCTTGATTAGTTAAACAATCCCAAATTCCATCACATCCAATAATAATAAAATCACAATCATCACTTAAATCTTCACAAACAATATCAGGATTAGCAGTAATCATTTGTTCTTCTTGTGGTAATTTATTATTATTTTTATATTCTAAATCACCTAATCCTCTACTTAAATTTAAATTACCTTTAACTCTACCATCAGTAATCCAACCATCAGCTTTATATATTCTATTTTTTTCTATTTGTAAGTCTGGTTTATGATCCACTGACATTGGATATGCTATTCCTTTCTTACATAAAACTTCCCTTGAATCTCCTGCATTTGCAAAATATAATTTTTTATTTATCTCATCTATTACACATACACATGCAGTACATCCTGTCATATTTGCTATTTCGTCTTCTGATTTTTGTGTTGATATTAATTTACTTATCATATCTGCTTGACTATTCTTAGACCCTAATTTCTTTTCTTGTGCGTCATCTTCTTCTTTACTTTTCTTTGATAAATCTTTTAATTCAATTTTACCATTTTCTTCTCTCATTAAATTATCCATTTTTAAAAATGTTTCTTGTAATGCTACTTTAATATTTCCTGATTTAAAATTAGAGTTAGAAATTAATTCTTTTGTAAAATGGTTTTTTACAAATTGTGATACTTCTTTTCCACCATGACCATCAAAAACACCAAAAATATCATATTGTTTTTTGTCTCCTTGACTTATATCAGTTATATGAGCATCTTCCATTCTTTTTCTCCATCCTTGCATTCCGCATGAACCATAACGTATTTTCTCATTCTCATTATCTTCTGATTGCTTATCTTTTATTGGAGCTGAGAGAAATTCACCCATTTTAAATTATTAAATATAATTTTTATTTTTTATTTGAATAGATATTTATTCTATTAATTCATTCATTTCAATATTTTATATTTTTTTATTATTTTACATTCTTTTTTTTTTAAATTTTTTCTCGTTTGATTTTGGATTTTATATTTTTTAGGGAGATAAGTGAAATTAAGGTAATATAAATTATGTTTTATAATATAATATTTGCAATAATTCCATCTTGGTTTGATAATTAATATAAAATTAATCCATTGGGTTTTTCTTATTATGATTATACTTATTTTTAATGTAATAACGATAAAAAATGGGAATAAAGGGAATAATTTATAAAATATATAATCTAGTGTAGAATCAAAAAAAGAATTATTAAAATTATTTTAAATGTCAGAAAGAAATTATTCGTTAGCTGTCATTCAAATAGAAGAATGATTTAAAACAATTTGAAGAAATATCTTTTAAAAAAAAGAAAGAATTTGATTTCAATTTATATTATTTTTTAAAAATAATTCATCTAAAACATTGAAGAAGAGAAAAAAAAGAGATCTCTCAAATTTTTAATAATTCTCAAAAAAAAAATAATCTTTTAATAAATAATCTTATTTTTTTTTTCAGAATAAACATTCAAAAAATGATTTTGAAAATCTGCTTAAAATTTATAGAAATCATGCTTCAAACATTATAAGGAATCAAATAAAGGAATTGAATTAATTTTTCTAAAAGCTTATCACAAAATTCAATAAAGAAGTATGTTTTTGATATATATTTTCTTCAAAAAATAAAAGAAAAAACTAATTCAACTTAAAGAATAAATTTATTAAATAATATTAAAGAGAATTTTATTTTGATTTCACATTATATTCAAACTTTCATAGAAAAATTGGACACTGATAAAGAATAAGAAATTATGAAATCTCTTGTTGCAAAATATTTATTTAATTTAACAATTTCTCAAAATTTACTCTTGTTATATTAAAATTAAAGTAATAGTTAATTTCATTAAAAAATACTTCTCAAATAAAAATATTCAAGTAATACAAAAGATTATTAAGGTTATTGAATATAATTATGTTCAAATTATAGAAAATCAATTTGATAATTATATTATTCAAGATTTTTTTTAGTATTTTGGTTTCAATAATTGGAAATATATTATTAAACATATTATTAATGATTCAGTTTACTTTTTTTTTTCAAAAATATGACCTAATGTCATCGATAAGGTTGAAATTATTTTAAGAAGAACGAAAATATATTATTTTTCTGCTCATTCAAAATTAGTTTTAATTGAATTAATTTTAATATTAATTGAAAATTAACTTTTATACTTTTTACTTTAATGAATCCTTCTTAAAAATTATATATTCAAAATATTACAACAAACATTAATTTTTAATTTTTCAATTTTTTTCAATTAATCAAATTTATTTATAAATGAATCTATCTATATAAAAATGATTTTATAAATTCTTTAATATTATAATTTATTAAAGAATAACTTAATGAATTACTTTAGCCCAATAAAAATAATATGAACATAATTAAAATACGAATTTGTCAAGAATAAAAGGTTAATTAGTTCAATTCAAAAATCAGGAAATATAAATAGAGAATTAAATCAAAAATCTAAAGAATCACTAATAAAAATATAATTCATTCTTTTCATAGTAATAATAATAATTTCAAAGAAATACAATATTTATTAAAGAAAAAGAAAATATAGAAATTATCAAATATTAGCAAAAATTTTTATTCTTTTATTATTATTTTACAAGATAAAATAATAAAACAAACAATAAAAAATTACGGCTTACTTGAAGAAAATATAAATTTAAAGTTTCAATTCACTGAAAAATTCAAAAAATTATACACTCAAGTAATTAATAAATTAATAAGTAAATTTATTATTTTAAAATGAATTATTAATTCAATTAATTAATTATTAAATTTAAAAAAAATAAACATTTACAACATTTTTTTTTATTCAAAAAAACAAATAAAAAAAAAACCAATAAGAATCTTAATTTTTTAAAACATAATATTAAAATTAAAACTTTAAAAAAGTCTATAATAAAAAAAACCTAAAAAAAAAAATAAGAATTAAAAAAAGAATTAAAAATTCGATACATAACCTTAATAAAAAAAAATATATTTTAAAAAAATATAAAAAATATGACTTCCAAGATTTTCTTTCTCTTATTCCTTGCATCAGTAACATCAATAACATTTAAAATAGAAGATGATGATTACTTAAAAGTGAAAATAGGAAATCCCCAAAAAGAAATGAAACTTTTAATAGATCCAACAGCTCCTTTTTCTTATATATTTGAAGAAACAAATTCTAAAACAGTAGAAAAACATGAAAAAGGTCAATTTCAAAATATATATGGTTCATTTGAAGGACAATGGGAAACCGATTATTTTTACTTTGAGCATGGATTCAACTTTCAATTAAAATATGTAAGAGTAGAAAAAACATTGAGTCATTTTGATGTAGATGGAGTTCTTGCATTAGGATATTCAACTCAATATCCAGAAAGTAATATATATATGATTTTATCAAAAATGGAAAATATATTTGATTTCGAACCAGTATTATCATATGATAAAGAAAAGCAAGAATTAATTTTAGGTGAAATCCCTCCACCTGATTATTCAAATCCTGTATCTTTCCCTTTATTTGAAGGATCATCAGAACCTGGAAGTTTCGTTCATTTAACAGGAATCAATTTTGTTGAAGTACCTTCTAAAAATACAGAAACAATAACACTTGATGATGTTGCTAAATTAGGTGTAATGTCTGTTTTAATTGCTCCTAAAGAAAGAGCTAATTGGATTACTGATGAATATCTTCCTAAAATACAAGGTCCTTCAAGTAAATCAAATAAAGAAACTGATCCTGAAAAATTTTTCTCTGATGTTTATTTCACTGAAAAAAGAGAAAAAATGAGAACTGAATTTGTTTTTGATAATGATACAGCTTATGCTTTTGATTTTTGTGAAAATGCAAATGGAAAACTTAGAAGTACTATTAAAATTGGAGATGATTCCAATAATCCAATGAGTGTTTGGTATATTGGATTAGATTTATTATTTGTTCAAAGAGCTGATTTCGATTATGGAAAGGGAACTGTTAAATTATTTTCTACTAAAGCTTATCATCCTAGCAGTAATAAATTATTATACTTAGCAACTATGGTAATTTATTCTGTTCTCGTTTGTGTAGCTATGGGATTTGCCCTTAGAAGCTGTTGTGCTAAAAAGAAACAAAAAGATATTAAGAAAGGAGAAGAACTTTTAGAACTTTAAATAGCGATAAAAGTAAATAATATTTTATTTTTTGGTTTTTGCACTTTTTATTTTATTTAAAAACGGGTTTGTTTATAATTTTTGTTTTTTTTTAAAAGGTTTTTTAATATGTAATATATTTTTTTTTGGTTATTTTTTTTAAAAGTGGTTTTTTATATTTTTGATGATTAGAAAGATATTTAAAATATTGAATAAATGAATAATGATTTAAATTATTTTTTTTATTAATATTTAAATCTGTTTTTAATTAAATAAATATATAATTTATTCCTAAAAAAATAAACTATAAAATAAAAATATAAATGTAATTCTTTATTAATTATTCTTGTTCTAAAAAAGATTTCTTAGAGTACATTAAAAGATTTAATTTTCATCTTTTCTTTTTCGTTTTCATTTTCTTTTTTATGAAAATCAAGGGGAATTTTTTTAATTTTTAACACAGTTTTATTAGGGGAAAAAATATTAAAAGAAAATAAATCTTTTTTATTTTTATCTAGTTTATTATTCAAAAAATATTCTTTTAAATTTTTTTTAGAGTTATTTTTATTTGTTAGAGATTTATAATAATCCATCACTTCTTTTATTCTTTTTTTAATTTTATAATTTGTTTTACCTAAGTTTAAACTTGAATTATTTCTTCTTATAGTTTTATTTCTCGGAGATAAATAAAGTCTATTAAAATTATTTTGAGAATATGAAAGAACATTATTAGAACTATGATTATAATTTAAAGTAGGAAATTTAACTGTATTACTTTCATATATATATTTCCTTTTAAACACTTCAAATTCTTTAAAGTAGTTTTGTTTATAAACTTCTAAAGTTTTTATAAAATATTTTGCTCTTTGTTCAATTAATTTAGCAGCTTTCATTCTAATAGAATCAATGGAATTTAATATAATTGATTCAATTGTAGTGGGAACAAAAAAAACATCTGCTTCATCAGAATAACAAATTACAGAAAATAGATTTAATTTAGTTTTATATTCTAAAAAATCATTTAAACCTAAAATTTGAAGACTATTAACTTCACTCATTAAAATTTCATTTTTTTCTTTATTTTTTTCTAAAAAATCTCTTGAATTAAATACTGAATTATTTAAAGTATTTTTATTTTCATTTAAAAATTTTTCATTTGACTTGATATCTGATTTATAATTTGGAAATTCATCTAAAGAATGAATTAAATTATGAATTATTTCATTTAATTCTTCATAATTTACAATAGTTTTAATTTGGAAATATCCTTTAATAACAAAAAAAATTCCATAATGAGGTGTTTTTCTTTTAATTATATATTCTCCTTTTTTTACTTTCATATGTTGAAAATATGGAATAAAATTTTTTTTTATAAAATCCATTTTTATTCCTTCAAAAATAAAAAAAGAAGGCATTAAAGTTTCAAGCCAATATTTTTTTTCTAAATGAATATTTTTCCAAAATTTTGGGTCTTGAATATTATTTTTTTCTAAACAACCAATTTCACTATTAGTTAAATTAACATAAGCATTTAATGATTTAATATGTCTTGGAATAGTTAATAAACCTATTTTATTTCCAAAACCTAAATATTCAATAAATTCATATTCTGGAATCATTAATTGATATAATGGTTCTTTATCTTGTAGAGTAACTATTTGAACATTATATAATTTTTCAAAATCAGATAATTGATAATTTTTATATAATTTATAATGATGTATTTTACTTTTTAGTTTATTTATTTCATTCAAATAATCTATTTTTTTATTTTCTTTTAAAACTGAAATTATATCACGAGGTATTGGTATTATATCTTTATTATATTCATAACATTCATTTATTAAATATGTTTCTTTAAGTAATTGTAATTTTATTAAATGTAAACAATAATTTGTTAATGATAAAAAATATTTTGAATATTTTATTGAAAATTTTCCTATAATTCCTTTTAAAATTATATAAAACATTTGATCATCTTCTCCAAATTTGTTTATAAAAGTTCCACATTTCATTTCTCTATATTCCAAATTTGAACTAAATTTATATAAAATATCTTCTAATGTATTTTTATTTTTTTCATCTAAATATATCATAAATGGCTTCAGTAATTTGCATAATTTTGATATTGAATTTATTATATCTATTGTTCGATATTCTTTTTCAATTTTTAAATAATTTTTTCCTTTTTCAAAAATATTCTTAACATTTTCATTGTACATTGAATATTTATAATTGATGAATTAATTCATTAAAAAAAATTAATGGAAGAAAATAGCATTATCATAATTTTATGGCATAATGGGAAAAAGAAATCAAATTCTTTTGAATATAAAATAAATAATATTATGAATATAACATTAAGTCATTTGAAAGAATCAATTGCAAAATATATTATAAATAATAATTTAAGAAAAATATTAGAAATAGAAAAAGATAAATTTGAAATAATTCACTTATACACGAATAAAGAAATAGATTTAGAAGAAAATGACATTCCATATTTATATGACAATGAAATATTATTTTTTACAACAGATAATTCAAATTTTGAAGAAAGTAATTTTTATTATCAATATGAATTTGTAAATTGGATAAAATCAGGAGGATATGGTCAAGTATATTTAGGAAAACATGTAATAACTCAAAAAGAATATGCAATTAAAAAAATTGACACATCATCTTTTTCAAATCAAGATTTATATAATATTTCAAGAGAATATGTTATATTAAAACAATTAAATCATCCTAATATTATAAAATGTTATCAATCTTTTAATTATGAAAATACTTTTTATACTGTAATGGATTATGCGAAAGGAGGTGAATTATCAAGTTTATTATTAGAAAAAAAAAGACTAAATGAAAAACAATGTAAAAAAATATTTCAGCAAATATATAAAGCAGTAAGATATATTCATGATCAAAATATAATTCATAGAGATTTAAAACCAAATAATATTTTATTTTTAGATGAAAATAAAACTCATATTGTTTTAATTGATTTTGGAATTTCTGGTATATCAAATGGTAAATTTAAAGAAACTGTAAAAGCAGGAACAATTAGTTTTCTTCCTCCAGAAATGGTAAGTGGAAAAGATTATACATCAAATACTAAATTAGATGTTTGGGCATTAGGAATTATTTTATTTAAAATGATAGAAGGAAAATTTCCCTTTGATGGAAAAAAGGATAAAGATATTATACAAAAAATACTTTATTCTCCTTTAGAATTTAATAAAAAAATTAAAATATCTTTAAAATGTAAAAAATTAATTCAACAAATGCTAGAAAAAAATTATTGTTTTAGAATTGATTCTGATAGTGAATTATTTCAAAATTGGTTTGACGAAGAAGATTTTCCAATTAAAAGCGTTCAATCAATGAAAACTTCTCAAGAACTTTTTAATGATTATGTAAATGATAAAAGAATTGCTATTATGAAAACTTATGAAAATCCAAATAGAAATAATATTATTCAACATATAAGTGAATTTATAAGATCAGATGTTAGTAATTTACCAAAAAAAAGAAATTCTTTAAAACCTAATTTGAAAAGAAATAATGCTATATTTCCTAGAATTCAAAATTTAAATAGTATTGAAAGTAATGATTTTGATAATAGTTTAGAAATGTCAGAAAGTAATTTTAAGAATAATAATTCTAGTAAAAGGGATATTAAAGTTATTAGAAGATCTTCACTACAAAATGTTTCTAAATTTTGTATTGATTCTTTTCCTAATAGGAAAATTAATAAATTTCAAAGTGAAAGTGTTGTAAATAAAGGAATAAAAAAATAAAACATATTATTATTTGTAACATACATTTGAATAATTATTTTAAAAAAATAATTTATATATTTTTCTAAGAACAATAAAAATGATAAAATTTCGTATATTTAAAAAACCTTATTTATATAATAATAATTCTATTACAAAATCAAATTTTTGTGAAATATTTATATATTTATATATTAGATATATTATCTAAATAAGAAAAATATAAAATAACTTGTATAATTATTTACTATCAGAATTTGAAGAAACAAATTCTGGATTAGATGGAGAATTAGTAGATTTATTTTCATAACTTTTAATTGTAACTTCAAAATTATTTTCTTCCTTAGCTTCAAATTCCCTAATATATTCCCCTCCATCATCATATTCAGAAATGTCATCTCTTTCTTCATATTTTTGCATTGCTTCAGGAGTTTTTTCAAATCTTTTTTTTACATTAACTTGAATAAATCTCTCATTAATTTTTTTCAAAACTTCTTCAGAAAGAATAGAATAAATCATTTTAAATTTTATCATCAATTTAAAAATCAAAAGTTGTAACTTTTTAAAAGAATAAATTGGATTATCCATTGCATTTATAAATTCAAATTTTGTAATTCCTCTTATAATAACTCTCATACTTAAATATTCTAAATTATGTATAATATTTTCACTAAATTTAACTTGTTCAGGTAAAATTGATAAAGTTCTATCTATATCAATAAATCCTTCTGGATCAACAATTTTATCTATAATTTTTCTAAAATTAAATCTCATTTCTTCTTGAATTTGATTTTTTTCACTTTGAGTTGAATCAACTATACTATACATATTATTATTTTCATTATACATTTCTTTATTTATATTTTTATTATTTTCTTCATTTTTTTGGTTTAATTGAGATGATTTCTCTGAACTTGAATTTGACTCTTTTTTTAATTTAAATTTTGAATTATTTCCTCCTATTATACTTCCCATTCCATTTGTTGTTGTTTCAAAATTTTTTAAAGCTAAAGTTGACATTGTTTGATTATATGGAGAATTATTTTTTTTATTTCCTTTTTTCTTCTTTTTAAAAAGTGAAAGCTTAGAATATAATTCATATATTGTTAATACTTTTTTTTTCTCTTTATATTTTGCATCAATTAAAACTTTCCTTATAGTATTTATATATTTCTTTAAACTCATTAATTCTTCTTGTTTTTCTTGTTCATTTTCATTTGGTTCTTTAAAACATAAAGTCCAATAAGAATAAGAGTCTTCAGCTAAATATTTAAATAAAGTGAATGGTTGAGTAATTATAATCATAGTTATTTTTCTACATTTATTTCCAGGAAAAAATACATAAGTATCATAAACACTATGAAAAAGAGATTTAGCTAATGAAAAAGGAAAACAAATAATTCCAACAAAAATAAGATAAAAATAAGTTATAACTGCAATAGAAAAAAAACAAATTTTAGAAAAAATTTGATTTGCTTTGACTTTATTATTATCTTTAACAAGGAATAACCAAGGAATAAAAATAAGAGAAAAAATATTTAAAGGAGAAGGAAGAAATATTAATAAGCCATATCTTTCATCCCATTTAATTCTTTCATGTGTTAAAACTAATACAGCCCTATTTTCAGCATCTGCTTGTTCTTCTAAATTATTGAATAAATTATTAACAATAGCAACAATTAAATTAAATAAAATAATATTAGATAAAGTACTAAAAAAAATCATTAAAGTTTCTCCAAAAATATCTAATTCAGTAAATCTAAAATAAACTTGTCCATAAGCAGTATTAAATAAAGCTAAAAAACTATCATAAAATAAATCAAAATCTTTATTTGTATGTTGAAAAAATAAACAAAAAATTTGAGCGAATAAAAAAGTAATACAAATAACAATCATAAAAAAAGCAAAAACATGCCAAAATATTCCAAAAATAATTCTAACAAAAGGACCATAATTATTAGTAGCCATTAATTTTATAATAAATTTCATCCATGACATTGAAAGCATAAGACTATAAACAATACCATCAATTGTAACATTTAAATCAGGATTTTCAGAAATTGGAAAAAAAATTTCAACTAAATCAATTAAATTAATAATAATAGTAATTAACATTATAATATTAATAACTAACTCAATGGAATTTACTTGTAATTTTCTTCCAGTTAAATAAAAATAAAAAAGTGAAAGAACATAATTTATTAAAGATAAACTCATAAGTATATCAGCAATAATTTCGCATGTATGATAATAATGTGTTTTAGGATGTGTAATATCTTCTTTAGTAAAAGTAACATAAGCATAAACTACAAATTGATATAATATTGTTATTAAAAGTACACTAACACCTTCATAAAAATTTCTAACAGAACAATTTGAAGCATATTGATGAAATTGAAAAGAATAAACAGAATCTTTAGGTAAATAATTTTGACTTACCATAGGATAATAATGTTCACCGAATGAATCTGCCATTAAAATTCTTGTTATTCTTAAAAATTTATATATTGATTGTTCATGTCCTGAACCATACCATAATTTACCAACTATAATACCTACATTTAAATCACTTAAAACATTATAAAAACCATTTTCTGCATATATTTCTAAAGCACTTCTTCCATTATGATCTGTTTGAATTCTTAAATAATAATTTAACATATCTTCATCTTTCATTGATGATTGTAAATATTCACTTAAAATTAAGATTTCTTCAATAATAGATTCTGCTTTATATTTTGTTTTTTGATTTGCATTTCCAATTTTTCTTAATAATTCTGCAGCTAATGCTAATGTTATTAAAGGAGTTGAACATCTTGTTATTACATCTTCATTTTCTCCATAAATTGAAATATATTTACATATTTTATCATAATATTCTACTTTAATTTCTTTTATTGGAATTGATGATAATAAACATAATACATCAAAAGCATATTTTCCATATCTTAATTGTTCTATTAATAACATTTGTATATTTATTTGTAATTTACCTTCTTTTACTTCTTTAAATTTCATCTCTTCTGAAAATTGCCTTGACATTTGAGTATTATTATAATTAAGATTTAAATTATTTTTTGAAGAAACTAATGTTTGCTTTGTATATTTTGAATTAAGTCTACTATTTTCTTCAAAAGGATTTTGACTTTTAAAGGAATAAATATTTTCGCTTGATTTTTCATCATTTTTTTGCTTTTTAAAATTTTCTATTTTTATTTCAGGAATACTAGAATTCCCATTTGATATTGTTTTTGTTGTTTTTAAATTCTCTCTATTTGAATTTGTTTCTGAAGTTTGAATTTTATTTTTCAATTGAGATAAATATAAATTTTGTTTATTATTTGTAATTAATCTATTGACTGAAGTTGCTTCATCATTACTTACATCACTTAAATTATTTCTATTTTCTTTTAAAAATAAAATTTTTTTATTTAACTCTTTTCCAGATGCATTTTTAATATCATTTACTAATTCTTCATTAAGCTCACCTAATATTTTTTTTGTTAATAAATTGTTTGTTGATCTTATTACAGTCTTTTTTAAATTTAATCTAACTTGAAGTCTTTCTCTAACTAATCTTTTAATTGTAGTTTCTTTTAATCTTTCTTTTAATTGTTGATCATCTGAATCTTCAGAATCTTTTTCTTTCATAAAATTTATAATTTTAATTTCTTCAAGATTATTTTGAAATTTAATTTTTTCAAATTGAATTTTTTTTTGCTTAACTTGAATTTTAGATAAAAATTCAATATAATCATCAGTTTCATTAGATACAGAAGTAATTAAACAATTTTTACAAACTTTAAATTTCAATAATCTTCTAGCTAATCTAAAATATTTTTTTAATAAACAAACTTTAATATACCATTCTTTTGCATTTGAAGAATTAATTGCTCTATCTAAAATATCTATTGCAATATCTTCATCATAATCTAAAACAATTTCATAAATTTCTTGTTCTATTTTATTTTCTCCTCTTGTATTTTTATATTCATCAAAAAAATATAATACTAATTCTTTTAAATCATATCGAAAAAAAACTATCATTAAATCTTTTAAAGAATTAACACAAAATAAATAAATTTCTTTCATAAGTGCTTTTTTATCAAAAATTAATTTATTATAAGTTTCATAATTATTAATTCTAGCTTCAATATTATTAGAAAATTTAGATAATTCTTGATTTAAATATATTAATTTTTCTTGATATTCTAAATCTAAAGTTTCTCTTAAATCACTTTTATAAATATCTTCAATATGTTCTTCATACATTGTCCATAAATTATAAACTTTAAAAGGTTCCATTCTTATTCCTAAATTTTTCCAAATTCTACCTTCACTTAATAAAAAACAAAATTCTTGATTTCTCATTAAAAATTCAATTCCATAATAAAAATCCCTTTTTGCAGCATCATTTAAAATTCTTCTATAAATTAAAATTTCTTCATCACTTAATTCATAAAATTTATTTTTTTCAACTGTAATATTTAAAAAATCATTAAAATTAGCAGTATTTAATCCTAAATCAATTTCTAAATTTTTAAAATAAAAATTAAACTTTTGTTTAATGATTCTAGATTTATCTTTAAAACCTAATAAAGCAAAAAATAATAATTCAACATCATAATCAACTTCAAAAACATTATCTCTTTCAACAATTAAATTTTTAAATTTTTCAACCATAGAACTTAAAAACCTTAAATCATTAAATATAGGTTCATTTTGTTCAAAATCAATTTCACCATTTCTTTCACATTCTTCTAATTCTCTTGCCACAACAATAGTACTTAAAATAATATTATTTCTAATAGTAATCATTTGTTTTCTATCTTTTTTTTCATTCTCACTCATATTTTCATTATAATTAGAAGTTATATTTATATAATCAAAAATATTAAAATCACGAAATTCTTTCATTGTTAATAATATATCTAAATATCCTCCTCCTAACCAAATACTATATTTATCTACAAATGATTCTACTTTTGATTGGTCTGGATAATTTTGAAAAAAATATGATGTTATTAATGTTATATTATCACTTATCATTTCTATATCTCCTACTGATTTTATTTTTTTTAAATATACATTTCTTTGAAGTGGCTCCATTGTTTCTTTTACAGTTTTTTTTCCATGAAGAATTGATAATGTATTTTTAACTTTTGATTTTCGAGAACTGTTGTTAGAACTATCTTTTTTTTGAAATGTTAATACATTTTTTTTTAATATGTGATCATAATAATTATACATTTCTATATTTTCATTGTTTTTAAATTCATCTATCATTAATTAATTTTTTTTATTTTTATATTTTTCTTTTTTTTTAATTTCTTTTTTTTAATACATTTTTAGAAATTATTATATAGAATTTGATAAAATGAAAAGTTATTTAATAAAATCCTTCAGTCCTTATTTTGAAAATTTAAAAGTTAAATATTTTATAAATTAGATAGTTTAAAGAAAATTTAAACAATGCTCAAAAATTAAATGATCCTTTATATTTTTTTCAAAATAAATTAAGGAGTTTCAAATCATCCTTACTTAAAAAAAATCTTAAAATAAAAAATAATTCAGTTGATAATTCAAGTCAAACAACTAATTTTAATAGTAATACTATAAAAGGAGAATTAAAAACTTCTGAAATTTTAAATATAAATAGTTCAACAGAAAAACAAAATGAAATCATTTCAAAATCTTTGAAATTAAAAAAACATTATCAATTTATTTTTCCTAAAATAACAAATGAAAAAAAGAAAATAGAAAGTATCTTTCCTAAAATTATTGAAAAGAAAAATATAATTCCTAAAAAAAAAGAACAAAAAGATTTGATCATAAAAATTATAAATCTTGGAAATGAAAATAAAAAATTAAGTAACATTAAAAAAGAATTTAAATCAATTAATCAGAGAAAAAAAGAATCAAATGGAATGATTAAAAATAATAGCCATAAAAATGTAATAAATTTTAGAAGATTTAATTATGATTCAGAATCAACATCAAAAAAAAAATTAAAAAAAGGTAATAATAATTATATAAATATTTACAACATATCTCCTGAAAAAAAATGTGTATCAATAAGATTAACAAGTAAAATAATCGGAGATATCTATATATAATCCTAAAATAGTAAAAAAATAATAATATAAATTGTTTGTTTTAGTATAAATAAAATTACATATGAAAAAGAGATAGTAAATAAATTTATG
>JAEEGI010008395.1_pt1 | contig 22827 bp, 16 predicted proteins | sample 8958751 | NCBI WGS metagenome assembly JAEEGI01 (sample SAMN16246545, study PRJNA631951) | gut metagenome | biome: gut microbiome; feature: rumen; material: KS-attached | host: Bos | place: Iran: Karaj | collected 2018-10 | reverse complement strand
GACCTGGTACAGAAGTCATTATTATAGCTCGAGCTATTCAGCCGACTCGTCGACATATCATTCACCATCGGCATATACATCCTATAGCGGTGATACGGTACATAACATAGGAAATGGTTACTTTGACAGCTATTCATCCTCAGTAAGACAGAGCAGCATAAATAGCAGAAATTCATCTAGTGGCGGCGTGAGCAGCGGAAAGTAGCTAATATAAGGAAATTGCATTTTAAAAAGAGTCTGCATTTAAAAAAGAGTCTGTATTTTAAAAAGAGTCTGAATTTTTAAAAAGACTCTGCATTTAAAAAAGAGTCAAAATATTAGAAAATAATATAAAAACATAGGAGGCCCAATATGGTAGCGGTTGAATTATTAGTATATCTTTTAGTAGGACTTGCAGTAATGATGATAGGATTTTTATTGATAGACCTTATTATACCACTTGATTTCCCAAAGGAAATACAAGAGGGAAATAAGGCGGTAGGCTGGGTAGCAGCAGGAATATATACAGGACTTGGCTTTATCATTCGTTCAGCAATCATTTCCTTTGAAGCATCAAAGGGTGCAGATCTCCTTCAGGGAGTAATCGAAACTTTAATCTATTCACTTGTTGGAATAATAGCCTTCGCAGTAGGCTACTTCGCAGTAGATATCGTAAATAAGAAGTTCAACTTCAACGTAGAGCTCAAGAACAAGAATGAGGCAGCAGGAATTATGATATTTGGAATATTTCTTGGAGTAGCCTTTGTTGTAAGCGGTGTTATCCAGTAATTAAGTACTTATGTTTTGAGTAGCAGAAAGTGAATTTTATGTAGATATATGTAAATTCAAGCGAGATGACCCTACCTCTCTTAAGGCGGTAGGGTCAAATTAGTTTTAAAACAAAATTGTTATATAGAAAAGAAGTAAAGAAGGAAATCAATATGAGTAAAAAGTATAGGCTTCTGATGCTGACAACATTAATAATATCAGGCTGTTCAATGTGCTATGAACTGATAATCAGTGCAGTAAGCTCTTACCTGTTAGGAAACAGTACGCTACAATATTCCATCACGATAGGACTTTACATGGCCTCGCTGGGAATAGGCTCGTACATATCAAAGTTTTTTACAAAAAACTTATTCAATGTATTTGTGACAATAGAACTTGGAATCGGTGTAATAGGCGGAATTAGCTCACTGATACTTTTCCTTGCAAATATTTATGTATCAAATTACGCGGTTGTCATGTACATAGAAATAATCATCATAGGAACCTTTGCAGGAGCGGAAATTCCTATAATGACAAGAATCATAGAGCAGGATGAAAATAATCTGAAGGTGACCTTGTCTTCAATATTCAGCTTTGACTATATTGGAGGATTATTAGGCTCCATAGCATTTCCACTCATATTGCTGCCAAAGCTCGGTTATTTTGCGACCTCATTTCTATGCGGACTTATGAATATAGTAGCAGCGATGCTCATAATGTTCAGATTCGGAGACAGAGTAAAGAAGATAACTATCTATAGAACTCTAGGAGCAGTGCTGGCAGGACTTATGTGTGTAGGAATGATATTTGCAGACAACATATCAGAGTCAATAGAAGGAGGCCTTTATAGAGATAAGGTAATAATGATAGAACAGACGCAGTATCAGAAGATAGTAATGACAAAGCATAAGGATGATGTAAGGCTCTATATAGATGGAAACTGTCAGTTCTCGACATCGGATGAATATCGCTATCATGAGGCACTAGTGCATGTACCGATGAATGAACTAGAGGAAAGAAAAAGCGTGCTCATTCTAGGCGGAGGAGACGGTCTGGCAGTGCGTGAGGTCTTAAAATATGATGAAATAGAAAAAATAGACTTAGTTGATCTAGATTCAGAGATGATAAGGATCTGCAGCACCAATAAGGATATCAGGGAAATAAATAAGGACAGTCTATTATCAGAAAAGCTGACTATTTATAATATGGACGCCTATGAATATCTTGAAAATAGCGAAGAAAAATATGATTTAATAATAGTAGACCTGCCAGATCCGAACTCAGAATCCTTGAATAAACTGTATTCAAATATTTTCTATAGAATGTGCGCAGGCTCGTTAACAGAAAAAGGAGTAATGGTGGTCCAGTCAACAAGCCCTTACTATGCAAAGGATGCCTTCTGGTGCATAAACAAGACGATACAGAGCGAAGGCTTTAATGTAAAAGCTTATCACCTGGAGGTGCCGGCCTTCGGTGACTGGGGCTTTAATATGGCAAGCCGCGGTGAGCTAACAGAGGAAATAAGTTTTGATGTAGAAACCAAATATCTTACAGAAGATAATGTCATAGCCCTCTTTAAATTCGGAAAGGATGAAGTATCAGAAAATGTAGCAATAAATCAGCTGACAAAGCCGGTGCTGATGGATTATTATAATAAAGCCGAAGCTGCCTGGGACTAAGAATCAATGTCTATTTAGTATTTGACAAAAGTGCAAAGAAATTTTATAATAGAAGGTGGGGAATTACGGAATGGCATCAGGCTTATGCCAATAAATAGCGGAAAAAGTAACATTACCGCTTGTTTATAAATTTAAGAAAAATTAAAAATAGCCAAAACAACTATTAAGGAAAAGGTATGGGCAGACTAGAAAAAGATTTAAATGGGGACGGATTTACTATCTATAATGATCAGGACGGGACATCTGAGCACTTTGACAAATCGCTTGACGGAGCGACCTTTATCGGAAACAAGGGAACGAAGATGAGCGCAGAGGATGCTGACTTTATGATAGCCGATTCATTCATGAGCAGCTTTGCAGACGGACTTGAGCCTTCTTCAGCAAAGGAAGAAACTAAAAGAGAAGAAGGAGAGCCTGAAAATGCAATAAAAGAAGTAAAAAAGTCATCAAAGAAAAAGAAGCCTGTAAAAGAGGAAGATGAAGAGGAAGAAGAGGAAGAAGAGGATGACGAGGAAGAAGGGCGAATAAGGACCGGTGCGCATGAGAAAAAGAAGCGCAGCTGGAAAGCAATAGGCTTGTTTATGCTTTATCCGCTGTTTACCTTTGTAATGTTCAACTTTATACACAGCTTTTTGGCAAAAAATAATGCGGGGCTTTTTGGCAATGTTATAGTTGAAGACTATTTCAAGGGAATAGCCTTCATGATATGCGCTATTACGTTGTCGAACTCGATGTACAATTGTTTTGCGGACAATTTAGCTGGTACGCTTACAGAGCCAGCCATTACCTATGGATTGATTTTAGTGATAAAGAATTTCGGGGAGGTAGGAAAGCTATCAGAAACGGCAAAGACCGTTGTATCAATAACGATGATATTAGCAATAGGCTATCTGATATTCCACATATTCATTAGCTGTCTATATGGATCGCCTCTATTTGCCTTCCTATATCCTATAGTGAATCTCATAGTAGCCGGCGGCCTATATTCAAAAATAGCGCTTATTAGTGATAATTACATGTATTGGATATATGTAGAAATCGCAATCGCAGTACTTACAATAATAGTATTATTAGTAAAGCGGGAAATCAGAGAATTCGATGGTTATACGCATCTTGATAAGCTGTATAGCAGAAGCAAGTGGTATGACTTAACAAGAAAAGATAGAAAGCCAGATGAATTCAAAGCAGCTCTCAAAAAGCATATTATTTTTATAGTAGTGGGAATAATTGTACCAGTACTTATATATGTAGCAGGAAGAGTATTAGAGAATAAGCTCGGAAAGCCATATATTACACTAATAGCGACAATACTAGCACTTGTAGCAGCAAATGCGATCTTAAGAAAGCATATGTTCCCGGGCTTATTAGCAGCAGTGCTGACGCCTTTCATGGTGTCTCTTATGACAAAGGTAGCAGAAATAGAAAAGATAAACGGACTTATCTTAAAGAATAATGTGCTAAGCTTCATAATCGTAGCAATTATTTTCTTTGTGCTTATGATTTTCACCTATTTCTTAGATTCTCTTTTCTATGAGTATTACATAATACCGACCTTGCTATATATATTTATGCTCTTATTACCAGCATATCGTCAGTATGCCCATAAGTTCATTAAGACAGAGCTTATAGCAGGTATAATCGCCTTTGTAGTCATAACAGCAGTTGGAATATTTGTCTATACAAGAAGCGGTCAGAAGAAAATGGCAGCAGCAGGTATAGTAAAGGAGCCTAAGGAGAAAGACAAAAAAATGAGCGGTGAAGTTGTTAGTATAAATGAAGTAAATGCTAGTGCGGACAGCAATCCAGATAATAAAGCATAATAAAAACATGGTTAAAGCGCAATTAAAGCGCAATTAAAGCACAATTAAAGCATAATTAAAACACAATTAAAGCCTTCCGGTAAATATCGGAAGGCTTTTTTGGTTATTGAAGTTAATCTTAAAATGTGGTACTATATAGTGTCGAAATAAAACTAGGGGGCTTATAGGAGGAATAAATGTTTTTAAGTTCAGTAAAAATGCAGATTACGTTATTGGCGATAATAATATATATAGCGCTAAATTACTTTATGGCAAGGCGAATGAAGACCGACTCGCATAAGGTGTATTCAGTGCTTTTAGTTGATGGAATCGTGTATATGATTTTTGACATTGTTACAGTATATACTGTAAATCATCTAGAAGCAGTGTCGCCTGCATTTAACAGATTAGCTCATGACATCTATCTAGCAAGCATGACTTTGTTCCTTTACTTGGTTTATGTTTATTCACTTATAATGGTTAAAGGAACAAGTGCAAAAGTCTATAAAACAGCAAAAATCTGGGCGATATCGTGGATAATTATGGCGGTTCTGATATTTGTGCTTCCGCTAGATTATTTAGAAGGCGAGGTAACTAATTACTCAATGGGACCTGCCGCCTATATAGCCTATGTAGCAACAATTTTGTATTTTGTAATGGCCTGTGTATTGGTATTTAAAAATTACAGAAAAATAAATATTCAAAGAAGAAGACTGCTATATCTAGCCTATGGAGTGCAGTTCCTTGTTCTTGCAATAATGATGATTCAGCCGCAGTCTTTAATATCAAGCTGCGCAGTTACTTTCATAGTAATAGCATATTATCTCACCATAGAAAGTCCTGATATGCACCTTATAGAGCAACTAGAGCTTGAAAAGCAGTCGGCAGAAAAGGCAAATCGCGCAAAATCAGATTTCCTTGCGAAGATGAGCCACGAAATCAGAACTCCTATAAACGGAGTAATGGGAATGACAGAGCTTATTATCAGGGAAACTAAGGAAAAGGAGACTAAAAAACTTTCAAACGACATTTTAGTATCAGCAAATTCATTGCTTGAAATAATAAATGAAATCCTGGATTCCTCAAAAATCGAATCAGGAAAGATGCTTATAGATCCGGTAGAATATAGCATGAAATCCATCGTTACAGATGTTGAGAATATTACAAAGGTAAGGGCAAAGGAAAAGGATCTTGAGGTAGAATTTAAGGTAGATGAAAAGATACCTATGAAGCTTTGGGGAGATGATCTTAGAATAAAGGAAGTTCTCGCTAATCTGACAACCAATGCTGTAAAGTACACTCAGAAAGGAAGCGTGAAGGTCTTAGTCAGCTGTCATTCAATAAAAGATGGAAATGCAGAAATATACTTTGAAGTAAAGGATACCGGAATCGGAATAAAGCAGGAGGATATTCCTAGACTATATGCAGACTTTGAAAGAATAGAAGAAAAATCGACAAGATATGTACAGGGTACAGGTCTTGGACTTAGCATAACTATCCAGCTTTTAAAGCTTATGGATAGTGAGCTTAAGGTTGAAAGCGAATATGGAAAGGGCTCGGTATTCTCCTTTATCTTAAAGCAGAAAATAATTGATGGCGCTCCGATGGGAGATTATAAGAAGCTAGAAGAAAAAGAAGTAGACCTTCCAGTAGTGAATTATGAAGCGCCAAATGCAAGGCTTTTAGTAGTAGATGATAATGCTACCAACCTGAAGGTGTTCAGAGGCCTGCTTAAGCGCAGCAAAATACAGATTGAAACCGCAGAAAGCGCAGCAGAAGGTCTTAAGATACTTAAGGAAAACGATTTTGATATAATTTTCTTAGATCATATGATGCCGGAAATGGACGGAATAGCAATGTTCCATAAAATGCTAGAAACAGACAGGGAGCGTTTTGAGAAAATACCTGTAATCATGCTGACAGCTAATGCAATAGTAGGAGCAAGGGAAGAGTATCTATCAGAGGGCTTTACAGATTTCTTAACAAAGCCTATTCTTCCAGGAAGCCTTGATAAGATGCTGATAACCTACCTCCCAAAGGAGCTGATTGTAGATAAATCAGAGAAAAATGAGGAAGGTACTGATAAGGGAAACAGTAAGGTAAAGAGCAGCGGTAAGGAATATAGAAGCGGTGAAGATAAGATCGCCGTTGAGCTAAAGAGTAGCGATAGGATAAAGAAGAGCGGCGAAGTAAAGAGCGGGGAAAATGATATAAAGAGCGGTGCAGTATCTGTAAAATATATAAATAAGGAAACCGGAATTAACTTCTGCGGCGGAAGCGAAGAACTCTATATGGAAATACTAGAGGAATATTTAAAGGAGGCAAATGAAAGAAAAGAAAAGCTGAATGAGTATTATGCCAATAAGAATTATTCAGCTTATTTGATCCAGATACATGCCTTAAAATCAACCTCTCGTAACGTAGGAGCAGAAAAGCTCTCAGATATGGCAAGAGAGCTAGAAGCAGCGGTAAAGGCCTTAACAGAGGAAGAAGCAGTAAGTGAAAATAAGGCATTCCTTGAAAATAACCATGAAAGCTGTATGAAGGCCTTTGAAATCGTATTAGAAGAAATAAGAAAAATGATATAATAAAAGGCTTGAAGGCTTATTAAAACCAAAAGAGACGCTGCATGTAAATGCGGCGTCTAGTATCTGAAAATAGAAAATAGTAAAAAAATGGAAGAAAGATGTGAGGCTATATGAAAATAAAAGAAGTTAAATTTCTAGCAGAAGTAAAAGAAATAGCTATAGATTGTAGTGTGGAGCTCTATCAGGACGCATCAATAAGACTTAGCAGAAAGAATAGTAAAATAGGTGTCTATGTTTCAAGCACTCCTTACAAGAAGAAGATGGAAGAGAAGGAAATAGAAGTCGATGGAGACTTTGAAGATGCTTTAAAGGAGCTTTTAGGACATGATTACGATTTTGTAGAAGGAGAAGATGGCCCGGGCTCTTACGAGGGAGCAGAAAACGAGGATATGGGCGATGAAGAAATCTGGAGCCTTGCATTACTCGATAAGAACGAGGAAGCCCTTGTTCTAGCAGAAGTTAACGGTATAATGGATGAGGACTTTGAATTTGTAAGAAATGTCTTAAAGAAGGTGACAGAAGAAGCCAAAATCCTCGATAAACTTGTAGAGCAGGAGTGATTATCATAATTATTATTACGAGCAGAAACGTACTTAAGCGTTTCTGCTTTTTTGCAAGATAAAATGTTTATGTTGAATTTTTAATTTGGTTGTGAGATAATGAAAAAGTGATTTGGCTAGCTATTTTAGGAGAAAAAGTGATTTATAACGAAAGGGGACTATTATGTCAATAAAGTTGTATTCGCTTTCAGAGAAGGAAATTAAAAAAATAGGTGAAGCTTTTGCTGATTATAAGTATGCGAGTGATGAATATGGCATGGGATATTTATGCAAAGGAAGAGATAGCATAAGTGATTATATTTCACAGTACGCTAGAACTATGTTGAAGGAAGGTTATTTATATACCACGAGTGAAAATCATGAAGGCTTTGTAGCAATGCACCGTTATGATCAAAAAATTGGTTTTGATGCTGGAATTCAGCTGTTTAGAGGTGTTCGTGGTAATTGGAACCTAATAAACGCTGGAAAAATGATGGTTGGCTATGCTAAAAGAAATTCAGAAAAAAGCTACAAGTCAATGCTCATGAAGCTTAAGATTCCATTCATTTATGTTGGAATGGTAGCAGTTTTGAAGGAATATCAGGGTATGGGATTTATGCGCCCGACACTTGAAATTGCCTTTGAAGAGGCAAGAAAGCATAGAATGCCGGTAGTACTTGAAACAGATGCTGTTTTAAAGCGTGATAAGTATATTCACCTAGGCATGAAATGTGTCGCTATACAATCCTTTGTGGAAGGTGTTGAATTATATAGTCTTGTATATGAGCCAGATACCCTTCCGGAGGATTTTAAGAGTGAGGAAGTAATAAAGAGATATAAAGCGGTAGTTGCTAAAGACAAGGATGTTTGGGATAAGTTTGCACCAATATATAAGTTTTTTATTAATGCCTCACTAAGTAATAGAAAAGCTTATAGCGCCATTTATGGTAGAATTCGCAAGGTAGCAATTAATAAAGAGGTGCTTGAGCTTGCAACTGGACCGGGTATGATAGCGAAAGAAGTTGCAGACGTGACTAGATCCATGATTGCAACTGATTTTTCTGAAAAAATGCTCGAACAGGCAAGACGAGGAATGAATCCACCTAACCTTGTATTTGAACAGGCAGATGCAAGTAATCTCCGTTATGGTGATAGCAGCTTTGATGTTGTAATTATTTCAAATGCACTTCATATAATCCCGGATTCAGGAAAGGTTCTTGAAGAAATAAAAAGGGTTTTGAGACCGGGAGGAATACTTATAGCTCCGAATTTTATTCATAATAATGATGATAAATTAAGCAAGCTATCCAGTAATGTGCTGAAAAAGTCAGGTATTACCTTTGAAGTTGAATGGGATGAAGAAGGTTATAAAAAATTCTTAGAGGATAATGGCTTTAAGGTAGTTAATTCACATGTTTTTCCATCCACAATTCCTCTGATGTATACGGAGTGTAAGAAAAAAGAATAGAAAATAAAATATAATGCGGAAATATTATCTAAAAGAAGTAGTTGCAATTTAAAAAGAAATGAATTATACTCTTGATTTGAAAATTAAAATGATGGCAAGAAAAGTAAATTAATGTTAGAATGTAGCTGTCTGAAAGTTAAGAGGGAATAATATGAGCTTAAAGGAAATGTTCTTAGAGTGCAAGAAATTCACACCACTGCAATGGTTTGAAAATTTGTTTCTGTACATATTTGCACTAGTAACAATGCCATTAGGAGTAGTGCTTACAATCAATTCACATCTAGGAGCAAGCGGATATGATGCATTAAACTATGCGCTTAGTGATAAGCTGGGTATAAATACTTCCATAGCAATATATGCAACTTCGATAATAGTTCTGATAATAGCGGCGATAGTAAGAAAAAGCTATCCGCATATTGAAACATTTGTTTCATCCTTTGTAATAGGTTTCTTTACTGATATCTGGAAGAAGGTATTTGCAGATGTGCAGGGAACAAATTTCTTTAATTCACTTGTGCTTTTGTGCATAGGCATGGTAATTGCAGCACTTGCAGTGGCCTGCTATATGGTGGCAATATTCCCAACGAACCCAACAGATGACTTATTATCAGCACTCAAGGAAAGAGGCGTGAGAATCAGAGTTGCAAAAATAAGCTGGGATGCACTCTGTGTAGTACTTGCCATAGCAGTAGGAGCCATAAAGGGCGGACAGGTAGGAGTAGGAACAATAATCTGTACCTTCGCCATAGGTATGATAGTAGACTGGTTCTACATAAAAATTAAGAAAATAGTTGAAAAAACAACAGGAAAGCCTGTTCGTTAATATGTCCCCTCTTTACTGAACAAATCAGTAAGGAGGGGATATTTATGTGGTAATATAATAGTCATAAGAAAAATGTTGAAGAAACGGTGATGAAACCGAAGAAGTTATGCAAATGAAAGGATGATGGGCAAATAAATCAGTTGGGGAAAATACATTCCAAAGAAAGAAAAATACATTCCTAAATGAATAAAAGTATGCTAAAACAAGTATAGTTTTTAGGGTATTAAAAAAATTATAGCTGTGCTAGAATGTATATGTATTTTTATGCTTTAAGTAAAGTGTGGAACCAGCGTATATGTGCTTCATGGCTGAATATATGCCCTATAAAAGCTAAATCAAAACAAGATACACTATACCAAGGGAGAGCATGGAAAGGAGAAAGAATAGTGGCAACAGTATTTTCAAACGCAGAAGGACATGGAAGTGTCAATAAGAATGATTTCGCAAAGCGTCCGCCAATGGGCTGGAACAGCTACGATTATTACGACACAACCGTAAACGAGGAACAGGTAAAAGCAAATGCAGATTTCATGGCAAAGAACCTAAAGCAGGCAGGCTATGAATATGTAGTAATAGACATCGAATGGTATGCTCCAAATGCAGCATCAGATAGAGAAAACTATCAGTATATACCATTTGAAAGAAACGAGATAGATGAATATGGCCGTTTTCAGCCGGCACCAAATCGTTTTCCATCATCAGTAGGACCAAATGGAGAAAGACTTGGTTTTAAGCCTCTTTCAGACTATATACATAATCTTGGCTTAAAGTTCGGAATCCATATCATGAGAGGAATCCCAAGAGCGGCAGTGCATGAGCATATGCCAATTAAAGGAACAGGCTATACAGCAAACCAGATTGCATATCCATCACCAGTGTGTCCATGGAATCCGGATATGTATGGCATATCAGCTACAAAGCCAGGAGCACTTGAATACTATAAGTCAATAATTGATATGTATGCAGAATGGGGCGTAGACTTCATTAAGTGTGATGATATCTGCAACATAAAGGGCGAAAATCCTTACGGTTCAAGAGGAGAAATAGAACTTCTTCACCGTGCAATTGTAGAAAGCGGAAGAGAAATCGTACTTTCACTTTCACCAGGACCAGCACTTATAGAAGAAGCATGGCACCTTGAAAGAAATGCCAATATGTGGAGAATTACAGACGATCTTTGGGATATCTGGGATCTTCTTAAGGATATGTTCAGAAGATGTGAAATATGGCAGAAGCATGTGGGCGGAGGAAACTGGCCTGATTGTGACATGCTTCCGTTTGGAATGCTATGCAAGGGACATGGCAGCGAACATAAGTCAAATCTTACACCAGATGAGAGACTTACAATGTACACACTTTGGTGCATATTCAGATCACCGCTTATGATAGGCGGAGAGCTTACTCTTTTAGATCAGGATGAGCTTGCCCTTCTTCAGGATGAAACACTGAACGGACTTAATATGTACGGTGGACAGCCAGAACAGCTCTTCAATGACGGAAAGATAGTAATCTGGACAAATGTAAATACAAAGACAAAGGTACGCTACATAGCTGTATTTAATATCAGCGATGACGAACAGGATTTCCACGGAGTAAAGATTCGTCCTCATGCCTGCGTACTTACAGAAGCTTAATATTTCAAAGGGCTAAAGCTAAAGGATAGATTCATATAGATGAACTAAAGCTGAAGGATAGATTCAAATAGATGAACTAAAGCTGAAGGATAGATTGAAATAGAAAAATAGAAATAATATAATTTGCAGGAGGTAATCCAATGTTTTTTACACAGGAAGGAAATGCCGTAATCGGTAAGAAGGGTAATGAAACTCTTAGAGTTGAAGCATGGGGAACAGACGCGCTCCGCGTACGTTCAACAGTATACCCACAGTTCACAGGAAGAGCTAGAGCTCTTACAGAAAAGGTAACACCAGGAAAGGTTGATATAGCAATCGATTCAGAAAAGGGAACCGCAGAGATCACAAACGGAAAAATCAAGTGTACTATCAACGAAGTAGGTGTAATCACCTTCTATAAGGACGGAAAGAAGATACTTCGTGAATATTACAGAAGCTACGGCGGATCACTCTCAAAGGAATGCATCTGCTTAAAGATAGTCGCAAGAGATTATAAGCCATATACAGCAGGTGACTATAAGTTTACTTATACCCTTGAGAGCAATGATGGTGAAAAAATCTATGGTATGGGACAGTATCAGCAGGATTACCTTGACTTAAAGGGATGTACACTTGAACTTGCTCAGCGTAACTCTCAGACTTCAGTACCATTTGCACTTTCAAGCCTTGGCTATGGCTTCTTCTGGAACAATCCAGCAGTAGGACGTGCAACCTTCGGTAAGAACTACACCACATGGGTAGCAGAAGATACAAAGGAAATGGATTACTGGATTACAGCAGGTGATACACCAAAGGATATCATCGCAAACTTTACAGAGGCTGTAGGACGTCCAGCAATCATGAGAAGCGATGTACTTGGCTTCTGGCAGTGCAAGCTTCGTTATAGAACACAGGAAGAGGTACTTACTGTAGCAAGAAAGTACAAAGAAATGGGAATTCCACTCGATGTAATCGTAATCGACTTCTTCCACTGGCCACGTCAGGGTGATTGGCGCTTTGATGAAAAGTACTGGCCAGATCCAAAGGCTATGGTAGATGAGCTCCATGCAATGGGAACAAGAGTAGTAGTATCAGTATGGCCATCAGTAGACAGAAAGAGCGAGAACTTCTATGAAATGTACGAAAAGGGACTTCTTATGCGTACAGAGCGTGGAACAATCGAGACTTATGACTTCCAGGGCGACTGCGTAGAAATCGACTTGACAAATCCAGAGGCAAGAAAGTACATCTGGGAAAAGTGCAAGAAGAACTACTATGATTATGGTATTGACATCTTCTGGCTTGACAATGCGGAGCCTGATCTTGCAGTATATGACTTTGACAACTATCGTTACTATGAGGGACCAGCTCTTGAAGTATCAAACCTTTATCCAATGTACTATGCAAAGGCATTCTATGATGGACAGGTTGCAGAGGGCAATGATAAGGTATTAAGCCTTCTTAGATGCGGATGGGAAGGAAGCCAGAAATACGGTGCCCTTCTTTGGTCAGGTGACGTACAGAGTACTTATGAGTCTTTCAAGGATCAGCTTTCAGCAGGTCTTAACATCGGTCTTGCAGGAATATCATGGTGGACCACAGATATCGGTGGATTCATGAACGGTGATGTAAATGATCCAAAGTTCATAGAGCTTCTTGAGAGATGGTTCGAAATGGGCGTATTCCTCCCAATCATGAGACTTCACGGCGACAGAGATCCACATAACATTCCAGCACTTGTAGACGATCCTAACATCGACTACGGCGGAGGCTACCTCTACACAGGACAGCCAAACGAAATCTGGAGCTATGGCAAGGAATGTGAGGAAATCATGAAGAAGGCTATCGAGCTTCGTATCAGCCTTAAGCCATATCTTGAAAAGATCTACAAGGAAGCACATGAGAATGGCTCACCACTTATGAGAACAATGTTCTACGAATTCCCAGAGGATGCAAAGTGCTGGGAGCTTGAAGACCAGTACATGTTCGGACCAGACTACCTTGTAGCACCTATCTTCTCAGCAGAAACCTTCGAGAGAGAAGTATATCTTCCAGCAGGAACCTGGACGGATATCCGCGATGGAAAGCAGTATGAAGGTGGAAAGACAATCGTAGCACCAGCGCCTATCGACAGTATTCCAGTATTTAAGAGAAACTAAAGTACAATTATAGAGCAGCTAAGTAAAATCAAAAACAAAAAGGACCACTACCAGTAACCCAATGGAACTGATAGTGGTCTTTTTGAGCAATTATGAGTAATTATAAAGGTTTTTTACATTGTGTTTTAACAGGCTTTGTGATATAATAATTATTTAATGGTATTGTTTTTTTAGGGAGAACTTCCTTAATAAAAAAGGTAAGATAATAACTGAAAAAGCTGAAGGAACAGCCTTTTCTAAGACAAGCAAAAGAAGAAAATGTGATTAAAAATGGAAGAAGACAGTAGAGCAATAAGCAAGAGCCTTCTAACGACAGGCTCGATACAAAAGAGAATAATTAAATTTGCCATACCTATATTTATAGGGAATTTATTCCAACAGCTGTATAATGCTGTGGATTCCCTTATAGTAGGAAATGAAATCGGCAGTAATGCACTAGCAGCAGTAAGCGGCTCGGGAAGCCTTTTATTTATGGCAATAGGCTTCTTTAATGGAATATCCATAGGTGCAGGTGTAGTAATAGCAAGGCATATAGGTGCAAAAAATCCTGTAAAGACAGAAGAAGCAGTCCATTCAACAGTGGCACTCGGACTTTTGTTTTCAGTTCTTATGACGATACTTGGCGTTTTATTTACGCCTCAGCTATTGACACTTATGAGAACGCCGATAAACGCCTTTGAAGAATCCGTTACCTATGTAAGAATATACTTTGCAGGCTCGCTAGGCTTTGTAATGTATAACACCTTTGTAGGAATATTGCAGGCTGCAGGTAATTCAAAGAGTCCTCTTTATTACCTGATAATATCCTCTGGGATAAATGTAGTGCTAGATATAGCGCTCATAAAGTTCTTAGGCTTTGGAGTTGGAGCTGCGGCCTTTGCAACTGCAGTTTCTCAGCTTATATCAGCAATACTTTGCATGATAAATCTTATGAGGACAAAAGAGGCCTATGGATTAAAACTCTCAAGAATCAGGTTTGATAAAAAGCAGACTCTAGAAATAATAAGATTCGGTCTTCCGACGGGACTTCAGAATTCGATAATGGCCTTTTCAAACGTTGTAATCCAGTCTTACATAAATGACTTCGGAGAATTTGCAACAGCAGGAATAGGAGCCTATATAAAGATAGAAGGCTTTGTATTTATACCTATAACAAGCTTCTCGATGGCCATAACTACCTTCGTCAGTCAGAATATAGGTGCAGGAGAATACGAAAGAGCTAAAAAGGGAGTTACCTTTACCATGCTGGTAACTGTCATATCAGCAGAAACCCTCGGAATGCTTCTTTTCATCTTTGCAGAGCCGTTAATTGCACTCTTTGATGCAACTCCTGAAGTTGTAGCTTTTGGAGCAGGTAGAGCCAGGGTTGTATGTCCTTTCTTTATATGCTGCTCGTTTACGCACTTTATGGCGGCGGTAATGAGAGGTGTAGGAAAGCCGGTACTGCCAATGGTAGTATTTTTGACCTGCTGGTGCGTTGTAAGAGTAGCAATACTGCAGATAGCGGCAGAAGTGATCGGAAAATCAATTCAGACGACCTACTGGGTATATCCTATAACCTGGATATTAAGTACGGTGGTGTTATTTATAAGCTATAGAAGAATCAAATTCAGGAATTGATTTAAATATTTAAAAAATAGCAGAAAAATCAAATTTAGCAACCAATTATTTTAAAAAGGAAGTAGAAAAATGAGAGCATACGAAAGATTATTGAACTATGTAAAGGTCTACACCACGAGTGATGAAAGCACAGGAACAGTACCATCCACTAAAAGGCAGTTCGATTTAGCAAAGCTTTTAGTAGAGGAAATGAAGGAGCTTGGAATCGAAAATCCTCACGTAGATGATAAATGCTATGTATATGGCTGGATACCAGCTACCAAGGGCTATGAGGAAAAGCCTGCCTTAGGCTTTATTGCTCATCTTGACACAGCACCTGATGCAAGCGGTGAAAATGTAAAGCCTCAGGTAATAGAAAACTATGATGGAGAAGATGTAGAGCTTGGAAAGAGCGGTCTTTCAATTAAAACCGAGCTATACCCGGAAATGAAGGGACTTAAGGGAAGAACGCTTATAGTGACAGATGGAACCACTCTTCTTGGTGCAGATGATAAATCAGGAATAGCAGAAATCCTTACAGCAGCTGAGGAAATCATAAAAAAAGATCTTCCTCATGGAAAAATATGCATAGCCTTTACTCCTGATGAAGAAATCGGAGGCGGAGCAGCAGATCTTGACTTAGAAAAATTCGGTGCAAAGTATGCCTATACGGTAGACGGCGGCCCTGAAAATGAAATAACCTATGAATGCTTTAATGCTGTATCAGCTAAATTCAAGATAAAAGGCGCAGCAGTTCATACAGGCTCAGCAAAGGGCAAGATGAAGAATGCGGTCAGAATGGCAGTAGAAATTGAAAATATGCTTCCATCTGGCGATATCCCAGAGCTCACAGAAGGCAGAGAGGGTTTTTATCATCTGTGCAATATAAATGGCACCATGGAAAGCGCAGAAATGAGCTATATTGTCCGTGATCACGACTCCTCAAAGATGGAAATGAGAAAGGAAATCCTAAAGCATATTGAAAAGGTAATGAATGAAAAATATGGTGAAGGAAGCGTAGAGCTTATCATAAAAGAGCAGTATAGAAATATGATAGAAAAAATAGCTCCATGCATGCACCTTGTAGAAAATGTCAGAGAAGTAATGCATGAGCTTGGCATGGAAACGGATGAAGCCCCTGTAAGAGGCGGAACAGACGGCGCCCAGCTAAGTTTCAGAGGACTTCCATGCCCGAACCTTGGAACAGGCGGCTATGCCTTCCACGGACCATACGAGCACATTACTGCAGAAGGCATGGACATAGCAGTAAAGGTAATCCTTGGAGTAATTGGAAAATACGCAAAGTAAGTGGGTGCGATTTTGGGTAAAACAGTAGGAAAATACGCAAAGTAAGCGGGTGCGATTTTTGGGAAAACAGTAATAATAGAATGAGGTATAGTGTATGATACTTGGTATGTCAATATATGAAGTATGCATGTATTTTATAATCTATTCCTTCGTAGTTTGGTGCATAGAGGTAATATACCATGCACTCTCTGTGGGAAAAATTATCAATAGAGGCTTTTTGAACGGACCGGTATGTCCGGTATATGGCTTCGGAATGCTCGCAGTAGTGGGAATGGTAAATCAGCTGCCAAAGAATGAAAATGGAAATCCAAATACTTTTTTCGTATTCCTTGGAGGAATGTTACTTACAACCGCAATAGAGCTTGTAGCCGGCTGGATGTTATTCCATTTCTTCCATGCGCGTTGGTGGGACTATAGCGACGTACCGCTAAATCTAGGGGGCTACATATGTCCGCTTTTCTCAGTGTATTGGGGAATAGGATGTGTTCTCATAGTTAAATTCGGCCATCCTCTAGTAGATGCACTTGTTGATTTTACGCCGCAAAAATACGGCTGGCCAATAATAGGCGTATTATCAGTAGTGTACATAGCCGACTTTATACTTACAGTACTTACTGTAATAGGACTTAACAAAAAGATCGCAGAGCTGGATAAGCTCAATGCGTCAATGCGCGTAATAAGTGATGGATTAAGTGATACTCTTGCAGGAACAACTCTCAAGGCTATGACAGTTACAGATGAAGCAAAGCTTCAGATGACTCTTGCAAAGGCAGAGATGAAAGATGCCTACGAGGTTAAGAAGGAAGAGACTGCAGGCACAGTAAGAAGGGCTGTAGCTATTACAAAGGCAGTTTATGAAGCTAAGAAGGAAAAAACTGCAGCAAAGAGAGATGAAGCCATTGTAGCAGTAAAGGAAAAGGTAATAAATCCTATAATGGGAAGCTATGAATCAGCTAAAAAGCGTTCTATGGAGCTTACCGAGGATATCCTTGGGCATAAGTTCTTTGGAACAGGAAGACTTCTTAGAGCCTTTCCAAAAATGAAATATGTAGGCCATGAAAATCTGTTAAAGGAACTTGAAGATAGCAGAGAAAAGAATGAAAAGTCTGAAAATATGGCTAATAATTCGAATGAATCTGGAAATGCAGATGCATCGGATGATTAATCAGAAAATAAGGGCGGATATGCAAATAAATCAGATGATTAATCAGAAAATATATATGGAAATGCAAATAAATCAGATGATTAATCAGAAAATATATATGGAATTGTGAAAAAATCAGGTAGTAAGTGAAAGGATAAAAGTGTAATGAGCAAGTTAACATTATCAACAATTGATAAATTCAGAAAAGAAATAGCAAAGGAGAGCAATGTAAAGACACTTCAGGCAGCAGCATCAAGCTCTGCCCTTGTGGATATAACCTTTGTACCAACAAATGCAGCAAAGCTTAACGGTGCATTTGAAGTCGAAGTAGATGTAAATGGAATTACAGCTCAGAGAATGAGCGGAAGATGCTGGTTATTTGCAGCACTTAATATATTAAGAGAAAAGGCAGCAAAGAACCTGAATGTAAAAGAGTTTGAAATTTCAGAAAATTATCTGTCATTTTATGACAAGCTTGAAAAGTCAAATACCATGCTTTCCATGGCAATCGATAATGCAGAACTAGACGAAGAGGCTAGAATGACAGAGTATATCCGTGAAGGCTTTGGTGACGGCGGATATTTTGATGAGGCAGCAGACCTTGTAGAAAAGTATGGAATCGTTCCAAAGAGCGTATTCCCGGAAACCTATCAGTCGGAAAATACAGCACAGATGAATGATAAGCTTCTGAGAATCTTAAGAATGGATGTATCAAGGCTCCGTGACCTTACAAATAAAAAGGGAAAGAAGGAAGCTGAGAAGGAAAAGGAAAAGATGCTTCTTGACATCTATAGAATGTTAGTAATATGCTTCGGAGAGCCACCAAAGACCTTTACCTATGCATGGAAGGAAAAGGAAGGAAAGAACGGAAAGCAGAAGTTCAATGAAGTAAGAGACATAACCCCTATAGAATTCAGGGATAAGTATGCAGGTGGAAATGTATTAAAGGATTATATTACAATAACTAACCACCCGACCAAGGCTCTTCCAATGAACCTTTATTACAAGTTCCATTATATCGGATGCATGGCAGATAAGGATATCTTGAATTTGAATCTTGAAATTGAAGATTTAGAAAAACTATGTGTAAAGATGCTAAAAGGCGGTACTCCTGTATGGTTCGCCTGTGATTCAGATGCTTTCGGAAGCAGAAAGAACGGCATATGGGATCAGGACAGCTTTGACTTTTCAGGAATCCTTGGCGGCGTAAGCTTTGAAGAGGAAAAGGGCGACCTTATAGTAGCCCATGCAGGCCTTGCAGATCACGCAATGGTACTTACAGGAGTAGCTTTTGATGAAAATGGAAAGCCGGCTCGCTGGAAGATAGAAAACAGCTGGGGCAAGGATTCAGGAAAGGACGGCTTCTTTGTGTGCTCAGAAAAGTATTTTGAGAAATATGTTTTCGAGGCAGTAATTGATAAGAAGTATCTTACAAAGGAGCAGCAGGCTCTATTAAAGAAGAAACCGGTTGAGATACCAGCATGGTCAGCAGACTGGGTATAATAGGTAGAAAAGATGAAGAAATTAGTTATAATATTATTAATTGTAGTAATTATAGCATGTGGATATGTATTTGCAAAAAAGTACAATGAAAATAATGCACCAAAGAGCAGCGATAAGGAAATGTCAAGTGCTGAAATGGAAAGATTATCCAAGACCATGTATGAGGATGACATAAAGCAGGCAGGAACCTTAAAAACAGCGCTTCAGATGGCAGTAACAGAGTGCGAGCTTAATGCCTCAGGAGAAATGCCGGCAGATTGCAAGTTTAAAATCAATACCAGCACCTGGAGTGTAGTATCAAGTGCACCAAGCAGTAAGAGCATAGCAGAAAGTGCCTGTGCATCAGTAAGGACAGCAGTTGGCGGCTCTGCAGTATATACAACTCTTTTTAAGGATGAAGGCTTCATACTCTATTATTCTAAAAAAGACAATGCACTTGAAGTGCAGTATGACGGAGCAGGAGTTGATGTAAATAACTACGACATAAGTAAGTACAGTTTTTCAGATAATTAAAGGCTAAAGGGGCTAAAATCAAGGTAATAAGTATTTTAAAAAGTAAGGCAAAAAGAATGCCCAAAATAAGGCAAAAAGAATACCAAAAGTAAGGCGAAAAGAAGGCCCAAAAAAAGGCAAAAAGAATGCCAAAAGTAAGGCGATTAGTATTCTAAAAAAGCAAAATAGGAGAAAAGGTATGAGATATAGAACCCCGTCTTATATGGATAAATTCCACTGTATAGCGGATAAATGCAAGGATAGCTGCTGTATAGGCTGGGAAATAGATATAGATGAAAAAACAAAGGCTTATTATGACAGCGTAGATACGCCCTTTGCCGAAAGACTAAAAAAAGACATAAAAGATGGCTGTTTTGTGCTTGATGAAAAGGAGCGCTGTCCATTTCTTAATGATAAGAATTTATGTGACATATACATAAATCTCGGAAAAGAGCATCTGTGCCAGATATGCAGTGATCATCCAAGGTATTATGAGTGGTTCGGAGAACTTAAAGAAGGCGGAATTGGCTTATCGTGTGAAGAAGCAGCAAGAGTAATACTATCAAATGATTTTTCACTAAAGGAAACGGAAATAGAAGAAGAGGAAGACCTTCCGGATTATGATATGGAGGTTTTTGCGGCCTTAGAAAAAGCCAGGGACATGATACTAGAAAAGTTAAATGAGACCGGTGAAAAAAAGGTGCCTTTGGAGTTCTTACTTAGCTGGATGCTAAAATATGGAAAAGTTCTCCAACTAAAACTGGATGAATATAGCGCTGAAATGGAAGAAATTCAGGAAAAGGTAATATCCGAGCTTCCAGAGGATGCTCAGATCTTTGGCGAGACAAATTCTGAAGCAGCATTTGGTGAAAATCCTAGTGAAGAATCGCCTTTTGGCGCCGATGCAAAAACACATGATGATGGAATAATAGAAGAAGATGATTTAGCTCAGTTCTTAATGAATGGAAGAGTCAGAAGTACGCTGATGGCATATTTTCAGACCTTAGAGCCAATGAGCAACTCCTGGATTCCATTTCTTGAAATGTGCGATCAGGTAAACAGGATGCATATTTCAGATACTAAGTGGCTTGATGAAATAAACTCAGAAAAATATGAGATTTATTTCAGAAGGCTTGCATCTTATTTCATATATAGGTATTTTATGAAAGCAGTATTTGACCTTGATGCGGCAGGAAAGATAAAGTTTGCGGTGCTTTCAACCTATATGATCTGGCTATTAGCAAGGTGCACGATAGAATTAACTGGTCAGTGCGACTTTGAGGATTTAGCGCTTCTTGCTAAGAACTATTCAAAGGAGATTGAATATAGCGAAGAAAATCTGGAAAAGTTGATGTAAGAACATATAAAAGGCATAAGGACTAAAAAAATATGTAATAGTAATCTGTGGTAAGTTTACGAAATATGTAATAAAGTAAGCAGTTATGATAAAGCAGTGAAGTTAATTATGAAATAAAGCAATGAAACAAAGCGATGTAAAAGCAAAGGATTATATGTACATATATATAAATAATGAAAGCTATAGAGAAGCAGCAGAGAAAGTAGCTGAAAAGGTAAAGGGAGAGCTCATTACTAAAATAGATGAGCTTTCAGAGGAAGAAACTTATCTTGGCTATGATGAAAACGGGCTCTACCTTGCGCAGGGGAATAACCGCATTCAAGGTGATTTTAAGAAGATGATAAAGAGATTAAAGCACAATAACCTTACCCATGAAATGGTGGTAAAGGCTGCGAAGCTAAAAGGAGAAGAAGCAGGCAGCAGCCTTACTTTAATTGATGCAACGGCAGGAATGGGAGAAGATTCGCTTCTTCTTGCAGCAGCGGGTTTTGAAGTGACACTTTATGAAAAAGATCCGGTTATAGCGGCTCTTTTAGAGGATACCATTGAAAGAGCAAAGGGACATAAGGTAACTGCTGATGTAAAGGAATATGAAAGCTTTGAGAGCTATGAAAAAGGAGCTAAGGAAGCAGGAGATAATCTTATCTTAAAGGAAGCGGTAAGCAGAATGCATCTTATCTGCGCTGATAGCATAGAAGCTATGAATAACCTTGAGGGTAAAGCACCTGATGTAATACTTCTAGATCCGATGTTTCCGGAAAGGCAAAAAACAGGACTTGTAAAAAAGAAATTCCAGCTGATTCATCAGCTAGAAAAGCCTTGTGAGGAAGAAGAAGCCCTGCTTAAAGCTGCAATGGGGCTAAAGCCTAAAAGAATCGTGATAAAAAGACCGTTAAAAGGCCCATTTCTTGCAGGAAAAAAGCCTTCTTACTCACTTGAAGGAAAAGTAGTAAGATATGATTGCATAGTAAATTAATATGCGGGAAAGTAGCAATAAAGGGTTGCAAAGTAAATCAGCATATAGGGAAAGTAGCAATACAGGGTTGCAAAGTAAATAAGCATATAGGAAAACTAGCAAGATAAAACAACTAAAGAAATGCATAAGGGGAAAGGGGTTAATAATGAAGCAGACATTAAATGGAATATGGAAGCTAAAGAGCAGCAGGTATGAGATTAATGCTGATGTACCAGGCTCTTATTGCAATGCGCTTTTAAAGGAAAGGCTGATAGAGGATCCTTATTACCGTCTAAATGAATATAAAACACTTCCGATTTTTGATGATGATGTTACCTATGAGCGAGAATTTGATGTAGAAGAGAGTGTATTTTCAGCTGATAAGAAGCTGCTTAGGTTTTACGGCATAGATACCCTATCAGAGGTAACTCTAAACGGAGAAATAATACTTAAATCAGATAATATGCACAGGACCTATACACTTGATGTGACAGAGCTCTTAAAGGAAAAAGGTAATGAGCTGAAGGTAAAGATTTTTTCTCCGACTAAATACATAGCTGAAAAAAATAAAGATACAAAGCTTTGGGGAGTTTCTTCTACAATGGCAGGATATCCGCACCTTAGAAAGGCACATTATATGTTTGGCTGGGACTGGGGTCCGATGCTTCCGGATATGGGCATATGGCGTGATGTAGAATTAATAGGCATAAAGAGTGCAGGCATTGAGAGCATATATGTAAGGCAGGATCACAGCAGGCTCTATGCTGGTGAGGTTGATTTATACCTTGAAATAAAGGCGGAAAAGCTGGTAAAGAACGACCTTTATGTAAGTGCCCAGGTGAGCCATGAAGGCAAACTTGCAGCATTTGTAGAGGGAATAATCGATAAGGAAACTGACCTGAAATTAGTCATAAACGATGCAAAGCTCTGGTATCCAAATGGTTATGGAGAGCAGAACCTGTACGGACTTACCGTAAAGCTTACAGATAAAAATGGAACTTTACTTGATGAAAAGAGCATGGAAATAGGCCTAAGAACAGTAACTGTCAGCAGA
>JAEEGI010008393.1_pt1 | contig 22829 bp, 19 predicted proteins | sample 8958751 | NCBI WGS metagenome assembly JAEEGI01 (sample SAMN16246545, study PRJNA631951) | gut metagenome | biome: gut microbiome; feature: rumen; material: KS-attached | host: Bos | place: Iran: Karaj | collected 2018-10 | reverse complement strand
TCGTCGGCAGGCAAGCCCGTTCTGCGGAAAGCTTGGCGAAGCCATCGGTCAGCCGTGCCTTACGGCGATTGACGATGGAACGATGGACGGTGTGTGGGGCAGCCTCAAGTACGATGATGAGGGAACGCCTACGCAGCGTACGACGCTTATCGAAAATGGAATCTTGAAGACATACATGAGCGATCGCGTGGGTGCCGCCGAAGTGGGAATTGCACGCACAGGAAGTGCCCGCCGTGAAAGTTACAAGTATGCGCCTGTAAGTCGCATGCGCAATACGTTTATCGCTCCGGGTAAGGATACGCTTGATTCCATGATCGCTAGCGTGGATAACGGTCTTTATGCCGCTCGTATGGCGGGTGGTTCCGTGAATCCGGCGACAGGCGAATTCAATTTTGCTGTGGATGAAGGCTATGTTATCCGTAACGGCAAGATTTGCGAACCCGTTCGCGGTGCGACACTTATCGGCAAAGGCCACGAAATCATGCCGCGCATCAGCATGGTCGGTACGGACTTTGAGCAGGCCGCTGGCGTATGCGGCGCCTCGTCGGGACACGTGCCTGTGACCGTCGGACAACCCTCTATAAAAGTAGATCAAATCCTAGTCGGTGGGCGGTAATACTGTTTCGTCATCCTGAACGCGAAGCGTGAAGGATCCAGTTATATCTGGTTTGTAGAACAAGACTTGACTGGGTTGGGCTAAAGCCCCAACTCTTTGGCTCGGTTATACAAATGAGCTAGCTCATTTTTGCAACACTCGCTTTCTGAGTTGTCTTCACTTCGTTCGAAATGACGGAGCTCATAAAGAAAAAGCCCTCGTAAAGAGGGCTTTGCTGTATTATGGGTTGTCATAAGCTTTGTACTTAAAACTTCGAGTAAAGTACAAAACTATTTCGAATAAAACAAGAAAAATCGTAAAAAAAAGAAACAACGGCATCTCAGAAGAGGTGCCGTTGTTTTGGTGTATGGGATGTTTGGTTTTGTATTTATAAAATAGTTTAAATTGGAATATAAGTAGTATTTTTTGGTACTTTTCCGATGTAAAGTTTTACAACGCCTACAACGCGCTTTTTTTACAGAAAATTGGCGAATTTTGATTAAAAATGGCGTTTTTAAGTGAATTTGTATAAACCGAAGGGATGAGGTTGGCTTCTGTTTCAAAAAAATGCTGGAGACCTTTAGTTTTGAAACAAATAACGGCTTTTTTTGAAATCATTTGCTGGTGTAATTGGCTTTTTTCGTAAAAAAATGGAATTTTAGGGGAGTTTCTGGTTTTTGGCACGCTATTTGCAAGAGTAGGGCGATAAAAAAAGAAGGTGTTATATGTCCGATTTTACTAATGATGCTGAAAAGGTCTTGGCGAAAGCGCAGAGTTTGCGTGACCGTTGCTCGCATTCCTACCTAGGGGCGGCTCATTTGGCTGTTGGCCTTGTTGAAGGTCCTGATGCAACCTTGAAGAAACTTTATAAGTCCAAGGGGGCGAAAACCAATGAACTTCGTGGCAAACTGGAGCCGTTCGTACAGAAAATTCCGCGCATGGAAGGCGTGAATCCGGATGTGGAACCGGATAGCGACTTGAACCGCATTTTGCGTGCCGCTGTGCAGGCGGCTCGTCAGGTGAGCCGTATGGTGACGCCGGGCGATTTGCTTGTGGCATTGATGAAGTTCTCGGGCGACCGCGGACTTGCGAAGGTCTTTGAAGATGCTCTTGGTTCGACCGAAGTGGTGGAAACGTGGCTTTCGGATCCGTTTGCGGGTGCCGCGAATGCCGAGGAACAGTCTCCGCTGAAACTTTATGGCCGTGAACTTGTCGAAATGGCGGCAGATGGAAAGCTCTCGCCGGTGATTGGCCGTGAAGAAGAAATTCGTCGTGTGATTTTGATTTTGAGCCGTAAGACAAAGAATAACCCGTGCTTGGTTGGTGAACCGGGCGTGGGTAAGACCGCTATTGTCGAAGGCCTTGCTGAACGTATTTATCGTGGTGATGTGCCGGATGCGTTGAAGGGTAAGAAGGTTTTTGCGCTTGATTTGTCTGCCTTGATGGCGGGTGCAAAATACCGTGGTGACTTTGAAGAAAGACTCAAAGCTGTTATTGATGCGATTGAAGAAGATGGCAATACGCTGATGTTCATCGATGAACTCCACAACATTGTGGGGGCGGGCAAGACCGAAGGCTCGATGGACTTGGGCAATATGCTCAAACCGAAGCTCGCTCGTGGCGAACTCCATTGCATTGGTGCGACGACGACTCAGGAATACCGCAAGTACATCGAAAAGGATTCCGCTTTGGAACGTCGATTCCAGCCGGTGCAGGTTTCGGAACCGAGCGAAGACGAAGCTATTTCCATCTTGCGTGGCATTAAGGACGGCTTTGATGCCCACCATGGCGTGCGTCTGCACGACAACGCTCTCGTGGCCGCTGTGAAACTTTCGAACCGTTATATTAGCGATAGGTTCTTGCCGGACAAGGCCATTGACTTGATTGACGAGGCCGCAAGCCTTGTGAAAACGCAGATGGACACGGTACCGGAAGCGCTCGATACCTTGCAGCGTAAGGAACTCCAGATGAAAATCGAGGAGCAGGCCTTGTCGAAGGAAACTGATGCAAATAGCGTGAAGCGCTTGAAAGAACTCCGTGAAGATTTGGCTGTGACTGATGCTGCAGTCAAGCAGATGCAGGAACGCTGGCAAGACCGTCGTGCCGCATTTGCCGAAGTGCAAGACTTGAAGAAATCATTGAAGGCGGCAAAGGACGAGATGGAACAGGCCGAAGCTCGTTACGACTTGAACCGCGCTGCCGAACTCAAGTACAACAAGATTGTGAACATTGAGAAGGAATTGGCTCAAAAGACTGAAGCGCTCCGCAAGAGTGCCGAAGAAGGCGGCTTGAGCGAAGAAGTCACCGAAGAGACGATTGCGCTTGTGGTGAGCCGTTGGACGGGCATTCCGGTGACAAAGCTTTGCGAAGGTGAAAAGGCGAAGTTGTTGCACTTGGACGAACGTCTGCACGCCCGCGTGATTGGCCAGGACGAAGCTGTGGAAGCGGTGTCCGAAGCTATTCTGCGTAACCGTAGCGGCCTTAGTCGCGAGAACGCGCCGATTGGCAGTTTCCTCTTCTTGGGCCCGACGGGCGTGGGTAAGACGGAACTGGCGAAGGCTTTGGCTGTGGAACTTTTCGATAGCGAAAACGCACTTGTCCGTATCGACATGAGCGAATACATGGAAAAGCATAGCGTAAGCCGTTTGATTGGTGCTCCTCCGGGATACGTGGGCTACGAAGAAGGTGGCCAGTTGACCGAAGCCGTGCGTACGCATCCGTACTGCGTGATTCTGCTCGATGAAATCGAGAAGGCGCACCCTGACGTGTTCAATACGCTGTTGCAGGTGCTTGACGATGGACGTTTGACGGACGGCAAGGGCCGTACGGTGAACTTCAAGAACACCTTGATTTTGATGACCTCGAATCTGGGTGCCGAGAAGTTCCGCTTGAGTGCGGCTAGCGCCAAGAACGGTGAACCGCCGCAGGTTGCGCTTGCGGATGTCGAAGCCGACTTGCACGCGTTCTTCCGCCCGGAATTCTTGAACCGTTTGGACGAAGTGCTTGTGTTCCAGAGCCTCTCGAAAAAGCAGATTCGCGAAATCGTGAAACTCAAATTTGCGGATTTGGCGCACCGCGCGGCCCGTCAGGACTTGGTGCTTACGCTTTCGGATGCGGCGCTTGATGCGATTGCGGAAGGCGCTTACCAGCCGGAATTCGGTGCACGTCCGATCCAGCGCTACATCGAACGCAACATTGAACGTCCGTTGAGCCACGCGATACTCTCGGGCACTGTAAGTGCCGCAAAGCCCGCCGTAGTCGATTACCAGAACGGAATGTTTGTGGTGAAGTAATAGACGAAAGAACGCACTTTTGGTGCTACAGACGAGAGACGAAAGATTGTTAGTTAGACTACGAAATTACGATTGCTTTTTTCTCTCGTCTTTCGTCTAAAGCGAGCTTTGCGAACGTTCTCTCGTCTAATTAAAGAGCTGTCATGACGTAGAGACCTATCGTCTTTACGTCGTTGTTCTTTTCTTGCATGACGCCGACATCGAAGTCGATGCGGACATGCGTGCCGCCGAACGTCAGTTCGATTTTCGGGATGATATCGACCATGAAGTCATCGCGGAAATTCCCGACACTTGTGGAAGACGTGACTTCAATGAATAAGCGAAGAACTTGTCCGAAAACAATGGTCGGGATCATGGATGCCGAGAACTTTACGTAACCATCTTCGCCTGTTGCCCCATCGAGAAAACCTGCACGGAGCTCGTAGTAGTTCGCAAAACATTTAGAAATAAAATTTTGTGTTCCAATGGTGAAAACGACAGCGCTTGCATTGACGTCGCTTAAGTCCAGATAACCGTCCAATGCGATAAAGGAACTGGGTTTATAGCGGTAGCGGCCTCCAAGGTCTAGGGCTGTACGGCTATTGTCTAATTTGTTGTAAGTATTGACGTCGAGTTTCGCACCGACGTCAAATTGTTTGTTGAGTCGTGTCGTGAAATTGAGCGGAAACAGAACGTCTGAATTGAATGCGGACCGAATTCCGAGACCTACACCGATTTTGGGGGAGGGGCGGCTTTCGGGGCCAAAAGTGTAGCGCATGTCCCATAAGTGGTCCAGTGCGAAAGCATTTGTTGCAAGGATGACAAATAATAGGCAAAGAAGGCGTCTCATGATTACCAAAGTTAGATAAATCGCTCGGTAAAAGCTAAATTTACATGCGTAAAATGGAGGTATTTGTGGTAGAACCGCGTCCAGAACTTTCAAAACTTTCCGATTACGTCCCGGGCAAGTCCATCGACGAAATTCGTGAACGTTATGGTCTTAAGAATGTTGTAAAGCTTGCGTCTAACGAAAATCCGTTGGGTGCTTCCCCGAAAGCGGTGGAAGCGTTCCATGAAATTGCGAATTTATTGCACTTGTACCCGCGCGGCGATGCTCCGAAGCTCATTGATGCGATTGCTGAAATGTATGGAGTTTCGACGAACCAGATTGTGATTGGTAACGGCTCCGATGAAATTATCGACATGGTGGGCAAGGCTTTTATCCGTCAGGGCGACAATTGCGTGGGCATTACGCCGACGTTCTCCGTCTATAAGTTTACGACGCTTTCGAATGGAGCTGATTTTATCGGCGTTGGTGAAGGCGAAGAAAAGGCTAGCCTTGATAAGCTCGCGGCTGCCGTCAATGACAAGACTCGCGTGGCTTTTATTTGCAACCCGAACAACCCGACTGGTCACTATTACACTGAAGCGGAAATTCGCAGCTTCCTTGCGAAAGTGCCGTCGAACGTTCTCGTGTTCTTGGACGAAGCCTATGCTGAATTTGCAACGGCTGCAGATTATCCGAAGATGGCTCCGCTGCTTTCGGAATACCCGAACTTGTTCCTCAACCGCACCTTCAGCAAGATTTACGGTTTGGCTGGACTCCGTGTGGGTTATGCGATGGCAAGTGTTGAAGTTGTTCGTGCCATGTGGAAAATCAAGCCGCCGTTTGACGTGAACCAGGCCGCTCAGGTGGCGGCTGTGGCTGCTCTTGCCGATACCGCTCACGTTGAAGCGACACGCAAGAACAACGCTGTTGGCTTTGAATACCTGAATCGCGAACTTGGTGCGCTTGGTTTCAAGGTGCTCCCGACGCAGGCAAACTTTATCTGCGTGCGCATCGGTGAACGTGCAAAGGAACTTGTTGCGTTCTTGGAACAGAACGGCATGATTGTCCGTGGTCTTACGAGCTTTGGAATGCCGGAACACATCCGCATCACGGTCGGCAAGCCCGAAGAGAACGAACTCCTCGTTTCGCTTGTCAAGAAGTGGGTTGGCTAGGAGCTTGCTATGGAAAATCGCGAAATTGCAAAGGCCGGTGTCGCTCCCGAGAATCTGGAACTCTTGAAGATTGCGCTCAAGACGGCTGAACTTGCCGAAGAGAACATCCTCAAGTTTTACCAGAACGATGTTGGCGTCGAATGGAAGGCGGATAAGACTCCCGTGACGATTGCGGACAAGGGGACGGAAGAACTTGCCCGCAAATTCTGGGCGAAGGAAACGCCCGGCTTTGGCGTCGTTGGCGAAGAATTCGGCATTGAAAGTCCGGATGCGGAATACCAGTGGGTGATTGACCCGATTGACGGGACGAAATCGTTTATCCATGGTGTGCCTTTGTTCGGAACGCTGATTGCGCTTTATCGCAAGAACGTTCCGATTGCAAGCGTGATTCGTTTGCCGGCGATGAAAAGTGCTGTTTGGGCAGTGAATGGCGGCGGCGCCTTTTTGGACGGTCGCGAAGTTCGCGCTTCGAAGGTGTCGCGGTTGAGCGATGCGCTTGTGCTTTCGGGAACGGTCAACACGATGGAAGACAAGGGCTTTGGCGAAGGCTTTACGAAACTCCGCCGTAGTGCTCGCTTGCATCGCGGTTGGGGCGATTGCTACGGCTATTACCTTGTGGCCGCAGGCCGTGCCGAAATCATGGTGGATCCGGTCGTTTCGCTGTGGGACATTGCCCCGTTCCCGCTCTTGATGAAGGAAGCGGGCGGCAAGTTCAGTACCATTGACGGTAAGACCGAGCTCTTTGATGCCAACGGCAAGCCGACGGCTCCGATTTACGAGGGTTTCACGAGCATCGCGACGAACGGCCTATTGCACGACGTTGCACTGGAATGCTTGAAGAAGTAAGATTTCTCGCATGCAAAGTAGTTTTTAATAAATTGTATGAAAAGAATCCTTATAGGCTTGCTAGTTCTTGTTCTTTGCTGTAATGGCATGGGCGAAGATTCGATTAAAGAAAGCTATTTGCCTTATGGAATGACTTTTCATGCTTCTTATGTGTATTCGACTACTGCGGAAATATCTCTGTTTGATATTCGTTCAGGAACTGAAGCGGACGCTTTCCATGTAGGTAATTTATTTGATATCTATTTTGGATTTGATCCACTTCATGTTAGCTTTGATCCTGATAAAGTTTCTGATGAGGCTCTGTTTTCTTTGGGTGGAGCCTTAGTGATGGGCTTAATTGTTGGGGCTTTTGATGGACATGCTCCTTCAAATAAGGTTTTAGAAGTGTTGGGCTATATACTTCTAGGAGTTCCTGTATATGCCTGGTGCGGAAACCTTTATATCCCTTTAGTTCCTAAATCATGGTTGGGATTGACGGATCAAAGTCATATTATCACTCATGTTATTTATGAACGAGGATTTCATTTGCGCAGTTTTACATACGTGAATGATATTGGTTTGCGGTGGTCCCCAATGCGAACAGTTTATTTTGATTATTTTGAAGCCGGCGTTCGTTTGGAGAAAAATTTTGCAGATGATTTTAAGTGCAAATTTTTCTTCCAGATAGGGGGTGCTGGAACAAGTAAATAGCTTATCTTTCAAAGATTAGTCCCTATAACCTAACTCTTAAACACTAAACTTTACTGGATCCTATCGGTCTCCCGGCTCGGTGGTTCGACAGGCCCACCAACCTTAATTCGGGGCTAAAGACATTAATGGCTTCGCATTTGAATAAGGCTCCCTCCAGGATGACTGCTTCAGTAAACCGTTCACTTTCTACTATTTCCTAACCCCTAAAACCTACCACCTAAAACCTCTCTCGTCTGTAGCCCGAAGGGCGTTCTCTCGTCTTTCGTCTAACTCACTCCCACATCGTTGTATAGCTTACTGAATCCGGGGCGAACGTGAATGTTATCGTCCCTTTTTTTGCTGTGTTGATGTAGGGGATGTTTAGCGAATCGAGGCGGTCGGTGACTTGCTTGTGCGGGTGGCGGAACCTGTTCTTGCGACCACTCGGGATGATGGCGTACGTGGGGGAAACTGCTGTCACGAACGGCACGCTGCTGGATGTTTTGGAGCCGTGATGCCCAAGCTTTAGCACGTCGCTTTTCAGATAAGCGTCTGTTTTCAGAATTTCTTTTTCGCCTTTGACGGTGAGGTCTCCGGTGAGGACGGTGGAATGCCCGAACCCTTTGAGCCGAAGCGTGATGCTCCCTTCGTTCGCTTCGACGCAAACGTCGTTTCGCGGGTGGACTGTTCGCATTTCGAAGTAGTTTTCTTTCCACAGAATGCCGCGATGGATGTTGCGGATGGGGACGTTCCTTTTGCGAGCTTCACTGAGAACTTGTTGCCAATCGGGTTTTGGCTCTTTTAGGGAACAGTCGCTTGTCCAAAGTTCCTTGACGGGGAACATTTTCAAAATAGATTTGGCACCGCCGAAATGGTCCTTGTCGGGGTGCGTGATGATGAGGGCGTCGAGTTCGCTTACGCCGATGTGGTGCAAGAACGGAACGATGATGTCTTTGCCGGAATCTTGGCGGCTGTTGTCGCCTGCATCGATGAGAAAATGTCTGCCGGATGGCGTCTTGACGAGGTGGCTATCGCCTTGCCCGACATCGATGGTCGTGAGCGTCCACGACGGGTGCAGCACTTCGCGGTAGCTTTCAAACGCGAACAAAGCGGCGGCGATTAAAATGCATACAAAAGCGTACTTGCGGGCGATGTAATTCTTGTAGCAAACGGGCAAAAGCAGTATCAAGAATCCGAGCGCGAGTAGTACTGCTGGCGAAAATGGCCCGACGGTCATCGAGGCGGCGGCAGAGTCCGAGAGTATTCGCGTCAAAAGCGAGGCGAGTCGCAAAAAGAATTTCGCAGCCTCGCAGAACGTTCCGCTGATAAAGTCAAACGGTGAAAGTTGTGCGAAAAGCCCGGCCTGCATGCCGAGCGAAATGGCAGGCACGATGATGATGTTTCCGAACCAGGCGAATGGCGAAAGCGTCTTGAAATGATGGATGAGGAATGGTGCTGTGGCAAGCGTCGCACAGAGCGTGACGTAAGTCGGGTCAATCGCGAACGCTTGGATCTTTTGCCAAAGCTTGTTTTGCTTGAGGCTGTCGGGCAAAAGCTTTGTCGGGTTGTGCGGCGTTCCGATGATGATTCCGGCGGTTGCTGCAAACGAAAGCTGGAATCCCGGATTCCAGATGACGTTTGGCTCCGGCAAGATGATGAGGAGCAACGCAACGCCCAAGCTGTTGAGCGTGTTGGCGGGTTTCCCGAACAAAGTGCCGATTTGCGGAATGGCGAACATCATGACTGCACGGCGAACGGCTGGCGAACCTCCCGTAACAGGGACATAAATCGCTAGAAGCGTCACGGCGATGATGATGACGATTTTATGCGGAAGGCCCGTCGCTTTCAAGAAAATCATGAGCATTCCGGCGAGCAAAACCACGTGAAAGCCGCTAATCGCAAGCACATGCACGAGGCCCGACCGCTGGAAATCGCTCCGCAGCACTTCTGGAATGCCGGAGCGGTCACCTGCCAATAATCCCATCAAAAGTCCCGTTTCTGCGGGGTCGAGAAACTTCGCGAAACGCCGTTGCAAAAATTGCCGGAAACCAAAAAAGCTCCGCTCGAACGTCCAATCGCCGCGGTATGCAGTCCAACGTTTGAACTTGCCGTAGGCGGCAAGTCCCTGCGAATTTAGCCAGTTTTGTGTGTCAAAAGCCCCGGGCACGCTCGGAGGCGTCACCGGGTACCACGAAGCCTCAAAACAGATGGAATCGCCCGGCAGCGGGAGGTCCGGCAGGTTCCGTTTTTCCGTTAGCCGGACTTTATAATACCCACTGCGCGCACTCTCGCGAGCCGTTTCCTCGGTAGAACTTGAAACATTTACAATAAACGCCGTCCCTTTGGGGCGGGGGAGCCGCGTTTCGATTATTCCGCAGCCGGAATTGCTGATGGCTTTAGATTTGCTAACGAGCGGCGAACTTTCCGTGCTGTAACCTCCAACTCCCAATATTCCCTCATGGGCGATGATTCCCAAAGCCATGGTGATAAAAATCACCCATTGAAGGTGCCGCCTGAAAAAATGCGTGAGCAAAAATACCCCTCCGAGCAAGAAAAAGGCAAATTTTGGCTCGTCGAGGGCGGCAATGGTTGCTGCAAGGGCGAGGGCGCTCACGAGAGCGGGCTTTCCGTCAAGCGGCGCGATAAGGTCTTTTGATGCAATAATTATTTTTTCTTTAATATTTTTTTTCATTTTTTCATTTCTTTTGTATTTTAAGGGTGTCTCTATTATTTATTACACGCTTTTGAGGAGTTTTTGGACAGGGCTTTTATGAAAAATGTTTGTAAAAAATGGATGTGGCTGTGCTTGTTGTTTGTTTCGATGGCAAATCTTTTTACAGCATGTTCTACGGTGGATGCTGATGGGGAAACGACGCTTCCGCCTGACCCGAACCGCATTATAGTTCATAAACTTTTCCCAAACGACATGGCTCGTAATGATTCCGCCGCAGCAAATCTTGCCCGTGGGATTAAATTGGTCGTCCATCCGAAGGCTTCTTACAAGCTCTCCTTCGAAATTGATTCTACACAACCTGTTCCTGAATTGCAGTTGTTCCGTACATTTGCAATTAAGAACGACCCGGATCATGTTGGCTTTTCGAAGGTGAGAACTTTGCAACCAAAAGTTGTCGGAAACCGTTATGAGTATTCGTTTAAATGCGAAGAAAATAATATGTCGATATGGTTTACGTCTCTTGGCGTTGATGGTAAATACTACGAAGGTAAAATCAAGGATATTCGATTTACGGGAGTGGGGGCGTTTAGTGACCATTTTTCGATTAATTTGATTGTAGTAGGAGAAATGGAGAAAACGCTTGATGGCATGGATGTTGAAGAACTTTCGCAATTCATGTTGAAAAAATTCCGTGAAAAATATTACGGAGTGACTATCGATACGATTTATGTGCACTATGCGCACGAGCACCCTACACTTGGGTACAAGTACCCGAAGGATAGGCCCTGGGTGGCAAACGTGGATGCGGAAGATTATTTATTAAGTGAATTGGCTGGATGGGTTGGAAATGATGCGAATGTTCGCTATGCACTGGATATTGTTCTCGTTCATAGCATCGATCAAAAAAATGTCACGGGATATTCCCCCCTATTTTCAGGGAATTTGGGTGGGGGTGAAGGTGGCTCGGTTATTATTGGTGAAAATGTCAAGCAATCGTCTGGTGAAATTGAAATGCAGACGGCGTTGAACATTGTGATGACCGCCGTTCATGAATCAGGGCATTTTTTTGGACTTAGGCATACATCGACAACCAGACGTGATTTGAATCAGGTCGCGACTCTTGAAGATGGTTCTAGCCGTATGGTTGGGGACTGGTCCAATGTTGAAGACGGGTTGACGGATACTCCGTTCTGCGATTATATTTTAAAGAGTGGACTTTATAAACAAGCGAATAATCAAGATGATGAAATCAGCCGTAATCCGAATATTGTTTATTCGGGAAAAGCCAGCTTGTCAAAGTCTCCTATTTATGAATGTAAGGATATAGACAACATTATGTTCCCTGTAACGGTTGAAGAATATTTGGATGCTTCTTTTACCAAGCAGCAAATGGAACTGGTTCGTTCGTCACTCGTGATTTTCCCGCATTAAGTATTACTAAAAAAATGAAAGCTTCTCAATTTTCTGAAAATGCGCAGCTGATTGCGTTTGTGTTGCAAAAGGGTTCTGAATGGGACCCTCATGTCATTGAACTTCTTGAAAAAACGTGGGGGTCGATCCGCCACAAGGGGCGTCTTTTCGCGTTTGACAAGACGGATTACTACAAGCCCGAAATGGGCGACGGTTTGTATCGCGGTGTCGTCTCTTTTGAAAAGGAAATTCCCCCGGAGTCCATTGCCGAGGAAAAGGAACGCAGCAATGCATTGGAACTCACGACGGCAACCGCTGAAAATCCAGAACTTCGCCATGTGAATATTGACATCGGCTACATGGATATGGACAAGGTTGTGCTGCCGAGTTACAAGCGTGGCCCGTTTAAGTTGTATGCTGGCAAAGGTGTTTGGCTTGACATGCTTTTGACGTATGCGAAAGGCGTGTTTCATCCGACCGCTTGGGCGTTTGATGACTTTGTGCGGAATCCCTACCAGCACGATTTGCAGTTGATCCGCGAAAAGTTCAAAAAGGCGAGAAAAACAGCGAGTGGGGAAAAACCTTAAGCTTTAACCTCTAATCCCACTATTTCAAGTTCGTCGTCTTGCACCTTGAATTTGATTTCGTAATTTGCAAACGAAAATCCATAAACGCGTTCCGGGTCGTTTTGGTAGGCGGGGCGCGGGTCTTGCTCAAGAACTTCGATTAATGCGGGACGCTTGTCCGTACTGACCTTGCGTAGAATTTCGGAATCTTTGACGTGTAGCTTGTTTTGGCGGACAGCATCGGCGAAACCGCCCATCGCTTCGGGGTGCGCGTCGGTGTAGGGAAGGTACGGCTTGATATCGACAATGGGCGTGCCGTCCATCAAGTCGGCTCCGCTGACGATAATTTCGGGGCCTTCTGCTCCGTCGAGATGAATTTGTTCAATCTTGACGCACGAAAGGGCTATCGGATTGGGGCGGAAGCTGGAGCGTGTCGCAAAAACGCCAAGCCGCTTGTTTCCGCCGAGCCTTGGCGGTCGCACGGTCGGACTCCATGTGCTTCTGATGTTCTCCGAGAAAATCCATACAATCCACAAGTGGCTAAAACCTTCGAGGCCGCGCAATGCATCTGCGTTGCGGAACTCCGGTTCGAAACGAATGGCTGCTCGCAAGTTCTGCACGATTCCGCTCTGACGCGGAATGCCAAACTTTTCGCGGAAATCGCTTTTGATGCGGGCGATGATTTTAAACGAAAGCTCTTGCATAATTATAAACAGTCATTCTGGAACGAAATCGTAGATGTTTTTAGTTCTGGTCTCTGTCATTCTGGAGCGAAGCGATAGAATCCATCAGACGTTTCCTTTTGGTTTCTTGCTTTTGATGACGCTGCAAATAGGACAATCTTCGTCTTTGTGTCCGCGGGCTTTGCAGTAAGTACGTCCAAAGTAAATGATTTGCAAGTGCCGCTTTTCCCATTCGCATTCGGGGAATGCTTTTTTGAGGTCTTCTTCCGTCTTTTCGACGCTGCTGCCGTCGCTTAAGCCCCAGCGTTCGGCGAGTCGATGAATGTGCGTATCGACGGGAAAAGCCGGGAGCTTGAAGATGTGGCTCATGATGACGCTTGCCGTCTTGTGGCCTACTCCGGGGAGGCTTTCGAGTTCTTCGAACGAGTGCGGAACATCGCCTTTGAATTTTTCGACGAGCGCTTGCGAAAGCTTGAAAATGTTCACGCTTTTGGTGTTGAAAAATCCGCAGGGCTTGATGATTTCGGCAATACGTTCCACGCCGAGCTTGACCATTTTTTGGGGCGTGTCGGCATGCTTGAAAAGGACTGCGGTCACTTGGTTCACGCGGATGTCCGTGCACTGGGCACTTAAAACGACCGCGACAAGCATCGTGAACGGATTCGTGTAATTTAACGGAATCGGCGGATTCGGGAACAGCTCGTCCAACTTTTCGCCAATGAATTTGATTTTCTCAGTACGTTTCATGGAGGGGGCTAGTGCGTTATTTTTGGAATTTTTCGATGATGCAACGATGCTCTTTCGTTTTTTCGTCGTAATTTACACCGACAAAAAGCAAATCTCCAGAATATTTTTCAAGTGCATTGCCATAATTCTTTGCTTGGATTTGGGCTAGTGCAGTCTTTTCGCATGCATTACGTTTGAGTTCTATGATAAGTGCAGGAGTATTCGGCACATAAGGAATCATCACGACATCGGCAACACCCTTGCTTGCAGGGAACTCTTTGACGATAGTGTATTTTAAATTTGCATAGAAATACGCAAGGCAAATCACCGATTGGAAAGTCCCTTCGTTATTATAGTTTAAGTTGTTGCAAATCTGTTCGTGAGCCTTGTTTAATGCTTCGGCTACAGCTTTTGAATCGCCTTCGATGGTACTATCCATCAGCTGCTTGCTTGAATCTACAAGCTCAATAAGAACCTTGTAATCCGGAGAAGGGCGTACTGAAAGAATCCACTGATCCCGTACTTCGCGGTTTGGAATGTAGCACTGCTGTTCATCGCGGTTGTATGCGAGATATCCCAGATGAACTAAATAAGTAAATACGTCGTCTTTGCAGTGGAAATCCGTCATCGTGTTCAGATAACTATCCACATTCACGTGAACGCGTCCGCCGGCAATCATCGTTTTCACGTCATCCAAGATGCCGTCAAAATTCATCAAGATGTAATTTTGCAACGCTTCGTATGAACCGGTTTGTGTCCAGTAACTCTGGAAATACTTGCGTCTAATTGTCGAAACGATTGATTCTGGGCTATAAGTTTCAATACCGTTGATATTATAGCCGTCGTACCAGCGTTTACATTCTTCGAAATCAACCGAATATTTTTCACAAAGGTCGTGTACTTCGTCGGCTGTAAAGCCCACGAAGTCTGCAAGCGACCAGGAATCTCGCATGGTGTATTCGTCGAACATGTTCAGTTTTGACTGAACCTTGTCACGCACGATAGGCAAAATGCCGGTAATGTAAGCAAGTGCAATCGCAGGAGCTAAATTTTTGTTCTTGAACATGGCGTTCAAGAATGCGAGATACGAATTGAATACAGAATCCGTCACTCGTTCGCGGATGAGCACATCGTATTCGTCGATGATGATGGCAAACTGTTCGCCCGTGGCGGCGTATATTTTTAAAATAGCGTCGGCGAGACTTTCTTCTCCTGTGATGCGGGCGTTAGGAAATTCAGATTGCAATTCTTGGACGATTGCCTTAGTGAATATCGGGACGATGTCTCTGTTTTGGAAGTTTATCCCGGATTCAATTTCTTGGGGTGTGCGGTTTGAAAAAACGGCGTTTACGTCTAGCTTTATCACGTTCAGCTTGTTCAAGTATTTTTCAAAACTTGAGTCTTTGGCGATTTTCAAATCGGCAAAAAGCTCTCGGCTGTCGCAGCCCTTGCTGAAATAGGCACAAAGCATATCTTCGGCCATGCTTTTGCCGAATCGACGAGCACGAGAAACGCACACAAAGCATTTCTCGGTATTGACGATTTTGTTAATCTCGGCAATGAGCATGGACTTGTCCACATAGATGGGCGAGTTCAAGCACTTTTGAAAAGTGACATTATTCGGATTGACGTAAATTCCCATAGTTGTGAATATAATAAATCGAGGAGAGCGCGCGGAAATGGCGAATTTACGCTGCATGCAAAAAGTCCCAGGTTAAGCACCCGGGACTTTTTCGTAAAAGTTGCCTTTGCTTTACAAAGCCTTGATTTCTTCGACTGTAAAACCAGTTCGTTTAGAGATGATGCCCAGAGAAACTCCGTCATCGCGAAGGCCCTTGGCCATGGCCTTTTTCTCTTCCAATGCTTTGGCGGTAGCTTCGGCAATGCCTTTTTCCCTTCCCTTTTCCTCTCTTTCGTGAAGATCAAATTCGTAAGTCATGTATTTATTCCTTATGAAAGTATCGGTTTTGTAAAAGGACACTTGGTTGTTTATAGTCTCGGTTTCGCGAGAATCCGCATTTCTAGTCGCATTTATGGCTTTAGTGCGAGAAGTTCCTTTTTAGGAATATTCATTTTCTTGGCGATGCTGACGAAGCCCATTCGTTGTCTAATGCTCTTGAATGCCATAATCATCTCCTTTACCAAATTCTGGTCAATGTACGATTCCAAATGTAATTTAGTCGGAAATGAATATACAGTTTTTTTTGCAATGGGTGCAAGCGGTCGCTTTGCGGCTGGGTTAGCAGTCCTGCGTAAAGTCTTGCTGCATGTTGAAGCTCGGCATTTCGTCGTGCGGGTGGCCTACTTGAACTGCCGGGACGCCTGCGTACGTCGTATGTGCCGGAACATCGCAAAGCACAACTGCACCTGCGCCGATTTTCGCACCGTCGCCGATGTGGATGTTGCCGAGCAGTTGGGCGTGGGCGCCGAGCATCACTCCGTTTCCGATTTTCGGGTGACGGTCGCCGATTTCGTTGCCGGTTCCGCCCAAGGTCACGCCGTGCAAAAAGCTCACGTTGTTGCCGACGGTCGCGGTTTCGCCGATGACGATGTTGGTCGCGTGGTCAATCAAAAGTCCGTAACCGATTTTTGCGGCTGGATGGATGTCCATGCCGAACTTGCGGCTGATGATGCTCTGGAGCATCTTGGCTGGGAAATGGCGGCCTTCTTCGTATAGGATATGGGCCACGCGGTAGGCTTGCAATCCTTGGAATCCCTTGAAGAACAGCAGTGGTTCGAGCGGGCCTGTGCAAGCGGCGTCGCGGAGCACGGTCGCCTTGATGTCTTTTGCGGCACAAAGCAGAAGGTTTGGATATTTTTTGTAGATGTCGCTGAACATCTTTTCCAGTTCCGCACGGTCAATCACTTCGCCTGCGAGTTGACAGGCGAGCGTCACGCAAAGCATATCCGCAAAGTTTTTGCGGTTGAGGACTTGCTCTTCGAGCATCAACTTCGAAAGCGGCTCGGTCTTTACGATTTCTTCGGCTTCCTTGCGGAGCAACTGTTCCATTTCTTCTGGTGTCATGATGACGCCAAATATAGAAAATTACAGTCGCGGCACAATTCTTGTCGCAGCTCTTATCTCAGTTCTTGTGATAGTTCTATTTGCTGTTCCTATAACGCAAGCAGTGCTTGGGCGGGGATCCAGAACCAGTCGGGCCTAAATTCCAGTTCGTAGCAAGCCTCGTAAATGGCTTTTGCCAAAATGTAGGGCTTGGCGGCTTTTTCAATGGCATCGGCGGAAACCCCGGAAACTTTGGAGTAGCCGGTGACAAAAGCGAGTTCGGCATCGGTGGGGTCCGTCTTTGCGACGGCTCCCGCATAGGCGAAACTGCGCAACATCCCAGCGATATCGACGGCGGGGGAGCGGCAAGTGCGCCTGTAATCGAGGCTACGCGTCGGTTCGCCTTCGAAGTCAATGATTTCGAAATGCTTCGTGCCGTTTGCGCTTTGCGTGATGAGCACTTGTCCGAGATGGTAATCGCCGTGGATGCGTTGGCGTTTGAAAGTCTTGTCGCTGAAAGTTTCGCGTAACAAGTCGTAATAACGGATTTGCAGTTGCGGCAATCGTTCACGCAGTTGCGGGGCGTATTCGGTGTCTTTTGATTTTTGCAACAGCTGTGCGAGACGTTCGAAAGGCGGTTCGTCGCTGCTGTACATCGGTCCGCCAAGTTTCTTGAAACTCTCGTGCATCTGCGCGGTGGACATTCCGAGCTGGAACGCGTCCGTGCTGCTCATGTCGTTGCAAAATTCGTTCCACGCGTCCTTGGCATCTGCGAAATGCTCTTCGAGGATTCCCCACGTGTAAATTTCGCCTGCGTTGGACTTGTAATTGCATACAGCGTAAAGCCTTGGAACGCGGCTGCTGTACGCCTTGTTCATCGCTTCTAGAATTTCTGCTTCGGGATGCAGCCCCGGTTGCAACCGGCGGTAAAGCTTGAAGAAGAATTTTCCGGGGGCGCAGAATGCGGAATTGCTTTGTTCTTTCGAAACGGGCTTGACGCTTGCGAGGGGTGCCTTGGGGAGCGGGGCCGTAATCCGGAACGAGAAAAACCCCTTGTCGCCGGAGAATACCGATTGCTGCGAACCGTCGAGGAAAGCGTCTTCGAGAATTTTTCCGACAGCGTTCTCGTCGTCGATGATGGTGTAAATATCGCTTTCGCCGTCCTTGAACGAAACTTTGATGAGCTTGATCCGCGTCGTTCCGGCTTCTGTGGAATCAAGCGTTTCTACATGCGAGATGGTTCTGTTTTTCCCCATGAACCAACGTTGTTTGCTGAGATATTTAATCAAGTTCATGAAAAAAATATAAATACTTTGATTAGAAAATATCTTTTTAATAACAAATTTTTCTCGACAAAAATTATATACTGTTATTATAGGAGATGGTTGGGTAGGTTCTCCTTGGAAAAAACAAAGTGTCTTCGAATGGAACGTATGGGTTTAGGAGAAGGCACTTTTTTTATTTCCCCTATTTGCCGGGATTGGCGAGCGGTGCGAAATATCCCTGGGAACGCAGTGCTGCCAAGACCTTAAGTTGTTGCGGAACAGGTTCGCTGGGGAGGCCTTCGATGACGAAGGGCGGAATCTGCTTGATGGGTTTGAATGCTTCTGGAACATCGCTGTAATCGCAAAGTTGCCATGCGGCAAGCAGTTTTTCGATGAACTCGTTCCACGGAAAGTTGTCGGTCGGTTGCATCGTGAATCTTGCGGGCTTGAGATTGTCCCTCGCGTCGAGCAGCAAGCTCCCGTCCTTATAACAAGCGAAAACCGCAGCCTTGCGGGGTGCGTTTCCGGTCGCCTGCTGGGCGGGTATGTTTAAGATGAGCTGCAATTTATACCAGGGCGAGTTGACGCTGGATGAGACTGTACTCGTGTTCCGAAATCGAAGTGATTTTTAGAATAAGTTCACGCTTGAGTCCCGCTTTGATGAGCTCTTTTGCATACTCCATTTTTCGTGTAGATTCCATATTATGCCTCTTTTCATAAAAGACGTAATAAAAAAATAATATTTTTCAAGGCGAAAATGGGGCCGCTGTTTGAAAAAAATCGTCAAATATAACAAGATGTGCTCTAAAACACATCGGGATGTAACTTGTTGATGCTCAAAGAGATGCAGACGGCGAACTGTGAGCGGTGAGCCGTGTGTAATGGGGAGTGAGTGGTCGGAAATGAGCTGTGAGGCTTGAAAAACTCTGTCACCCTGGAGGGGTAAAATACTTATGGCTCATAGCGTAGTGGGCTGAATACTCGCTGCTCAAAGGGAATGCCGCAAGGCATGACCGATTTCACATTTCACATTTCACATTTCACATTTCACATTTCACATTTCACACCTCACACCTCACACCCTCTAATCATCCCTTCAAGTACGGGGAAATTCTTTCGTAAATCTTTTTCGGCTTGCAGGTCCAGTTCGGCGGTGATGACCGCTTCGCTTTGGGTGGAGCCTTCGGAGAGGACGTCGCCGTTCGGCGAGATGATAAGGGAGGTGCCTGCTAGCGGCACTTTGCAGACATTGGGGTCGTGGTTTTCACTCACGGCATTGACGGCTGCGATATAGACTTGGTTTTCGATGGCTCGTGCCTTGAGGAGCGTTTCCCAGTGGGCACGCCGCTTGGCGGGCCAGGCCGCTTGGACGGTAATGAGGTTTGCTCCCTGCTTGGTTGCTTCGCGGAACAGTTCCGGGAAACGTAAATCGTAGCAGATAAACGATGCGATTCGCCAGTATCCTATATTAAATAAATTAATTTTCTCGCCTGCTTTGAAGCTTTCTTTTTCTGGGAAGAACAAATTCATCTTGTCGTAGCATGCGACTTCTTGCGTCTTTCTTGGCTCATAGACGCTGACATGGTTGAAAAACTTGCTTTCGCCGGTTGAATCGGCTTTTGTGATACCTGCTCCCATGATGGTGCAGGCGGTCGCTGTCGCCACTTCGGATAGCATACGTGCGGTCTCGCCGGCAACGCTTGAACGGAAATCTTCGGCGGCTGCGTCTAAATTGGTTGGCACGTAGCCCGTCGCAAACATTTCGGGCAGCAGGATAAGGCTCCCTGCGTCGGGGTGTGCATCGAGAATCATCTTCTTTGCTCTTGCGATATTCCCGGACTTGTTGGCCTTATCGCTATCTATCTGGATTAAATAAACTTTAAGCATGCGTATAATATAAGATGTTGAAATGCTTCTGAAATTTTCCTTGCATAAATTATCTATTTTGTGGCTATGAATTTTCGCTTATTTTTCAGTTTTGTCTTGTTTCTTGTGGTAGGGGTTCTCGCCGCTTCGCCAACTATGGTTATTGGTGTCGTTCTTGAAGCGCAGTCGGATTTGCCTGTCAAGGATGTTGCAATCTCTTATAAGTCCGGCAAAAAGATTGGAGAGACGGATTCACGCGGTCGTTTTGAACTTTCTGTCGAATCGAAAAGTGCTTCTCTTGTGTTCAAGAAAGAGGGCTTCGATAGCGTCTTTGTGGATTTGCAGGATTATCCCGACTTGATGGACATGGTGATTACGCTCAGCACGAACGTCACGGATTTGGGGGCGAGCACGATTATCGGTGATGGCGAACCTGTGAAGTGGGTTGTCGATCGCGCGGTCCAACTCGACAAGCTCGAAGATGCTGCCGGCATGCGTTTCGATTTGACGGAGCACTTGAGCCAGATGCCTGGTATCTCGGGCCAAAAGGATTTTAGCAGCGCTTTGTACTACGACGGCTCGCGTGCAGGTGACGTGGCGTACCATTTGGGCCGCCTCCGCATTCCGAACATGCGTCATCTGGATGTCGGGTTCCCCGGAAACCTTTCGGTAGTGAACCCGCACACGTTGAGCGGAATCGAAGTCCACGACCATTACGGACAAGGGCCTCTGGGGCAGGGGCTTGCGACTTCTATCCAGTACATTCCCGAACAGACGAGCGGCGAATGGGGCTTGAAAGGTTCTGCAGGGCTTACGCTTCAAGAAGTGGTGCTTGACGCTCCGTTCTTTATCTGGGATAGTTTCCGTTTTGCGTTCCGCCGTCTCGATGGCGAAATGCTCAAGAACTTGGGCGAAAAGTTTTATACGGAATTCCGCAAGCGTGACGACGACTGCTCTGACGACTGCAAGGTGAAGTCGGCAGATCCGTTTGATCTCACGGCGTTTGACATCTACGCCCAGTTGAACGGCTCTGATTCGCTGGGGAATACGACGTGGGCTTTGCGTACGTTGTACAGTTCCGATGAATACAAGATAAGTCAGGATACCTCGACGACTTACGGCAGTATCAATTCCATTGATATTATCGAAGGGAGCCAAAGCTATTTGGTGATTGGCGGCGAATATGCATCGAAGTTCGGGGCGAGTTTCCATGCAGGTCTTGTCCGCGAGAGCTTGAGCGATACGATTCGCGACACGACGGGATTCCGCACGGGTAAGCTTTCCGATGAAACTGCAAGGACGTTTATTGACGGTTACAAGCAGACGCACACGACGCTGAGTGCCGGTGCCGACAAGAACTTCAATGCGGATATTTTTGGAGCCGGCTTGCGTGGAGCGATTCTTTACGAACATCATATCGTAGAACGCAGTTATCCGATTCCCGGCGGTAAAGAAAGCAGTGATTACCAGACGGGAATTTTGTCGGGTGCTGCAACGCTCGATTGGAAAAACGAATTCTCGGAGCACATGCTTTCTGTGGGGGCTGTTGCCGACGGTGCAGACCACAATGCACGTCCGACGGTTTCGTTCGACATGGAACGTAATTTGTCCAAGACGGACACGGCGTACTGGCGACTCTTTACAAATGCCGCTTACCGTGCGGACTGGAAACATTTCTTTGATGATGGAGACTTGACGGGCCGCTTGGAAACAGGCGCTTCGCTCAAGGTGGGCGTGGGCTACCGCTCCAAGTACCTTGCTGCTCAAGTGGCTGGCTTTGGGCGTTACTACTTTGATCCGCTCCTGCCGCTACCGAAAGCGTTTGCCCATTACAATGACGTGACTCCGGTGGATTACGCTTGGGTGGCCGGTGCAACGGGTTCACTCGAATGGAAAACCTCGCATCATTTCTCTTTGGCGATGAATGCAAGTTCTGTTTATGGCGAATATGAACTGGATGGCGGAAAGTCCTTGCCGTGGGAAGCGAACTCCCGCTTGGATATCGTGACGCACCTCCGTTATTATCCGCGAAAGGATTCTATTGTGTCGGTCATCTTGACGCACCATGCCGCATGGCACAGGCCGCTGTACTACTATGCGATTAAGCCAACGTCGGATGGCAAGAGCGGAACCCGCCGCCTCAGGGATTACAATGAATTTACGGATTTGTACAGAACGGACTTGCGTGTGAATTTGGATTTGACGAAGTCGAAGTTCTTCTTTAGGCACGCTAGATTCTATCTGGAACTCGACAACATCTTCTCGAAACTCGATGTGGGCGCTCTCAAGTTCCTCGGTTCCGAAAATGGCCGCGAACGCTCATGGGTCGCTCGTGATAACGACAAGAATACGAACAACGGATATGAACTGGTGCCGTTTATCGCAAAAGGCATGGGACTCTACTTCCAATTCGGCGTCGAAGTTCAGTTGGGAATTTGATTAGTAGGCGGTAGGAAGTAGACAGTAGGAAGTGGTGCGAATTGTCATTGCGAGGAACGAAGTGACAAAGCAATCTATTCTTTTAGCAGTTGCGTTTTTCGCGGTTTTCTCGTTTGCCCATAAGACGGACTCTCTCTTTGTTCCGCCGAAGCCCGAGAAGCCGTTGCGATATTGTTCTTCTGCGGAAAAATGGATTGAATACGCTGCAGGCAATTCCAAACTCGTCGAAATAACGGATATGGAAGGCCTCCGCATGGATTTGCGTTATGCGACATTTAATAACGTAACGGGCCATGACATGTACTGCGGCATCCAGCGTGCGTTTATCCATAAAGACGGCTTGCCCAAGCTGAAACGGGTGCTTTCTATAATTGCGAAAGAGCTGCCCGGTTATTCGCTTGTGATTTTTGATGCTGCACGACCGATGTACGCACAGGCGGTTCTCAAGCAATCTGTCGCTGGAACTCCTTATAGCCATTTTGTTTCGTCGGGGAAAACGGGCGGACTTCACAATTACGGGTTGGCTCTTGATTTAGGGCTTGCTGACAGCACGGGCAATTTGCTGGACATGGGTGCTGATTTTGATTCGTTTGAACGTTGTGCAGGAATCGTGGGTGAGGCGGATGCTTTAAAATCCGGTCGCCTCACGCAACAACAGATTGATAACCGCAACTTGCTCCGCAAAATCATGAAACGTGCCGGCTGGGTGATGCTCCCTAGCGAATGGTGGCATTTTAATGCATTCACGCGCGCCTATACCAAGGAACATTATCCGCTGTTCCCTATGTAGTAAGTGTTAGGTTACAGGGGTTA
>JAEEGI010008391.1_pt1 | contig 22833 bp, 19 predicted proteins | sample 8958751 | NCBI WGS metagenome assembly JAEEGI01 (sample SAMN16246545, study PRJNA631951) | gut metagenome | biome: gut microbiome; feature: rumen; material: KS-attached | host: Bos | place: Iran: Karaj | collected 2018-10 | reverse complement strand
TGCAACAATCCTCGGCGACGGCGAAGTTGCGTTGATCCTTGATGCCAATGCATTGATTTAATGAGGAGGAATCGATAATGGATGAATTAAAGATCGGAACAAATAACGGCAGTATGCAATATATAGTCATTAAAATCGGCGACGAATCCTACGGAATCAACATTTCATATGTTGAGAACATTTCGAGGATGGTTCACATCACAAGAGTACCGAAGGTAGCTTCATACTTAAAAGGTGTTATCAATCTTCGAGGCGAAGTTATTCCCGTAATGAGCTTAAGACTTAAAATGGGACTGGATGACGATGTGTTTACAAAAGCATCGCGTATCATCATCCTTAAGCTTGAGCAGGCAGGTACCATCGGCGTTATCGTAGATGAAGTCAAAGAAGTTGTGACTCTCGAAGAGGAGCAGGTGGAAAAGGTTGCTTCCGATACTTCTCAGGATCATGCAAACTTCGTATCGAGCGTAGGTAAATGCGCAAACGGTTTAATTTCACTTTTGGATTTAAACGTTGTTGCAACAGAGAAGGAATAAGTAGTAAAATTATGGTAGATATTCAGAATAGTTAATCTATTCTGAATATCTGCATTGTTTTATGGGAACGGAGTACATATGAGCGATATCACATTGGAAAGCATGTCCGAACAGTATTTTGACGTGCTAAAGGAACTCGGCAATATCGGCGCCGGAAATGCCACTACTGCTCTCGCACAGATGCTTCAATGCAAAGTGGATATGAAGGTTCCGCAGGTAAAACTGCTTGAATTCAACCAGATAGGCGATACGATGGGCGGCGAGGAGCAGATCATGGCCGGCATATATCTTTGTGTCGAAGGTGACATCACCGGAAGCATTATGTTTTTGCTGGAAAAGGAATCTGCAAGACATCTTGTATCGAAACTTATGGGGATGGAGATGACGGAAGACGACTTCAGCGAGATTGAGCTTTCGGCACTTAAGGAAATAGGAAACATCATTACAGGTGCTTATCTTAACTCCCTTTCGACTATCACTAATCTGAAGATCTATCCTTCGGTCCCTGACCTTACGATAGATATGGCAGGCGCCATTTTGAGCGTGCCGGCTATTGAGTTCGGAACTTTGGGTGACAAGATACTTCTCATCCAGACACAGTTTACCGACGACTATGAATTGGACGGATACTTTATCCTTGTGCCGGATCTGGAATCCTATGCTAAGATTCTGAAAGCACTGGGACTTGGTTGAATAAAGGACACAAGGAATTGACAGGATATGAGTGAGATAATTAAGGTGGGCATGGCCGATCTTAAGGTATGCAAGAGTCCCGACGGTATCACCACTTTGGGTCTGGGCTCCTGTGTAGGCATTGCGATCCGCGATCCGATCACAAAGATCGGAGGTCTGGCACACGTAATGCTGCCCGATTCGACAGCCATAAGGCAAAACAATAACATATACAAATTTGCGGATACAGGAATAGTTGAGCTTGTAAGGCTTATGGAGCTTGAAGGCGCCAAGAGAGCAAGAATGGTTGCCAAGATCGCAGGCGGAGCTCAGATGTTTGCATTTCAGAACAAGACCGACCTTGTAAGAGTCGGAGACAGAAATGTTGAAGCCAGCAAGAAAGCTCTTAAGACGCTCGGTATTCCGATCCTTGCAGAAGACACGGGTGAGAACTTCGGTCGTACGGTAATCTTTTATCCCGAGACCGGAGATTATGTCATACGTGCGGTAGGAAAAGCGGAAAGGACAATTTAGGGGTAAGGGAAATGACCAGAAAAGAAATGCCGTTGTTCATCATGCTCATTGCAGGTCTTATAACGGCTTTGACCGCATACTTTCGTGGCTTTAAGTTAAGCACCATGCTGATAACGCTTCTCGCGACGTTGGTTATCTTTTATACGATCGGATGCATCATCAGAATGGTACTTGATTCCTTTGATGCAAAGAACAGCGCAAAAGTTGCGGACGAAGGAGCGGTCATAGAAAAAGAACCCGTTTCGGATCAGGATGAGAGAACCGAGGAAGAAAACGGGGATTCTAATTCTTAAAGGACGGAATTAGTACATGGACGATCAGGGTAAGAAAAAACTATGGGACGAATATTCGGTTAAGAAATCACCTGAACTTAGGGAGCAGCTGATACTTGAGTATGCCCCCCTTGTTAAGGTTGTCGCAGGTCGTTTAAGCATGTATTTGGGTTACAACGTAGAGTACGACGATCTTGTAAGTTACGGAATATTCGGCCTTATCGATGCGATCGACAAATTTGAACTTTCAAAGGATGTAAAGTTTGAAACTTACGCCAGTTTAAGAATAAGAGGGTCCATTCTCGATCAGATAAGAAAGATGGACTGGATCCCGCGAACGGTCAGACAGCGTCAGCGTCAGATCGACAATGCAATGAAAGAAGTGGAACTTGAGAAGGGGCGTCCCGCCACAGACGACGAGATTGCCGAAAAGTTAAACATCACTTCCGACGAATTGTGTGACTGGCAATCGCAGATGAAAGTTACCAATGTAGTTTCGCTTAATGAATTTATGGAATCGGGAAGTGAAGTTCCGAATGAAAAGAATCTGACTTCACATTTCGACGGACCGGAAGAGGTTTTGGAGAAGGCAGAACTCAAGCAGCAGCTTGCGGCATCTTTGGACACGCTTACGGAAAAGGAACGGAAAGTCATTTTGCTTTATTATTACGAAGAACTGACGCTTAAGGAAATAAGTTACGTTTTGGAAGTTTCCGAATCCAGAGTGTCACAGCTTCATACCAGAGCTTTGCAGAAAATGAAAGAGAAACTCGGCAACTATATGGGAATCCTTGCATAGGGTCTATCAGGGGGTATCGCATGAACGCATATTTTCAAATAGTACAGGTAAACGGAAACGCAGTACTCAGAGTATTTCCCGCGACTGACGGCGGTGAACCTTTAAGAAGGGAAGATGTTGTTGAATATCTTTCTTTAAAAAATTTGGTGTATGAGCCCAAGGACCTCATGAATGCGCTCATAGCCTCCGAGGAGACCGATGTTCGTACCGCCTCAAAGTTTTCTTTTGCAGACGGAGAATTTTGCAAGGTTACCGTATCTCCCGACAATATGCTCGTTACCGTAAGAGTTTTTGCACCTTTTGCGGGCGGTGCGAAAATGAGCAAGGCTGACTTTATGAACGAGCTTACGGCACGCGGAGTTATTTCGGGTATCGATGAAGCAGAAATTGACAAATTCCTTAAGGAAAGACATTATTGCACCGATTACGTTGTAGCGAAGGGAAAACCTCCGATACAGGGTTCGGATGCTTCGATAGAATATTTCTTCAATACAGATCCCAGAGTTCGTCCTACGATGAACGAAGACGGATCGGTCGACTTTTTCCACTTAAACACGATCAACAACTGTAAGAAGGGTGATCTTTTGGCAACACTCACACCTGCTGTCAAAGGCGAAATGGGTGAGAATGTCAAAGGCGAAAAGATCAAGCCCAGAGACGTTCGTCCGGCAATACTCAAATTCGGACGTAATATTACACAAAGCGAAGACAAGTGCAATCTTTATGCCGATGTTAACGGGCACGTTACGCTTGTTGAAGGTAAGGTATTCGTATCCGACGTTCTGGAAGTTGAGAACGTAGATAACTCAGTCGGAAATATTGAATACGAAGGAAGCGTTACCGTAAACGGAAATGTTTGTGAAAACTTCTCGATAAAATGCAGCGGCAACATTGATGTTAAAGGCGTGGTGGAAGGCGCATATCTTGAAGCCGGCGAAAACATCATAATCGCCAGAGGTATGAACGGTATGCATAAGGGAACGTTAAAAGCCGGCGGAAATATCATCAGCAAGTTCATCGAAAATGCCACCGCTACTGCGGAAGGTTATGTTGATGCCGAGTCGATCCTTCACAGCACCGTTGTTGCCGGTACGGAAGTACATGCGGTAGGTAAGCGCGGATTCATAACGGGAGGACGTGTTTGCGCAACTGTTTCGGTATCCGTTAAGAACCTTGGCTCTCAGATGGGTGCGGATACGATAATAGAAGTCGGAATGGATGCGACCGTTAAACAGACTGTTGCCGCTCTGCAAAAAGAAATCGCCGAACTTAACAAGCAGCTTGCCACCATCAAACCTGTTTTGGAAGGTGCAAAGCAGAAACTTCAGCAGGGAGTCAAAATGCTTCCCGATCAGATAGCTCAGATACAGCAGCTTGCAACTATCAGCAAGAAAAGCGGAGAACGTCTTGCACAGTGCATGCAGGAACTTGAGCAGTATCAGCACGTTCTCGATGCCGATACACAAGGTCAGGTCATCGTTACCGGCGATGTATTCCCGGGAACAAAGATTTGTATCGGTGACGTGTCAACCACGGTTAAGTCTTCAATGAAATACTGCCGTTTCATTAAAGAGGCGGGAGACGTTAAGATGGCCGCAATCTATTAAGGGGGTAGGGTATGGCAATTGGTCCTCTTGAGCTCCAGGGCTCGATCACGAGAGTACAGGATTTCGCAATACAACGCCAGGCCGAGGATTCGAAGATCACATCGGATCAGGCAAGTTTTGTCCAGCACATGAAAGATGAAACGGACAACAAATCCAATGCGATCGTAAGAACCGATGAGACATCGAACAATCAAAAGCGTTTTGATGCCAGAGAGAAGGGTTCGAACGAATACAGCGGGGATGGCGGACAAAGAAAAAAAGAACACGGAGATCACGACAATGATAAAGAAGGGAAGGTTGTGGTAAAAGGCCGACCCGGGTCATTTGACATCCGTATTTGATAAGGTGAAGGATGAGCACAGCGTCAATAGTTTTGCTGGCAGTCGGAGTGGTGTTTATTGTGGCATCGTTCTTTCTGCCGGATTCAAGAAAAAAGGAAGATAAAGACAGTCAGAAGATCGACGAAAAAGTCATTAAGGAAATGGTCGAGCGCGAAGTTTCAAACGCAAAAGAGCGCATCGAAGAGATAGTTGACGAGACCGTTAACTATTCCGTTGAAAAAACGGAAAGGCAGCTTGAGAAGCTTTCCAACGAAAAGATAATGGCTGTGGATGAATATTCCGAGACGGTACTTAAACGTATCAACGACAATCATAAGGAAGCGGTCTTCCTTTATGATATGTTAAACGACAAGGGCGAAAAGCTTAAAAACTCGGATGAAGCTCTGAAGATCAAAGATGAAGAGCTAAAAGAAAAGAACAGACAGCTTGAAGTCAAAGAAGAGATACTTAAAGTAAAAGACGAAGAACTTAGCAAAAAAGCCGAGTTCACGAACGATCTGTTATCAAGTGTCTCGGCAGCTGAGGCAGATGCACCGGATGCATCCAAACCCGAAGAACCTGAATTTGTTCCGTTAAAACCTCAGAAAGTTTCCGCAAAAAGGACGGTTAAGAAGCCTGTTACCGGTAAGACTGTAGGTGCACCGAGGATGAATGTATCCGACAATGATGAGGATGGTCCCGGTACAGATAAAAGTCCCGAAGTCGAACTGTATTTTGACAGGGACAACGAAAGCCGTAAAAACAAGAACGATCAGATAAGAAAGATGCACGAAGAAGGCAAGTCAAACATGGCTATCGCCAAGGAGCTCGGACTCGGCGTCGGAGAAGTCAAACTTGTGATCGATCTTTTTGCCAATAAGAAGTAAAGGATAATTTATGAATCTGAAATCTTACTCCCGCGGTATAGGCGCGGGACTTATTTTGGCAGCGCTTGTTCTGGGATTTAGTTCCAAAGAGAGATTAAGCGATGCGGAAATCAAAAAACGCGCGGCCGAACTCGGTATGACCGAATCGTCAATACTTACCGATTCGGCAAATAAGGAGAAGGAGACCGAGTCATCCGTAAAAGAGGCGCAGACTACGGATGATAAAGCCGAAACTTCCCCGGCGACCGATACGGGTAAAAAAGTAGATACCGCTGTAAAAACTGACGATACGGATAAAGTACCCGCTTTTATCGAGCCGGATAAAGAAACGGTTCCGCCGATCGTAAACGAAAGCGACAGCGATGAAACAAAAGAAGAAAAGGAATCTTTGAACAAAGATATCACCGAAGAAGCAAATGAGAAAGAGGAAGTAACCCCTCCTTCGATCAATCCGCTTCCTTCGGATGAAAAGGGCTTTATTCCGGGCGAAGACGGAGTTGTGATCACGGTGATCAGAGGCGACAGTTCCGTAAGCGTTGCAAGAAGGATATATGAAGCCGGTCTTGTCGAATCCGCAGTCGAGTTTGATAAGTATTTATGCGATAACGGATATGACAAGGTTATAAGTGTCGGAACGTACAATATCGAATACGGCATGGATTTTGATGAAATAGCGCGTGTTATCACACGTAAGAATTAACTAAGGCGATGGGGTGACCCATAAGGGTGAGTATATGAATTATAAGAATTATTTTAACGAGATCGGCATAACCGACGAGCAGACTCAAAAAAGGCTTGAAGAGATCAGGCAGGAATATTTCTTCGGTGAAGATAAAGTTTATTTTGATGCAGGTGAAGACATGGGATATATCATGGACACCGGCAACTACGATGCAAGAACCGAAGGCATGAGTTACGGCATGATGTTATGCGTACAGCTTGATATGAAAGAACAGTTCGACCGCATCTGGAAATGGTCGAAAACATATATGTATATGACGGAAGGCTGGGGCGAAGGTTATTTCGCGTGGTCGTGCAAGACTGACGGAACACCGAACTCAAACGGACCTGCTCCCGACGGAGAAGAGTACTACGCTATGGCACTTTTCTTTGCTTCGGCAAGATGGGGAGACGGTGAAGGCATTTTTAATTATTCCGAAGAGGCAAGGAAGATTCTTTCCGCAATGATCCATAAGGGAAGTAAGGAACGTGAAGGCGCTCCCATGTTTAACCTTGACAATCATCAGATATTATTTGTTCCGGGCGTTCCCGTAACCGATCCTTCATATCATCTTCCTCATTTCTACGATATTTTTGCACTTCGTGCATATGAAGAAGACAGAGAGTTCTTTAAAGAGGCGGCGAGAGAAAGTCGTGAATATCTTGTAAAGGCCTGCCATCCGGTTACCGGTTTTTCGGCTGAGTACGCCGAATTCGACGGACGTCCCCTTCAAAAGCCTTTGCCTTGGATGGATATGCGCCATGACTGGTTTTACTCGGATGCCTACAGAACGGCGGCCAATATTTCTCTCGATCATATTTGGGGCGGTGAGGATCTTGGCCAGTACCGGATGTGCGAAAAGATACAGAAAGCACTTATTGGCGATCTGAGAGCAGATGATTTTGGAATTTACGAAATAGACGGAACTCGCACGGGAGACGAATACGCGGGTAACAAGGCACTTCATCCCGTGGGTATACTGGCTACCGTAGCCGAGACCGCAGCCGTTACCGGAATTACGGATATTTCAAAAGAATGGCTTACAACGTTTTGGAACACTCCGCTTAGAAAGGGAGAACGCAGATATTACGATAACTGTCTTTACTTCTTTGCATTTCTTGCATTAAGCGGAAATTACAAAAAATATTGAAACAGAGTTTTATTAGCATAAAATGCTTAAATTACGGCAAGCGATAGGAAGAAAACTATCGCTTGTTTTTTTATGATTATTTTAATATGGAGGGTTAGCATTATGACAGATATCAGTTTACAGCCGAAAGCGCCCAAAGATCCGATCAAAAAGGGCGCCTCGTTTTTTATAATGCGGGGGAAAGATATTTTTGCCCAGCAATGGCCGGGCGGGAAAGGTATGCAGCCGATCTACGAAAGCGACGGAAGACTTGAGAGCAGCGCACGCCTTGTCGGAAATATAGAAGATGAAGAGATCTTAAAACTTCTCGGAAGCACGGAAGGCTTTAAAAAGCTTGTGCGTCAGATCGGTGTCTCGATAGAAGCCGAAGACTTAAATGAATATGTCGACTTCTGCTTTCAGATGTACGGTCACACCGATCCTTACGTTTCAGGCACCACGATACGAAAGACCTTAAAGGGTGACGGATCGGAGATACTCATCAATCTTGATGAAGTTGAGTGGTCCGACGATGATAACATTCCCGGTCAGATCAGATTCGAGTTCTCAAGACCGGGCATCGCAGCAAAAGCATCCGTAAGATTTTATTTGAACGACGGATTCACTGCTCCAGAGCCTGCCGAGGAAGAAGTTGTCGATTTTTCTTCCGAAGCCTATAAAGCGATAATAAAGCAGTCGCTTATGATAAAAGGCAATACTTACAGAGTAAAGAGAGCCATCGAAAAGGCAAGAGCCGGCAAAGATACGTGTGTTGCATTCATAGGCGGTTCGATAACCCAGGGTGCAGGCGCCATTCCGATCAATGCCAACTGTTACGCCAGAAAGGCGTATGAGGGCTTTTGCGATATTGCGGGAGTGGAGTACGATACAAACGTTAAATATGTAAAGGCAGGTCTTGGAGGAACCCCTTCGGAACTCGGTCTTACAAGATATGAGATGGATGTTCTTGAATACGGAAAGAACGTGCCCGATCTTGTGGTGGTCGAATTTGCGGTAAACGATGCCGGAGATGAGACGGAGGGTCGATGCTACGATTCTTTGGTAAGAAAGATATACAACGGTCCGGGCAATCCCGCGGTAGTGCTTCTTTTCTCGGTGTTCCAGGATGATTACAACCTGCAGGAAAGACTTCTTCCGGTCGGTAAAGCTTACGATCTTCCTACCGTGAGCGTTAAAGAATGCGTTACTCCCCAGTTTTATCTGAAAGCCGGGGAAGGCAGAGTGGTATCGAAACTCGCTTTCTTCTATGATTGCTACCACCCTACAAATACGGGACATCGTATAATGGCCGACTGCCTTATAAATATGTTCAATGAAGCCGATCGTTTAAGCGGCGGAGAAGATACGGATATAAAAAAGATCGCCGCTCCGATAGGCGATCAGTTCGAAGATGTTGTTTTCTTTGACCGCAAGGTCAATACGGTCGGAGCGGTCATAGATTGTGCCGATTTTACAAAAGATTCCGACGAGATACATTATGCCGAGAGAAAGATGGACCTCTTCGGATCGAAAGAGTTCCCCAACAACTGGATGCATGACGGCGGATCGGATAAGCCGTTTGCGGTGGACGTTTGCTGTAAAGCACTCATGATCGTATATATGGACACCGCATCTCCTTCGTTTACGAGTGCAAAAGTTTATGCGGACGGCGAGGAGAAGATAACGATCGATCCTCACATTGTCGGCTGGACGCATGCCAATGCTCTGATAGTATTCGAAGAAGAAAAAACCTCGAACCATCATGTCGAAGTAAGACTCGACGATCATTCAAAGAAATTTACGATTTTAGGATTTGCGGTAGTGAAATAACCGTTACGGAGAAAGAAAATGCCATTGACAGAGATCAATCCGATAACCAAATGCGATTATCCCGATCCCGATGTGATAAGAGTCGGAGATGTATATTACATGGCTAGTACGACGATGTATTTTTCGCCGGGAGGCGCCATACTCAGATCGTATGACCTTGTAAATTGGGAGATAGCTTCATATCTTTTCGATGTTCTTGATGACATTCCGGAAGAAAGGCTCGAAAATGAACGCACCAACTATGCCGGCGGGATGTGGGCACCGACGCTTCGCTACCATGACGGAAAGTTTTATTGTGCCTTTGTAAGTCACTATACTCAGACCACATATCTTTTTGTCTCCGCTAGTGTCGAGGGTCCGTGGGAGAAGAGGACGATAGAAGGCTATTATCATGATTGTTCGCTTTTGTTTGACGACGATGGAAAAGTTTATATCGTATACGGCAACAAAGAGATATATCTTACCGAACTAAAAAAAGATCTGACTGCACCTTTGCCCGGAGGAATCCATAAGCTCATCGTAAAAGAGCCCGAAGGTTTCGAAGGACTCGGCTACGAAGGATCGCACTTTTATAAGATAAATGGAAAGTATTACATTTTCTTTATACATTGGCCTAAAGGAATGATGAGGACCGAGGCGGTATTTGTTTCGGATACCGTTGACGGAGAATATAAAGGAAAAGACGTATTTTCTGATGACAGAGGTCTTGACGGACAGGGCGTGGCTCAGGGAGGCATAGTCGACACTCCGAACGGAAAGTGGTATGCGATGCTTTTCCAGGACAGCGGTGCGGTCGGACGTATCCCGATACTTGTTCCGATAACCTGGGAGAACGATCTTCCGGTGTTCGGCACCAACGGTAAGGTTCCCAAGTCGTTTAACGTAGTCGGAAGTCGTCCGTATTACAGATACGAACCTTTATATACATCGGATGATTTTAAACCTCAGCCGGGAGTGCCTTACAGATTGAAGCCTCAATGGGAGTGGAACCATTGTCCCGACAATTCACTCTGGGAAGTAAAAGAAGAGGGCGGGCTCGTACTCAGAACGGGCAGCATAAGCTCGAACCTTACGATGGCCAGGAACACTCTTACTCAGAGGATGATGTGGCCAAGGTGTGAAGCGGAGGTCACGGTTGATGCTTCGAAGATAAAAGAAGGCGATGTCGCAGGACTATGCGCGCTTCAGGGTGAATATGCGTTTCTTGGGATAACAATGAACGCCGGAGTTTACTATCTTATGAAGGTTGAACGAATAAAAGAAGATCCTTCGTTTAAGATCGGCACTTCCGGAGGTGATTATCTCCCAGGCAAGATGGTCGAAAAGATAAGACTTACTGAGCCGAAATTAACGCTATGTCTCAAACCTTCGTTTGAAAACATGGTCGACAAACTTGATTTCTTCTGGTTAAAAGACGGCAGAATGGCTAAAGTGGGCAATTCGCACAAATTATATTTCAGACTTGATCACTTTACCGGATGCAGATTCGGACTATTCATGTTCTCGACAAGAGAGGCCGGCGGAGAAGCGGTATTTACGGATTTCAAATATCATTATGAACAGTAGAAAACATAAAAAAGTACGCGAGAGCGTACTTTTTTGTATTACAACGGTGTATAAATCGAGCGGAAGGCGAATGCCTTGGGTTTGTTTAATTGTTTACAGTGAGTTTCTGTAACCGGCGACTGTGTGCTTCGAACGGTATTCGCTCGGAGTACAGCCTTTGTGCTGCTTGAACAGACGGTTGAATGTGGAAATACTCGAGAAACCCGCCTGCATAGCCACGTCCGTTATCGAGTGATCGGGTATGGCCAAAAGTTCTTCGGCTGCCTTTATACGCCTGTAGCAAAGATAGTCGCAGAATGTATAGTTTGTATAGATCTTGAACAGTCTCGAAAAATGGAATTTGGAAAATCCTGCCTGATTGGCTATCGTATCGAGACTGATGTCTTCGGTATAATGTGAATCGATATATTCCAGAGTCTGGTTGAACTTCTGAACATATTCTTTTTGCTTGTAGGGCTTGACGGTCGGGAAGAGTTCTTCGGCATGAATGTGATTTTCCGCAAGCTTTACAAACATATCGATGAGCCTTGCCTGGATAACGAGCTCGGAATATTCGCTGTTTTGGAAATATTCGTTGCGGATCTGGACAAGTATCTGATAAATATCGTCGTATACAAGCGGATATGTTTCTTTGGTGATATGAAGAGGGTGCGTCAGCAACGACTGTATGCCGGCAAATCCGCTGATCTTGCTTATTATGGAAATGTTCATAAGGAAGATAAATCTTTTTCCCGAATCGGGAGCCATAAGTTCATGAACCTCTCCGGGAGGAATGATAAAGATATGACCGGGCTCAAGATGATATTCTGAGGAACCTATGATGGCATCGTACCAGTTTTCCATCGGGACTATTATCTCAAGAGCGGAATGCCAATGAGAATTAAAACCTACCGGAAGGTCGTTTAACCATATGCGATGGAGCGAATTGGACATAAATGTAACATGCTCTTCGCTGTTGGCCGCGATAAGACGTTCGCGATAGTCGGAATTTACCGAATTGAAATTATCATAGTTGTTTTTATCGTTATTTATGTAAGGGGGCATAATGTCTCCGCAGGTACACTATTATATATAGGAAAAAAGAAAAATCCAAGTAGCATGATAATTGTATATCTCAGTTATTAAAAAAGCAATAATAAGGAAGTTCCATTTTTGTGCAATCGGTCATTAAATTTTTATAAAATGAATTAAAACAGTGACAAATCGCCATATGATTCTTAAGGAATAGTAAATTTTTACACTCGAAAGTGGTAAATATTGCGCAAACGTTGATTAAAAAATAGCATTATTTAATAAGACATGACAACACCCAAAATATAGTATGTTGTTTATAAGTAAGAAATTGCGCTTTTTCGCAATTGTATGTGTGGAGGATCATATGAGTAAGAACACCAAAAAGGTTGTGATCACATTAGCGGTACTGGCAGGTTTTGTGCTGCTTTGCTTCCTTTTATCTCTCGGAAAGGTTGATAATTTCAACGACAAGTACGCAGGGCAGGATCTTTCCACAGACGTAGCGGGACTCGAAAGGACCGGTACTTACTCAGGTTATATCGAAGAACATTCCGATGTAAAGGATGCAGTGAAGACGATTGACGTCGATATCTTCAAATTCACATCCGAAGGCAATGTTACCGTAGAGAACAATTACGAAGGCGCCGAAAAAGCATTATTTACAGACATTGAATCTACCGCTTCGTGGGAGATCGATATCCCCGAAACCGGTTTCTACAATATCTATCTCGAATATCTCATCCCCAAGTCACGAGGCGTTCAGGCTGAGAGGGGAATCCTTATTGATGACGAATATCCTTACGAAATAGCAAAGAATATAACTTTCTCCCGAATCTGGACAGACGGAGGAGAAAAGAAGGTCGACAACCAGGGCAACGAGATCCGTCCCACGCAGGTTGAGATCTATGACTGGCAGTCAAAACTCATAGAAGACGATATGGGTTATGTTAATGAGCCCTTGAGATTCTATTTTGAAAAGGGCAAAAGAAAGCTCACTTTCATAAGTGAAAACGAGCCCATGTACATTAAGAAGCTTTCTTTGAACGCGATTGCCAAAGAAAAGACTTACGAAGATTATCTTTCTTCGAATCCGAGCGTTAACGCAAGCGAAACCGCCGCCAACTACTTAAGCATAGTACAGGGCGAGGATTCCACTATACGTTCGGAGTCATCTCTTTACGCAAAATTTGACCGTTCAAATCCCACGACTCAGCCCAACTCGGTTACCTATACGGTACTTAACTATGCCGGAGGAGATACCTGGAGAGATAACGGCCAGTGGATAGAATGGGATTTCGAAGTTCCCGAAGACGGTTATTACAATATCATGATCAAAGCCCGTCAGAACTATTCCAGAGGAAACGTTTCCAACAGAAGAGTTTATATCGACGGCGAAGTACCTTTCGACGCACTCAATGAGGTTTCTTTCGACTACAGAAACGACTGGGACTGCAAAGATCTTGCCGACGAAAACGGTACACCTTACAAATTCTACCTTACAAAGGGCAAGCATACGATAAGACTTGAAGCGACTCTCGGTTCACTCGGTCCTATACTTGAAGACCTCGAGAACTCAACCTTCAGACTCAATCAGATATACAGAAAGATACTTGTATATACCGGTGCCAACCCCGACCAGTACAGAGATTACAAGATCAACATAAATTACCCCGAGATCATGGATGCCATGAAACTTGAGTCGATGAGACTTTTCAAGATCGTTGATGACATGGTCGCTTATTCGGGACAGAAGGCCGATTCGATCGCTTCGGCTCAGACGGTTGCACAGCAGCTGGAACGTTTCTGCAGAAAACCTCAGAAGATCACTCTTGAGTTCACGTCATTCAAAGATAACGTTACTGCTCTTGGTACCGCACAGCTCAATTTAAGTATTTCACGTCTTGACGTTGACTATATTGCCATATCCGGAACGGATGTAAAGCCCAAGAAAGAAAGAGCAAACTTCTTCACCAAGGCTTGGCACGAGATCAAATCTTTCGTGGCTTCGTTCTTCGTAGATTACAACTCGGTAGGCGATGTTTACGACGATGACGGAAAAGATTCTCAGGTCATCAAGGTTTGGGTACTTACCGGACGTGATCAGGGTACCATTCTTAAATCGATGATAGACGATTCGTTCACACCAAACACCGGCATTCCGGTAAACGTTGAGATCGTTGATCAGGGAGCACTTTTGAGTGCGGTTATGGCGGGCAGAGGACCCAACGTAGTTCTTACCGTTAATTCGAACATACCCGTTGACTTCGCTCTTCGTGGAGCATCGGTTGATATCACTCAGTTTGAAGGCTGGGAAGAAGTTCTTTCTCACTACAAGGAAAGCTCTTACGAGCAGTTCAGACTTGACGGAGCCATTTACGGTATACCCGAGACTCAGACGTTCAACGTAATGTTCTATCGTAAAGACATTCTTGACGAGCTCGGACTTACACCTCCCAACACTTGGCAGGAACTTATCGAAATGCTTCCCACCATTCAGGGTAACAACTTATCGGTAGGTATTCCTTCCGCAGCCGGCGCGAGCAACATGCAGGCGGCCAGCACGGCAATTATGAGTAACAACCCCGATCTTTCGATGTATTTCTCCCTTCTTTATCAGAACGGCGGAGATATGTACAACGAGGCAGGAACGTTCACGACGGTTGATGATGAAGCCGGTATAAAAGCGTTTGACGATTACGAGAGATACTTCAACGACTACGGTCTTCCGAGCATTTACGACTTCGTAAGCCGTTTCCGTTCGGGCGAAATGCCTATCGGTATCATCTCTTATCAGACATACAACACCCTTATGGTTTCCGCACCCGAGATCAGAGGTCTTTGGGACTTCACTCTCGTTCCCGGAACGGAATATGTTCTCGATGACGGAAGCGTATATCTCGATCGTTCCGACTTCGTGGCAGGTACCGCAACCATGATGATCGATTGCCATGACGGCAAGAAGGAACAGTCATGGGAGTACATGAAGTGGTGGGCAGATCCCGATACGCAGGTTCGTTTCGGACGTGAGATCGAGGCACTCCTCGGTTCTTCCGCTCGTTACGCTACTTCAAACAGAGATGCGTTCTCGCAGCTTTCATGGAGTTATCATGATATTCAGATTCTCAATGAGCAGTGGGATTGGACCGTAGGTATCCGTGAGGTACCCGGCGGTTATTACACGGGACGTCATATCACAAACGCGCTTCGTAAAGTTTTGAACGATAAAGACGATACCAGAGAGACAATTATCGATTACTCGGTCAAGATAGACGACGAGATCACGCGTAAGCGTAAAGAGTTCGGTATGTGGACCGAAGTTAAACCGATAGGAGAAATGGAAGAATGAAAGAGTTTTTTCAAAAATACGCCATAATGAGAAAACACGACGCCAGGGTCGCATTCAAGAAGATGAAGCGCAGCAAGATGTGCTATCTCTTCCTTGCTCCTTACGCCGTACTTTTCGCAATGTTTTTCATCTATCCCGTTGTAGCATCGATCTGGTACAGCTTCACATACTACAACATTCTGGAAGCTCCCCGCTTCCTGGGATTGCAAAACTACATATCACTCATCCTTGAAGATGAGATTTTCTTAACATCCATCAAGAATACGCTCATGATAGCAATATGTACCGGACCTCTCGGATACATCGCCTCATTCGTATTCGCCTGGCTCATAAATGAACTTCCCCGATGGGTAAGATCGGTAGCGGTCGTAATATTCTACGCCCCTTCGATAGCAGGTAACTGTTACGTTATCTTCTCCGTATTCTTCAGAGGTGATGCATACGGATACGTAAATGCTTTCCTTATGAGCACGGGTATCATCAACAAGCCTATCCTTTGGCTCATCAACCCCATATACATGCTTCCCATATGTATGGTCGTTATTCTCTGGATGAGTCTTGGTACCGGATTCCTTTCATTCGTAGCCGGCCTTCAGGGTATCGACGGTTCGCAGTATGAAGCCGGTTATATGGACGGTGTAAAGAACAGATGGCAGGAACTTTGGTACATCACCCTTCCCAACATGAAGCCCATGCTTATGTTCGGTGCGGTTATGTCCATTACCCAGGCATTCAGTGTCTGCGACGTTACAATGGCCCTTTGCGGTTATCCTTCAACCGACTATGCGGCACGTACGATAGTAACTCACCTTTTCGACTACGGTTTCTCACGTTTCGAGATGGGTTACGCCTGTGCGATCGCAACGATACTGTTCCTTATGATGATTTTATGTAATAAAGCAATTCAGAGTCTGTTAAGAAGAGTAGGAACCTGATAATGAGTAGAAAGAAAAAGAACGCAGCAATAGAAGAAGAAGTATATGTAAAGCCCCTCATAAAGAGGAGAAAACCCAACAGATCCATCGCGGGCGACATCGCTTTGTACATTTTCCTTGTACTGGTTGCCTGCATCATGGCTTTCCCGATCGTTTATGCGGTCAGTGCGGCATTGAAGCCTTTGGATGAGCTGTTCAAATTCCCTCCGCGTGTATTTGCACAGCACCCCACCATGGATAACTTCTCCGACCTTTTTGTTACGATGGGTAAATCGTGGGTTACGTTTTCAAGATATCTTTTCAATACCGCATTCATTACGTTTGTAGGTACCGCGGGACATCTTATCGTAGCCTCCATGGGTGCTTTCGTACTTGCAAAATACGAATTCCCCGGCAATCAGCAGTTTTTCAAGCTTGTTACCGTGGCAATGATGTTTACCGGTTATGTTACACAGATTCCCAACTACATGTTGCTTAACAAACTCGGTTGGATAGATACTTACTGGGCAATTATCATTCCCGCATTTGCTTCTCCCATGGGACTTTTCCTTATGAAGCAGTTCATGGAAGGTCTTCCGACTTCACTTATCGAAGCGGCAAAGATAGACGGTGCAAATGAATGGCTTGTATTCAGACGCATAGTTATGCCGAACGTTAAGCCTGCATGGATGACACTCATCATCTTCTCGGTGCAGGGCCTTTGGAACAACAAAGCTTCGACATTTATTTATTCGGAAGAGAAGAAAACACTCGTATATGCACTTCAGCAGATACAGGCCGGCGGTATCGCACGTACCGGTCAGGGCGCAGCCGTTTTGGTTGTTGTTATGATAGTTCCGATAGCAATCTTCATTTTCTCGGAGAGCCAGATTCTTGAAACAATGGCAAGCTCCGGCTTAAAGGATTAATACAAATCAGATCGTAAAGAGGATCATTATGAGAAAAGGTTTTAAAAGAACTGCAGCACTTGCATTGTCGATAGGAATGTTGCTTGGTATGTCGCTTTCTTCTTACGCAACGACGATCGACAGAAGTTATACGTACAATTACGATTATTGGGGAGATGTTCAGGATTCACCGGATATGTATTCGGTGTGTAAAGTTTTCACATCTACCGAACTCGGTCTTGAAAAGAGACTTAACAGTCCTCAGGGCTCGTGTGTTGTAGGAAATCTTTTGTATGTATGCGACACAGGCAATAACCGTATAGCTATATTTGAAAGAACGAGTCGTGAGTCATTTGCTTTTGTTGATGAGATCACTTCATTTAACGGAAGCGAAGAGCCCAATACCTTTTCTTCGCCTACGGATATCGCCATTTCCGAAGAAGGAGATTTCTATATAGCCGACAAAGGAAACGCTCGTATCCTTAAACTTGACAAAGATCTGAATTTCGTTCAGAGATTTGATAAGCCCGTCGACAATTCCATCGATGCGAAAATAGTATTCCAGCCTTCCAAGATTGCTATAGATACCGCAGGCAGAGTTTATTGTGTTGCCATCGGTATTAACAAGGGTCTCATCAAATACGAGGCCGACGGAACATTTAACGGCTTTGTAGGTGCTACCCGAGTTGTGTTCGATTTTAAGATGTATCTTATGAAAAAGATTGCTACTCAGGAACAGCTCAATAAAATGGAAGCTTTCGTTCCTACAGAGTACGACAATCTTTACATGGATAAAGAAGGCTTCATATATGCTTGTACCGGTAACGTTGAAGCTGACGCTCTTAAAGCGGGAGATGCCGATTCGATCAGAAGGATCAATCCTCTCGGTGACGACATTCTCATAAGAAACGGCGTTTACTGGGACGGTGATTTCCCTGTATACGGAGACCTTTATATGGGCAACGGCGGCGGTTATTCGGGACCTTCGAAATTTGCGGATGTTACCGTTTTTGACAATGACGCATATGTCTGCCTCGACAGAAACAGAGGACGTCTCTTTGCATACGACGATCAGGGAAGAATGATCTGCGTATTCGGCGGTGCCGGAAATATGGACGGTTACTTCAGAAATCCGCTCGCACTTGAACATATGGATTACGATCTCATAGTTGTCGATCAGCTTGACTGTACGATCACGCTCTTTACGCTTACCGATTACGGACGTCTTGTATTTGGCGCGATGGATCAGTTTGATAACGGTGAATATGCCAAGTCCGGAAAGACCTGGCGTGAAGTCATGAAATACAACGGCAATTACGATCTTGCATATATCGGTCTCGGACGCGCATATTTAAGACAGAAAGATTACGATAAAGCAATGGATTATTTCGAGCTTAAGTATGACGCGGATAATTATTCCAAAGCATATAAGAAGCATCGTAAGGAATTTGTCGAAGATCACATCGTTTTGATAGTTATCGTGATACTTGCACTTTTCCTTATCCCTCTCGGAATCGGAAGGATCAAGCTCATTAAATATCAGATTCAGATCTCGGATGCATTCAAATATAACAACTAACGGAGAAACGGCATGTTTGCAGCATTGAAAAGCAAAGAAAATTGGCAGAGATATTTTAAAAGTTTAAAGTTCTCTCTTTACTGTCTGACCCACCCCATCGACGGATTTTGGGATCTGACACATGAAAAACGAGGTTCATATTCTGCGGCCACAACAATTCTGGTGTTGGCTATCGCAGCTTATGTCATAAGACTCAGATACACCAGCTTCATCTTTATACAGGTATACTGGGAAGATCTTAATATTTTTATGTATATAGCCAGTGTTTTGCTGCCTTTCATACTGTTTGTTGTCGGCAACTGGGCACTTACCACACTGTTTGACGGTAAAGGACGTCTCGGGCAGGTTTATATAGCGACCTGTTACGCGATCACTCCCTATCCCCTTATTCAGTTTCCTTTGATGTTCTTAAGCAATTTCATCACCGTAGACGAGAGCGAGTTTTACTCGGCTATGTATGTCATTTCCATCATATGGGTTTTGTTTATCGGAATACTCGGTATGAGTCAGGTGCACGAATATGGTTTTGGAAAGAACATTCTTTTCCTTATCGCCACCGTATTCGCAATGTTAGTCATGATATTCTTACTGATGCTTTTCTTCAGTATGGTTTCTCAGGGCGTTGCCTACTTTATATCATTAACAAAAGAAATGTTGTATCGACTGTAATATAACGGATACGAAAGAGGATCAGTATGAGCAAATTAAATCCAATGAGCGAAGAAAGAAAGCGCGAGATAAAAAACGGCATCATAAAGGAATTGAAGGGGTTGATATTCCCCGGAATTATGATCGCTATTTTTGCGGCGTTGGTAGTATTCGTTATAAAATATCAGGAAAGACCGGTGCCTGAAGAAATAATTGAAGTTAAAGCATATGCCGGAGACGACAAGCCGATCACACTTGAAAATGACAAGATCAAGTTTGTGATGGATCCGATAACGACGCATTTTGATGTTACGGTAAAATCTTCGGGTAAAGTTTGGCACTCAACCGCAGTGGGCGGCGAAGACGATCCTTTGGCGGTAACCGAAGAAAAAGCAAAGTTAAGTTCTGACTTTTTGCTTACATACGGTACCGAAAGCGGTCTTGACGTTACACTCGATACCAACACATACTCAACAACCAACGGTATATACGAGATAGAGCAGGGCGATGATTATATTCAGGTAAATTACTCGATCGGTAAAATTTCCAAAGAGTTTATTTTCCCGTTGGCCATAACAAAGACCAATCTCGAAACTTTGCTTGAGAGCCTCGGAAATACCGACAGAGCTACCGTTAAGAGTTTCTACAAGCTTTACGACATCAATAAACTCGGTAAGAAAGACAACAAAGAAGAACTCCTTCAGAATTATCCTCTTCTCGAAACGGAGCCTCTTTACATATTAAGAGATCCCGATGACATGAGAGATGTTAAAAAGAAGATGCTTCAGGGTCTGTTTGAAACGGCGGGTTATACCTATGAAGACTTCTTAAGAGATAAAGAAGTAAACCAGAGAGAAGGAAAGAATACGGCTCCCGTATTCAATGCTTCCGTCATCTACAGACTTGACGGAGACGACCTTTTGGTAGAAGTTCCTTTTTCGTCACTCGAAGGAAAGACCGATTATCCCATTTCCAAGATATCGTTGCTCCCTTATTTCGGCGCGGGCGGAAAAACCGATGAAGGTTATATGTTCGTTCCCGAAGGCGGCGGTTCGATAATCAACTTTAACAACGGTAAAAGCAAGCAGAACATTTATTACGCAAATATTTACGGTTGGGATAAAGCGATCGAACGTAAGGATGTGGTTCACTCCACTCAGGCAAACTTAAATCTTTACGGAATATCGCAGGGCAACGATTCCTTTATATGTATAATAGAAAAAGGATCTTCATACGCCGGTGTTACGGCCGATGTTTCGGGCAGAAACAACTCCTTCAACCATGTATGTGCCGAATATACCATAAAGGCTCGTGAAAAGTACGACCTCGGTACAGGCGCCAATGTTGATATGTACGTTTATCTTGAAGATCTTCCTCAGGATGAGAGTATAGTTCAGAGATATTCGTTCATTGATTCGGGCAATTACGTTGATATGGCTCACGATTACAGAGCATATCTTGTTAAGAATTATCCGGAACTTGTTGTTCCAAACGATGATGCTTCTACCCCCGTTGCCGTTGAGATAGTCGGTGCGGTTGATAAGAAAAAGCAGATATTCGGTGTTCCTGTTTCAAGACCTCTTCCTTTAACGACCTATAAAGAAGCCGAGGGACTTATCGAGACACTCACATCTGACGGTATAGACAATCTTTCCGTTAAATATACCGGATGGTGCAACGGAGGAGTAAGGCAGAAGGTTCTTACAAGCGCAAGACCCATACATTCACTGGGCAGCAAGAAAGATATTAAAAACCTTGCGGCAAAAGCCAATGAACTCGGCGTCGATCTTTACTTTGACGGTATTACCGAATATGCATTTGAGAGCAATATCTTTAACGGATTTTTCTCTTATACAGACGCCGCAAAGTTCTTAAGCCGTAAACGTGCCGAACTTTACGAATACAGTGCGATCACATATGTGGCAAGAGACGGATTCAAAAATTATTTCCTGCTTCATCCCGATCGTATCGCAAAATATGCGAACAAGCTTACGACAACCGCGAAGAATTATAATGCGAATGCTTCGTTCCAGGATATCGGGCGAGATCTTTCATCGGATTTTTACAGAAAGAACTATACTTCACGTGAAGAAGCAATGAAGCAGCAGGTTGCCGAGCTTAAGAACGCTAAAGACAACGGCGTAAAGGTAATGATAAACTCAGGAAACGCTTATGCGGTTCCCTATGCGGATTTTGTTACCGAAGTGGAATTAAAGGGCAGTGAATATACCATACTTGACGGCGGTGTTCCTTTTTATCAGATAGCTGTTCACGGGTACATCAATTATGCGGGCATGCCCATCAACATATGCGGAAACGATCTTGAAGAAGTGCTTTATGCGGCAGAATACGGCGCAGGTCTTTCATTTACTGTTATGGATGAATCATCCTTTACGCTTCAGAAGACTTTGTATCCTGAGTATTACGGTTCCGATTTCTCACTTTGGCACGACAGAATGCTCGAGATCTACAATGAATATAACGAGCGTCTCGGTCATACATTTAATCAGGAGATCACAGATCACAAGATGATCACCGAGGATGTTACGGTTACAACATATCAGGACGGTACGAAGACATATGTAAATTACGGTTATTCCGATTACGATGTTGACGGTATAACCGTTCCCGCAAGAGATTATTTTGTAGTTAAGTAAAAAATGATTGATATAATCAGTTTTTTGAAAGGTAAAACATTCAATGAAGAACGATAAAAAGGATGCAGCTCCCAAGAAGAGAGACAAAAAATACTCGGGCCTTCAAAAAAGAAAAGCGATTGCCGGATATATGTTCATATCTCCGTTCATACTAGGTTTTCTTCTGTTCCTTGCCAAGCCTTTGTTTGAATCTCTTTACATGAGCTTCTGCGAAGTAAAACTCGGATCCGGAGTGGTTGATAAGAAATGGATCGGCTTAGCCAATTATTATGAAGCTTTCAGGACGGACCCCAAATATCTTGTCAATTTAACGGATGTTCTTCCTCAGATGATTCTGTATTCCATCGGTATAATAGTATTCAGCTTCTTCGTATCGCTGTTGCTTAATCAGGAGTTCAAGGCAAGAGGCCTTGTACGTGCCGTTTTCTTCCTCCCGGTAATCATGTCATCGGGTGTAATCTTAGGACTTGAAGAGAACAACTCTTTGATGGCTCAGATAGCTGATACCGTTGAAACGGCCGTTGCGAATATCGATGTTACGGCAGTGCTGCAGGAAGTGCTGGAAACGGCCGGCGTCGGAACAAGAGCATATGAGTGGGTATTTGAGATAATAGAAAATATCTACGATATAGCTACCGCTTCCGGCATTCAGATAATCATATTCATATCCGGTCTTCAGAGTATTTCGAGCAGCATGTATGAAGCGGCCGATATTGAAGGTTGTACAAAGTGGGAGAGCCTTTGGAAGATCACATTCCCGATGGTAAGTTCCATTTTCCTTGTAAACTGGATATACACTATCGTTGATTTCTCGATGAGATCCGATAATGACGTTATGACCAGAATCGACAAAGTCATGACAGGTGATTTAAGATACGGACTTGCGTCCTCGAT
>JAEEGI010008388.1_pt1 | contig 22839 bp, 18 predicted proteins | sample 8958751 | NCBI WGS metagenome assembly JAEEGI01 (sample SAMN16246545, study PRJNA631951) | gut metagenome | biome: gut microbiome; feature: rumen; material: KS-attached | host: Bos | place: Iran: Karaj | collected 2018-10 | reverse complement strand
GTTGGGAATAATCTCAATCACACGCGTTTTCACAGTCGTTCCCGAAGCCTCAGGCGCCGGAATACGGAAGGTTTCGGGTGTAATCGTCTCGCCGACATGCATTGTTTTGCAGACAAACTCCGGAGGAGAAGCCGGTTTGATTTCGGCGATCATCTTTCCGTTTTCTGCCACAACCTCACCGTCAATGATAGTGCGGGTGATGCGGATGTCATTCAGGTCTTTGAAAAAGACTATATCTGCGCATTTGCCCGGCGCAATGCTTCCCAGTTCATGATCCATACGGAAGCAGGTTGCAATATTGATGGTGACGTACTGGATCGCCTTGACAGGATCAAGCCCCTCGCGGATAGCGCAGCGCAGAATATGGTCGAGATGGCCGTCGTTGATGAGGGTACTGGGATGGGTATCATCCGAGATCATGCAGGCAAAGCGGTCATCAATATGATGATCCAGAATGCCTTTGATAATCACAGGCATGTCATGCCACGCGCTGCCATAGCGCATCAGGGCATACATGCCGTGCCGCATCTTTTCCAGCACGTCCTCGGCTCTGGTGGATTCATGGCAGCATCTTACGCCGGAAGCGATGAAGGCGTTGAGCCCTGCCGCGGTATCGGGTATTGAGAAATGGCCGGTAATCACCTGGTCCGCCTTCAGCGTCTCAGCCAGTTCCCCGTGTACATTCTCGTCAGCAGAGAGCACACCCGGGAAGTTCATCATTTCTCCCAGGCCCACAATACCGTCCCAGCTCATCATCTCCCGGATTTCCGCCGGGCCGACAGAAGAGCCGGTATCTTCAAATCCTGCAACCGCAGGCACACAGGAAGGAGCGTTCATCATGGCCTTCAGCGGTGTGCGCTTTGCGTCTTCAATCATGTAACGCACGCCGTCCAGCCCGCAGACATTGCAGATTTCATGGGGATCCGCAAACAGGCCGGTCGTCCCGCAGGGCACTACCGCACGGGCGTATTCACCAACCGTCAGCATGGCGGATTCAACATGAATATGGCCGTCCATAAATCCCGGTGCAATATACTGCCCTTCGGCATCAATCACTTTTGTGTTTTCACCGATGCAGTGCGCCGCATCTCCGACGAGTGCAATCCTCCCCTCGGAAACGGCAACATCGATGCCTTCCTGAATCTCCGCAGTACAGACATTGACGAGACGCGCATTGCGGATCACAAGCTCCGCCTTTTCAATGCCCAGTGCTACTTTTGCCAGCGTACGGGTAACTTCCCAGAGTGGTTTTTTGCAGAATTTGTTCAGCATATTGTTCCTCCTTCTATCCCTGTTCCGGGACAGGAATACACTACCATACCCGGATTTCTTTTGCAACGGCAACTTCCTGCTTCCGCATGATTTCAGTAATCTGCACATTTTCACACCGGGCTGTTCTGCCCCGCATTGGTTATTTCTCTTGTCCGTTGACTGTCAGCTCCTTTTTGAATATAATAAATCCAGAAAAAGATACCATTTCACCCGGAGGGAAACACATGAAAATCTGCTATACAGTCAGAGAGGTAATACAGAGAGAGAATTATTATGCCGCAGTAACGGACGGCGCGGAAATACGGATCTGGTTTCTGACGGATGATATACTCCGCATCCGGGCAGGCTTTGACGGGGACTGGGATGAGGCTTCCTACAGCCTGGTGATGACGGCGTGGGATTCCCGCACAGACGAACTGTTTGACGGAGAGCGCAGACGCGTAGAAACGGCCCCGTCCCGCCTGACCGACAGTGCGGAGGAAGCTGTTTTACAGGGTAGCCGTCTGCGCGTTGTAATCCATAAAAACCCGTTTTTTATCTCTGTCTTCGACCGGAACGGAGAGCTGATCCACGAGGATATCCCGGAGCTCGGTTACCGGGAAGACAGCAACCACCGGCGGATTCACACCGTACGCATAGAGGATGAGGATCACTTTTACGGCTTCGGGGAAATGGCCGGGCATCTGGACAAGGCACAAAGCTTTCTGCGTATGTCCGCCGGAGATGCCTTCGGCTATGATGCGGAAAAAACAGCCCCTCTCTATAAGCACATCCCCTTTTATATCCGCCTCTCCGGAAAAAGCGGAACTGCCGTCGGATATTTCTACCACAACACGGCGGAATGCAGCTTCGATCTGGGAAAAGAAAGGCGGAACTACTGGCATCGCTATGCCTCTTACACGGCAGACGCCGGGGACATCGACCTCTTTCTGATTGCCGGGCCTGAAATCCGCAGCATTATCAGCAGATATACTGACCTCACCGGAAAATCCGTTCTGCTGCCGAAAGCGGCTCTGGGATATCTGGCCTCGTCCATGTATTACGCAGAGTTGCCGGAAAACTGCGATGAGGGTATCATGAGTTTTCTCGATACCGCCAAAGCAGAGGGCTTCCCGATGGACGGCTTCCACCTTTCTTCCGGCTACTGTGCAGTGGATACACCTGCAGGCTTAAAACGCTGCAGCTTCACCTGGAACAGGCGGCGCTTCAAAGATCCTGCCCTCTGGTTTTCCGCCATGGAGAAACGCGGTATTCTGGTTTCGCCCAACGTCAAGCCCGGTATGCTGCTGGTGCATCCCCTGCTGGAGCAGATGAAAAAGGACAAGCTTTTCGTCCGGGCAGATCCGGAAATTGACCTCTCCTCCCCCGGATATCATGAGGGCTTCGCCGTCGGCACCTGGTGGGGCGGCAAGGGTCTGTTCACAGATTTCACCTCTCCGGAGGCAAGGGCACACTGGAAGGAATACCTCAAGGATGGCCTGCTCTCATATGGCTGCAAATCAGTCTGGAACGACAACTGTGAATACGATTCGATGACGGATAAGGATGCCGTCGTCTGCTTTGAAGGCAAAGGGAGTACCATCGGAAAGCTGAAAGCCGTGATGCCCAACCTGATGTGCAAGCTTTCCAACGAGGCCATTACGGAATACCACGGCAATGTGCGCCCGTATTCCGTGTGCCGCTCCGGCTATGCCGGTATCCAGCGTTATGCGCAGGTATGGGCAGGCGATAATACAACAGGCTGGGATACCCTGAAATACAACATAGCCACTATCCTCGGTATGGGGCTTTCCGGCGTGGCAAACCAGGGCTGCGACGTCGGAGGATTCTGCGGCCCGGCGCCGGAGGCTGAGCTGCTGGTGCGCTGGGTGCAGAACGGTATTTTCCAGCCACGCTTCTCCATTCACTCCACTAACATTGACAACACAGTCACAGAGCCATGGATGTACAGCGGTATAACGGAACTGATCCGCTCGGCTATCCATTTCCGCTACCGCCTGAGCCCGTATTTCTATTCGCTCGAAGCGCGCGCCGCTGAAACAGGCCTCCCGATTATGGAGGCACTGGTCAGTGCTTTTCAGAATGACCCGGCCGTGTACCGGGAAGACATCAGCTTTATGCTCGGAAACAGCCTGCTGGTGGCAAATGTTGTGGAAAAGGGTCAGACTGTCAGGGATGTCTATCTGCCGAAGCTCGGCAGCGGGCAGGAATACTGGTATGACTATAAAACCAGGGAACGCTTTGAAGCCGGGCAGACCATTCACGTGCCGGTTGACCTCTCCTCCATTCCCCTCTTTATCCGTTCCGGATGCATTATTCCGCTCTCCGGAACACAGCTGATGAATCTTGCAGCGGAGAGGGTCAAGGATCTGGAACTGCTGCTGGTGCCGGACAGCGACGCCTCTTTTACCCTCTATGAGGACGACGGCGTATCCAACAGTTACCGCAGCGGCTGCTACTGCAAAACATGCATTGACATGACAGCCGGAGAGCAGACTGCCATCCGCTTTACGCGCAGCGGTTCCTATCCGACGGATGTGGAAAACGTTCTGCTGGATGTGCTGCACCGCGAAAAAGCCCCCTTCACTGTTATGCTTGGTGAAAGGGCGCTCGAACACTTTCTCTATCGCAAAAAGTTTGAAGAGGCTGAGGAAGGCTGGTATTACAGCCAGACGAAAAAGTCCGTTCTCATCAAATACCGCAACCCGGAAAAGGACTATGCCGTTACCATCAGCTTTGAAAAGTTTGACCTGATCGGGATGTAGGAACAGTAAAAGCTCCGGGCAGCTATGTGCCGCCCGGAGCTTTGCTGTTATATTGCTCTGTCAGTTAAAAAATCTCTTTTGCGTAGACATCCTTGAAGTATCTGTAGGTATCCACCTTCAGCTCGCCGCAGGCTGCCTCATCACAGGCAATCACGGCATTGTTGTGCATCTGCAGTGCGGAAATAGTCCACTTGGAGCTCACACCGCCTTCCACGCAGTGGGCAAGTGCTCTGGCCTTGTTGTGGCCGTTGACGAGCAGCAGCACTTCACGGGAATCGCAAACGGTTCCGACACCCACGGACAGGGCCTGTGCGGGCACCTTTTCCGGGTCGTTGCCGAAAAAGCGGGAGTTCACAATGCGGGTATCTTCCGTGAGGTCTCTGATGCCTGTTCTGGAGGTGAGAGAGGTATAGGGCTCGTTGAAGGCAATGTGGCCGTCAACACCGGAGCCGCCCATGAAGAGGTCAATTCCGCCGAAGGCTGCTATCTTCTCCTCGTACTTTGCACACTCTGCCTCGAGATCCTCTGCCATGCCGTTAAGAATGTTGATATTCTCAGCAGGGATATCAACATGATCAAAGAAATTGTCATGCATGAAGTACCAGTAACTCTGGTCATGTTCATGCGGCAGGCCGACATATTCATCCATGTTGAAGGTAACAACGTTTTTAAAAGTCACTCTGCCGGCTTTGTTCGCCTCAATCAGTTTCTTGTACACTCCGATCGGGGAAGAACCCGTGGGAAGGCCGAGCACAAAGGGTTTGTCACCCTTGTGGGCATTGATTGCTTCAATGATATGCTCTGCCGCCCAGCGGCACATATTGTCATAGTCTTTCTGAATAATAACTTTCATCGAAGAACTCCTTTACAATAAAATGTACTGGTATTTTACTCTATCGCAAAAAGAATTTCAATCGCTTCCTGAAAAAAAAGATTTTTTGATTGACATAATACCTGCTGATGGGGTAGAATAACATGATTAATATTATGGTCTTCTTTCCGGGGGAAGGACAGAGGGCTGATATATTATCTTTACTGTTCGGACAGGGCCGATTTTATATATGCCCACGCAGAGGTGCCTGTCTTCGTTTCATATTGAAGTGCGTTAATCGCATCATTTAAGAGGTTAAACCACCCCTACAAAAATTTTCAAGAAAAGGAGGTGTGTTTTCTACCTGATGTCAACTGTTTTATGGATCCTGATAGCTGTTGCAGCTATTGTTATAGGTTTTGTTCTTGGTATCCTGTACAGAAAAACCGTAGGTGAGCGGGAAATTATCAGTGCCGAGGAAGAAGCAAAGCGTATAATCAATGAATCAATAAAAAGTGCGGAGAGCAGGAAAAAGGAGGCTCTCCTGGAGGCAAAAGAAGAAATACACAGAAGCCGCTCGGAGTATGAGCGGGAGGAGAAGGAACGCCGTTCCGAGCTGAAAAAGCAGGAACACCGCCTTCAGCAGAAGGAAGAGGCTCTCGACAGAAAGACCGATGCCATCGAGAAGAAGACGGATACCCTGAATTCCAAAATTGCTGCCGTTGAACAGCAGCAGCAGGAAGTAGCATCCCTCAAGAGAAGCCAGTTGGAAATGCTCGAAAAGATTTCCGGGTTCAGCATCGAGGATGCCAAAGCCTATCTGATTTCCTCTGTCAAGGACGAATGCACACACGAAATGGCCGTCAAGATCAAAGAGATCGAGCAGCAGGCCAAAGACGAGGCAGACGAACGTGCCAGAGAGATTATCACCACAGCCATCCAGCGCTGTGCAGCAGACCACTCCAGTGAGATTACGATTTCAGTCGTCGCCCTCCCCAACGACGAGATGAAAGGACGCATCATCGGCCGTGAAGGCCGCAATATCCGCAGCCTTGAAACCCTGACAGGCTGTGACCTTATTATTGACGATACTCCCGAAGCCATCACCGTTTCCGGCTTTGACCCGGTCCGCCGCGAGGTTGCAAGGCTCGCCCTTGAAAAGCTGATTCAGGATGGCCGTATTCACCCCGCCCGCATTGAAGACATGGTTGCCAAAGCGCAGCGTGAAGTCAATGCCACCATCAAGTCAGAAGGCGAACGCGCCATGCTGGAGACCGGCATTCACAATCTCAATCCTGAGATTGTCAAAATGCTCGGCCGTATGCGCTACCGCACCAGCTACGGGCAGAACGTTCTCAATCATTCCATTGAAGTTTCCCATATTGCGGGGCTCCTGGCATCCGAGCTTGGTGTGGATGTAACCACCGCCAAGCGTGCAGGCCTGCTCCACGATATCGGCAAGAGCATCGACCATGAAGTTGAAGGCTCCCATGTAACCATCGGTGTTGATATCTTAAGAAAGTACAAGGAAAACGAAGAAGTTATCCACGCAGTGGAAGCCCACCACGGCGATGTGGAACCGCACACCGTGATCGCTGTTCTCGTACAGGCTGCAGATGCCATTTCCGCTTCCCGTCCCGGCGCACGGCGTGAGAATATTGAAAACTACGTCAAGCGTCTTGAAAAGCTGGAAGAGATTTCCAGAAGCTTCCCCGGTATAGCAAGCTCCTATGCCATCCAGGCTGGCCGTGAAATCCGGATTATGGTAAAACCTGAGGAAGTCAGTGAAGACCAGATGGTCCTCCTGGCGAGAGATATCGCCAAGAAGATCGAGTCGGAGATGACCTATCCCGGTCAGATCAAGGTCCATGTTCTCCGGGAAACAAAAGCTGTCGACTACGCAAAATAAATTCAAAAACATTCCCGGGCGCCCTTTCAGGTGCCCGGTTTTTTAATAACACAGGAGAAACTGCTATGAAGAAGAGAAACAGTAACATATTGCGCATTCTGTCTGCTGTTCTGGCGGCAGCGTTTGTCCTTACAGCGTCCGGCTTCAGCTGTCCCGTCTGTTCCTGGGCTGACGATGAAGCCGGAATCCTGGAAGCTCTGGAAGCTTTGGATTACAATGATCCGGAAAACTGGGCATATTTTGAAAAGGAAGAAAAAAGGGATACCGATGTCTTTCTGATCTGCCCGACCGTTGACACCCGGAGTGAAACGAACGCCTTTAACCTGAATGATAAACTGAAGGCAGGATTCCTCTATGCCCTTGACCTGGAAAGAGGGATATATGAGGAGACCGGCAGGCTCTTCTCCCCTTATTACCGGCAGATGTCCATCAACGCCTACAGGCTCCCGGAGATAAAGCGCGAGCAGGCGAAGGAAGTTGCCTACCACGATGTTTCCGCTGCTTTTCGCTGGTATCTGGACCACGAGAACAACGGCCGCGGAATTATTCTTGCCGGCTTCTCTCAGGGAGGAGAGATGTGCCTGGAGCTGCTGAAGGAATACTATGGCGGTGAAAGCGAAGAGGCGCGGAATCTGCGTGACCGGCTGATTGCCGTGTATGCCATCGGATGGCGGCTCACGGAAGAGGATGTGAAGCGCTGGCCGCAGATCATTCCCGCTGCGGGTGAAATGGATACGGGAACAGTGATCAGCTTCGACTGCGAAGACGGAACAGTAGCCGACACTATTATCATACCGGCCGGAACAAAAACACTGTCCATCAACCCGCTGAACTGGAAAACCGACAACACACCCGCGGACAAAGCGCTCAATCACGGAGCCTGGATGGGCACCGGAAGTGAACTTCTGCCCGGCCTTTGCGGAGCCTGGATCGGAGAGCGTGGGGAGCTTGTTGTAACGGATGTCACAGCGGAGGAGTACCCTGCAGGGCTGGATGTCTTTCCCGACGGCGCTTATCATTTATATGATTACCAGTTCTTCTTCACCAATCTGAAAGAGAATGTGGCGGACCGCACTGCAGCCTGGTTTGAAGAAAACGGCCTGGTCGAAAATTTCGGGAAAGTTCAGGAAATCCGGGAACGCGGCGTACTGCGCGTCGGCACAGCGGGAGATTATCAGCCCATGTCTTTTCTGGATCCCGACACCGGAAGCTATACCGGCTTTGACGCTGAGCTGGCTGCGGATCTTGCCGCAGTTCTCGGAGTGGATCTTGAATATGTGGAAACCTCCTGGCCAACACTGATGGCGGATACCCTTGCCGGGAAGTTTGATCTGGCAATCTGCGGGATCACCGTCACAGAGGCGAGACAGGAACAGGCACTGATGTCTGACGGCTATCTCGGCAACGGCAAAACCGTACTCTGCCGCGCTGAGGATGCGGATAAATACACCAGCCTTGAAGCAATCAACCGTCCGGACGTCCGTGTAATGGAAAATCCCGGCGGTCTGAATGAGAAGTTCGCACGGGAGAACCTTCCTGACGCTGAGCTGATTATTCACGATATCAACCAGGAAATTCCCGCTCTGGTTGCTGCCGGAGAGGCAGACGTGATGATCACGGAAACTATGGAGGCTGCTTATTATGTCGGTCAGGACAGCCGTCTGGCCGCCCCGCTGATCTATGAACCCTTCACATACGGACAGCTCGGCATTCTGATGCCCAAAGGCAGCGGAAACCTGCTGACCTTTGTCAATGCTTTTCTTGCCGAGGAAGAAGCAAACGGCCGTCTCGATGAGCTGGCAGAAGAATATATTTACCGCTTTATCCCGGCAGAGGAAGAACTTATTCTCCCGGCTGCATAAGCAATCAGGGGCTGGCAATTATAACGGTTATACTCAAATAAGAATTCTTCGGAGCAAAAGAAAGGAGACCGGATATGAAAAGTGTTAAATTGTTTCATCTGACGCACTGCCCCTACTGTGTAAAAGCTAAAAAGGCCATTCAGGAACTTTATGCAGAAAACCCGGCATACGAAAAGATACATATGGAAAGCATCAACGAAGAAGAGCACCCTGAGATATCGCGCCAGTTTGATTACTATTACGTGCCGACGATTTTTTACGGCGAGGAAAAGCTTTATGAAGCGCAGCCCGGGCAGAGCTTTGAGGAGATCAGGGAGCACATCCGGAAGGCATTTGACAGAATACTGGAAGACTGAACCAAGTATTCAGAAGAAAGCTAATTGAACAGGTTATAAAATACGGAAAGAAAAAACGAAGCCACAGCCCGGAAAGGGCGATGGCTTCGTTTTTTTATTCAGGGAAAACCTGCGCAAATTATCTCCTGAAGGAGACAGTGCCCTCAGAGGGGATACCGTGGATTTCAAAATAGTGGCCGGCATCATCGACATATGTGCCGTTGAAGTCCCAGTTGACTTCAAGAGAAAGAGAAACGGACTCTCCGTCTCTGACCGGTACAGTAAACGTCTTCCGGCCGAGCTCTGTTGACTGCGGTTTGTTGATCTCTGCCCGGATATCGTTGGTACTCAGGAGGACCGACTCCTCCCCGAGGCGGATACGGAGAGACTCTGTGGAGCCGTAAGAAAGGGCATAATGATCAGCATAGGTGATGACTTCCACCTGAGCCTCAGTTTCCGAGACTGTGACGGCTGTCCAGTCCGAATGAATGTTGAGAAGCCAAGGCTTGCCGGAGGAAATTGTTCCGCTGCCGATGACTTTGCTGTAGGGTTCGGGCGTCGGCACAAAGGGCGTGGGAGTCGGGGCTGCAGGAGCAGGAGTCTGTTCCGGCTGAACATTTTCCGCAGGCTCCTCTTCCACAGCAGGCTGCTGAACCACTGAAGGCTCCGCAGTCTTCTCCGGCACGGGAGCAGGTGTTGACTGCGTCTGCCTGATAGAGGGCAGCTTCAGGCCCTCTCCGCCGAAGAGGCCTGACGACGAAGCCTGTTCCCTCTCCCCGCCGAAAGGCAGAATGGAAGGATCCCTGATGACGATAATGGCACAGAGAATGATGACCAGGAACAGAAGCAAAAGAAAAATTTTAATACCTGTATGACGCATAAGGGAAATCTCCTATTGTTATTCATACTCCGCTGAGTCAGCCGGTTCCCTGCAGGTAACATACATGATGACAGTGGTAATGACCATCAGCAGGACGGACAGGCTCTGCGTGAGATAAAAGAGCATAAAGCGGTTAGTGTAGCGCTGGACAAGATATTCCGAAACGCCGGTGCCCAGCAGACCGAGAAGCCAGATCACCAGAAGGATAATCCATTTTGGCTTTGCACCGTTTGCCGCAGCGGAGCAGCGGCTGTAATACAGCATCACTGCAAGCATAGACACAGCAGCAAAAAGCTGCGTCAGGCTGACAAAGGACACATAAGGATTGAGAAACTGAAGAAGGCCGAAATTGAGATAGCTGGAATCAGCACGTGTGGAATCCAGCACCAGCTCAACGGCACAGTAGAACAGCAGGAACAGTCTTGCCACATTGCCGCTGCGGCTGCAGGGACGGGCCATTTTATCTCCGTGATGGCGGAAATAAAAGATCAGCGCAGCGAGCATCACCAGGAGCATCAGGAGAGCCATGACAAAGAAACTGGCGAAATGCCAGACCGGTTTTCCTGAGGCATCCGTGACTGCATCGGCAAAGGGATAGGTCTGCAGGGCCGGGGATGTGACTGTGATCATGCTCCGGCAGGTATTCCCGAAAATGGCACTGAAGCGGACCATGGCTATGGTGAAGGCGGCGCCTGGTGCCGCGGCATCCAGAAGCTCGCCTGATGAATACGGAAAACGCAGAAGATGCGTCAGCCAGGCTGCGGGTACCAGCGCCAGTACGGCAGCCGGCAGCCAGAAGCTCCCGCCGGAATAATCCGTCAGTGCAGAGAGAAGGCCGGCATACTGTTCTTTGTTGAAATAGAAGTGGATCAGGCGGCTTGCCGGAAGGCCAATGACAAGCGTGGCGCAGAGCATGATCCACAGCCCGCTGCCCGGGCCGCTGTGCGCCGTATACAGGGAGTACATCAGCAGAAAGCCTGCAGCGATGCCGAAGGCAATAATGATGCCGTTCCAGTAGAGAAAGGTATTGCCGATGCATGCAGCTAAGGAAGCATTCATTGTCTGCCTCCTCCTGCATCACCTACGGCAGAAGCAAAGTAGATGATATCGCTGACAGTACGTTCCGCATCAAAGTCAATGCGGTTATAAACCTGCCCGTTGAAGACCAGCTCACCGGTCTGGCCGCCATCCAGTGCATATGCCTTGTCGACGCCTTTCAGGTACATCAGATGCGCAAACTCGTTGATAGTACAGCGCGGAATCCTGTAGTCTTCAAAGCTTACGGTCATATAGAAATAATGCCGTTCCCCGCACTGGGCAATCCCTGCGCGGGAGTATTCCTCATTGATTTCTCCGAGAGGATACCAGTCAGTCTGCTTCTCTTCCCCGTTTTCCACAAGCACAGGGCCAAAGGCGATGGCGTACAGGATGTCATGGTCCTCGATATAACGCTCCACATCCTCTCGAGAGCGCTGTTCGCCCATATACATGAAGTTGAAGTTGCCGGAGCCGTCAATCAGCAGAGTGTCAATGGCGTTGTACTGATTGTAGCGGCCGGTGTAGATCCACTCGTTGAAACGGTACAGCTGCCGGTTGTAGACAGTAATGCCGAGATCGCGCTGGAGATAAAGATCGGCATTGATGGCAGCGACCGCGTTCGTCTGCGCTGCAAGCTCGGTGGCATAGGCTTTTACAGAAGAACCGTAGGTGTCCTGCGAGAGCTTTCTGCGCATCTGGGAGGCGTCCGCCATGACAACCTCAAAGCAGGAGCAGATGCGGTCTTCCAGAACTTCCTTCCAGCAGACGGCGAAGAGCGATTCGTCCAGATAATACAGCATGGGGGTAGTGGAAATGAAGTCAGCATGTTCATCGAAGATCATGCGCTCATTTTTACCGATAAGCAGTGACTCCCTGGCCTGATCAATCACTTCCAGCACCTGCCCGGCATTGTAGGCCTCTCCGAAGCCGGCGGGATCCGGCTCAGGAGCGATGAGGTCACTTTCCGGAATCTGAAACTGTTTTTTGATAACGGGCATACCGCCCAGGAGATTTGCCTTGATAGTATCGGTATAGGTATCGACGCGCGAAACCAGATTCGCCTTTGTCCTCACTGCCGTGCTGTCTGCACTGCCTCCCGCACCGGGGTGAACGTTGACAGCGACCCAGCCAAGCTGAATCACCGCAAGGGCGGCAAACAGGATGCCTGTAAAGGCATAGAGCCATTTCTGCACGGCATTGAGCGGCCGCCTGGCATGTCTGGCGCGCCGGGTATCAGGCTGTGTTTCCTTCATAAACTGCCTCCTCAGACCGCACCGCCGCAGAGTATGGAGAGCAATTCATTCCCGGCATTGATGAGCCATTTGCCTTCCGTGGTGTAGACCAGCTCCATGTCAAATTCAGCAGACGTCAGATGTACATTGTCACTGTTCAGCGCTGCCAGGAGCGCACGCAGCGTCACGGCATTCGTGACCGAAGGCAGATAATTACCGTCGGCATCATAGAGTTCTTTGCGCTGATGGGTATCGACCATCTCCTGCAGAATGCCCTCCAGGAGCTCTTCCGCTTCGTTGCGGATTGCTTTGAGATTCAGAGCAACGACAGAGACTTTCTGCACGGCCTTCATGCCGTTTACTTCCGCATCGCCGCGCAGCGCATAGCCGTAACTCTGCTTCAGGGCTTCCAGCAGGATGCGGCTTTCCTCACTCTCCGGGATATTTTCAAGCCCGAGAGTGGAATAGTTGTTCAGGCAGGCATATGCCGCCGGATAATCCTCCGCAATGAGAGAATCGAAAAAGGTTGTTACCGTCTCCTGTGGATTCCCTTCCGGTTTTGCATACACCAGCCCGAAGTTAAAGCCGACAACGCAGAGAGCAAGGCCGCCGCCTGCGAGGAGAATGGCCAGTACAGCCCAGAAAGCGTTGATCTTGCCGGACATGTTGTGCCGGAAGATGATGACGAAGCCCGCGATCATGGCGATCGCGATCCACAGCAACAATACACTTGATACAACTGACATTTGAAACCTCGATGTTTTTTCTGCTGCCCCGGAGGCAGCTGCCGTCGGGACAGGAACGGTCAGGGGTGCAGCGGCGTCTCCCGGCATAATACGGGCAGAAAGCTGCCGGAGCGTGCTGTCAAACACTGCGCGGTCAGCCTCCTGCTGTGCTCTCAGCTCCTCGGCCGCCTGCGCTTCCGCTCTGTCAGCCTTCGCGGAGAGAAGGTTTGTATAATCGCACATCACCATGCAGCACTCGGAAATCAGGTCATACGCCGTGCCGACATTGTCGGTAAAGACAACCAGGAGGAAAGGATCCTCTGTAAAAATGATGCCGCAGGTATTGATATATGTATGGTAGACCCAGTTTTCCTCCTGACCTACGAAACCGTACTTCTGGGCAATGGGATAGCGCCGCTCATACTGGTGGAAGTAGGAATAGGGTTCTGCTTCCAGCATATTCTCTACAATGCCGGGAAAGCGCTCCGGCTCGTCATAGAGCATGCGCAGGAGGTGAATGAACTCCCTTGCATTATAGTAGTTCTCAATCTGATAGTTCCAGCCCAGATCCTCAGACGGGTCATTGCCCAGGTAAGGGATCTGCAGGCGTTTGAACTCCGAATAGCCGCCCATATAATCCATCAGGTTGACTGAGCGCTCATTGTCGGAGTGGACAATCGTGCGGTACTGATACCAGCGGTAAGGCATACCGAAAATGTCGGTATCCATGGTCATCTCGCCGTCTGAAACCCTGTCGGCCAGGATCATATTAAGAGGGACCTTGAACATGCTGGCCGAGACAATGTACTTATCCGGGTTGATATAATGCTCTTCCCCGGTTCTTGGGAAGTAATATCCGATGCCGACATGGTCACTGTCTGTATCATATTTATCCAGAAGCTGCTGCAGGAGGCCGTCCCAGCTGTCACCCTCGGAGACAGTGATCAACGGCTCGGGAGGAGCTTCTGTGCCGTACGGGCTCAGCACACTCCAGACGGAGATGCCCATTTCCTCAGCAATCTGCTCCGCGGTGCGCTGATCCATCCACTCGTTGAAAGCCTGCGCCTTTTCCAGCGCGGCCTCCAGGCCGACCTCCGGGATTTCATCTGCAAAAGCACAGCCAAACCCGGCCAGCAGGCACAGCAGGACAAAAAACGAAAGTACTTTCCTCATAAATCAAATGCCTTTCAGCTCTTCCATTTCCCCGTCTTTGAGGAGATAGTATCTTGTTCTGTCTGTCTCCGCAGGGACAGCGATAAACTCTGTCAGCGGAGAATAATACGCCTGCAGGGATCTGACTTCCGGAGGGATCTCATCTCCGGGGAACATGCAGACAACCGTTTTCGCCTCAAACTCATCCGCCAGGAGAGCGTTGAGACCGAAGGCAACGCGGGTGGGATATCTGTCAGCCAGCATGGCAATCAGACGGTTCTGCACCTCGCGGGCAGTGTGCCACTGCTGATCACGCGTAAGCCTCGACAGCTCATCATACAGCAGAGCCGTGGCGCTGTTGGGAGAGGGCTGCTGCATGTCATAGGCAGCAGAGGGATCAAAAAGCTCGCGGAAGTTTTCTTTGATGTGCTCCCCCAGCCCCGCTGCACGGTCAAGCCAGGCACCGTCACCGGTCAGACGATATAGCTCCAGGAATCCGAGGGCAACGAAAGGTGCGTCCTTCATGGCAGGTTCATCATACTCATCCGCTCTGATCAGTGCCAGCTGCAGGAATCTCTCATCCCCCGTCACGTTCGCAGCCTTAGCCAGCGCCGGAAGAAGCATCGGGTCATCATCCCGGCATCTGGGGATCAGAAAAGAAAGGGCGGGAAGGCAGAATTCCGCCTTTTCCGCTTTATAATACTCTGCATAGGCATAAACAAGGGAAGCGCTTTCCTCCAGCCCGCTCAGCCCTTCCAGGGTGTTGCCGATGAGTTTCATCAGGGATTTTTTCTCAGCCAGAAAAGCGTAGCGGATGAGAAAGATCAGGCTGTGTGCGCCGGTAAAGCCTTCGCTCTGTATCAGTTCTGAAGCATTTTTCAGAAGATCTGCCATATTATTCCGTTTCCCTCTTTAATCTTGAATTGTTTTATTATATAATCCTCTTACGAAAAAATCAAGAAAGGAAGCACAAATATGCACGATTATACGGAACCGTGCTGCTGTTTTGACGCTTCTCAGTACACCGGAACGCCGGATGCCCGCCCGGTCAGTGACCCTGTCAACGTACCGGAGGTGATTGCCGGGCTTGACAGTCTCAACAACAGCGGCCGGGAAGCGGATGGCATGACCTATCTGGAGCAGTGGCTGGCCGTCTGCAGGGACAAGAAGGACTGGCGCGCAGAACTCACTGTCCTCAGTGAGCTTTTAGGGCAGTACCGCCGCAGAGGCGAGCGGGATAAAGGCATACAGACAGTAAATAAAGTGATGGAGCTGCTGCGCACCCACGCCATGGGAAGCACGGTTTCCGGGGCTACTATTCTGCTCAACGCTGCAACCACCATGAAATGCTTCGGGCTGGCGAAGGAATCCGTCCCGGTTTTCCGGCACGCCGCGCGCGTATATGCCGCTGCTCTCGACCCGCTGGATTACCGCTTCGCAGGGCTTTACAACAACATGGCTCTCTCCTTTGCCGACATAGGGGAGACGGACAATGCGGAAAAATACTTTCTGATGGCTATCCGTATTCTGGAACACACCCCGGGGCAGCAGAATGACATTGCCGCCAGCTGGTGCAACCTGGCAGAATTATATAACGCCCGGGATCCGGAGGACCCCCGCATTGAAAACTGCCTGGAAAAAGCCTGGGAGAATCTGAATGATCCCGGGCTTCTGCATGACGGATATCACGCGTTTACCATTTCAAAATGTGCGCCTTCTTTTGAGCACCTCGGTTTCTTTCTCTATGCAGGAGAGCTGAAAAGGCGCGCGGAGGAGATTTATGAACGGTCTTGAAGAAGCAAAGCTTTTATATGAACAGCGGGGAAAGGAAATACTGCATACCTGCTTCCCCGAGTATGAGGGCAGAATTGCCGTAGGCCTGGCAGGGCACGGCTCGGAGTGCTTCGGCTACGATGATAAGCTTTCCAGAGACCATGACTTTGAACCCGGCTTCTGCCTTTGGCTCACAGACGAGGACGATATTCACATCGGTCCGAGGCTTTCCCGCAGCTACAGAGAGCTCACCGGCAGCGGCACAGCACTGAAAAGCGCCATGGGCGAAAAAAAACTGGGCGTGCTGCGCATCAGCGATTTTTACCGGCGCTATACCGGCTGCCCCGGCGCGCCGGAAAGCGCGGAGCACTGGCTCTCCCTCCCCTCCTGGGCATTGGCGGAAGCCACCAACGGGCAGGTCTGGCAGGATGATCTGGGTGAGTTTACAGCCATCCGGAACACACTGCTTCACGGGATGCCTGAGGATGTGCGGCTGAAAAAAATTGCCGCACGGGCTGTAGAAATGGCTCAGAGCGGACAGTACAACTATCTGCGCTGCCTGCGCCACGGTGAGGCAGGCAGTGCTCAACTCGCCCTCACGGAGTTTGTGCGCAGCAGCTGCAGCATGATCTTTTTGCTTAACCGCAGGCATGAGCCCTATTACAAATGGGTGTTCCGCGCCATGGCAGAGCTGGACAAGCTCTCCTCTCTGAAGGATGCGCTGGAGTTCCTCCTGCTGGGAGAAAATGACAGCAGGCTGAAAGAAGGCGTCATTGAAGACATCTGCGCCTCGGTAATTGCGGAAATGCGGGTACAGGAGCTGACTGACAGCTCATCCGACTATCTGGAAGATCATGCCTTTGAAGCGCAGGAGCGCATCACCTCCCGCTCCATCCGTGCCATGCATATCATGGAGGGATGACCGTTTTCCAAATAGTCAGCGATTTCTATGAATAATCTGCATATATTACAACAAAAACACTATTATTAAAACATCTTGCAATGCAATGTGTTAAAGTGTTATACTTCCATCTATATTTGAGGGCTGACAAGACCCGTCCCGGCGTTTGCTGGAAAGGCCAAAACCCTTCTGCCAGGCCCGGGAAAAACGAAAGGATACATGCCATATGAATAAAAAGAATATCGACTGGTCAAATCTCCCGTTCAGCTACATCAAGACGGATTACCGTTACGTCTCGAACTACAAAAACGGTGCGTGGGATGAGGGCGTTTTGACAGATGAGGATAAGATTGTCATCAGCGAATGCGCCGGCGTGCTGCAGTACGCCCAGCAGTGCTTTGAAGGCCTGAAAGCCTATACCACGGAAGACGGACACATCGTCTGCTTCCGCCCGGACCTGAACGCAGACCGTATGTACGGCTCAGCGCTTCGTCTGGAGATGCCTCCCTTCCCGAAGGATCGCTTTATTGATGCCGTCAAACAGGTTGTCAAGGCCAATGCGGAATGGGTACCGCCCTATGGCAGCGGTGCAACGCTGTATCTCCGCCCCTACATGTTCGGCAGCAACCCTGTCATCGGTGTGAAGCCGGCTGACGAATATCAGTTCAGAATTTTCACTACCCCTGTCGGCCCCTACTTCAAGGGCGGCGCAAAGCCCATCGTGCTGAAAGTCAGCGATTTCGACCGCGCAGCACCGGAAGGCACAGGCTGCAACAAAGTCGGCCTGAACTATGCCATGAGCCTGCATGCTCTCGTAACAGCCCACAACGAAGGCTTCGCTGAGAACGTCTTCCTGGATCCGAAGACCCGTACCAAGATTGAGGAAACGGGCGGTGCCAACATCATCTTTGTTGACGGGGACGGCACACTGGTTGTTCCGAAATCCAACAGCATTCTGCCCTCCATCACCCGCCGTTCCATCGTCTATGTAGCTCAGAACATCCTGGGCATGAAGGTGGATGAGCGTGAAGTGCTTCTCTCCGAAGTCCCCGCTTTCAAGGAATGCGGCCTGTGCGGCACGGCAGCCGTGATCTCTCCCGTCGGAAAGATTTTCGACCACGGCAAGGAAATCAGCTTTGCCAGCGGCATGGAAAAGATGGGACCTGTCATGCAGAAGCTGTACGACACGCTGACCGGCATCCAGATGGGCCGTCTCGAGGCTCCGGAAGGATGGATCTGCACGATCATGTAACGATCATAAACCGAATAACACATACAAAAAAGCAGAGGCTTCTTAACCTCTGCTTTTTCTGTTTTCCTTGCTTTCAAAAAAGCTCCGCCTGTTCGAGTATCCGGACAAAGGCTTCCAGCCCTTCCCTGTCCGTTTCCGTAAAACGGCTGAAAGAGGGGCTGTCGATATCCAGCACAGCCTGCACTTCCCCGCGGGCAAAGATCGGAACAACAATCTCCGAGTTGGAAGCGCAGTCACAGGCAATGTGGCCCGGAAAGGTATGCACATCCTTCACAAGCTGCGTTTTCTTTTCAGCTGCCGCCGTACCGCAAACACCTTTTCCGAGGGGGATTTCAATGCAGGCCGGTTTGCCCTGGAAAGGCCCGAGCACAAGCCTGCCATCTTCCATCAGATAAAAGCCCGCCCAGTTGATGTCTTCCAGCGTCTGCCAGAGCAGCGCAGAAGCATTGGCGAGATTGGCAATTTTATGCGGCACACCGTCAATCAGACCGGCGAGCGCGGTATTCAGAGTCTGATAATCTGTCATTTTTTTCTCCGTTTTCATATGCGGATTGTCTTAAAGTATCCCTTTGAGAAAGATCTCAAGGCCGATGAGAATCAGGATGACACCTCCGAAAACAGAGGCGCGCCTGGCGAGCTTCATGCCGAAGGCTTTTCCTATTCTAACCCCGACGATGCAGATAACGAAGGTGACCGCCGCAATAATCAGGGAGGCGATCAGCGCCATATGCCAGCCGTATTCTGCAATGGTAAAGCCGGTGGAAAGCGCATCGATAGAGGTGGCAATGCCCTGCATTACCAGCGTTCCGGCCGACAAGACGACTGCCTGCTCCGCGCTTTCCTGCTGTTCATGAAAGGCTTCCAGGATCATTTTTGAGCCAATATAACCGAGAAGCAGAAGCGCTATCCAAGGGACGGCTTTCTGGAAGGAGGTAAAGGTTTCGACCAGAAAATGAACGCAGACCCAGCCGATCATCGGCATCAGGAACTGAAAAAAGCCGAAAGTTCCGGCAATCAGGCACATTCTGTTTTTCTTCATCTCAGGATCATGCAGGCCGTTGGCAACTGACACGGAAAAGGCATCCATTGCCAGCCCTATGCCGAGCAGGACACTGTTGAGAATAAAGCCTAAATTCATAAGAAAAGCCCCCGTCAGGAATGCTGTAAAGCTTACCATGACGGGGGCTGTTAGTCAAGTATTACTGCGGGTTACTTCATGTCGCTGACGGTTTCGCAGACGAGCTCGCCGTCGCGGACATCCACCACGAGGATGCTGCCCGCGGAAAGATCACCGGAGAGGATGGTTCTGGCAATCAGCGTTTCCACACTGCTTTGGAGATAACGGCGCAAAGGTCTCGCTCCGTAAAGCGGATCAAAGCCGCGGTCAATAATCAGTTCCTTTGCCTCAGGTGTGATCTCAAGCTCCAGGCTGCGCTGAGCAAGGCGTTCACGGAGAGCAGAAACCATAATGTCAATGATACTGTCAAGGTTGTCCTTGGTCAGCGGGCGGAAGAGGATGGTCTCATCCAGCCTGTTGAGGAACTCCGGCCGGAAGGTACGGCGCAGTTCTGCCATAACGGCAGTCTTTGCCTCAGGCGTAATCTCACCGTTTTCGTCTATGCCGTCAAGCAGATACTGGCTGCCGAGGTTGGAGGTGAGAATGATGATGGTGTTCTTGAAGTCAACCGTTCTGCCCTGGGAGTCTGTAATACGGCCGTCGTCCAGGATCTGGAGCAGGATGTTGAAGACGTCCGGGTGTGCTTTTTCGATTTCATCAAAGAGCACCACGCTGTAGGGCTTGCGTCTGACGGCTTCCGTCAGCTGTCCTCCTTCGTCATAGCCCACATATCCCGGAGGAGCTCCGATCAAACGGGACACAGAGAACTTTTCCATGTACTCCGTCATATCGATGCGGACAATGTTGTGCTCATCATCAAAGAGGCATTCTGCAAGAGACTTGGCCAGCTCGGTTTTGCCCACGCCCGTAGGGCCGAGGAACAGGAAGGAGCCGATGGGCTTGTTCGGGTCGGAAATGCCGGCCCGGGAGCGCAGGATGGCTTCCGTCACCTTCTGCACAGCCTCATCCTGGCCGATGAGCCTCTTGTGGAGGTACTCATCCAGATGCAGGATCTTCTCCCGCTCGCCTTCCATCAGCTTGGAAACCGGAATACCGGTCCACTTGGCAACGATGGCGGAAATCTCCTCCTCCGTCACAGTGTCATGCACCATGGAGTTGGCGGATTTGTCTTCGGACTGCTTTTCAGCCTCCTCCAGCTGCTTCTCCAGGGCAGGCAGATCAGAATACCTGAGTTTTGCAGCTTTCTCATATTCGTACATGCGCTGAGCATTCTCAATGTCCGCATGCATTTTTTCAATTTCGGCCTTTAAAGTCTTAACCCTGTCGACGCTGTTCTTCTCTTCCTCCCAGCGTGCCTTTTTAGCGTTGAACTCCTCCTTGAGGTTGGCAAGATCCTCGCGCAGTTTGGCAAGGCGCTCCTGCGAGAGTCTGTCTTCTTCCTTCTTCAGAGCCATTTCCTCAATTTCCATACGCATGATATCTCTGCGAATATCATCCAGGTCAGCCGGCATGGAGTCAATTTCCGTACGGATCATGGCACAGGCTTCATCCACAAGGTCGATAGCTTTGTCCGGGAGAAAACGGTCGCTGATATAGCGGTTGGAAAGCGTGGCGGCGGCAACCAATGCGTTGTCATGGATGCGCACACCGTGATAAACCTCATAGCGCTCCTTCAGCCCTCTGAGGATAGAGATGGTGTCCTCAACGGTCGGCTCATCAACCTGCACCGGCTGGAAACGACGCTCAAGAGCGGCATCCTTCTCGATGTATTTGCGGTACTCATCCAGGGTGGTAGCGCCGATGCAGTGCAGCTCGCCTCTCGCCAGCATAGGCTTGAGGAGGTTGCCGGCATCCATGCTGCCCTCGGTTTTCCCGGCGCCGACGATGTTGTGCAGTTCATCAATGAAAAGGATGATACTGCCTTCACTCTTGCGGATTTCATCCAGTACCGCCTTGAGCCTTTCCTCAAATTCGCCGCGGTACTTTGCGCCGGCGATCAGCGCTCCCATGTCCAGGGAGAAGATGGTTTTATCCTTGAGGCCTTCCGGCACGTCTCCGCGGACGATTCTCTGCGCGAGCCCTTCCGCGATGGCCGTTTTGCCCACGCCCGGTTCGCCGATCAGTACCGGGTTGTTCTTTGTCTTTCTGGAGAGGATGCGGATGACATTCCGGATTTCGGCATCACGGCCGATCACAGGGTCCAGCTCATTCTCTCTTGCACGTTTTACCAGATCCGTGCCGTATTTGGCAAGCGCATCGTAAGTACTCTCCGGGTTGTCCCCTGTCACAGGCGAAGTTTTCACCTTGGAAAGTTCAGCTGAAAAACCGGATTTTGTAATGCCGTGGCTGTCAAAAATCCGTTTGATAGCAGCTGTAGGCGAAGCAAAAATTCCGATCATCAGGTGCTCCACGGAGGTATACTCGTCCCCCATGGATTTTGCTGCCTTTTCGGCAGCCGTGATAATACGGTTAGTCTCGGGGGAGAGATAAACGTCCGCCCCGGGGCCGACTTTCGGGAAACCGCCGATGACCGCATCAAGCTCCGAGAGGAGAAGATTGCAGTCAACGCCCATTTTGCCGAGCAGAGACGGGATCAGCCCGCCGTCCTGGTCAACCAGCGCGTAGAGCAGATGCTCCGGCATAATATAGTTGTTGCTGTTTTCCTGCGCCATTGCCTGAGCAGTCTGGACAGCTTCCAGTGTTTTCTGTGTAAAATTCTGAGCATTCATAATTCAGATCTCCTTCTCCTCACCGATTTAAAAGTGGATGTCGGTATTTGTCAGATAGGAATAATATGCAGCTTCCACCGCGTGGGCATCATACCGCCCTGTCAGCCAGCCCTTCATGAGCTTGTCGAAAAGCCGTATATATTCCGCAATTGCCCTTGCCAGCTCCTCGCTGTTGCATGCCCTGTCCGGAACCGAAATGCTGCGGACAAACTTGCCTTCATAGAGTGTGTATTCGATCCGTTCTCCGAGCTTTCTTGCCAGGTGGGCATCCTCAATGCTCTTCCAGAGCCTGAAGAAGTCCGTCATCCCCTCTATCAGAGTGGGAGACTGCGTCCTGAACAGGACGGACAGCGCCCCTATGGCATCCTCCCCGCCCTTGAAAAGCTCAACCTCATATTTGATAGTCGGCCGGTATTTGTATTCCAGCGAACTCTTCAGGGACATGGAGTAAGTATGCGGGGCAAAGAACGGAATCAGGTCACCTGATGGCTGCATCAGATCCTGAATGGTGGAAAGAATGTCATTGATCCGTCTTTCAGGCGTTGTATAGTTGACATACTCCGCCAGGATTTCATTGATCAGGTTGGAGCGGTTTGTGCCGAGCCGGTGAGCCATTGCGTCCACTTCCCGCACGACTTCATCGTTCAGCATCAGGCTGTAAAGCGTCTTTTTCACTTTGCATATCACCCTTCCATTTCTTTTGATACTGCTATTATACACACTCTGTCAGAAAATGTGTTAAGAATTTGTGTATATTTTTATATAATTTTCAATACAATTTATATCTGTTTCCTGCGAGTAAACTTGGACTTGCAATTCAACAATGAATTGAGTATAATACTTAAGCTACATGGAGGTGTATCGAAGTGGTCATAACGGCCTCGACTCGAAATCGAGTAATCCCGTAAAAGGGACCGTGGGTTCGAATCCCACCGCCTCCGCTCAAATACAAAGGGCTCTCACTTCATGGTGGGAGCTCTTTGTATTTGTATTTCAGGAAGGGATTCGAACCCGAGCGGTAGTGAATGGACTGCCGGTGACAGCCCAGAGCCGCGAGGCGGCCTGCCCCGCAGGGCAGGTCGAATCCCACCGCCTCCGCCAAATAAGAACCTCATGATTGATAGA
>JAEEGI010008386.1_pt1 | contig 22840 bp, 24 predicted proteins | sample 8958751 | NCBI WGS metagenome assembly JAEEGI01 (sample SAMN16246545, study PRJNA631951) | gut metagenome | biome: gut microbiome; feature: rumen; material: KS-attached | host: Bos | place: Iran: Karaj | collected 2018-10 | reverse complement strand
ACGCTTTTAAAACATCAAGTGGTAATGCAAAAATAATAGTATTTGATTGATCACTTGATAAATCATTGATAGTTTCAAGAGTTCTTAAATGAACAGCAACTGGATTTTGAGCAAGTGTATCAGCAGCCTTATTTAAGTTTTCAGCAGCTTCAACTTCACCATGAGCTTTAGTAATAACAGCCATCTTCTCACGTTCTGCTTCAGCAACACGAGCAATAACTCTCTTCATTTCTTCTGGAAGAGATACATCTTTAAGTTCAACATTTTCTACTTTAATTCCCCAAGGATCAGTAGCTTTATCAATAATTTCACAAATCTTTGCAGATATTTTCTCTCTTTCTGATAATAATTCATCTAGAGATACTTCACCAACAGCATTACGCATTGTTGTTTGAGCTAATTGTGATACAGCATAATAGAAGTTTTCAACTTCAAGAATAGCTTTACTAGCATCGAATATCTTATAGTAAATAACAGCATTAATACGTACACTTACATTATCTTTTGTAATAGCATCTTGTTCTGGTACGTCAACAGCTTTAGTACGAATATCTACCTTTCTGTATGATTGAATGATAGGTAATACGATATTCCATCCTGGTTGCATAATTTTCTTGAATTTACCTCTTTGGAATTTAATTCCTCTTTCAAATTGATCAATTTGTTTAATTGAACCTAAAATAATAAAAATGACAATAACAATGATTCCAATAATCATAAATATTCCTCCTTTCACCATTATATCATTTTTTATAGCAAAAGAAAAACTTTTGCTATGCAAAAGTCTCATTCAATAATAATCATTTATACCGGTATAAAACGTCCTGACGATATAAAACGCGGAATTACTCCCTTTTGTTGTCTTGTATTATACCATAAAACATATAAAAAGTAAATATTAGCTACGAGTATTTAGAATAGATGCAGCATTCTTAGCAGCAGATCTTGTAGTAGTAGTTGCTTCATCTACTATCGAAGTTAATAAATTAGCTTTTGATAAACCTTTTTCAAGAATACTTCTTAGTTCAGATACTTTAGTATTGCATGAACCAGCTAATTTACCATCTGTATCATAGAAATATATAGTATCAGGAATTGGTGAAGTTTTATTAACAATATTTTTAATTTGCATTAAAAAATCTGTTGTTGCATTATCTACCAATTTATCTTTCATACCTATTTTTCCATTAGCAGCAATTTCTAATAGAGGTTTTAGTTTTAAACTCGTATATGCTCCTTTAGCAACACTAATTGATGATTCTCTATGTGATGGAGCAATTCGATTAAATGATGCTACAAGTTCACTGATTATTGATTCATTAAAATTAATTATTTCATCAGTAATACTAGTTAATTCACTAGATGCTCTTCCATAAAAATCTAACGCTTTTGGTGATGACCATAAATCATATAATTTGTCAAAATAATTATTAATTGCAGTAGCAAATACTTTTTGAACACTACATATAACATCATTAACATTTTTAATGTCTTTTATTGCTTTAGAAGGATACAATCCAGGAATTCTTACTTCTTCTTTTTCTTCATCTAAATTTTCACTTGCCATATATTCCTCCTATTTTGATTATAACATATTATATAAATATTAGTTATTTATTTTCCAATCAATTGGTTTCATTTTATTTTTTATTAAAAAATTATTAGTTTTCGAAAAAGGACGACTTCCAAAAAATCCATTATAAGCTGATAAAGGACTTGGATGAGCTGACTCTATTACTAAATGCATTGGATTAGTTATTAACTTCTTCTTACTTCTTGCATATCTACCCCATAAAATAAAAACAACAGGGGTATCTTTTTCATTTATTATTTTAATAACATTATCCGTAAAAGTTTCCCAACCTAATCCTTGATGAGAACCAGCTAAATCTTTAATTACTGTTAAAGTTGCGTTAAGAAGTAATACCCCTTGTCTTGCCCAACTATGCAAACTGCCATGATTAGGAATAGGTACTCCTAAATCATCATTTAACTCTTTAAAAATGTTAACAAGGCTTGGTGGCTTCTTAATATCAAGTGGTACGGAAAAAGATAGGCCTTCTGCTTCCCCAACTCCATGATATGGATCTTGTCCTAATATAACTACTTTAAGATCTTTATATGGAGTATAACGAAAAGCATTAAAAACCTGATCTTTTCTTGGAAAAACCGTTTTCTTTTTATATTCATCACGAACTTTATTAATTAAATTTATAAAATATTCTTTTTTAAATTCATTTGATAATATTTGATCCCAATCATTCCCTATCATTATTGCCTCCTTTAAAAAAAACATCAAAAGATGTTTTATTTACTAGATAATACTGATGTAGCATCGCTTGCAGCAGCTTTAGTTAAATCAACCTCTTCTTGAGTTGCTGTTTGGACTTCATTACTAACAAGAGTTATTGAATCATTAACTAGATTACTTATATTGCCTAACTTTAAATGATATGTTTTAACAAGGGAACCATTAACATCATAAAAACCTATACTATTAGGAATACCATTAACGGCATTTTTTATTGATTCAAGAACACTAACATATTCACTAGTTTGATTCTCAACATCACTAGTTATCATACCAACTCTTCCAGCATCATCAGCTTCTTTAAACTTTTTATAATTAACACCTAGGAAAGGTCCAGCTTGAACATAAATACTTCTTGTATTACGAAAACGAGCAACATCATTGAATGAACTGCAAGCATCATTAACAGTAGATTCATCAACAAAAACGAGGTTTCGATCTACATCATCAACTTTATTTACTAACTTTTCACCAAAAGCGATAGCTTTATTTGACCACCACGAATTAGTTAAATTATAAAGATATTCTCCTGTATTATCAATAAATTCACGCTGAATTTTCGAAATAATATCATTGATATCTTCGATTTTTCTTATTGCATCATTGGCATTCAGTCTTGGAATTTCTTTTTTTTCTTCTTCAACAGGAGTCTCTGGTTCTAAAACATTCATAGCACACCTACATTCTAATTAAATGATACAAAAAATCATACTTAAAGTCAATTTTTATATACATCATTTCTTATAATATTCGTATAACATAATACGTCTTAAACTAAAGATAGCATAGACATTTATAATTGCCATTAAAGCAGTACTTACATCTACTAAATCCCATAATAACACTGGACTTACTACAGCAGATGCAATAATAATTCCGAATAAAGCTACCTTAATAAACATGATACCTTTATCTGTTATTTTAGGAAATAAATATTTAAATCCTGATTCACCATATACATATGCAGAAAGAATTGTTGAAAAAGAAAACGAAACAAGCAAAATAATTAAGAAAATATTACCAATATCACCCAAATGATAATTAAGGGCAGATAGGACAATCTCTATACCATTAGGATTATGATATGATGAAATATTAACATTACTTGTTAAGATAATTAAAGCTGTTGAAGTACATACTATAAATACTGTAAAATATACTCCCATTGATTGGATAAAACCTTGATTAACAGGAGTTTTTGTGTCAGAAGCTCCACTAGCTATGGCACCTGAACCTGTTCCTGATTCTGATGAGAAAATACCTCTTTGAACACCAATTATTAAACTAGCGAAGACTCCCCATCCTAATGCTTTAAAGTTAAAAGCTTCACGAATTATATTTGCCAAAACACTTGGTACTGATTTAATATTTATAACAATAATAAGAATTGATACTAACACATATAAAAATCCCATAGTTAATACTTGTTTTGATAAGAAGGCTGTTATTCTTTTTAAATTACCAATTACTATCATAAAAGATAAAACGGCAAGAACAACTCCACTTAGTATTAATGGAATATTGAAGTGATAATTAAGAGATGTTGCCATTGTATTAGATTGAATTGATGTAAAACCTAATATTTGGCAAAAAGCAACAATACTTGCATATACTATTGCTAGTTTTTTCTTATTTAACCCTTCACTAATGTAATAAGATGGATTTCCTTCAAACTTATTATTTCTTTTTTTATGAAAAATAACTGATAAAGTACTTTCAACAAAGGCATTGGGAAGAATTAATAAACAAGATACCCATATCCAGAATATAGTTCCTATACCACCACGATATATTGATAAAGCTATACCTGATAAACTACCAACACCTACACGGCTTGCTAAAGCTAAGGTTAAGCTTTCAAAAGGACTGATTCCACTTTTATTACGATCATTATCATTTATGCTTTTTAGCATTCTTCTAAATCTAAATTGAGGAAATTTCAACTTTATTGTGTAAAATATTCCACAACTAATTAACATAAATGTAGCAATTATCCAAATATAGTAACTTATTTTATCCATAGACACCTACTTATGATATTCTTCATTATTTATTATCTTAAATGCACGATATATTTGTTCAATTAAAACCACCCTAAATAGTTGATGAGGAAAAGTCATCTTGGAAAATGATAATCGATAATTAACCATATTTTTTAGTTCATCACTTACACCATATGAACCACCAATAATAAAGTTAATATTATGGTTATCAATTAATAAATCATTTAATTTACTAGAAAAAGATATACTATCAAGAGATTCTCCATTAATATCTAATAAAATATTATAACCATTATCTAGTTTATTAATAATTAATCTTGATTCTTCTTTAATAGTTTTTTCTTTATCATAATTAAAATCATTTAATTCAACAATCTCTATTTTAGTATACTTACTTAATCTTTTTAAATATTCATTAATAGCTTCACGATAAAAACTTTCTTTTATTTTACCAACACATATTATTTTTATCATTAAAGTTCACCCACTTCAATAGATTCATCTTGAAAAGCATTAACTAATTTAATCTTTTTATTATTTATTATCTTGCTAACAGTATCTAAAGCAACTTCTGGTGTATTATTGATTTCAGATAAGTGAGCAAGAACGACTATTTTTGTTCTATCACCAATTAATTCTTTTAAATAATTACCTGATAATTCATTAGACAAGTGTCCTTTATCACTTAATACTCTTTGCTTTAATATATAAGGATATGGTCCATTCATAAGCATTCTAACATCATGGTTACTTTCAAAAATATATGCTTCTTTATTAACAAGTTTTGCTAAATTTCTTTTATTTATATAACCAGTATCTGTAACATAAACAAGTTCTTTAAAATCCTCTTCCACAATATAACCAACGGAACCAATGGCATCATGGCTTGTTTTAAAGCTTTCAATATTAAAGTCATCAATCGAGAACTTATTATCAACAATCATCATATCATTTTCATTAATAACACGAATTAATTGACCAGCAAGGATTTCGTTAGCATAAACCTTAATATGATGTTTTTTAATAAACTGACTTAAGCCACCAATATGGTCACTATGATCATGGGTTATTAAAATTGCATCTATTTCATTGGGACTAACCCCCAAATTATCTAATAACATTTTTTCTTTTGGATAAGAAAATCCAACGTCGATGAGGATTTTTTTATTATTACCAACAATCAACGTTGAATTACCTTTAGATCCACTTCCTAAGACGTAGACTTTCATTAATAGAAACTCCTTGCATCAAAGTAACGAGAACCTGAATCATATGGTCTACCATCCCAAATTTCAAAGTGTAAGTGCGTACCAGTACAACTACCAGTACATCCCATTTCACCAATTACTTGATGTGAATAAACTCTTTGACCAACATGAACATATTTTGTTGGAGAACTTTGCAAATGCATATATTGTGAGTAATATCCATTATCATGTTTGATGATGATATGGTTACCACGAGAGCCATCATATTTAGCTTCTACAACTTCACCATTACGTGCTGCATAGATAGGTGATCCTTTTCCAGGACCAATGATATCAATACCACGGTGAATTGCTCCCCAACGCCATCCAATACCACTAGATATACGCCATGGGAAGTTCGTTGGCCAACTCCATTCACCATCACCACGTGGAGCTTGTTTACCACCACGAGCAATTATTTTATTTACAACAGGCTTAATTGTTTCATTAGATACAATATAAGCTTGGTTAACTTCACCATTAACTACTTTAATTTTTTCAGTAACACGGTTAATACCATTTTGACCTTCTTGTAGCACTTTTGTTTGTCCTTGATACATTGTATTATCGTATTTATATGTTGTTTTATATTTAACGGTTTGGTCTGCTACAACGTGTTTTTCAACAACGGTTGAGAATATGGGATCCAGAATACCAATTGATAAAGTTTGACCTGCATAAAGAAGCGTTGTAGGTGTTTTAATATCGTCATTAGCAATTAATAATTCGTTAACACTCATCTGATTATTTTCAGCAACTTCAGCAACGGTATCACCTATTTTAACAACATAGGTTCTATCACTTTCATTATTACCAAATATCAAATATTTTATTAACTCATCTTCCGTTTTATATATTTTTTCATTAGTTGGAATATTTCGTTCTTGAATCGTTATATTATTATCAATGAAAATATCCTCGATTACTTCTCCTGTTGTTTCAATTTGCATTTGCTTGCCTTCAACAAAAGAATTATATTGTTCCTCAGTAACAAATGATAAAACAACTTTCTTCATTGCTGATTCCAAGATATTTTTATCGATAATATTTATATAAATAACTTCAGCTTGTTCTTTGGTTTCAGCCTCATCACTATGATGCGATATACTATTTTTTCTTTCGACTTTAACACGATATCCTTTAATCGTAAATGGAGATATTTGATTGATCTTATCATAAATATCTTCAATATTAGAAAACTTATCATCATATGTTATATCTTTTACAACATCAATATCGTTAGGAATATAAACTTTATCAACATTATATTCTTTTTTTAAGTTTTCTTGTTGTTTATTAATATAATCATCAAGTTCTTCTTTTGATGATATTAAACCAATTGATTTTCCTTTCAAATAAACACGATAACAAGGAATTGGTTCTTTTATAGTATAATCCCTATTAGTAAAATGAACTACCGCAAAACTTAAAACTAAAGCGATAAAAATCATTAAAATATTTTTAATACGCAAATTAATCACCCGCTTCTTCTTGATAATTTAAGAACGAACAAGTGTCTCCTTTAAATACTAATTTAATAGTTGCAACACGTCCATTACGATGCTTCCCAACTATTAATTCACTAACACTAGCTTCTGATTCTTTTTTATTCTCACTTTTATTTCGATAATAAGAATCACGATATAAGAAAGATACTATATCGGCATCTTGTTCAATAGATCCTGATTCACGTAAGTCACTCATTAATGGTCGCTTATCTTCTCTTTGTTCAACAGAACGAGATAATTGAGATAAAGCAATTACAGGAACATGAAGTTCTAGTGCCATTAATTTTAAAGCACGCGAAATATCTGATACTTCTTGTTGACGATTAGATCCATAATTACGACCTGTACTAATTAATTGTAAGTAGTCAATAATAACTAAATCAAGCCCATCATCACTACTTGCAAGTCTTCGACATTTACTTCTTATTTCACCAATGGTTGCACTTGGAGTATCATTAATAAAAATCTTAGCTCCTTCTAATTGACTTACTGCTTCATTAAGTCTTGTCCAGTCATCATTATTAAAATTACCAGACATAAACTTACGTCCTTCAATTTGACCAACACTTGATAACATACGATTAGCAAGTTGCGTAGCATCCATTTCAAGGTTAAATACAGCAACACTTTTACCTGCTAAAGCTGCATTAACAGCAACATTTAAAGCAAAAATAGTTTTTCCCATCGCAGGACGCGCAGCTACTATAATTAATTGATTTTCATGAAAACCAGCTGTTAATCTATCTAAATCTGTAAAACCAGATGGAAGTCCTGTAACTTCCCCTTTAGATTGAGATAGTTCTTCAAGATTTCTTTGAGCTTCCATTAAGACATCATTAAAATTACGAAATTCACTCGTTTGTTTATTTTTAACAACGTTTAATATTCTCTTTTCTGCTTCATCTAAAACTTCATTAACATCACTATTAGTTTCATAACCTAAAGACTGAATCTCTTCAGATACTTTTATTAATCTACGAAGTAGGGATGCATCATTAATTTTCTTTATATAATATTCAGCATTACTAGCAACCGCTTCACTATTTAGTACTTCAGTAAGATATGAAATACCACCAACTTCATTTAACTTATCATTATTCTTAATCTCTGTTACGACAGAAGTCATATCAATAGGAATATTCTTGTTAGATAAGTTAACTAAAGTATTAAAAATAATTCGATTATTATTATAATAAAAATCATCTTCTTGAAGTGTATCTACAGCTTTATCAAGAGCATATTTAGATAAAAACATTGTAGATAATAAAGCTTGCTCAGCTTCTTGATTATTAGGTATACTTCTTGCCATAATTATGCCTTTCTAACTTCGACTCTAACTATTCCTTTTACATCTTTATATAATTCAATTTCAACATTATGAAATCCAAAAGAATTAATGGTCTCTGTTTTAATTTGTTTTTTATCGAAATGATAATTCTTCTTTTCTAATTCTTCTTTAATTTGTTTAGAACTAATACTTCCAAACATTTTATCCATTTTACCAGCTTTTGCTGTAAATACTAAGGTTAGTTTCTCTAATTCTTTTTTAGTCTTTTCTGCTTCTTTAGTTAATTCAATATCACGTAATCTATCTTCTTCTTTTTGAATATTTAATTTTTGAAGACTACCCTCTGTTTTCTTAATAGCATAACCTTTTTTAATTAAAAAGTTCATTGCATATCCATCACTAACTTCTTTAATTTCCCCTTTTTTTCCTTGACCTCTTAGGTCTTTTAAGAATATAACTTGCATAGAACCTCCCTTATTACAATTATTATAACACATATCAATAAAAAGTCATCTCTCGATGACTCTAATTTACTATAATATTTATTTCCCCATAAACACCATCACGGTAATAAACAAAATTTGCTTTTCCACTTTTTCTTGCATATATTTGACCTTTTTTATCTACATAAAATAAATCTTTATTATCTATCTCTATATTTTGATCATATAAAGACACTTCTATATTTTCTTTTGTACCATCAGAATATTCTAAAATTAAGCTAATACTTATTTTATCTCCGACATTGAAGTTTTGTGTATATTCATCAGAAACAATATTTGTAATATATGTATTTTTTCTATAATAATCCCACCAATTATTAGAATAACCATCACTTGTTAATCCTGTATGATGAGGTAATAATCCAAACCACCAACGATGATGAAGCCTTGCATCACTATTAGTTCCATTTAATGTTTTTTCCATATAAACACTAGGAGTAAATATATTAGTACTAACGGAATCATTTAAATTTGGATAATTCTCCCATTCAGAATATTTACTTAAAACCTTATTATTTTTATTATTCCATTCATAATCTTTGGTACTATTTGGTGAATAATGCATATTGCCAACTCCAGCATAACCGGAATTATTTATAGTATTTTGATAATCAGTTAGCATAAATTTTTGAAACAAACTTAACTTATTATAATTAGATTTATCAATAGTTACTGTTCCACTATTCCAATTCAAAGCATTATATTCTTTATAATTAGAGTTTGCAAAAACATTATTTAAAAGTTGCTCTGTTGCATGTCCAAAGCATTCAAAATTAGCATCAGGTCGTGAAATAGAAACATTCATCATTTTAAAAGGTTTACAATTTGCTTCTATTGGTTCACCATTCATCCAAAAAGAATTATTACCAACCATTATTGACTCATATGTTAGTGATGGATCAATATTAACAATCCATACTTCATCAAATTCATTATTATTTTTTCGTTCAACTAAATTTAATTTTTTTATAATATAATCGTAATCAAATGTTCCAAACCAGTTACCGATACCTTGAACACGTTCATCATAGATACCTTTATACCAACCATCTTTAAAAATATCTAGCCATGTTTCTTCATCAAACTTATAATCTTGCCTTCCATTTTTTAGTGTTACTTTATTTTTATATTTAGGAAATTCATTTTTATATTCCGTTTTTTCAATAACAACATCTAAATAGTTATGTGAAGAATCATTTAAATCTTTAACTAATTCATTAATAGCCTGTGTTTTATTCTGTTTTAAACATTCACTTGCTTTTTTACCTCTACATGATACACCTTCAATATTTCCATCAGTTAAAATAGGATCTATATCGATAACAAGAATACGATATTTTATTTTATCATTTGACTCTTTTACTTCCATAAATTTATAATTATCTAATTTTAATTTATTAACATTATCATACTCTATAATTTCTTCATGATTATCATTCTCTATATTTTCCTCATGATTAAAATTACCACAACCAACTACTATTGATATTAATAAGAATATAATAAGTATATATTTAAAACTTCTCTTCATGTTACCTCCATTATCAATCTTACTATTAATATTATAACAAAAAAATATTAAAAAAAAGTGTTATTAAATAACACTCTATTTTGTATAAGGTAATAAAGCAATTGCACGTGCCTTTTTAACTTCTTCAGCAATATGTCTTTGATGTTTTGCACAAGCACCTGTAACTCTTCTTGGTAAAATCTTACCTTTATCATTTATATACTTTTTTAATACTTCAATATCTTTATAATCGATATCTTTTCCAGTACACATATAGCATACTTTCTTTTTCTTTCTATAAAATTCTGCCATAATATCCTCCTTTTTTAGAATGGTAATTCATTATCGCTTACTTCGATTTTAGCACCGAAATCAGCAAATGGATCACTACTATCACTTGTATTGTCACTAGAAGAATCTGCAAAATCATATGGAGTTACATTATCAGCTCCATCTTCACTTACTTGACGGCTTCCTTTGCTATCTAAGAATTGGAAATTCTCAACAATTACATCTGTTGTATAAACTTTTTTACCATCTTGTCCGTCATAACTACCTGTTTGAATTCTACCATCAACAGCTATTTGACTACCTTTAGTAAGATATTTTTTCATAGTTTCTGCACGATTACCGAAAGCAACAATATTAATAAAATCTGTTCCACGTTCTTCACCTTCTCTTTGATATGTTCTATCAACAGCTAGTGAACAACGCATGTTAGCTAAATTACTACTTGTATATCTAAGTTCTGGGTCTCTTGTTAAGCGACCAATTAAAAATACTTTATTCATATTTAACTCCTATTAGTTTGCCTTAACAACGATGTGACGAATAATATCTTCGCTAATATTAGCAAGACGAGAGAATTCATCTACTGCTTTAGCATCACTTTCAACAGTAATTAAGAAATAATTACCATTATTGAATGTTTTAACTTCGTAAGCTAATTCTTTGTGACCCATAGGTTTAACTTCAAGAATCTTAGCTCCTTCTTTTTCTAAAGCTTTTTTCATGTTTTCGCAAACAGCATTAGCAGCTTCATCATCAAGTGTTGGCTTTACGATAAACATAAGTTCGTAATTTTTCATCCTTACACCTCCTTTTGGACTAAACGGGCTTTCGCCAAGGAGTAATTTCTTACTCGTTATGTAATATATCATATATAACTATTTAAATCAATTATTTTTTTACTATTACTTTACAAAAATACTAGATATTAAACTAAGACATGCTATAATAAGGGCAAAAGGAGTTTTTATGACAAAATTAAAGAATGAAACAAATAAAGTTCAAACAGCTATTAGTAAACTAAATGAAGAATTAAAATCACTTGATAAAAATAAAATTCAAGAAACAATTAATGATAAGAAACAATTAATTAAACTATTAGAAACATTAATGGAAGAAGAAACAATTCAAAAGAGATATCCTAAATATAATAAGATGAAAAAATTCTTATATATTCTTCCAGCACTCTTAGTTGCCGTTATAACAATAGGATTAATCATTGCATCTCTAATTGCAGGTAATATTACATTTACTACATTCTTACCAATACTTATTTGGGCAACTGATTATGTAGCTTATCATACTTCAAGTATGGTATGTGATAAAAAGATTCAAGAAAACGAAAGATTTAAACCATATAATGATTTATACGGAGATAAACAATATAGTGCTAAAAGAACAATTAAAGATTTACATGAAGCAGAAAACGATTTAGAAAATAATCAAAACTTATTAAATGAATGTAATGAAAAAGAAGATCATCTTCAAAACTTACAAGGTCTTTTAACAAGATTACATGAAATTCGTGATAATTATATTGAACAAAATTTAGGTGAAGATTACTCTAAAGAAGAAATCGATGAAATATCAACTTTATTTACTGAAGAAACAAATCCAAGACAATATGTAAAAAAATAAAAAACAAACGAATAAACGTTTGTTTTTTTTTTATTATTCTGTTTGAGCAGGTGCACTAGATTCTTCGCCATTGTTGAAAGAAACTTCTTCTGCTTTTTGAACATTAGTAACATATGAATTAACTTTATCTACAAGTTTATCAATAATTCCTGCCATTGTAGTAAATGAAGTATTGATTTCTTCAATCTTACCAGCTACTAAAGTAGCATTACCACTTTTCCAAGCTGTTGATAAAGTTTCCCCAAAATCTTGTAATAAAGCTCTTTCTTGTTCACCAAGAACATTTTTCATAATAGCTAGTTGTTCTAATACAGCATCAGTATCTATCTCTAATGTAACATCTCTTACAGCTGCATTAGCAGCAGCAGTCATATTATTATCCATTACCGTTACCTCCATATTTATTGGCAGCCATATTAGTTTGTACTGTAGTTAAAGCAGCTTCAATACTTGCTATATTATTTCCAATCTTAGTCATATTGGCAAGAATAGCATCAAAGTCTAACTTTGCTAACTCATAATCAGTTCCACTCCAGTTATTTCCATTTTCAATAGTTTGAATAGCTGTTGTAACAGTAGAAACACTTTCATTAAAAGATGCTTTTTTAGTTCTTAATGAAGTTATAACACTATCCATATTACTAGAATTATAAGAAATTTTAACCATGTTTTATATCCTCCTTATATTTTTATAATATCATAATCATTTTTTTATATCAATTAATCACTTTAATTCATTTTTATATTTACACTTTATTTAGGTGCTGCAGATAAAAATGTTAGATTATCAAGAGATTCATAAGTTCCATCAAAGAATACCTTAAGACCATAATTATAAGTAGTTATTATAGGGTCAGATGTTTCTTCCATATCATAGTTATCATTAAAATTAGCAAACACCCATAAATTCTTGTTTTGACGATCAACTGTTCTTACAGTTCTTTTTACTTTTAAATATATGTACCCATCTGTTCCATATTCAATACCTTCAACAAAATCCGTTTGTTCACGAACCGTGTCCCAGTAACGATACATTAGAGCAACATATACGCTACCTTTTTTTATAATCGTTTCGGTATGATTAATTGTTGTACCAACTAAACTTCGTTTAGCTTCATATACATTATCATACCTAATTGCATTATCAAGCATAATACTACCACGACTATCAATTTTATCTTGTAAGTCACTAAAAGCTTTATAAACTTTCTCTAAATCATCATTAACTTTATTAATATCAGATCCTGATGCATCAATTAAACTATTTTGAATGCCTTTAATTTTTTGACAAATGTTAAATAATTTATCATATGTTTTACTTAAATTTTTAAAATACGAACTATTTAATATACCTTGAACAGTATGACCACTATCTGTAGGTGGAGCAAAAGGTCCATTTTTATTCGTATATCTTGACATTGTACTCATACTATCTAACCTCCATCCAATAATCATCTTCAGATGAATCATTATTTATTCGAAGAGAAATGGAACCATCATCATCAAAATCTTCTTCAAATACAGGATATTCTCCATCTTCTAACTCATACTCTTCTAATTTTTCTTTGGAGTTTTTCTTCTTTTTGTAAACTATTGCACCACCAATAACTGATGCAAGTCCTAAAAGACATCCTAATACTAATTTATGGTCTTTAAAGTGTGAATATTTAACAGAATCACTAGACTTACTAGGATCTTCTTCTGTTGGAATATATGTTCCATCCGTTTTTCCTTTACTTCTTACATAAATCCATCTTTCAGGTTCTCCAGGTGGTGAGATTCTAATAGCAATGATATTACCATCAGCATCATAAATAATAGAATATATATGATATGTTGTTTGATCAGTCATACCAACAACATGACCTAATTCATCAATTATTTCTAATTCTGTATCAATTGTATAAACACCATTTCCTGGTATTTCAATATATGCATATTTGAAATTGCCATCTTTATCAAAGTGGAACCAATAATATTTACCATCTATTAATACATAATATGCATAACTTCCATCATCATAATGAATAACGCGAAGAATTGTATATGTACCTGGTTTTACAATAATTTTTTCACCATTAATGATAAAGATTAATTCTCTATCCCAATCAAATGTCATTTTTTCAAATGGTATTGCTTCACCATTTGGAACAATATTATCATTTTCATCTAATGGTACCCAGTAATATTTTCCATTAATTAAGATTAAACCATATTTTCTACCATTAATTATTTGAACATCTAAGATTGTATACGTTCCTGGAGTAATTTTAACTGGTTCACCATCTACAATAACTACTAAATCATTATCTATTACAATTACGATTGAATTGGCTTTAAATCCTTCACCATTTGGAACAATATTATTATTATCATCTACTAATACCCAATAATAAACTCCATTAATCAATAATAGAACATAACGTTTTCCATCAATTGTTTTTATATTTAATATTACATATGATCCAGGAGTAATCGTAACTGGTTCACCATTTACTATTATCGTAATTGGTTCTGTAACAATTACAGATGGTTTTATTACAGGATCTCCTTCGCTATTAGGAATTATATTATTATTTTCATCAATTAATACCCAATAATATTTACCATCTATTAAGATAAGTCCATAACGTTTACCATTAATTTCCATAATAGCGATAATTTGATACTTACCAGCTTTGATATTGATTTTTTCTCCATCAATATTAATTGTAATATCTGTATTTAATATTGTATAAACACCTTTAACAAGAGTAGCATCAGAACCATCAACAATATTTCCGTTTTCATCTAATAAAACAATATAGTATTTTCCTTTATAAAGAATAACGGCATACGTTTGTCCATTACTATCAAAAGTAGAAATGATTGTATATTCACCACTCTTTAGATTAATAGGATTACCATCAACATAAATTGTTATTGAAATATCATTGAATTCTCCATTATACGGCTCTCTTTCTTCACCTGGTGTTTCTTTATAAGGAACAATTACACCATTTTCATATAATACCCAATATTCAACACCATTTATACTAATTTTGACATAAGTTTTGCCATCAATTGTTTTTGTACCTAAGATTTCGTATGTTCCTGATGGTATTGTTACTTTTTCACCATTTTCAGTTATACCGACAATTGTTGATGTAACAATTACTACAGGGGTTATATTTGAAGAATCAGCGTAAGGAACAATTTTACCATCTTCGAATAATACCCAAACAGTTTCTCCATTAACTTCTATTTGAATATAAGTTTTACCATCTATATCTTTAGCATCATGAATTTTATAATCACCTGGTGGAATATTAATTGCTGTTCCAAGAAGAGTTAATCCAACAATAGCAGCACCAACATAAACATTGGTATCAATTAAAGAAGCAATATAAGAAACAATAACTCCATCTTTGAATAAAACCCAATATTCAACACCATTAATTACTATCTTCATATAGGTTTTACCATTAACCGTCTTTATTTCACCATAGTCGTATTCACCAGCTGGTATGTTAACTTTGGAACCAGTATCAGTTACACCTACAAGATCATTTTCAACAGTTATTTTAGATTCAGTAGGTGGTAAATCATCTTCTGGAGCTTGTATTTCTTCTAATTCTTTATCTATTTCTGTATTCTCATTTAAAATATTATTCCAAGTAATAATCGAATTATTTATTTTTTCAATAACTGATCTTAAACTTGAAAAACCATTACTCATTGTTGTTTTAGCTTCCTTGTAAAACGCTTGATTAAAATCCATTGGTACTTTTTTAGAACTTTTAGAGCTTTGCCAAATTCTCCCCATAATTAAAGTGCTTTCTATATCAGAAGGCGTGATTTTAAGGAAATCCGGTTTAATATCATTAGATTCTGAACTCAAAAAACTACTCATGGAGTCCAATTCTTCATCAGAGAGTAAAACTAAACAATTATTAATTGCTGTACTTACCGATTTAACATCCAAATCCTTTATTTCATAAGAATTACTAGTATCACTCACTACAACACCTCTCTATTATAAAGTATAGCATATTATATCTTTTTTTAACACAAAAAAAGAACCTTCTAAAGGTTCTTTACAAATAATTCTCCATTATAATCAAAAGTAACAGTATCACCATATTTAACTTCGCCATTAATTATTTTTTCAGCGAGAATCGTTTCTATACTACGAGAAACCGCTCTTTTTAATGGTCTAGCTCCATAATTAACATCATAACCAATATCTACTAAATAGTTTCTTGCTTCTTCTGTTAACTTGATTTTTAAATTCTTATCTTTTAGTCTTTCTTCAATCTCTTCAATTATTTTATCAAGAATTTCATAGATAACTTCTTTAGATAATGGATTAAAAATAATTATTTCATCAACACGATTAATAAACTCTGGTCTTAAATAATGTCTTAATTCTTCTAAGACTTTTTGTTTATCACCAGATAAAGCTTCTTCACTACCAATATTACTTGTCATAATAATTATGGTATTTTTAAAGTCTACAGTACGTCCATTAGAATCAGTTATACGACCGTCATCAAGAATTTGTAGTAATAAGTTTAATACTTCCGTATCAGCTTTTTCGATTTCATCAAATAAAACAATGCTATAAGGATTACGTCTAACTGCTTCAGTAAGTTGTCCACCTTCTTCATAGCCAACATAACCTGGAGGGGAACCAATTAGTCTTGATACACTAAATTTTTCCATATATTCAGACATATCAATTCTTACCATATGACTTTTATCATCAAATAGTTCAAGAGCTAATGTTTTAGCAACTTCTGTTTTACCAACACCAGTTGGACCTAAGAAAATAAATGAACCAATTGGACGATTTGGATCTTTAATACCAGCACGTGATTTTAAAATAGATTCACTAACTAGTTTTAAAGCTTCATCTTGTCCTTTAATGTATTTTTTCATATTATCATATAAATGAAGAAGTTTTTCTCTTTCACCACTCATTAATTTAGAAATAGGAATATTTGTCCACTTAGATATAACTTCTGCAATATCTTCTTCATTAACGGTATCACTAAGAATTCGATTTTCTGATAAATTATTTAGTTCTGCAAGTTCCTTTTCAATTCTAGGTATTTCACCATGACGATATCTAGCTGCTGTTTCTAAATCATAATTATTTTCAGCTGTTTCAAGTGTAAATTTAGCTTTCTCTAGTTCTTGTTTTTTGGCTTTAATTTTATCATTAACACCTTTTTCTTTTTCCCAAGCTTCTTTAAGTTTATTTTCATCTTGTTTTAAGTTATAAAGTTCATCTTCAATTTGTTGAAGTCTCTTTTTACTAAACTCATCTTTTTCTTTTTTAATTGCTTGTCTTTCAATTTCTAAACTTAATATTTTTCTTGTTAAAGTATCAAGTTCAATAGGAACAGAATCCATTTGAACACGAATTGTTGCACAAGCTTCATCAATTAAATCAATGGCTTTATCAGGAAGATAACGATCAGTTATATATCGATTAGATAGCGTTGCTGCCGAAACTAGAGCTTTATCCGTAATATTAACACCATGATGGATTTCAAATCTTTGTTTTAAGCCACGAAGAATTGTTATTGTATCTTCTACAGTTGGTTCACTAACTTTAATTTTTTGAAAACGACGTTCTAGTGCTCCATCTTTTTCAATAAATTTACGATATTCATTTAAAGTTGTTGCACCAATTACATGAATTTCACCACGAGCTAGCATAGGTTTTAAAATATTACCTGTATCCATAGCTCCATCGCCTGAATTACCTACTATCATATGTATTTCATCAATAAACATGATAATATTACCTTCACTCTTCTTGATTTCATTTAATACATTTTTTAATCTTTCCTCAAATTCACCACGATATTTGGCACCTGCTACTAAACTTGCTAAATCGAGTTCCCAAATTGTCTTATTCTTTAAACTATTAGGAACATCTCCTTTAACTATACGATTGGCAAGACCTTCAACAATAGCAGTTTTACCAACACCAGGTTCTCCTATTAATACTGGATTATTTTTTGTTTTTCTAGATAATATTCTTGTAATACTACGGATTTCATCATCACGACCAATTACAGGATCAATTTTACCATCCTTGGATGCTTTAGTTACATCACGTCCATATTTTTCAAGAACATTTTCATTTTCTTCATTTTGCATCATAATCTCACCTCTTAAAAAAGATTATAGCACTATTTTAGCACTTGTCAATAGAGAGTGCTAAAAGAAGAGAAAATAAAAAAAGCCGTAGCTTTTCTTATTGTACATCAGTAGCTTCAGAACTTCTTACATATTCTTCACTAATTTGTGTAATTGTATTTGTTTCTTTATTAATACTATCAATTTCTACTTTCATTGCATCAATGTTAGCTTTTAATTCTTGAGCTCTTTGGCTATCATAAGCATTAGAAAATTCTGCTAAGAATTGAGTTTCAAGTTCACTAACAACTTTTTCTAACTCTTCTCTAACATTCTTTAATTCAGTAATTTGTTGTTTAGCTTCTTCTACATTAATCTTTCTATTATCCATAATTACTAATTACTCCTTATATTAAAATTTTACGTCATCCATTTGATTGAAACTTCTCTTAGTATTATCAACAGTTTCTTGGAATCCAGTTGCTTTTCCAGCAACAATACGTTTAATATCGTTAGATCTTTCTTCTATTCTTTGTAGGGAAGCTTTAATTTTTTCATATGCTGCATTAGCAGTAGTTGCCTCCTCACCTTCCCAAGTAGTTGACAACTTTCCAATAGTTGTTCCGAATCTTTCTGTTACATCTCTATATGTTGTATCAAATTTATTGCTATAATATTCTGATAATTCATTTAATTTTTCAGGATTAACTGAAATCATGCCCATATTATACACTCCTCTCTATTTTCATTCTATCATCTAGATTTTATAAATGCAAACTTTATACTTTAAATTTACACGATATATCGACGAAAAATGTAAAATAAACAAAATAACTCTTGTAATAATTGTTTTAAAATTGCATTCAATCAAATAATACTTTATAATTATAATGAGGATAGGTGATGAAATGTTAACAATCGATACAGATGTACTAACAATATTAAATGCCAATTTAAAACAAAGAACTGATGCTTTTGAAAGAATAAACAAATATAATACAGATGAACAAATTGTAGAAGTTAAGCCTAAAGAAATAATTGGTGATAAATTTGATGCTAAAGAATGGTGTGGTGAACCTGGAGATGAGTCAGATCAAACAATCGCTGGATGCATTAATAAAATAGGTATGGAAATGGCCCAAGTCTTTGAAGGAATCATTATGACCGATGAAGATGGCGAGGAAGAAGAGGAAGAAAGTCGTCGTCCACGTGGAAATAACAACTGGAGCGGTGGAGATGATTGGACACCAGATCCAGAAACTCCTACTGAAGAAGAACCAACAGATGAGACTCCAACCGAAGAAGAGCCAACTGATGAAAATCCAACTGAAGACGAAGAAGTAGTTGTAGCAGTTACACCAACAGTTGATTCTTTAATTGATCAATTCAATACAGATTCTACTGACCCAACAACAAATAATGGTTTAGGAACATTAACAGTAACAAAAGATGGAACAATTATTACTGACGAAAATGGTAATCCAACGGGAACAGCAACAACAAGTCAATATAAAGTTTATGAAGAACTAAAAGATGGAAATGGAAATGTTATCGCTGTTAGGGTAAGTCCTGATGGAACAGAACCTGAACAATGGATTAGAGTTGTTCAAGATGGTGTACCAGTAGGTTCTTATTATGAAACTAACCAAGTAGGATCATTTGATTGTACTAGTGGTGGTATTCCTATTTATGATAAAGACAATAATTTAATTGGCCAATTAGAGCCAGGTAAATATAAAGTTTATGCTATCGCTTCTGATTCTAATTCAAATGTTACAGCAATTAGAATTAGTAAAGAAGGCGAACCTGAACAATGGATTCAAATCTATAAAGATGGTAAGTATATTGATGGCGGAACATTTGAACAATATGGTTACACATTTACTAATCCACAAAATGTTGACTTAGGTAACGGATCAAAAGTTACAATTAGTAGCAGCAAGAATAAGATTCTTGGTGGTGTCCTAGGTGTTCTAGTTGTTGGTTTAGGAGCAACTATCTACGTTAAGAAAAAACAAGAAAACGGTGATAGTGTAGCCGATGAAGAAGCTCTTCCTGAAGGAGAATATAATATTTATGATTATAAATCAGATGAAGACGGAAATATTACAAGTGCTAAGATTTCTGAAGAAGGTTCTCCTGAAGAACAATGGGTAGAATTTTAGGAGGTAGTTATGGCAAGAATTTCATATGAAGAATTAGTTGTAACAAATTTTAAAAGGCCACTTGAAGAAGCTAAATTAAATATTGATACAACAATAAAAACAATAAGTGATACTTATAAAAAAATAATCGATGATAGTGATCTTTCATCTATCGCTGAAACAAGAGATAGTTGGCTTGCAATGATTACTACTATTAATGATAAATCAACAGATTTACTTGATAAAATGCAAGCAAAATATGATGATATGATTGCAAAAGCTCAAAAATTTGATGGTTGGGCTAGAGATGCAGCTAGTAAAGTATCTGATACACCTTGTAAAATTGAAGATGATAATACAACAAAACAAATTAAATACTTTGTAACAGAAACTAATGTTGATGGTGAAGGATATCCAACAATAACTTATAAAAAAGAAGTTAGAACATATACTGCTGTATATGGTGATACAGCAGATCCTACAAGAGTAACTGGATATAATTTAGGTGATACACCTTCAACATCTACTCAAACATTTAGTATTAAAACAGATACTGATTTTACAACATATGTAACAAATAGTGCATCAATTAGTTTTTAATTAAGAAATAAAAAAAGATAAGTTTCAAACTTATCTTTTTTATTATACTTTTAAATATTTTCTTACAGCCATTGAACTACCAAACATACCAACAACTGTTCCTATAGCTAATATAATTAAGCAAGAATTAAATAGTATTTTAGATGGTTCAATTATTTTAAAGATATCAGCAAGTAATAATTTACCATTAAAGTTTTCATATATCCAATTATATGTATAAACCATTAATATTATAGGTACAATTGAACCAATTATTCCTAAGAACATTCCTTCAAAAACAAATGGCATCTTTATTGATGAATTACTTGCACCAACAAGTCTCATAATTGATATTTCTCTCTTACGTGAGAAAATAGTCAATTTAATAGTATTTATAATTAGGAAGACTGTAACTACTATTAATGCCACAACAGCGATATAAGAGCCTTTTTTGATGGAATTAAAGGCCAATAATAAAGTTCCTACAGTTCCTTCACCATATTTAACTTGAGCTACTTTTTCTATTTTTTCGATCTCTTTAGCTGTATTCTCAATTTTATCAGCATTAATAACTTTTACGATATATACATTTTGAAGAGGATTCTCATCATCATCCCAATCTTCCATAATGTTTTTAAAAGTATCATTACTTTCCATCATTTCTTGTTTGATTTCAGCTTTCGTTTTTAATGTTACATTTTTCGTATCAACATTACTTATTCCTTTAATCTTTGTATCAATCGTTGTTATATCAAATTGGTCTGCTTCATTACTAACAAAAACGACAATTGATAAATCATTTTTTAATGAATTAGTAGCATTATCAATATTATATGTTAATAATAAAGCTGCTCCTACAATAATCAAAGTTATCATTACACAAGTAATTGATGCAATAGACAAAGAAAAATTACGTCCTATACTTTTAAGGGAATCACGAAAACTTCTAGCAAATATTCTAAAGAACTTCATTTACATACTCCCCTTTCTTGTAATCTTTGTATAAATGTCCATCTTTAAGGGCAATAACATGTTTTTTCATTTTATTAACTATAACTGCATCATGAGTAACCATTAATACTGTTGTGCCTTCTTTTTTATTAATATCTGAAAGTAACTCAACTATTTCCATACTCATAACTGGATCCAAGTTACCAGTTGGTTCATCACAAATAAGTACTCTTGGGTCATTAACGATTGCTCTAGCGATAGCCACACGTTGTTGTTCTCCACCTGATAAATTATCTGGATAATCTCTTATTTTATTTTTTAATCCAACTAATTCAAGAGATTTAAGTACTTTGGGACGAATATCTGCTTTCTTTTCACCAATAGCTTCAAGAGCAAAGGCAACATTTTCATAAACTGTTAATTTTGGTAATAAACGATAATCTTGGAATACTATTCCTAGTTTTCTTCTTAATTTATATACACTACGATTTCTTAATTTACCAACATTAATACAACCTAAAGTAATTGTTCCTTTGGTAGGCTTTTCTTCACGATATAATAGTTTAATTAATGTACTTTTACCGGAACCAGATCCTCCAATTATAAAAACAAAGTCACCTTTTTCAATATCTAAATTTAAGTCATATAAGGCATTAACACCATTTTTATATTGTTTAGTAACATTTTTGAATTCTATTAATCCCATTTGCGTCACGTTACTTTCATAGAAAATTATAA
>JAEEGI010008385.1_pt1 | contig 22842 bp, 14 predicted proteins | sample 8958751 | NCBI WGS metagenome assembly JAEEGI01 (sample SAMN16246545, study PRJNA631951) | gut metagenome | biome: gut microbiome; feature: rumen; material: KS-attached | host: Bos | place: Iran: Karaj | collected 2018-10 | reverse complement strand
TGATACAGACCTATGCCCACTTCCACGGCATCCAGTTGGAAATGATCCAGCAGGAAGACGGCACCACCTCGCTCACCCACCTGCAGTCCTTACTCTCCCAACACGAAGGCAGTGTTGCCGGAGTCCTCGTGCAACAGCCTAATTACTATGGTATCGTAGAGGATTACACTGGGTTTGCCGACGCTGTCCATGAGGAGAAAGGACTTTTCATGATGGACTGCATCGCTGCCGACTTGGCAGTACTGAAGACACCTGGTGAATGGGGCGCCGACATTGCCGTTGGCGACGGACAGTCGCTGGGCATTCCTATGCAGTTTGGAGGTCCCTATGTGGGATATATGTGCTGTACGGAGAAACTGATTCGTAAGATGCCCGGACGCATCGTGGGTATGACCAGCGACAATCGGGGACAGCGTGCCTTCGTACTGACACTGCAAGCCCGCGAACAGCATATCCGCAGACAGAAAGCCACCTCTAACATCTGCTCGAACCAGAGTCTGATGGCACTCTTTGTCACCATCTACATGTCGCTGATGGGCAAGGAAGGACTGCGCGAAGCTGCCCAATTGTCGTATGCCGGAGCTCATTATCTCTGCGACCGGCTTCTGACTTCAGGCCACTTCACACTGGTCTATCAACAGCCATTCTTCAACGAGTTTGTAGTTCGCTATGACGGCGAACTCGATGCCCTGCTGCAAAAGTTGGAAGCCAACGGCATCTTCGGAGGCGTCAAAATAGCTGGCGACCAACTCATGATAGCTGTTACTGAGAAAAGAACAAAGGAAGAAATCGACAAACTGATATCACTGCTATGAACAACAGACTATACGGCAATCTCATTTTCGAACTTTCGAAGCCTGGGCGCAAAGGGTATTCACTGCCCAAGAACCGCTTTGGCAATTACGATATTCCTGCCGCCATGCAGCGACAGGAGGCTGCTCAACTGCCCGAATGCGACGAACCAACAGTGGTGCGCCACTACACCAATCTGTCCACCAACAACTTCGGCGTTGACAATGGGTTCTATCCATTGGGCTCCTGCACCATGAAGTACAATCCGAAAATCAACGAGGAAATGGCAGCCCTGCCTCAGTTTGCCAATCTGCACCCCCTGCAGCCTGCCCACACCACACGGGGCGCCCAGGCTGTCAGCACGCTGCTCAAGAAATCGCTCTGCGAACTGACAGGACTGGCAGACTTCACCTTAAAACCCTTTGCCGGTGCTCATGGTGAGTTGACTGGCTTGATGGTCATCCGAGGTTATCACCAGTCGCGTGGCGACGAGGCTCGCACCAAGGTCATCGTGCCTGATTCGGCTCATGGCACCAACCCTGCCTCCGCTGCTGTCTGCGGGCTTGAAATACTGGAGGTGAAATCCACTGCCGACGGTTTGGTTTCCCTACCCGACCTGCAAGAACTGATTGCCCAGCACGGTCCTTCCATCGCTGCTATGATGATGACCAATCCCAACACCCTCGGTCTCTTCGAACGTGACATTCCTGCTATTGCCAAGATGATTCACGACTGTGGTGGACTGATGTACTACGACGGTGCCAACCTCAATCCGCTATTGGGTGCCTGCCGCCCTGGCGATATGGGCTTCGACGTGATGCACATCAATCTGCACAAGACTTTCTCGACACCTCATGGCGGAGGCGGTCCTGGCAGCGGTCCTGTCGGTGTCCGCAAGGGACTGGAGCCTTTCCTCCCTTACGTCAGCCCCTATACCAGTGGCAACTTTGCCGTGGTCATGCGCGCCTATAGCTATATCCTCTCTTTGGGCAGAGAGCATATTAAAGAGGTAGGTCCATTGGCCACGCTGAATGCCAACTACATCAAGGAGTGTCTGAAGGATGTCTATGAACTGCCTATCGACGGACTGTGTAAACATGAATTCGTGTTCGACGGACTGAAGGACAAATCTACAGGCGTCACCACCATGGATGTTGCCAAGCGGCTGCTCGATTACGGCTATCATGCACCCACCATCTACTTCCCGCTGCTCTTCCACGAATCACTGATGATAGAGCCTACCGAGAACGAGTCGAAAGACACCATCGACGGCTTTATCAGTGTGATGCGTCAGATTGCGGAAGAAGCCAAGACCAATCCCGACCTTGTGAAATCGGCACCTCACAACACGCCCATCGGACGTGTCGATGATGTGCAGGCTGCCAAACATCCTATCACCACCTATCAGCAGATGATAGCAGACAAATCATAATTGTCAATTATGAAAACAGATCTCATCATCATCGGAGCAGGCCCTGGCGGATATCGGGCAGCCGAGTATGCAGCCAAGCAAGGACTACAGGTAGTCATCATCGAACAGGACGAAGTGGGAGGCACCTGCCTTAATCGCGGGTGCATTCCCACCAAGACCTATGTCCATGCAGCCTCGTTCGACGAGGCTCGTGAGCGGATGGGCCAGGTGGTTCCCTTGTTGCGCAGTGGCGTTGAGGGCATCCTCTCCCACCCCAATATCACCTTGGTTCGTGGCCGCGCCCGTTTTGTTGATTCCACCACAGTTTCTGTGGGCCGCGATTCCGTCGCGGCTAACGAAACCTACTCTGCCAAAAACATCATCATCGCCACTGGCAGCAGCGCAAAGCTCCTACCTCTGCCCGACATCAACGACCCACGTTTGGTCACCTCCACCGAACTGCTGCAATGCCCCACCCTGCCTAAGCGCTTGGCCATCATCGGGGCAGGTGTCATCGGCATGGAGTTTGCCAGCGTCTTCCATCGCTTTGGTTCCGAGGTAACGGTCATCGAATACCTCAAGGAATGCCTGCCAATGGTCGATAGCGACATTGCCAAACGCCTGCGTAAACTCCTAGAGAAACGAGGCATCAAATTCCAAATGAAAACTGCCGTCCAATCACTGGCGGACATCGATGCCGACATGATTCTCATGGCTACAGGGCGCAAGGCAAACACCGAAGGGCTCAACCTGTCTGCCGCAGGCATCACCCCTGCCCCCAACGGCACCATCCCCACCGACAACAACTTCCAATGTTCAACGGTCAATGGTCAATGTTCAATGGTCAATGGTCAATGGTCAACGGTCAATGGTCAATGTTCAACGGTCTACGCCATCGGTGATGTCAACGGCAAACAGATGCTGGCCCATGCTGCCGAGATGCAGGCCATCCGTGCTGTCAATCATATCTTAGGCAAGACTGACGGCATCCGCTTCGACATCATGCCGGCAGCCATCTTCACAGAACCCGAGGCAGCCTGCGTAGGACCTTCTGAAGACCAACTGAAGGCAGACGCCGTGGATTACATCTGCAAGAAGTCGTTCTGGCGAGCCAACGGAAAAGCACAGGCCATGAACGAGACGGAAGGCATGCTGAAACTCTTTGCTGACCAGCAGGAGCGCATCATTGGCTGCCATGCCTATGGCGCCCATGCTGCCGACATCGTACAGGAGGTCAGCGCACTAATGTGCAAGGACACCACCCTCTCCGAACTCCGCGACATGATACACATCCACCCCACCCTCAGCGAAATACTGAAGGCGGCAGTGGAATAAAACAAGCTGTAGGCGGAGCAATAAAGGCATGTTATTCTTCAATAAGGGCACCTTATTCTTCAATAAGGGTATATTAATTCAGTACACGTCATACTCCGAAAGTATTTTTGCTTACTCCGAAAGTATTTCTTTTTTCTCCGAAAGTAAGAAACGAAGAAAGGATTTCAACCATTTTCTCTAGGGGGGACCAAAATAGGGGGTCTCGAGTCAAAACGTGTGTTTACTCGAGTCAACTCATGATTTGACTCGAGCCAAATTGGATAGGGGCTTATTTTGATTTACGGTTAAAAACAAAGAAAAAAAACAAGTTTTCCTTTTGCATTTTGCTCACTTATTCGTACCTTTGCAGCAATAATTTCGAAATTATAGTATTTTTATGGCACAAGAAGATGTATTTAAGAAAATCGTAAGCCACTGCAAGGAATATGGTTTCGTGTTCCCGTCAAGTGACATCTACGATGGATTAGGAGCCGTTTATGACTATGGACAGAACGGCGTAGAGTTAAAGAATAATATTAAGGAATACTGGTGGAAATCGATGGTATTGCTGCACGAGAATATCGTGGGCATCGACTCTGCTATCTTTATGCACCCCACGATATGGAAGGCCAGTGGACACGTTGATGCCTTTAACGACCCTCTGATTGACAACCGCGACTCGAAGAAGCGCTATCGTGCTGACGTACTGATTGAAGACCAGATTGCCAAGTATGACGATAAGATTCAGAAAGAGGTAGAGAAGGCTCGCAAGCGCTTTGGCGATTCGTTCGACGAGCAGAAGTATATGGAGACTTCTGAACGCGTGAAGGAGACCAAGGAGAAGCGCGACGCTCTGCATGCCCGCTATGCTGCTGCCATGCAGGGACCAGACTTGGAGGAACTGAAGCAGATTATCCTGGACGAGGAGATTGTTTGTCCTATAAGCGGTACGCGCAACTGGACAGACGTGCGCCAGTTCAACCTGATGTTCTCAACCGAGATGGGTGCCTCTGCCGACGGTTCGATGAAGGTTTACCTGCGTCCTGAGACGGCTCAGGGTATCTTTGTCAACTATCTGAACGTTCAGAAGACAGGACGCATGAAGATTCCTTTCGGTATCGCTCAGATTGGTAAGGCTTTCCGTAACGAGATTGTGGCCCGTCAGTTCATCTTCCGCATGAGGGAGTTCGAACAGATGGAGATGCAGTTCTTCGTAGCCCCCGGCACAGAGCTGGAGTGGTTCCCCAAATGGAAGCAGATTCGTATGGCTTGGCATCAGGCGCTGGGCTTCGGTGCTGAGAACTACCGTTTCCACGATCACGACAAGTTGGCTCACTATGCCAATGCTGCTACTGACATTGAGTTTAAGATGCCATTCGGTTTCAAGGAGGTGGAGGGTATTCACTCCCGTACCAACTTCGACCTGTCGCAGCATGAGAAATACTCTGGCAAGAGCATCAAATACTTCGACCCACAGACCAACGAGAGCTATACGCCGTTTGTCATCGAGACGTCAATCGGTGTCGACCGTATGTTCCTCTCTATCATGTGTCACTCTTTCTGCGAGGAGAAGCTGGAGAACGGGGAGACTCGCGTTGTCCTGAAGTTGCCTGCAGCCCTGGCTCCTGTGAAGCTCGCTGTTATGCCACTGGTAAAGAAGGACGGTCTGCCCGAGAAGGCGCGTGAAATCATCAACGACCTGAAGTTCCACTTCAATTGTCAGTATGACGAGAAGGACTCCATCGGTAAGCGCTATCGCCGTCAGGACGCCATCGGTACACCTTATTGCGTGACCGTTGACCACGACTCGCTGCAGGACGGCAAGGTAACTCTTCGTTTCCGCGACACAATGGAGCAGGAGCGCGTAAACATCAGCGACCTGGCTTCGATTATCGAGGATAAAGTAAGTATCGCAAGTCTTCTTAAGAAACTGCAATAATGAACATAAAGCAATACATACTCGTCGGTCTCTCGCTGCTGGCCCTTGCGTCATGCAGTGAGAAGAGCGACGCTGTGGAAGAGTATCCTGACTGGAAGAACAAGAACGAACAGTTCTTCGAGGCAGCCTATCTGAGTGGTGACTACGACCTGAAACTGAGGAAATACTCACTGAAAGAAGAGGTGGCTGCCAAATCAACCGACTACGTTCTGGTGGAGAAATTAGTGGACAGCGAGCCCTTGGATGACGAGACGCCCTATCTGACGGATACGGTGCAGATTCACTATGTGGGCTCACTGCTGCCTTCGACGACTTATACCACAGGCTATGAGTTCGACAAGAGCTATATCAACCCCTTCAGCATCATAACTGCCGTACCAAGGAAGTTTGCTGTGAACGCAGTGGTTCCCGGCTTCGCCACAGCACTGCTTCACATGCACCGAGGCGAGCACTGGCGCGTGACGATTCCCTATCAACTGGGTTACGGCACGTCGGCAAACGGTGCTATCCCTGCATACAGCACGCTGATATTCGAAATCAGACTTGACGATTTCTGGACGAAAAAACAAGGTGACCGTTAGGTAATCCCACGGTCACCTTTATAAACACATATTATCAACAAATGGCAAAGTACGCGGAATATATCAAGCAGATAGAGATTGACTCTCTTTGGGGCGGCAGGAAACACATTGTGTGGGACCTCGACCCGAAAGTGAATGTGCTCAGTGGTATCAACGGCGTTGGCAAATCTACCATTCTCAACAAGGTGGTCAGGAGCATCAATGGCAACGGCGACATCCAGAACCACATGCTGAAGGGAGTGCGCCTCATCTTAAACCCCGGCGACGCTACCCACATCCGCTTCGACATCATCCGCTCGCTGGACAGCAACATCTCGCAGACGCTGTCGGAAGGCGATGCCGTGATGCGCGAGACTTTGTCGGCCCTTGCCGGGATGGGCGGCGGTTCGCTGCTCGACCTGCAACTTTACAACCTGCAGCGTAAGTATCTCGACTATCAGGTGAACATCGGCAATCGCATCATTGCCGAACTGCAACAGGGCAATACCGACGCTGCCCAGCATCTGTCGGAACCCAAGAAACGTTTCCAGGACATCGTGGACGACTTATTCGAAGAGACTGGAAAGAAAATTGTTCGCACGGAGAACGAAATCCGCTTCTCGCAGATAGGTGAGACGCTGTTGCCCTACAAGTTGTCAAGCGGTGAGAAACAGATGCTCGTCATCCTGCTCACCGTACTGGTGGAAGACCATCAGAACTACGTGCTCTTCATGGACGAGCCGGAAGTGTCGCTGCACATTGAATGGCAGAAGCGACTGATTGAACTGATACTTGAACTCAATCCTAACGTACAAATCATACTGACCACCCATTCACCTGCCGTCATCATGAGCGGATGGATGGACAAGGTGACGGAAGTCTCTGACATTACTGTCTAACTGACAATTGACCGTTATGCCCGGCAGACTGAAAGACAATCTTAATAGTCGTTATTTCGAGGCGGCTAACCAAATGACCTCGAAAAAAGCAAGACGACGCATCGTAGCTTATGTTGAGAGTTACGACGACATCTATTATTGGCGTACGGTGCTCAGCCGTTTTGAGAACGAAAAACGCTATTTCGAAGTGATGCTGCCCTCGCACCAGAAACTGGAACGCGGAAAGAAGTCGGTGCTCATGAACTTCATAGAAGGCAGAATAGGCGAAGACATGATAGCCTGCGTGGATGCTGATTACGACTATCTGCTGCAAGGGGCGACACCTCAATCCAAGAAAGTGGTTGGCAGTCCATACGTATTCCACACCTATGCCTATGCCATTGAGAATATGCAATGTTACGCTCCCTCGCTGCACGACGTCTGTGTGGCTGTCACGCTGAACGACCATCGCATCTTCGACTTCTATGACTATCTCACCCTGTACAGCGAGGCTATCTTCCCTCTGTTCGTGTGGTCGGTATGGGCCTACCGCACTGGCAACCACAACAGATTCTCGCTCACCGATATGGCCCGCGTCATTGATCCGGGAGGTTTCAACGTCTTCGACCCACAGTACTCTATCGACCATCTGCGCCAGAAGGTGAACAAGAAGGTCAGACAATTGCAGGCAGAATTTCCGAACAACAAGGAAATATACCTGCAGACGAAAGCCGACATCAAGGAACTGGGTGTTACGCCACAGACCACCTATCTCTATGTGCAGGGGCACTCCCTGTTTGACAATGTGGTGGTACCTATATTAACGAAGGTGTGCAACCGGCTCCGTCTGGAACGTCAGGACGAGATAACACGGACGGCACGCCACCACACTCAGCGCAAAAACGAAATGTCCTGCTATGAACACTCATTACAGGACATTCGGCAGATGTTGAAGAAGAACAGCGGCTATATGCAGTCAGAGCAGTTCCGCAGAACACAGGCTGACATAGAGCGCTATCTTACGACAGAACATAAGTCTCCAGAAACTTAATCGTTCCCTCAGTTCTCACCTCCTGAGCAGAGGCAGGAATCAGTATGGTTTCACCAGCACTGAAAGCCACCGTCTCCCCGTCAATCGTCAGAGTGCCCTCCCCTTTCATGCCGATAAGAATCACAAAGGAATCGAGCTCACTGTAATCTATCGTCATGGCTTCAGTCAGGTCATAAACAGCCGTATTGAAGTAAGGACATTCCACCAACAGCTGACTCTCGTTGGTCTGAGGCTGATAATGGGTACGGTAATCGTCAAGAACCGTATAGTTGATGCTCTCGGAAGCCTCCTGCGTATGCAACTGGCGATAATTTCCATCCTTATCCTTACGCTTGAAATCGTAGATACGATAAGTGACATCGGAAGTCTGTTGGATTTCAGCAAGGAAACAACCGGCACCGATGGCATGAATGCGGCCTGCAGGAATGAAGAAGCAGTCGCCCTCCTTCACGCTGTATTGCGCCAAGGCATCGCAGATGGTATCATCCGCCACCATCTGCTTATACTGCTCAGGGGTAATCTGAAGTTTTAATCCGTTATAGAGTTTGGCATCAGGCGCGCTGTCCATGACATACCACATCTCCGTCTTACCCCGTTCCCTACCCTGTCGGTGGGCTATCTCGTCAGTCGGATGCACCTGTATGCTCAAATCCTGACGGGCATCAATAAACTTGATAAGCAAAGGAAACTCATCGCCGAAGCGCTGATAGTTGGCCTCGCCTACCAACCGGCCCTTCATGTCGCGTACCAATTGGTTGAGTGAGCGTCCGTCGCCTGCGGCAATCGTTTCGTTATCCTTCACGCCAGAGATTTCCCAACTCTCACCAACATTCTCCATGACGGTAGAGAGATGCTTAAAGGGGATAATCTTGTCACCTCCCCATAGTGTTTGTTTCAAAAGAGGTTGAAATTTGAAGTAGTTCATATATGCTATAAAAATGGTTTTAATTTTCTTTCCAGAAACCTCGGGTGAACAGCACCAAGACGCTCATAATCTCCAGACGACCAACCAACATCAAGAAGGAACAAACCCACTTGACGAAGTCGGGCAACTGGCTCCATGACATCTCAGGACCTATCTGCGTGCCGAGTGAAGGGCCTACGTTGCTGATACAACTCAAGGCTATCGTGATGGAATTGGTATTATCGATACCTGCCACTATCATGATGGTGGCCGACAACAGCACCATCAAGGTAAAAATGGCAAAGAATGCCAACAGTGAGTTCAGCTTCTGCTGGGGAACAGGCTGTCCGTTGATCTTCACTGGAAGCACGGCATTCGGATGCAACAACTTATGGAACTCGTTGCGCAACACCTTTATAATCATCACACCACGGATACACTTGAAACCACCTGTAGTTGAACCGGCACAGGCGCCCAAGAACATCAGACAACCCAGGATGACCCACGTGATGTGTGGCCATAATGCTGCATCGTCGTTAAACAGGCCTGTTGTAGTTATAAACGACACAACTTGGAATAGCGAGGAACGGAGGGCTCTCTCGAAACCATAGCCGTTGTACGTCATCAGCAGATACATAATCCAGATGGTAGCAGCCGTGATGATGAAGATGTACATCTTAAACTCCGAGTTCTTGAACAGACTGGCTATCTTAAAGCGGAACAATGCGAAATAGAGCATGGTAAAATTGATACCAGCCAGGAACTGGAACAAGATAGCAATGTACTCTATCGTAGGAGACTGGAAGAAAGCCGCCGAGTCGTTATGAGGCGAGAATCCACCGGTTGCCGTTGTAGTCATGGCATAGTTGATACTGTCGAACAATCCCATGCCTGCGATATAGAAAGAAATGATGCAGGCAATGGTCAATGCTGAGTAAACGGACCAAATCCATTTAGCCGTGGTGGAAAGTCGAGGGTGCATCTTCGAACGGATAGGACCTGTAGCCTCTGCTGCGAAGACTTTCACACTGCCACTGCCTACCATAGACGGCAGAATGGCAATGGTGAAGAACACTATTCCGAGAGCACCAATCCATTGTGTCTGTGTTCGCCAGAACAAAATGGCATGGGGCATCCATTCCACATCGTCGATAATCGTGGCACCTGTCGTCGAGAAGCCCGACATGGTCTCAAAGAACGCATCAGTGACATTGTCGATATAACCTCCTATCAAGAAAGGGGCCATACCAAACAGACTGAATATCGTCCAAGTCAGTGTCACCAGAAGATAAGCGTCACGACGACTCAGATTATTCGAGGCATTGCGCCCAAAGAACTTGAGAATGAATCCACAGCTGAACGTGATGAGCGTCGATAGCAGGAATGCCATCATGTCGTCTTCCAGATAATAGAAAGATATACAAGTACATAAGGTGAGCAATGATCCCAGCAACAGGAGCAAAGAACCGATAATCTTATATATCAGGGGGAAGTTTACCATAAGGTGTTCGACTTGAAGTACTTTTCAATCTTCTTCAGATTCTGTTCGTGACAGAACACCATGACGGAATCGCCAGGAAGTATCTGTGTGTTACCATTGACCAGAATACCTTCATTATTGCGAACCAGTCCACCGATGGTAACACCAAAAGGCAGACCGAGATCCTTAACGGGTTTCTTAGTAACTTTAGAGCCCTCTGCCGCCACGAACTCAGCGACATCGGAATCGACCATCATCAGCGAACGGACATTGCTGACATCTGCGTCCAACATCATCTGATAGATATGACTGGCTGCCACCGTCTTCTTATTGATAATCGTACCGATATCCAAGCTCTCTGCCATTTCGACATAGTCAAGGTTTTCCACCATAGCAACGGTCTTCCTGACTCCAAGTCGCTTGGCTGTCAGACAAGCCAAGATGTTGGTTTCGGCATTACCCGTCAGCGCCACAAAGGCCTGTGTGTTCTCAATGCCTTCTTCCTGCAGCAAGCCCAGGTCACGGGCATCGCCATGAATAATCATCGTATCAGTGTCGCATAGCAACTCGTTCAACTGCTCGCAACGGCGCTCACTCTTCTCGATAATCTTCAGATCCATATAATCCGGCAGCGTCAATCCAACACGGACAGCCGTTTTGCCACCACCCATGATGATGACGTTCTTGACATCGGCATAATGCTCCTTGCCCGAAATCTTCCGGATATAGGGAATATACTCACTGGTAGTCATGAAATAGGCAAGGTCGTTGACACACAACTTGTCGTTACCACCAGGAATCAGTGTCTCGCCATTGCGCTTAATAGCCACAATATGGTAAGGGTCGTCGGGTCCGCAGAGATTCTTCAACGGTTCGTTCAGAATCTCACAGGTATTACGCAGTTTGATGCCCAGCATTACCAGAGCACCGTCGTGCACATCCCAGCGCTGACGAACCCACGACATCTTCAGACCATTGGTGATGTCTATGGCAGCCAACACCTCAGGATAGATGAGCGAGTTAATACCCATCTTCTCGAAGAAAGGTTTCAGATGAGGAGCCAGATACTCGTAATTGTCAATACGGGCAACGGTCTTCTTGGCACCTAAGGCATGAGCGATACTGCAGGCATTCATGTTCTTGCTCTCATCGGGCGTCACACCGACAAACAGATCTGCCGTACCCGTTCCTGCATCTTCCAATATCTTGATACTGGTAGGCGAGCCCTGTATGGTCATGATATCGTATCGTCCGTCAAGGCCTGCCAAACGTGAGGCATCCGCATCTATCAGGACACAGTCTTGATGGTCACGCGAGAGCAGCTTCGACAGATGAGTTCCAACGGCACCTGCACCGGCAATAACTATTTTCATGATTCTATGGCTTTTCTGATGCTTTCGGCATCTAATCCTACGATATGCTGTAACTGCTCAACCGTGCCATGCTCAACAAACTGATCGTCGGGCATTCCCAGTCGAGTAACACGAGGCGTGTAACCATGATCGTTCATCCATTCCAGGACGGCAGAACCCAGTCCGCCAATCTTGACACCATTCTCAACAGTGATGATATGCTTATATTTCTGACCTACTTCTTCCAGAATGGTTTCGTCAATAGGCTTCAAGAATCGCATATCGTAATGTGCTGCCTTGGTGCCTTGAATGGCCTCAGTGACATTATTGCCAATAGGACCGATGGACAGGACTGCCACATCTTCGCCGTCTCGCATTTTCCTGCCCGTTCCCACCTGAATCTCCTCAAGGGGACAGCGCCAGTCACGCAAGACACCGCCTCCGCGAGGATAACGAATGACGAAAGGACCCTTGTCAGGCAACTGTGCGGTGTACATTAGACGTCGCAACTCATGTTCGTCCATCGGGGAGGAAATAATCAGATTGGGGATAGGTCGCAGAGCAGCCAAATCGAAGGCGCCATGATGGGTCGGACCGTCTTCGCCAACGATACCAGCTCGGTCGAAGCAGAACACGACATGTAACTTCAGCAATGCCACATCATGGATAATGTTATCGAAAGCTCTCTGTGAAAAGGCACTATAGATATTGCAGAAAGGTATCAAGCCGTCTTTCGCCATACCACCAGAGAAGGTCACTGCATGTCCTTCGGCTATACCTACGTCGAAAGTTCTTTCGGGCATTTCCTTCATCATGATATTCATGGAACAACCGGAAGGCATGGCAGGGGTTACACCTACTATCTTAGGATTCTGCTGTGCCAGTTCCAAAAGGGTATGTCCAAAAACATCCTGGTATTTCTGAGGTTTATTGGGATCCTTGTCCACCAAACGCTCACCTGTCTCCGGGTCGAACTTACCTGGTGCATGCCATGTGGTAACGTCTTTCTCCGCAGGCGCATAGCCGTGTCCCTTCTTTGTGTGAAGATGCAACAGCTTAGGTCCTTTCATGTCCTTGATTTGACTGAGGATGCGAACCAGTTCCTTGATATCATGCCCGTCAAACGGTCCGAAATAGCGGATGTCCATACCGTCGAAGATATTCTTCTGATGGGCAATGGCACTCTTGATGGCATTGGAGAGGCGCTGGATGCCTTTTTTCCTGTCGTCAGTCATCAGTCCCTTGCTGTACAGCCATTGGGTGGTCTTGAACTTGACAGCATTATAGGTCTTGTTCGTGTTCAGTTCTAACAGATACTGTTTCATTCCACCCACCGAACGGTCAATCGACATGTTATTGTCGTTGAGCACTATCAACATGTCATTAGGAGACGACGAAACGTTATTAAGTCCCTCGAAAGCCAGTCCGCCACTCAAGGCACCATCACCTATGACGGCTACGATGTGCCGATGCTCCTTGCCGGTCTTCTTGGCAGCTACTGCCATACCCAGGGCGGCAGAAATAGAGTTGCTGGCGTGTCCGCAAGCAAACGTATCGTATTCACTTTCATAAGGAGACGGGAAGGGGCGGATGCCTCCTAACTTACGATTGGTGCAGAACTGTTCTCTTCGTCCTGTCAGTATCTTATGCCCATAGGCCTGATGGCCTACATCCCAGACGATGCGGTCTTCCGGTGTGTCAAAAACATAGTGCAGTGCCACAGTCAGTTCAACGACACCAAGACTGGATGCCAAATGTCCGGGATTGACAGACAATTCCTTCACGATGTCCTCGCGAAGTTCCTGACATAGCTCTGGAAGTTGGTCGACTGATAGCTTGCGCAAATCGTCGGGATATTTGATGTGATTCAGTAATTCCACCTTATTATAATAGTATTTGGGCACAAAGTTACTAATAAGTGAGTAAAGAACAAAATAAATTCATTTATTTTTTTATCTCGTCAGACTGAATTTCATTGACAAGCCAAAGTCGTGAGTGGTGGTAGGATAGCTGCTGGACGATAGCAGCGGGGTGTTTGTCTGACGATCGTAATAGGCACTCAGCGTCAGCAGACGCGACAATGTATAGTCGGCCATAAACGATATCTTAAGGGCAGTATTACCACTGCTGGCAGCACTGGTCATGGAGGCAATGTCGCGAGTAATGGCAGCCTGTTTGCGCAACGAGAAGTCCAGTCGGAGGTTCAGGTCGTGATTGACACCAGTCCTGGGGGCTCTTGACGTCGTCTGCTCGTTATTGGCATTCCGTCTGCTGCCACGCTGGGCCTTCTTGACCTTTCTGTTGCCCTTTGTTCCAAAGATATTGAAATCGCTAATCTTATAGGCCAGTCCCACAACCCAGTCGTTTGAACGGCTTTCGTTAATCTGAATACTCGTCATCGAGAGGTTGAGCACGCGTGTGGTCCGATATTCCACCTTGGCAGTGAGATTGTTCTGGAAGGTGACGTCTATACCCAGCAAGGGAGAGAACGATTCATTCAGACTGACTGTCGGCACGTTGAATCCAAGTGGCGAGGCATTGCCAGCAGCAGAGGTATAGCTGCCTACAGCATAAATACTCTTATAGGCATGGTTGAGGGTGACACTCTTAAACGTATCACGGAACCAAGGCAGTCGCGAGAGGCCCGTATAGCGAACTGTCCAGTTAGGCAACAGGCGCGTCAAGGCTGGGAAGAAACTGAGACTCGACCCTCCGCTGCTGGTGTAGGCTGAGAGGAAGGCAGGAATCATCACACTGGCACTATAGGGGTCAACAGCCCTGCCATAGTGAGCCTCAGCCCGTTGTTGGAAAGTTGTCAGCATATTACAGAACCGCTCGAAGGAAGCAGAGCGGAAACCATTGTTGGCATCACCGATTCCCTCCAAAGCCGATTTCAGCGAGATGGTGGTCATAGTGAAGGTACCACTCTGTGTGGTTGGCATACCTGGGTACACATATTGGATTGAGAGCGCCTTCGTCTCGGTGCGGCTGGCATTCAGGTCTATCTTCAGGTCGCGAACAGGTTCCAACGTAGCTCTTATCTGCAGGTCTCTCGTCAGATTGGTTGTGGCAGGTGTAGCAAGACTGTCAACATTGAACAACCATCCGTTATCGTGTGCCTTCTGGATATAACTGTCGTCCACCATACCGAAGGCAAAGCCAAGACCAGGAGCCATCACACTTCCAGTGCGCTGTCCGAAAGCATCGCCGATATTGGGAAGGAATCCGGGAATAGACATGGAATACTGGTTACGATAGGAAATACCGATAGAGCGCACCATCATCAGCACTCGTGCTGCCGACTGTGCAGGTTTATACCACCACTGTTTCTCGGCAGCGGGTTTGGGAGCTACGCTCAACATAATCTGAACAGTGTCCAGGTTCTTGATGCGGATGCGGTTTTCGTCCAGCACCTTGTATTTCAGCGAATACTTCTTACCATCCTTCGTACGGGCAATGACGCTGAGTTTCTTCGTTTTCTTTCCATGATTGACAATCACGGCAGAGTCAGCCGAGAGGGTCACCTCCTTTTGCCAGGCATTCTGGTTCTTGGGAAGTATTTTCTCCTCCTGCTTGGTCTGCTTGGCATTCTTGTTCTTCGGAGTTGTTTTCTTGGTCTTGGTAGGTGTCGCAGCAGCCTTCTTGAATCGTTCGTTGGCCTTCTTCAGGAATGGAATATGGTTATAGAGTGTTTCCATATTGAAGTTGCCGTTGATGTTCAGCTGTCTGTTGTTTGAGATGGTGTTACCCAGTGACGTACCATCCTCTAATTCCGTACCACGCACCCAGTTGTAACTGGAGTTATAGGTAGCATCTGCCGTTACCCAGTCGAAGATAGGCAGTTTGTTGAGTGGCAACTGGAGGGAAGCCGTGAACTGCTGGCGATAGTCCAAGGGGTCGCCAAAGTGGCGGATGCTATGCCATACGGAATCCTTCCAAGCCTCATAACGGTCAGGATACAAATCCTTATTGATAGGTCGTTCGTCATAGGGTTCCTTAATCTCCGCATGGGTTGCTGACTGGAAGTTCAAGTGCAGATTCTTGGTCAAGTCCCATCGGATGGAGAACTCACGGTTCCAAAGGAACTGCGAATTGAAGGTAGCTGGCAGTTTCTGACCTCCCAAGTCTTCCATATCGCGCTCCTGCAGTTCATAGTAAGAGCGCATCATCTCGGTGTTGAACGAGATATTCTGAGGCAACCAGTTCAGTCCAAATTGTTTGGGATACTGTGCCCATTTCGACTTACTCTTACTCTTCTTGAAGGGTTCCCATGGTTTGAATACGGGGCTCCAACTATAGTTGAGCGAACCACGCCACTGGTCATCCTTCTCATAGACGGTTGTCTCTCCACTGGTATAGCGGTGTGAATGACTGTAGGAGAAGGAGAAGTTGGCTGGGTCGTAAGGCATTGGGTGTCGCTTCGTCTTGATACCTACACGGACATTCGACAACGAGAAGTTGGTATTGGTGGTCTTTGTGACGGCTATACTCTCGATGGAGTCGCGCTCATGCTGATTCGCAGTGGCATCCAGCGCATCCTTCAGTTCCATATCCGTGTCCAAAGGATTATACTTCGGGCGACGTTCTTCCTTGGTGACGGAATAGTAAAGCGGAGCACTCACTTTCGCCTTATCAGGGAAGAATTTACCCAAGTCAACATTGGCCGTAATGGAATAGGTCTTGTAGTCTTCCATCGACCGTTGCAAAATGCCTTCCTCCAGTCCACCGAAGCCTGCCGTCATAATCTTTCCCGTCATATTGAACGAACCAATGTCGGACAATTGCATATTCAGTGCTCCACTGGCGGCCCATCCGCCCTTGCTATTGGTTTCCATAAGGCGCAGCTCGTCCACCCATACCTCACCGGATTTCTGTTCGTTGGAGATATTGCGCACACCTATCATCATGGTTTTCACTTCACCCAATGAGGGATTACCCATAATGCTGACCGTATTGTCCGGACGGTTAGGATCGGCCTTGGAATAAAGCTGATTGAACGACGTTCCTCCAACAGCTTTCGCCTTATTGCGCTCTTTCTTGAGCGAAGTAAACAGCGAGAGGTCAATATCCAACATGTTTTCTTCTGGCCATACGGCACGACAGTCTTCCACCTTATATTTATTGTAGTCGTTACGGTCAGGGGTTAGCGAGAGGGGAATCACATATTCGTAATAGTTGTTCTTATAGTCGTTACCAAAACGGATGAACAGGGCCAGGTCGCCATCCTTCAGATTGGTGTCATCAATCAGGTGGTTGGCATGGTTGAACATCTGCAGGTGCTTATAACGGCGCAAGTCGAGCATGGAGGTCTTATAGACTGCCTTCGACTCACCGGGGGCCAGATGGCGAACCACCATATTCATCGACTGTTCGTTCTCCTCGACAAGCTGGGGCTGTGACGGGTCTGTCACACGACTGATACCAGGAGGCAACACATAGTTGACTGGACGTTTATCGTTGTTCTCCTCAATATTGACGGCACTCACCTCCAACCTTCCACTCTCAGCCACATTCGAGATGGGCTGCTGATAGATACGCCATTCGCCTCTCACCAGGTCGAGCGAACCGAAACGCAATACGATAGGACGCTTGAACTGGGTGAGGAACATACGCATGAAACGCACACTGGTGAAATCGCTGATAGTACCTACCCTGTCGTCATACTGATCGAGGGGAATACGGAACTGATACCACTTCACCGTTTCGCGCGAACCATTACGCAGTGAGACGCTGGCCTCACGGACATCGGTGATGTGATTATAGCCCAGTCGCATATCCTCAGGACGGATGCTGACCTTGTACTGATAGTATCGCTCGTATTCGTTAAGGGTGAAGTCCTGATTGATATCCTCCACATCGGGGAAGGTCTTGTAACTGGAATCAAATCCCTCTGTCTGCTGGTCATTGTCAGGCGAGTTGCCCTGAGGCATGTTGATACGCTTATAGCGGTCGAGGATAGAAGCCTGTCTGGCATCCAGGTCAGCACCACGGAAGTAATGATAGTTATCATTGGCAGGGTCGGCATTCCAAGCGGCACGCACACTGTCGTTGACACTGACGCCACTCAGGAAATTTGCATAGGCAGGTTTGGCTCTTTCCTCTTCGTCGGTAAGTCCATTGAAACCCACATCCTGCTTGGCTCGCGAGCCGGGTGAGGTGGCAAAGGCATAGACCTGAGTGGGCTGTACGGGAATCTTACCCCAGGCAGAATTGGTAAAACTGCCAGTTCCGTCCACAGGCATACCGCTCTCATAGAATTTCTTTCCATCGCGCAGGATATCCTCGCTCACCTCTCCGAGGTTAATATAAAGGTCACCACCATACTCTGAAGCATCTGGCTGCTGAGATGTATAGATAAAGGGATCCATCATCCAGAACTCGATATACTCAATGTTGGCTGACTCGAAATCGTTGGTGTCGAGTTTACGCATCAAACCGCCCCAGCGGTCTTGCGGATTCCTCAACTTACCATTGAAATCAACATCCGTCGAGAGGTTGTAGGCACCTCGCTCATCTGGATAGTAAGCCATATTGAGAACGGGCAGTGTGGCTGTAGCACCGCTATAGGTACTCTGCTGACGGTTGGGATAGAGCTCGCTCACATAGACAGCTCTCACGTAGTGGTTGGACAACTGCTCCAAATCGCTCTTAATGTGACTGGGGGTCAGCGATGAAGAACGGTATGTGAACAGCGGGTCGATATTATACCATGCCAACAACGAACGATTGAAGCCACTCGTTACGGAGTCCTTATCAACCTGTTCCCTGAACATGCTCGGCACACTCGACATTACCCATGACTTCGGTTCGCTCACACTGATACCGTTCTTGGCATTCTCAAAGTCGTCGATATACGAGGCATTATCCTGAGTGCCGCCTGCCTGTCCGGCTATCAGCTGGGCAAACTCACCCGTGAACGATATCTGCGAAGGCTGGGTACAGTGCAGGAAGGGCAGTTTATTAAGCATATTGGTAAGCCACTGGCTCTCGTGTTTCCAGTTGATGTTCACACCCCACAGCATGTTGCGAAGGGGTTCCGAACCCATCGTCACCTTCGAGGTCAGCGTCTGTTCGGTAAGATATTGGAAGGTACCGCCCACTTGCAGGTCTTTCGAGAAATCGTATTCCCAGTTGAGTCCTAACATGGTCTTGCGTTGCATACCATAGTCGGTATTACTTTCCAGCGACACACTGACATTGGTGCCGGCATCGATAATGCTCTGATTGAGAATGGTCACCTCGCCAGCCGAATAATCGACACTATAGTCGGAACCTTCGGTAAGGATGACACCGCCTGCCGTCACGACAACTGAACCCTGTGGCACATTATAAGCTCCCAACGAGATTACATTGGCAGAGGTGCCCTTGAACTGTCCTATCAACAGATACTTGTTCTTGTCAGTCATCTGCTTGGCAGCCGTCCTTGTAGTATCATAGAGTTCCTGGAAGGTATAGCGCGCCACCTTGTCGGCTGGCACATTATTATTCTCCAAGAATTTGCGGAGTGTCTTGCCGAAAGGTTCTGCCGAAGGGAAGAATACACGACCCTCGCTGACGGTATAGCCTTCCACAAAGTCGAAATAGCCGTTCGGATGTGCCCTGTTGTTATTGTCCAAACGGTCGCATCCCAGTCCTCGCAACAGAGTAATGTCCTTCACTTCGGGTATATAGGTCAGATAGACACCTGCCGTATCGCTTTGGAACTTGATGTCGAGGCGGAACTTGGTCTTCTCAACATTCGACGCCAAGTAATAGACGTTCTTCATCATCAGTCGCCAGTTCTTCTGCTGTGGATTGTTGCTGGTATTCTTCAGCGATTTCACATATAGTGCCTCACTGGCAGTCGTCCTGTCGCTGGCAAACTCACCCACCTGATAGGTCTGTCCGCCATAGGTGTACTCATAGGCTACTGCCAGCACCTGGTCGGTCTGCAGGCTGGTCTTCAGCGAGATATATCCCATGGCGGAATTCACCTTATATTCTGAACTGTTCAAGAGGCGTGCCGAGGCCAGTTTCTCATAGTCCACACTACCCGTGAATCTGTCAATTCCATCGAGAACACTTGATGTACGGTCCATGTTTCGGGCTTCCGAATAGGTGGTATTCATCTGGTTGTATTCATCGTTGGCATTGTTGCTGGGAAGAGCGGAGGCACCCGAACCATACCCCCAACGGGAAGAGGTACTCTCTGCCAAATCGGTAAAGGCTACGATATTACGGGTATTGGCTGTCGTTCCCGTTTTGTTGGTCACCCATACTTCCACACGGGTAATCTGGATACCCGTCATCAGATTGGGCAGTCGCTGCATCGCCTCATCATAATGCTCCCTGAAATACTGTGCCAGGAAGAAGTGACGATTCTCTTCGTAATCGGCAACGTTCAGTTCGAATGGCGTCAACTGCACGCCACCCTTTGACGATACACTGGTGGTCTTCGATTTCTTCTGCGAGAAGACGGTTTGCAGTTTCAAGCGTCCGAACTGCATATCCGTGCGCAAGCCAAACAGGCTGGAGGCACCTTTCACCAACGAGTTATTGGTGGGGAATGTTACGTTACCTGCCTCTACCAGTTTGATGATTTCGTCTTCTTTGCCCTCATAGCGCAGTTTGATGTTCTTGGTATCGAAGTCGAAGGTAGCATCGGTGTTGTAATTCAGATTCATGTTCACTTTATCGCCCACCTTACCCGTTACGTTCAGATTGATTTTCTCATCGAAATCAATAGCCTTGGTGTTTCTGTTGCGTTCTGGCAACGAGGGATTGTCAATGCTCTTGAAGTTGGCACCCAGTTTCAACTCTGCCGTACCCTGTGTCTTGATACGCACACCACCTGGACCGAATATCTTCTCTGCCGGTCCTAAATCGAAGTGCATATCCATGAAGTCGAACTTCTCCTTCCCCTTCGACGCGAAGTTGGCTGCATTCTTCTGACGGAAGAACTTGCGCAGTTCCCGCTGGCGGCTCCATTCCTGATACTCCTCAGGAGTCATCAGGATAGGGGTGTTCAGATACGAACTGCCAATCTTCGAACCTACCAGATAGTAGCCCAGCGAGTCGTTGTATTCGGCTTCTTGCTTGATATTGTCAGGCATGCGCAGATCAACAGCAGCACTGTCTAAGTCTCTGACAAAGACGGGAGTGGTCTTCTTAACCTTCCAACGGGGATGTAACAGCGAATCGGGGATTTCCTCTTCTTCCATCAAGATGGGTTGCTCCTTAGGCGGAGGAGCAGCATTCTTCTGCTTCTGCGTCTTATCGTCTTGAGGAGACATGGCAAAGGTGCCGATGCTCAACAGGACTGCTAAAATATAGGCAACCCGCTTTCTCAAAATCCTACTTGATTTGTTTCAAGGCCAATTTAACCACTTGCTCCACTGGCGCGTCAGGCTGTTCCTGCAGAATGGCAACAACCACTTTCTGCGTGGGAGCCGGGGCGAAGCCTAACATCGTCAGGGCTGCCACAGCCTCGTCGCGGACAGCATTATTGATAGGAGCAGCCATCGTACCGCCTGCAGGTATTTCGTCGGCAATACCAAGGGCTACGATCTTGTCGCGCAAATCAACGATGATGCGCTGCGCTGTCATCTTACCAATACCCTTGATACCTTTCACCAGACGTTCGTTACCTGTCGAGATGGCTGTACAGAGTTCCTGCACACTCATCGACGAAAGCATCATACGAGCCGTATTAGGTCCTACCCCACTGACCGTAATCAGCAGTTCAAACATCTCGCGTTCTTTCTTGTTCACAAAACCGTAAAGCACATAGGCATCTTCGCGAATCGACTCATAAACGTAGAGTTTCACGTCCTTCTTGCCTTGAATAGCACTATAGGTGTTCAGCGAGATATTCAGGCCATATCCCACACCAGCTGCTTCAACAGTTGCCAAAGCGGGAGTCAGTTCTGTCAACTCTCCCTTGATATAATCTATCATACGCACGTAATTGTATTAATACAATCTTTTAAACGTAATTTGCTTACGATTTATTGTATTTAAGGTTAAAATACAAGCTATTTGTTACAAAAGGTTACTTTTCTTGAAATTTTTCTTCCGTTTCGTTACGTATTTCAGCAAAAAAGTGTAATTTTGCAACCGATTTTGACGTAAAAACAACTAAATAAAATAGAAGAAAGATGAAAAAGATTCGTGCAGCCGTCGTTGGATACGGAAATATCGGCAAATTTACCATCGAGGCCCTTGAGGCTTCTGCCGATTTCGAGATTGCAGGAGTAGTGCGCCGCCATGGTGCTGATGACAAGCCCGCTGAGCTGGCTCCCTATGAGGTTGTGAAGGATATCAAGGAGTTGAAGGATGTCGATGTTGCCATCCTCGCCACCCCTACCCGCTCATGCGAGGAATATGCCAAGCAGATTCTGCCTTTAGGCATCAACACCGTCGATTCTTTCGATATCCACACCAATATCCGTGGCTATCGTGAGCGACTGATGGAGCTAAACAAGCAGACTGGTACAGTGAGTGTGATTGCTGCTGGCTGGGACCCAGGTTCCGACTCTATCGTCCGCACCCTGATGCAGAGCCTTGCCCCCAAAGGACTGAGCTACACCAACTTCGGTCCCGGTATGTCGATGGGCCACTCGGTTTGCGTACGCTCGAAGGCTGGAGTAAAGAATGCCCTTTCTATGACGATTCCCCTCGGTGAGGGTATTCACCGTCGCATGGTATATGTTGAACTGGAGGATGGTGCCAAGTTAGAAGATGTCACTGCTGCCATCAAGGCCGACCCATACTTCGCTAACGACGAGACGCACGTCTTTGCTGTCGAGTCAGTGGACGCTGTCCGCGACATGGGTCATGGAGTCAACCTCGTTCGCAAGGGTGTCAGCGGTAAGACGCAGAACCAGCGCTTCGAGTTCAATATGAGCATCAACAACCCCGCTCTGACGGCTCAGGTATTAGTCAATGTAGCTCGCGCCTCTATGCGTCAACAGCCTGGTTGCTACACCATGATTGAGATTCCTGTTATCGACATGCTCCCAGGCGAACGTGCCGACCTCATCGAGCACTTGGTATAAGAATCCTATCTTAATTAAAAAGGTATATACTGACCAGACTGGCTATGCTGAGACCGTACTTTTTGTGTACGACGAACAGATAGCCAGTCTGGATTTTTTCTTTCTGCCGGATGTAAACAATAAAA
>JAEEGI010008384.1_pt1 | contig 22843 bp, 17 predicted proteins | sample 8958751 | NCBI WGS metagenome assembly JAEEGI01 (sample SAMN16246545, study PRJNA631951) | gut metagenome | biome: gut microbiome; feature: rumen; material: KS-attached | host: Bos | place: Iran: Karaj | collected 2018-10 | reverse complement strand
TGCTGCCGTTCAGCTCGCAGGCGAGGGCGTTCTGCGGTGAAGCCAGGCAGATGCTCCTGGACGCGGGCTTCGAGATCCGCTGCAACGAGACCGGAGTCCGTCCCACCGCGGACGAGCTCAAGGAGCTGCTGGACGGAGCCTTCGCCGCGGTCGCGGGCACCGAGAAGTATACCGCAGACGTCGTGGAGTCCGCGAAGGACCTCAGGGCGCTGATACGCTTCGGCGTGGGCACCGACAATCTCGATCTCGAGGCGCTGAAGGCCGCGGGCGTCGAGGTCGGCACGACCGCGAACTACAACTCTGTCGCGGAGTTCGCGCTCACACTGATGCTCGGCCTGATAAAGAACCTCCCGAGGCTTGACGCCGCGGCGAGGAAGGGCCAGTGGGCGCGCTTCCCGATGAGGGAGATCGCCGGCAAGACCGTCGGCATAGTCGGCTTCGGCCGCATAGGCAGGAGGGTCGCGGAGCTGCTTAAGGGCTTCGGCCCGACGATACTCGCGTACGATCCCTTCGTAGCGCCCGAGCTCATCGAAAAGGCCGGAGCCGTGCCCTCGGGCTTCGAGGAGCTGCTCCGGGAGAGCGACATAGTCACGCTGCACCTTCCGTTCACGCCCGAGGTCAGGCACCTCATGAACGCGGAGACCCTGGCCCTCATGAAGGACGGGGCTTACCTCGTAAACACCGCGAGGGGCGGGCTGGTCGACGAGGCGGCGCTCTGCGAGGCGCTCGCGTCCGGCAAACTGGCCGGAGCGGCGATAGACGTCTACGAGACCGAGCCCATAACGGCGGACAATCCGCTCTTCAAGTTCGAGAACGCTGTGTTCAGCCCGCACGTCTCGGCTCTCTCGTTCGAGACCAACTACAACGGGAGCCTGATCTGCGCTGAATCCATTATCAATGTATATAACGGGGGAAAGCCCGTCTATCCGGTGAGATGAAGACCAGAGTATTTTACAACGAAAAGATGAAGAAGTGGTTCGAGGGCGTCGAGGATCAGGGAGTGATCTATCCCGAGGTCGACCCGTTCCACACCGTGTTCCGCTTCGCGGACAACGTCTACAGCCTCTACGAGGAGAACGTCACGGGCGGCAGCGCCATGTGGATGCATCTGATAGACGGTCCGGAGAAGGCGCTGCTCGTCGACACCGGCGCCGGCATCGGCGACCTCAAGGGCCTCGTCAGGAAGCTCATCGGCGACAAGGAGCTCTACGTGGTCAACACCCACGAGCACTGGGACCACGTCTTCGGCAACTACCAGTTCGACAGAGTCTGGTGCCACCCCTACGCCGTCCCCTGGATCACCGACAACTACATGCGCCCGGACGTCTGGGACCGCTTCCTGGATGAAAACGGCCGCGGCCTGAAGAGGGACTTCGTCAGGGAGGACTTCATAAAATTCAGGAATTACGCGCTCTTCGTCTGCGGCGAGGGCGACAGCTTCGATCTCGGAGACGGCTACAGGCTCGAGGTAATATACACCCCGGGCCACGCTTCGGGCGGGATAAGCGTCCTCGACCCGCAGAGCCGTATACTCTTCACGGGCGGCATGCACAGCGACAACACCGTCATATCCGGAGTGAATAAGTACTATCCCAACGAATGCACGATAGCTGCATTCCTCCGAGGGTTGGAGCGGCTCGAGAGCGGGTACTCGGGCCGCTTCGACCGGATCTTCGCCGGCCACGAGATCGTTCCGCTGGACGCGTCCTACATCAGGGACGAGATACAGGCCTGCAGGGATGTGCTCGCTGACCACGGCTGCTGCGAGGCGTCCTGGGACACCGGAAACGGCCTCATGTACCGCCACATGGTCGGGGAGGCCGGGATACGCTTCACCGACAGGTCCTTCGGGGAGTAGGGGACCTCGGGGCCGACTTCCGGGCACGGCGCCCGGGTGCCCGGCCGCCGGTCCGCAGACCGGGGCGCCGGAAGCGCCCCTTCAGCACAGTTCGTTTTTCGCCGCAAGGCGTAGCTCTATTTTCTAAATCTTAACGAAAGGAAGGAACACAATGAAGAGATTCTTAGCACTGCTTCTTGCCATGGTAATGATCTTATCCTTGGCAGCTTGCGGCGAGAAGAAGACTGAAACGGCGCCCGAACCCGCGCCCGAGCCGAAGGTGCTCACTTATTCAGTCTATACCGCCGCGTCCAACGGCTCCGCGCTCATCGCGACCGGCGGAACCGACGGCCTCCTGACCGAGATGATCGCCGGAACTCTCTACGGCTACCTCCCCGTCAACGGCAAGGCCATCATGTCCCCAATCCTCGCTGACGGCGAGCCCGTCGACGTGAACGGCGACGGCAAGACCTGGAACATCAAGATCAGCCCGGACGCCAAGTTCTCCAACGGAGAGCCCATCACCGCCGACACCTTCATGTACACCTTCAAGATGGCGCTCGACCCGAAGCTCGTGCTTCCGAAGGTCAGCTCCCTCTGCTCCAACCACGTCACGATCAAGAACGCGACTGCTTACTACACTCAGGCCAGCACCGGCATCCCGGTCGCCTGGGAGGACGTAGGCTTCAAGAAGGTCGACGACATGACCATCCAGGTCGAGGTCACCAACAAGACCAACGCCATCAAGATGATGCGTCAGTTCGCTCAGGCCGGCTACGCTCCGCTGTATGAGCCGCTCTTCGAGGAGTGCCTCAGCGCCGACAAGGCTTCCACCACCTACGGCTCCGCTCCCGAGAGACTCATGACCGCCGGCCCCTTCAACCTCACCAACTGGGTCGTGGGCAACGTCCGCGAGTTCGAGAAGAACGAGAACTTCATCAGGGCTGACCTGGTCAAGCTCGACAAGGTCGTCCAGCTCGTAGTTGGCGACATCAACACCAGAGTCCAGATGTTCGAGAAGGGCGAGACCATGTACACCGATCTCGGCGTAGACGCCCTCGCGAACTACGGCGATGACCCCAGAGTCATCAAGTACCCCGGAAGGAACCCGTTCCAGATCGAGTTCAACACCGGACACACCACCACCAGGATCCTCGCCAACGAGAACTTCCGCAAGGCGCTCTACTACAGCGTCAACCGCGCCGAGCTCGCCGCCAACTGCGGACATGATCCCGGCACCGGCGTCATCGGCTACAAGAGGCTGATCGACGAGCAGGGCACCACCTTCAGAGAGGTCGCCGACGCGGCCGGGTATCTCCCGACCGTCGAGGAGGCTTACAACCCCGAGCTCGCCAAGCAGCTCTACGATCAGGCCATGAAGGAGGAAGGCCTCACCAGCCTGACCCTCACCCTCCGCTGCGCTTCCGACGAGCATGAGCACCAGCTCATCTCCGAGTACCTGCAGGAGAAGTGGAAGGAGATGTTCGACCTCAACCTCGTCATCGAGTCCGAGCCGGGCGCCCAGATGAGAGCCAAGGTCAAGAACTGGAAGAACAATCCGGACAGCTACGAGATCGCCATCATGTTCTGGGATTACGGCGCCGGAGACTTCGACCCGATCACCTCCCTCATCGTCTACACCACCAACTACAACAACCGCAACGCTCCTTACGGCTATGAGTACATCGAGGAGAAGTACAACGAGGCTGTCAGCGACGAGTACGCTCTCGACATGAACAAGCACGTCGAGCTCGCCATGGACATCGAGAAGTACATGGTCGACCACGCCATCCTCGTACCGCTCATGTACAAGCAGTACTACGGAATGGTAGCGGACAACGTGATCCTCCCCTACGGTGGCTACAGCCTCATGGGCAGCGGCTGGGGATTCATGTGGGCGGACATCGCGCAGTAGCGCGCGCGGCGCTCACGCCAGGATCCACGGCATAGTATCATAGAAAGCGGAAGGCGGGCTCCCTAAAAGCAGTCCGCCTTCCGCAAAAAGGAAACGCTATGGGAAAGTACGTACTCAAAAGAGTCGGTTTGATGGTGCTTTCGCTGTTTATCATAATCAGCGTGGCGTTCTTCGCGCTGCGCCTGATCCCCGGCGGTCCCTACGACGACGATCCGGATCTGGCTCCGGAGGCGCAGGCCGCGCTCATAGCCAGAATGAACCTCGACAAACCGCTTCCCGTCCAGTATGTCCTGTTCATCAAGGGCATACTGATGGAGAACAACTGGGGGGCTTCGCTGAAGCTCAGACCGGGCATATCGGCCTTCGACATCATCAAGGAGAGGGTCCCCGCGACCATGCTCCTCAACATAATGTCGCTGCTGATATCCCTCCCGCTCGGCATACTCGCCGGCACCCTCGCCGCTCTGTACAAGAGCAAATGGCCGGACGCGCTGATATCCGTGCTGGTCATACTGTGCATATCGGTGCCGTCCTTCATATTCGCGACGCTGCTGCAATACTTCCCGGCCTACCGCTGGGAGCTCTTCCCGCTGCTCTTCAACGCGACGGGCAACACGGCGGCGCGCCTCAAGTCCATGATCCTTCCGGTCATGGCGCTCTCTTTCGGCCCCATCGCCACGGTCTGCAGATACCTGCGCGGCGAGCTGATCGAGACCCTTTCCTCCGAATACATGCTCCTGGCCCGCACCAAGGGCCTCAAGAGAGCTCAGGCCATAGCGCGCCACGCTTTCAGGAACTCCTGCGTGCCGCTGGCCAATATAATCATCCCGATGTTCACCAACATCATGGGCGGCTCGCTCGTGGTCGAGACCCTGTTCTCGGTCCCGGGCATAGGCACGCTCATAGTCGACTCGATCAACACCAGGGACTACACGGTCACCATGGCCGCCCTGCTGTTCTACTCCTTCATATCCGTCATGACTATACTCATCGTCGATCTCTCCTACGGACTGATCGACCCGAGGATCAGACTGGGGGCGAAGGGCAATGAGTAACAGAGTCTACGATCTCAAAAACCTTCCTCCCGAGATAGCGGATATCCCGGAGAGCAGATTCAGGGAGGTCCCGAAGGCCGACCACGTCATGGACGCCGAGTTCGAGACGGTCGCGAGGGGCTTCTTCAAGGACGCCATGTTCAGGCTCAGCCGCAACAAGGCCGCGGTCGTGGCCTTCGTCATACTGATAGCCCTGATCTTCATGGCGATCGTCGGCCCGTCCATGTCTCCGTACTCCTTCAACCAGCAGTTCACGGAGTACACCTTCATGCCGCCGCGCGTGCAGGGACTGGAGAAGATAGGCATACTCGACGGCAGCTACACGCTCAAGAACCGCGCCCTCGACAGCCTGGGCGACAGCTCCAAGTATCCCAATGACTGCATCATAAGCTACAGCAACGAGCGCTCCGTGCGGGGCACGACGCTCGTCGACGTCAAGGTCAACTACTACAAGTACGTAGGCTGCGAGGACAAGTACTTCTGGCTCGGGACCGACGAGCTCGGCCGCGACCAGTGGGCGAGGCTATGGCGCGGCACCAGGGTATCCCTGATAATAGCCTTCGCCGCGGTGCTCTCCGACGTCGCCATAGGCGTGGTCTACGGCGCCATAGCGGGCTATTACGGTGGCCGGCTCGACCTCATAATGATGCGCATCTGCGACATCATCAACGCCTTCCCGAACGTCGTCATATGCACGATATTCATACTGGTGTTCGGCTCAGGCATGCGGGCGATGATACTCGCGCTGATAGTCAGGGGCTGGATACCGACGGCCAGGATGATAAGGTCGCAGTTCCTCAGGTTCCGCGGCCGCGAGTACGTCATGGCGGCGCAGACCATGGGAGTCCCCAACAGGGCGCTCATATTCCGCCACATACTCCCCAACTCCATAGGACCCATCATCACCAGGACCATGATCGCCATTCCCGACGCGATATTCATGGAATCCTTCATGGCCTACATAGGCCTCGGACTGGCTCCCCCGGAGCCGTCCATAGGAACCCTGCTCTCGAGGGGGCAGAGGGTCCTTATGCAGTATCCCCACCTGACGCTCTTCCCCGCGCTGACGATCTCGGTGCTGATGATAGCCTTCAACCTGTTCGGAAACGGGCTGAGGGACGCGCTGGATCCGACGCAGCGAGGACTGGATTAAGGAGGCCGCTATGGATAACGAGACAATACTGTCTGTAAACGACCTCTCCATATCCTTCAAGACGCTGAACGGCATGGTCAGGGCGGTCAGGGGCGTGAGCTTCGATCTGAAGCGCGGCGAGACCGTCGCGATAGTGGGCGAGTCCGGCTCCGGCAAGTCCGTGACCATCAAGGCCGTCATGGGCATACTCGCCGGCAACGCCGTCATCGACAGCGGCTCCATCATGTACGGCGGAAGGGACCTCATCAAGGCCAGCGAGAAGGAATACCAGAACATCCGCGGCTCCAAGATCGGCCTGATCTTCCAGGATCCGCTCTCGGCGCTCAACCCCATCATGAAGATAGGCAGGCAGATCACCGAGGCGCTCAGGCTCAGCGACCCGAAGATCAGCAGGGCGGACGCGAGGAAGAAGGCCGTGGCGCTCATGGAGTCCGTCGGCATCACCGACGCGGACAGGCGCTTCGACCAGTATCCCTTCCAGTTCTCCGGCGGCATGAGGCAGCGCGTGGTAATCGCCATCGCGCTCGCGAGAGACCCTGAGATACTGATCTGCGACGAGCCGACCACAGCGCTCGACGTGACGGTGCAGGCCAGGATACTGGACCTCATCAACGAGATCAAGCAGGAGAGAAAGCTCTCCGTCATATTCATCACGCACGACATGGGCGTGGTCGCGAACGTCGCCGACCGCATAAACGTCATGTACGCGGGCAAGATAGTCGAAAAGGGCACGGCGGACGAGATCTTCCTCGAGCCGGCGCATCCCTACACGCAGGCGCTGCTCGCCGCGATGCCAGACCTCGAGACCTCCGAGAGGCTCATGAGCATTCCGGGGGCCCCTCCGAACATGATATTCCCGCCGAAGGGCGACGCCTTCGCCGAGAGGAACGCGCACGCCCTCGAGATAGACTTCGAGGAGGAGCCGCCTTACTTCAAGATAAGCGACACCCACTACGCCGCGACCTGGGCGCTGCATCCCAAGGCCCCGAAGCTCGAGATGCCTGAGGTCCTGAGGAACCGCATCGCCAGAATAAAGGAGGAAGCATGATGCCCGAAGAACGCGTGCCTCTTCTGGAGGTCGAACATCTCAAGATGACCTTCACCTCGGGCAAGGGGGCGAAGAAGGTCACAGTCAACGCCATAAACGACAACTCCTTCTCAATATACGAAGGTGAGACCTTCGGTCTGGTCGGAGAGAGCGGATGCGGCAAGACCACGACAGGCCGCGCCATAATCCGCCTCTACGACCCGACAGGCGGCACCATGCGCTTCATGGGCCGCGAGATCAGCGGCCCCATGACCAGGGAGCTGCGCCGCTTCCTGACGGACAACATCTCCATGATCTTTCAGGACCCCATAGACTCGCTGAACCCGCGCATGACGGTCGAGGAGATAGTCGAGGAGGGGCTGAAGTACCACGGAGTCAAGGATCCCGCCGAGCGCAGGGAGATAGTGCTCGACATGCTCGCCAAGGTCGGCCTGACCAAGGAGCACGCGAGCCGCTACCCGCACGAGTTCTCCGGCGGCCAGAGGCAGAGGGTAGGAATTGCGAGGGCCCTCGTCGTCAAGCCCAAGCTCATCATCGCCGACGAGCCCGTTTCCGCGCTGGACGTGTCCATACAGGCTCAGGTCATCAACCTGCTCAACGACCTGAAGAAGGAGCTGGGCCTGACCATAATGTTCATCGCCCACGACCTCAGCGTCGTCAAGTACTTCTCGACCAGGGTCGCCGTCATGTACTACGGCAAGATAGTCGAGCTCGCGCCGTCGGAGGAGCTCTACCGCCATCCGCTGCATCCCTACACCAGGGCTCTTCTCTCCGCGGTGCCCCAGCCGAACCCCAGGCTCGAGAAGCGCCGCCAGCGCCTGTCCTACGACCCCGCGAAGGACCACATCGAGACCGGCGAGGAGCGCCGGATGCACGAGATACTCCCCGAACACTTCGTCTACTGCAACAGCGCCGAGCTCGAGAAGTACAGAGAGCTGCTGTAAAACCGCTGAATTTTAAAAGCCCCGCGCGCCGCGCGGGGTTTTTTCTTTTACAGCTTATCTATGACTTCCTCCCAGAGCAGGGTGCCTATACGGTCGTAGTTCGCGTCGAGGGACATCACGGTCACGACCTTTTTCCCATCCGGGATCATCACGCAGAACTGTCCGTAGTTGCCCTCGGAGCGCCAGGACTTGTTTCCCGGGTTCTGGATGAACTGGTAGCCGTAGCCCCTGCCGGCGAAGCTCTCGTTCGCGGGGAGCACCCAGGCGGAGTTGTCCGCGAGCTTCTGCGTCGCCTCCCTCATGTAGCTCTCGGGCACGACCTGCATGCCGCGGAAGTTCCCGTAACCCGCGCACATCTCGCCGAAGCGCGAGAGCTCGTCGATCGTCAGGTACAGGCCGTTCGCCGCGTAGACGTGCCCCATGGGGCAGAGGGTCCACTCGGGGTTTCCTATGCCGATCTTTTCGAAGAGCCTCGGCCTGAGGTACTCGAGCAGGTTCATCCCCGCCCTGCGCTCTATGGAGCAGCTCACCATGTAGGTGTTGAAGTTGCTGTAGAGCCAGCTGGTGCCGGGTTCCTTGTCGAACTTCGCGCTGAAGAAGTGGCCGATCCAGTCCTTCACCGTGTATTTCTCGTCGCTGTCACCCATGAACAGGGGCTCCGCGAGCCCGCTCGTCATGGTCAGCAGATGCCTTATCGTGATCTTCGGGAGGAACTCGCCCGGCTCCGCGGGGACGTACTCGGGGAAGATATCGCAGATCTTCTCGTCCAGCGAGATCAGCCCCTCGCTCATGGCTATGCCTGCGGCGCAGGACACGACGCCCTTGGATACCGACCAGACGTTCAGGCGGGTCTTGGACGGGAGGCGGCTGTACTCGGCCGTGAGCTCTCCTGCCCTGTGTATCTGCGCGTAGTTGACGCAGAGGCCCTCCTGGCGGGTCCTGCTTATGAAGCTGTCCATCAGCTGCTGGTCTTTCATAGTCCGTTCCTTTCCGCGCCGCGCGGGCTCTCTGACCTCCGCCGCGGGCTTTTGACCGGGCGGCTCCGATCACTTCGCCGCCGGCCCCTGACCGGGCGACTCCTTTCGCCGCGCCGTCCCTCTGCTCTTTCATATAGAAGATCTTTAGTTATCTTAATATATCATATTAACTATCTGCTAATTCACCTTTTCTATAATTCGTAGTATAATGTAAGCACACAAATATCCGCCATCACCGTTGTTTTTCTAACAGGAGGACGACAATATGTCGAAGAAGGATTTCATTGTAAAGGCGGTGCAGGACTACGCTCCCACCGCTATCAAGCTGTCCGACTATATGTGGGACTATCCTGAAGTAGCCTATACCGAGTACAAGGCCTGCGAAGCTCTCGTAGAAGAGCTGAAGAAGCAGGGCTTTGAGGTCGAGGTAGGCGTAGCCGATATCCCGACCGCCTTCGTGGCGAAGTGGGGCAGCGGCCATCCCGTCGTAGGCATCCTCGCCGAGTACGACGCGCTCGAGGCCCTCAACCAGAAGGAGAACGAGTTCGAGAAGATCGAGACCGCTCACGGTGAGCCGGGCCAGGGCTGCGGACACCACATGCTCGGCGCCGCTTCTCTCGCGGGAGCTGTAGCCGCCAAGGAGTACATGCAGGCCAACGGCACCAAGGGAACCATCATCTGCTACGGCTGCCCGGCTGAGGAAGGCGGCTCCGGCAAGACCTTCATGGCCAGAGACGGAGTGTTCGACGGCTGCGACATCGCCATCGGCTTCCATCCCAGCGACCTGAACATCGTCACCCCGGGCTCCTCGCTCGCCAACGTCAAGGTCAAGTACAGCTTCGACGGACGCGCCGCGCACGCCGCCGGCGATCCCGAGAAGGGCCGCAGCGGACTCGACGCCGCCGAGCTCATGAACATGGGCGTTCAGTTCCTCAGAGAGCACGTCATCCAGGAGGCCAGGATCCACTACGCCTTCACCGATACCGGCGGAGAGGCTCCGAACGTAGTTCAGGCTCACTGCGACGTTCTCTACATGATCCGCGCTCCGAAGATCGAGCAGGTAATGGACATCTACAGGAGAGTCAACCTGATCGCCAACGGCGCCGCGATGATGACCGAGACCACCTGCACCATCACCTTCATCAAGGGCTGCTCCAACCTGCTCAACAACACCGTGGTCGGCAAGGCACTCCATGACAACCTGGTCAAGATCGGAGTCCCCGAGTACACCGCTGAGGAGCTCGAGTACGCCAAGAAGATGAACAACACCGTGGGCAACACCGGCCCCTCCGAGGTCGAGATGAACATGGCCAAGAAGTACGCCAAGACCATGCCCGAGGCCGAGGCCAAGGCTCTGGTCGAGTCCTTCGAGAAGCCGATCAGCGACGTGGTAATGCCGTTCATCGTCAGCGACATCGCCTCCGCCGGCTCCACCGACGTCTCCGACGTCTCCATGGTCTGCCCGTGCACCTACTTCTACACCGCCTGCTGGTCTCAGGGAACTCCGGGACACTCCTGGCAGATCGTTTCCCAGGGCAAGGGAAGCATCGCCCACAAGGGCATGCTCTACGGCGCTGAGGTCCTCGCACTCACCGCGATCGACTTCATGGAGGATCCCGCCCTCGTCGAGGCCGCCAAGGCCGAGTACCTGGACGCCATGGGCGGCAAGCCCTACGTCTGCCCGATCCCCAAGGACGTCAAGGCACCCGTACCCCCGAGAGCTTAATCGCTTTCAGAGCGGGCGCCGGCTGCGCGCCTGAGCCCGTGCACAACTTAATATAAGTTGACTCTATGGCATAAATAGGTATTATATATTATATTTATGCCATAGATTTTGTTAATATGTCTATGGTCCCTCATAGGTATGACCGCCGGCTGCCGCATGCGGAGGAAGGCTGTTATCCGGAGGGCGCGGAAGCCGCGCGAGCGGTGGAAAGGTATAGTCTGAGACTATGGAGAACAGGGAAACCAGAAAAAAGCCCGTGCTCGTCATACTGGCGGCGGGCATGGGAAGCCGCTACGGCGGACTCAAGCAGATCGATCCTATAGGATCCAACGGCGAGGTCATCATCGACTTCTCGCTCTACGACGCGAAGAGGGCCGGCTTTGAGACGGTCGTCTGCGTCATAAAGCACTCCATCGAGGAGGACTTCAAGGCGATAATGAACGCCGGAGCCGCGAAGGAGCTGAACATACTCTACGCCTATCAGGATCAGGACGACCTGCCGGAGGGCTACAGCGTCCCCGAGGGCCGCGTCAAGCCCTGGGGCACCGGTCACGCGATACTCGCGGCCAGGGAGCTCGTGGACGCGCCGTTCGCGATCATCAACGCGGACGACTACTACGGCCCCGAGGCCTTCAAGCTCATCTTCGATCAGCTCAGCTCCGCTGAGGACGGCGATTTCTACGACTTCTCCATGGTCGGCTACCGGCTCGGGAACACTCTCTCCGAGAACGGCGGGGTGACCCGCGGCATATGCGCTTCGGACTCCGAGGGCTTCCTCAGCGAGATCCACGAGACCAAGGGCATCGAAAAGTCCGCGTCCGGCGCGCGCTATCCGAGCGCTGAAGACGGCTTCACCGAGGTCCCCGCGGACACGCTCGTCTCCATGAACATGTTCGGCTTTACGCCGGTCATCATGAAGGAGCTCGCGGAGCGCTTCCCGAAGACCCTGGATCAGATCTTCGCGTCCGATCCTCTCAAGGGCGAGTTCTTCATCCCCGTGGTGGTCGGAGAGCTCGTGAGCGAGGGCAAGGCCCGCGTCAGGGTAGTCCCCTGCGGCGAGCGCTGGTACGGCGTGACCTATCAGGAGGACAAGCCCCTCGTGGTCGCGGCCATGGAAGAAAAGAAAAAGCAGGGCCTCTATCCCGAGAAGCTCTGGAAGTAGAGCCGGCGCGGATCCGGCAGAAGGCGCCCCGCGGCGCAGACAAAAAGAACATTAAACGAAAGCTGGTAAATCAGAAATGCTTCAGAATCTTATCATCACATTCACTATCGTATTCCCCTTCATGGCCTATCTCGCCATCGGCATCGGCCTGAAGAGGTTCAACGTGGTCGACGATGATTTTACGGGCAAGCTCAACAAGTTCATCAACAGGGTCACGCTTCCGGTCAACATCTTCAACAGCCTCTACAGCAAGGACCTGAGCGCGATGGCGAAGTCCCCGGCGACTCCGTACGTGCTCACCGGGACCGTGCTTGTCATACTCTTCCTCATGTGGTTCATCAAGAGGATCGAGCCTGATTACGCCAAGCAGGGCGCCCTGGTCCACACCGGATACAGAGGGAACGCGATGCTCTTCGCGCTGCCGATAGCGCAGGGCATCTTCGGCGACGACGTGGCCGAGATAACGATCGTTCTCGCGGTCGTCGTGCTCATCAACAACGCTACCGGCGTGCCCATCATGGAGCATTACAGGAAGCTCTCCAAGATCCAGAAGGGCGAGGCCACCAAGGAAGGCAGCAAGTTCTCGCTCTCCAAGACCCTCATGGGCTGGCTCAAGACCCCGCTCTTTGACGGCGTCATACTCGGAGTTCTCTGGAGCCTCTTCCGCATCCCGATGCCCGCCGTCTGCGGCAAGGTCGTAAGCGCCCTAGCCGCCACGGTAGTGCCTCTCGCCTTCATAGTGCTCGGCGCCAGGATGGACCTCGACCACCTCAAGGCGAACAGCAGGAACGTAATGACCGTCGTCTTCATGAGGCTGGTCCTCTTCCCCGCGATCTTCCTTATCTATCCGATCGCCGCCGGCTGGAACGAGAGGCTGATCGTCGCCGTGCTGGTAGCCTTCGGCTGCCCCTCCGCGGTCGTGTCCTACTCGATGACCGAGGCCTTCGAGTGCGACGGCGAGATGGCCGGAGAGGTCGTCTCCCTCACGAGCTTCTTCGCGATGTTCTCGCTATTCATCTGGATATTCTGCTTCAAGCAGTTCGGACTGCTGGCGTAGGGACGGGACATCGAAACGAGTTATACAGCATATCAAAGATCACCGGGCCGGTCGGCTCGGTGATCTTTCATTAAAAAGGCGTCATGCATGTCTTTTGATGTAAACATATGATGCAAGCCATGTTCTTTTGTTTGAATATGATATAATCAAAGTGCGATTAAGCCACTCTGATTCGGTCTGCATATGCCGGAGGAATCATTATGAAGATCATTAGAGGTCGTTCAGGCAGTTTTTTTCTATTTGTACTGTTGGCTTTATCATGGATCGCTTATTTTGTTCTTTCTCCAATTTTACAACGAGAAACAGCAAGGCGCTATATTTCGGACTATTACGCGATGAAGATATTCTTTTCTATGTATCTGAGCAGTATATCCGGATTGACAGCTGCATCAGTTATAGATCGTTTCACTAAAATTTCATATCATAAAAGCCGAATCATTTTCATAGCCTTCTCTCTATCCTCGATCGGTTGTGCGTTATTGATCTATATGGTCGTGACGGAAATACTGTTACAGCGACCTCTGCCGCAAATATTGGAGAGGATGCTCTTTTACTGTATGGTTACCACACCGTTTAAACAATTATCTATAATTGTATTGCCCGTAATTCTAGCACTTTCAGCGCTTATATTGTGAAAAAAGCAGGAGTGAAATAAATACTAATCAGCATTCTAACTATGATCTGCATTTGTATCTGCATCGTATTAATAGTGAACGTAGCTTACGGCATATCAAAGATCACCGGGCCGGTCGGCTCGGTGATCTTTCATTCAAAAGGCGTCATGCATGTCATTTTCGCAGCCCGGTCTGAGGCGCGCCCATCGGGGCTCCTGTCCTCGGCCTGCTTTTATCTACCCGACCGACCAGAAGAACTTGAGCAGCCTCTCCGGGTAGTCCGGAGCCTCGTCGTAGACGCCGTGTCCGGCGCCCTCGTAGACGAAGCTCCCGCAGCCGAGGATCCCGGCGGTCTCGAGGGAATATTCGGTGCCCAGCACTTTGTCCTCTCCTGCGGCGATGACGAGGGCGGGGCATCTCACGTTTTTGAGCTCATGGCGTATGTCGAAGCCCTCTGTGCCCTTCGCCTGTACGATGAACCTGTCCAGGTCTTCGTCGCTAATCGCGGCGGCGGAGGCGAGAAGGACTTCTCTGTACATCGCGTAGACGGCGGGGCTGTAGACGTCTCTGCCGAAAGCCTCCATGAGGGCAGTCCGCTCGCGCCTTTCGGCGAGCGAGACCCATTCTCCCACGGTCTCCGCGGTTTTATCGCTTATACGCGATGAAGTCGAGGCGAGCGCCATCGCGCCGGCGAGCTCCGGTCTTTTGGCCGCTATTACCTGGGCTATCATCCCGCCCTGCGAGACTCCGAAGAGGAAGGCGTCCTCGATGCCGAGCGCGTCCATGGCGGCAGCGGTGTCGCGGGCCATGTCATAGACCGTATAGACCTGCGGCATGTCCAGCCTCCTGTCGAAGACGTAGATGTCGAACTCCTCCGCGAGCGAGGCGTGGCGCAGCCTGACGCTGCCGGCCGAGCCCATCACGCTCGAGGTGCTGAGGCCGGGGATGATGACGAGCGGCCTCGCGCCGTCCTTTCCGAAGCGGAAGTAGCACATCTGAAGCTCCGGAGTCTTGATAGTTTTGATCTCGTACTGCATGTCTGTCACCTGAGGGCACCTGCGTCGCCCGCCTGAAAAGCGAATAAAACGGCGCGCCCGAAGGCGCGCCGCGCGTCTGCTTTATTCTACAGCTCCACCTTCAGGAAGGTCTTCTTGCCCTTCTTGAAGATGATGCCGTCCTCGCCGAACATCTCGCGGGTCACGGTCATCTTGGGGTCGGTGACCTTCTCGCCGTTCATGGTGAGTCCGCCCTGCTCGATGGTCCTGAAGCCCTCGCCGTTGGAGGGAACGAGGCCCGCGGCCCTGATCAGGGCAACAATTCCCATGCCCTCGGCCGGCACGTCGATCTTCTTCGTGGGGATGTTGTCCATGGCGCCCTGTCCGCCGAAGGCGGCTCTGGCGGCCTGCTGGGCCTTCTCGGCCTCGGCCTCGCCGTGCACGAGCTTGGTGACCTCGAAGGCGAGGACCTCCTTGGCGTGGTTGATCTCGGAATCCTTGAGCGCTCCGAGCCTCCTGACCTCGTCCATGGGCAGGAAGGTGAGCATCCTCAGGCACTTCTCGACGTCGGCGTCCTCGACGTTCCTCCAGTACTGGTAGAAGTCGTAGGGGCTGCACTTGTCGGCGTTGAGCCAGAGGGCGCCCTTCTGGGACTTGCCCATCTTGGTCCCGTCAGACTTGGTGAGCAGGGAGAAGGTCATGCCGAAGTAGTCGTCCTTGCCCAGGAGCCTGCGGGCGAGGTCGCGGCCGGCGAGTATGTTGGACCACTGGTCGTTGCCGCCGAACTCGATCTTGCAGTTGAAGTCTCTGGCCTGGACGTAGAAGTCGTATGCCTGGAGCAGCATGTAGTTGAACTCGAGGAAGGATAGGCCCTTCTCCATGCGCTGCTTGAAGCACTCGGCCCTGAGCATGTCGTTGACGGAGAACTTGGAGCCTATGTCGCGGATGAACTCGAGGTAGTTGAGGTCCCTGAGCCAGTCGGCGTTGTTGACGCAGATCGCCTTGCCGGGCTCGGGGGTCTTGTTCTCGCCGCCCTTGCCGAGCACGCCTTCGCCCTGGATGTGCTTCCAGTCCTCGTCGAAGACGATGAAGCGGTCGAAGAGCTTCTTGAACTCGCGCGCGTTGGCGTCGATCTGCTCCACGCTCATCATCGGGCGGGCGTCGGAGCGGCCGCTCGGATCTCCGAGCATCGTGGTACCGCCGCCGATGAGGACGACGGGGGTGTGGCCGTACTTCTGCATGTACATCATGATGATGACCTGCATGAAGTGCCCCACGTGGAGGCAGTCGGCGGTAGCGTCGAAGCCTATGTAGAACTTGACCTTTTCCCTGCCGAGGAGCTCGCGTATGCCTTCGTCGTCGGTGGTCTGCTCGATGAAGCCGCGCTCCTTGAGCACGTCGTAAACGTTTTCGTGCTGGCTGACGTTGTCGGGGATCTTGAACATATCTATTCTCCTTCTAAAAGTAATGGTCTGACCTGCCGCCCTTCCGCGCTTCCATCCGCGCGGAGCTTTCAAAAAGCGGTCCTGCCGAAACAGGACCGCTCGCAAATTCAGGCGAAAGACCGTTCCGCAGTGTTTTTACGCATGCTTTGTCCCGCTGAGGCCGTAGCCACAGCGGCTGGGATAAGCGTAATAGATCACCTGCAAAACGAAATGTCTTCTCATAATATGTTTATTTTATCGCTGAAGAGCGGCTTGTCAAGCCTTTGGGGCTCTTACTTGGTTCCGAAGAGCCTGTCGCCGGCGTCGCCGAGGCCCGGGACGATATACTTGGTGTCGTTGAGGTAGGCGTCCTTTGCGGCGATGTAGATGTCGACGTCGGGGTGGTGCTTCTGCAGGAACTCGATGCCCTCGGGAGCCGCGATGATGCACATGAAGGCGATGCTCTTGCCGCCGCGCTCCTTGATGAACTTGATCGCGTCGACGGCGCTTCCGCCGGTCGCGAGCATCGGGTCGACTACGAAGATCCTGCGCTTCTCGATGTCATAGGGCAGCTTGCAGTAGTACTCGTGGGGCTCGTGGGTGACGGGATCCCTGTAGAGTCCGATGTGGCCTACCTTGGCGTTGGGGATGAGGTCGAGCACTCCGTCGACCATTCCCAGTCCGGCCCTGAGGATGGGCACTACGGCGACGTCCTCGCCCTCGAGCACGTTGAATTCGGCCTTGGCCATCGGGGTCTCGATCTCCACCTTCTTGAGAGGCAGATCTCTGGTGGCTTCGAAGGTCATCAGCGAGGCGACTTCGCGGACCAGATCCCTGAAGTCCTTGACGGAGCAGGTCTTATCCCTCATCAGAGCGGTCTTGTGCTGGATGAGCGGATGATCGAAAACGTAAACTTTGCCCATTGTTTCCCTCCTTAGTTCTTATAAAACGATCGGCAAGATCTTTCTATCCTGTTTCAGCGGCCTGCGCCGTCCGGCTTGCGCCCGGGAGGCGGCACCGCGCGGCCTCGCGCGTCTTAGCCCAGTGCGTTGAGCATGTCCACCCTTCTCTGGTGGCGTCCGCCCTCGAACTCGGTGTCGAGCCAGATGTCGGTGAAGCGCAGCGCGTCCTCAGGGCTTATGACGCGGCCTCCGAAGGCGATGATGTTGGCGTCGTTGTGGAGCTTGCAGTACTCGGCCATGTAGTCGTTGGTGACGACCGCGGCCCGCACGCCCTTGACCTTGTTGGCGGCGATGGAGATGCCTATGCCTGTGCCGCAGCACACCACGCCGCGCTCAACCTCTCCGGACGCGACGGCTCTGCCGCACTTCTCGCCGTATATGGGGTAGTCGACGGACTCCGTGCTGTTCGTCCCGAGGTCCAGCACCTCGAAGCCTCTTTCGAGGAGATGCTTCTTGATGATCTCCTTGAGCTCGTATCCGCCGTGATCGCTCGCAACCGCAATTCTCATATCGTGCACCTCTGTGATCCTGTATCCCGCGGACTTGAGCATCCGGTTCATGACCGAGAACGCCACCGGGTCCGCCTCGTCGAGCGCCGCCGCGAGTATCGCGTCGGTCCCCTCGTCATCCTTTTCCCTGAGATCCGCGAAGAGCCTCTCCGCGGCCTCTCTTCCCGTGCCGTATACCAGCACGGCCGTCTTTTTGCCTTCGGCCCTCAGGGCTTCGGCGTCGGCCTCCATCCTGCGCGCCACGGTGTCCCTGCCGCCCCTGTAGAGCGTCATGTCCGCCTTGGGGGCGTAATGTTTGTACTTCATGCCCGGAGCCTTCGGGATGAGCCCCTCGGAGGGCTTCGCGAGCACCGCGGGGTCGTAGCTGCAGGGCAGGCCGAGCACGGCCTCGATCCTCTGCGGCGTTATGAGCCCCGGCCTCAGTATCTGCGGGAGCTCGCCCGTCATGTCCACTACTGTGGACTCTATGCCCCCGACGCAGGGCTGCCCCATGATTATCGCGTCGCAGCGGCCGTCCAGATCCTCCCTCACGTGCTCCCAGCGGGTCGGGCTGGGGCGCCCGGAGAGATTGGCCGAGGGCGCCGCGATGGGCACTCCCGCGTAGCTTATGAGCTTCTGCGCAGCCTCATCGGCGGGGAAGCGTATCGCGACGGTCTTGAGGCCGCCGGTGGTCTCGTCCGGGACGATGTCCTTCTTCGGCAGGACTATGGTCATCGGGCCGGGCCATATCGCCTCGGCGAGCTTCTTCGCGTTCTCGGGGAATTCCGCGGCTATGCTCTCCACCTGGGAGATATCCGAGATGTGCACTATCAGGGGGTTGTCGGAGGGCCTGCCCTTGGCGGCGTAGATCCTCCTGGCGGCTTCGGGATCGAGGGCGTTTCCGCCCAGGCCGTAGACCGTCTCCGTGGGGAAGGCGGCCAGGCCGCCCCTCGCGATGATGCCCGCGGCTTCTCTCAGGTCCTCGTCGGAGCAGCTGAGATATCTCGTAACCATCAGATCCCCTTCATCTTCTCGGCCTGCTCGGAGGTGATCAGGGCGTCGATGATCTCGTCGAGGTCCCCGTCCATGAACTGGTCGAGCTTGTAAAGCGTGAGGCCTATGCGGTGGTCGGTGACCCTTCCCTGCGGGAAGTTGTAGGTCCTGATCCTCTCGGAGCGGTCGCCGCTCCCGATCTGGCCCTTGCGCTCCGCGGCCTGCTCGTCGTGCTGCTGCTGCTGATAGAAGGCGTAGAGCCTCGATTTGAGCTCGTTGTAGGCCTTCTCCTTGTTCTTCAGCTGAGATTTTTCGTCCTGGCACTGGACCACGACTCCGGTCGGGATGTGAGTGAGCCTGACCGCCGAGTCGGTCATGTTGATGTACTGTCCGCCGTGGCCGGAGGCGCGGAAGGTATCCACGCGTATGTCCTCCCATTTCAGGTCCACGCTGACGTCCTCGACCTCGGGCATGATGGCCACGGTGGCGGCGGAGGTGTGGATCCTGCCGGCGCTCTCGGTCTCGGGCACTCTCTGCACCCTGTGGACGCCGGATTCGTACTTCAGGCGCGAGAAAGCGCCGCGGCCGATGATCCTGACCACGGCTTCCTTGACGCCGCCTATTCCGGTGTCGTTTATATCGGTGAGCTCAGTCTTCCAGCCCCTGCGCTCCGCGTAGCGGGTGTACATGCGCAGCAGGTCCGCGGCGAACAGGGCGGCCTCCTCGCCGCCGGTGCCCGCGCGCAGCTCCAGGTAGACGTTCTTCTCGTCGTTGGGGTCCTTGGGGAGCAGGAGGATCTTGAGCTCGCCCTCGAGTACGCTGATCTTCTCCTCGAGGTCGGAGAGCTCCATCTTGGCGATCTCCCTCATCTCGTCGTCGAGGTTCTCCGAGAGCAGCTCCTTGGTGCTCTCGAGGTCTTCGGCGGCCTTCTTGTACTCCCTGTATTTGAGGACTATGGGCTCGATATCGCGCATCTCCTTCATGAGCTTCTGCCAGCGGCTCTGGTCAGCTATGACGGCCGGATCGGATACCGTGAGGCTCAGTTCCTCGTATTTCTGCAAAATGAAGTCGAGCTTTTTGAACATATTTGTCCTTCCTTTACTTAAACCGAAAAATTATACCACGGCGGGGGTGTAGAGTTCAATAAAAGCATGTATAATGTCCCTATCGATTTAAGATTGTAAGGGAGGTAAGACATGATCTCTTTTTCCAGCGACTACATCGAGGGCTGCGCGCCCGAGATACTCGCGAGATTCGCTGAGACGAACCTCGTGCAGCAGACCGGCTACGGCGCCGACATCTGGTGCGAGTCCGCGAAGGCACGCATCCGCGAGGCAGTAGGCAAGCCCGAAGCCGAGGTGTTCTTCATCTGCGGAGGCACCCAGACCAACATGATCACCATTGACGCCATGCTGAAGAGCTTCGAGGGCGTCGTCTCCGTGACCAGCGGCCACATCAACGGCCACGAGGCGGGAGCGGTCGAGGCCACCGGCCACAAGATCCTCCAGCTGCCCGAGCACGACGGGCTCATGGACGCGGGCGAGCTGAAGAAGATGCTCGCCGATTACTTCGGCGACCACTCGATCGAGCATCTCGTCAAGCCCGGCATGGTCTACATCTCATATCCGACCGAGTTCGGCACCCTATACACCAAGCAGCAGCTCCAGGAGCTCGCCGACATCTGCCACGAGTACGGGCTGCCGCTCTTCGCCGACGGCGCCAGGCTCGGCTACGGACTCGCCTCCAGGGCCTGCGACCTGACGCTTAAGGAGTTTGCCGACATAGTCGACGTCTTCTACATCGGCGGGACCAAGGTCGGAGCGCTATGCGGAGAGGCTCTGGTATTCAGCGGCATCCCCGCTCCCGAGCAGTTCTTCACCCAGATCAAGCGCCGCGGCGGCATCATGGCCAAGGGCCGCGTCGTGGGCATCCAGTTCGACGAGCTGTTCAGGGACGGGCTCTACATGAGGCTGTCGGAGCACTGCATGGAGATGGCCGAGCTGCTCAAGAAGACCTTCGTGGAGAAGGGCTATGAGCTCCTCGTCGATTCCCCGACCAACCAGCAGTTCGTCATCATGGACAGGGCCAAGGCGGAAGAGCTCTCGAAGGAGGTCGTCTTCTCTCACTGGAGCAACGTGGACGAGAAGCGCGCTGCCTACCGCTTCGTGACCAGCTGGGCGACTCCGAAGGAGAACATCGAAAAGCTGGGAGAACTGCTGTAAACGAACGTTTATAACATGCGAAAGGGCTTGCAACTGCAAGCCCTTTTAGTATGCGTGGATTCTGTGAACGAGCGTTTGCGCGCCCGTGAAAGACGCTCGTTTACGTCAGCTCTTCAGGCTGTCCCTGTAGTAAGCCCTGACTCGCTCGAGTATCTCGGCGTTGTCCCTGCGGCCGTCGTCCTTCGCCCTGAGCTCGAGCATCACGGCTCGAAGCTTTTCAGCCGCGGCGTCCGCCTTCTCCTGCCAGCAGCTCCCGGTACCCCAGGTCTTTCTGCCTCCGATGAGGGTGAGGTCCGCGCAGCCGCGGGACGCTCTCTGAACGGTGAGCGCGAGAGGATCGACGTCCGGATCCGCGTAGGGGAAGGCGACCTTCTCCATGTTCAGGCAGACGAGGTCGGCGTTCCTGCCCGGGGCGATGACTCCGGGCGAGAGCTCCCCCGCGGAGATCTTCGCGCCCTTGGAGGTCGCCATCCTGAGAACGAAGAGCGGGTCGACCGCGGCGTCCACTCCGCTCTCGCGGTCGTTGAGCCAGACTACGCGCATCTCGCGCAGGAAATCCTGATCGTCGTCTATGGTGCAGCCGTCCATTCCTATGCCGGCGGTGATATCCAGCCTGGCTGCCGTCCTCAGGTCGAAGCTCCCGCTCCTGAGGCGCAGGTTCGACGAGGCGTTGTTCACCAGGACCGCGCCGCTCTCCTTTATGAGCTCGAAGTCGCGCTCCGTGAGCCACACCGCGTGCCCGAAGGACACCCAGGGTCCGAGGAAGCCGATCTCGGCGTAGTGCTCGATGAAGCTCTTTCCCCAGGTCCTGCGCGCGTACTCCGCCTGATACTTCGTCTCGAGCAGGTGGAGGTGGATGTGCATCCCGCGCTTCATCGCGTATTCCTTCATCGCCATGAGCGACTCGTCGCTGCACCACTGGCCTCCGTTGGGGTGGAGCTGGATCTCGGTCCAGCCGGCCGCGATCTCGTCCTTCAGCTCCTCGGCCGTCGCCTCGATCAGCTCGAAGTACTCTTCGAGGGTCATTATGCGGTCGCGTATGCTGCCGCCGAAGGAGCTTCTGAGAGGCTCCGGGAGGCTCGCCAGGAACTCGTCCCTCCCGTAATAGATCTTCTTGTTCTGGTCGATGAAGAGGGGGCAGAGTATGCTCCTCAGTCCGCCGGCGGCGTAGCCCCGCGCGGCGGCGGCGAGCTCGTCCTTCATCGCGGAGAAGCTGTTCGGGTTGTGGCTGTGCAGCACGGTCCCGACTCCGCAGGCTGCCATGCGCAGCGCGTCAAAAAGGCAGGCGTCGAAGTGGGGTATGGGCGCGAGCTTGTTCAGGTCCTGCAGCCAGACCTCGAGGGCCTGGTCGGGGACCATCATCGAGCTCGGTGTGATCCCGCGGCCGTGGTCGTGAGCGTCGGTGAAGGCGGGCATGAGAAGCCAGCGATCGTCCTTCAAAAGCTCCGCTTCGGGGGCAGCCGCGCGCAGCTCGCCGGCGCTTCCCAGCTTTTTGAAGCGCCCGCCCCTGATCAGGACCGCGAGGCCCTCCGAAGCTCTGCCGGATACACCATCCCACAGCCATCCGGGCTGTATTATCAATGCTTTATCGTTATTAGACAATTTAATGATCCTCCTGCGTTTCGACGCTCTTTCGGGGCCCGGAACGCCGTTTCCGCGTGGCTCTTTCGGGGCTCCGGAAGCCTCTTTCCGGGGCGCTCTTTCCCGTACAAAAACGCGGCGCCCGGCGGGGACTGAAGCCCCGCGGACGCCGCGAATATATCAGATCACTCCGGTCTCTTGTAGTTGAGGTAGAGGGCGGCCTCGGTGCCTCCGTCCACGACTATGGCCTGGCCGGTGATGGCTCTGGCGTCGTCGCTGGCGAGGAAGAGGGCGGTCCTGGCGATGTCCTCAGCCTGGATCAGGAAGGGCGCGGGCTGATAGGTCCTGAGGAACCTGTCTCTGGCCTCGCCCTCGAAGCCCTTGTTCAGCGGGGTGTCGACGAAGCCCGGGCAGATCGCGTTGCAGCGGATGTTGCTGCGCGCGAAGTCGATCGCGACCGACCTGGTGATGGCGAGGGCTCCGGCCTTGGCGGCGCTGTAGCCGAGCTTGTTCGGCGTGGGCCTGATGCCGTAGGTGCCGACGAGGTTGAGGATGACTCCGCCTCCCTGCTTCTCCATGTAGGGGATGGAGTACTTGCAGCCGAGGAAGACGCTGTCCATGTCGAGCGCCATGACCTTCCTGTAGTCCTCGTAGCTGGTAGTGACGGCGGTGCCCATCGGGCTTATGCCG
>JAEEGI010008383.1_pt1 | contig 22844 bp, 22 predicted proteins | sample 8958751 | NCBI WGS metagenome assembly JAEEGI01 (sample SAMN16246545, study PRJNA631951) | gut metagenome | biome: gut microbiome; feature: rumen; material: KS-attached | host: Bos | place: Iran: Karaj | collected 2018-10 | reverse complement strand
CCCGTTATTTTTTAGTTAATAATGCAATTATCGGGGGAAATTCGTTTGATATTTTTAGACAGTATGCTATAATTTTTTATGAATTGCAGACACTGAGAGGTCTGATCATATGTTTTCTGTTACATCATAATCTGAGATAGGAGAGTTAGTTAATGGAGACAAAGATTCTATTGGAAAACGGTACCAACGAACTGGAGGTTTTGGAGTTTTTGCTGGACGGAAACTCATACGGTATCAACGTAGCCAAGATCCGTGAGATCATCCCGTATGCAGAGGTAACGCCCGTTCCTAATGCTCATCCCAGTATTGAAGGTATATTTATGCCGAGAGATACAATGATTACCGCGATCGATTTAAAGAACTGCTTACAGCGCGGAAAATCTGAACCCGGCGGTCTGTTTATAATCACAAACTTTAATAAACTTGATATTGCATTCCATGTTGATCAGGTTTTAGGTATCCACAGAGTTTCATGGGGCGACATCATTAAGCCCGGTGCAACCGTATCTACAACCGAAGACGGTATATCAACAGGTATCGTTAAACGTGAGAACAAGCTGATAATCATTCTTGACTTCGAGAAGATCGTTGCCGACATTAACCCTGAGACAGGCCTTAAGACAAGCGACGTTGACGCTCTCGGCGACAGAAAGCGAAGCGACGTTCCGATACTTATCGCTGAGGACTCTGTTCTCCTTAACAAGCTTATCGTTGATTCGCTTAAGAAGGCGGGATATGTAAATATCATCCATACCGAAAACGGTCAGGAAGCATACAATATCATTCAGGAGTGCAAAGAAAAAGGCACACTCAAAGAGCATGTTCAGTGTATCATCACCGATATCGAGATGCCCATCATGGACGGTCACAGACTTACAAAGCTTGTTAAATCCGATGATGCGACAAAGGATATTCCGATCGTTATCTTCTCATCACTGGTAAATGATGAAATGAGACGTAAGGGTGAACAGCTCGGCGCCAACGCTCAGCTTTCAAAACCTGAGATCGGTAACCTTGTTAAGACTATCGATGGTCTGGTAAACAACTAAGATATATATTTTAGGCCGGATTCGTTCCGGCCTATTTTTTCGTATTAGGGATAGAATAATGTTTGAAGAATTTGAGATGGTCCTTGTCGGAATCGGTGAGGAATTTGACGGAAATGAAAAGGCACTTGAAGCTTACGAAAAGCTGGCCAAGTTGCTTGAGGGTAAGAATATATTTGTCGTATCGCTTTGCATGGATGATGTGATATATAAGTCAGGACTTGATGAATCGCGTATTGTTACGCCTCTTGGCGGAAAACGCTTCAAGCAATGTCCCGATGCTTGTACGCATGATCTTTTTTCTGTGGATGAAACAGTTTGTCCACATTGCGGAAAAGAGCTGGTCTTCAACAACATTCTGGCGGAAAATTATGTTGAAGAGGGATATCTGCCTTCGTGGGAAAAGCATAAAAAGTGGATCTCGGGAACGCTTAACAAAAAGCTTTTGACACTGGACTTGGGCAGCACCTTGCGTTTTCCTCAGATTGTAAGATTTCCCTTTGAAAAGATAACGATGATAAACGATAAAGCCAAAATGATCAGGGTTAACGAAAAACTCTGGCAGATTCCTGCGGAAATAGCTTCAAAAGCTGAATCCGTCAAGCAGTCCGCTGTTGAATGGCTTATTTCGTTATGATACAATAAACTGATGTATTTTTAAGCGAAAAATCATTAAAAGAGGTAATTTATGCCCGGTAATGAGGATTATTTAGACAGCTTATTAAAAATGGCACAACAGGATATAGCGCCCGATTCTGCGATAAATCGCGTAAAGCAGATGGCAGAAGAGGCTGATGCGGCTGAAGAAGCGATTGAGGAGCCAGCGGTCGAAGAAACCGTAATTGAGGAGCCCTCGCTTGAAGAAGCGCCTGAGACTACAGAGGAGTCCTTGGAAATAGAGGATCCCGTAGCTATAGAAGAACCTTTGGAAATAGAGGATCCCGGGGTTATTGAAGAACCTGTTGTCGTTGAAGAACCTGTTATTGAAGAACCTTTAGCAGATGTGGAAATGCCTTCTGAAGAAGATATTTCTGATCTGCTTAATTCACTTGGAGATATAACCGCAGAGGAACCCGTTGCGGAAGGACCTATTGTTACCGAAGAGGCCGTTCCGGAGGAAGAAACAATATCGCAGGACGATATAGCATCGTTGCTTGAGTCTATAGGAGATATTTCTGTAGAAGAACCCGTTGCGGAAGAACCTATCGTAGCAGAAGAACCGGCCGTAGAAGAGCCTGTTATAGAAGAGCCTGTTATAGAAGAGCCTGCAGTTGAAGAGACGCCCGCAGATCCCAACGCTATGCTTTCCGCAGATCAGATCGCAGCAATGTTTGAATCTGCAAATGCGGCTGAAGAACCTGTCCTAGCTGAAGAACCGGCTGTAGAAGAGCCTGTTATAGAAGAACCTGTTGCAGCGGAGCCTGCTGCCGAAGAGCAACCGATCTTAGATGAAGTAACCGGTGAAGTTGAAGTTCCGATCGAGGAATTACCTTTAGATGATGTTTTGTCTGCTGAGGCCACAGAAGAACCTGCTGCTGAAGAAACTGCTTCAGAGGAGATTCCCGGTGATGTTTTGGAGCAGCCTTCTGAAGAAGCTTCGACAGAAGAAGAGGCAGACGAAGAGAGTTCTTTGGACCTTGATGCATTACTTGAAGGCCTTGACGCCGAAGATAAATCTGAGGCCGAAACGGTTGAAATGACCAATACTCTCGATACCGTTCCGGGTTCGGACGAATCAATGTCCGATCTTTCACAGGAAGATATAGAAAAACTGTTAAATGACGCCAAGAACGTCGAAGACGAGAGTGAACCTCAGGGCGAGGTCGAAATTGATATGAACGATCTTTCGCAGCTTGAATCACTGGGCGTGTTTGATAAAGATGCAGATCTTTCCGAACTAGGCGAAAGCTCCGAAGAACTTGATGAGATATCGAGCCTTTTGAAGACCGCTGACAACAACGATTTCAGCCTTAACGAAGATGACGATCTTATGAATCTCCTTTCGATGGAGTCCAAGCGTCAGGCCGAAGAGGAAGAGGCTGCAAAAAAAGCTGAAAGCGAAAACGCTTCGGAAGAAGATTCTGAAGGTAAAGATAAGAAAAAGAAGAAGAAAAAGGAAAAGGGTAAAAAGAAAAAAGGCGCCATTCCCGAGGATCTCGAAGGAGAGATCGATATCGACGCTCTTAATGAGGCTATTCCCGAGAAGAAACAGAGTGCTTTTTCAAAGTTTATCTCGTTTATGACCGCATCCGATGAAGATGCGCCCGCAAGCGCCGAAGGCGAAAACGGAGAATTCGGCTTTGAAGGTGTTCAGGGCGAAAACAAGGAAATACTTGATGAGATAGACAAAGAAGGAGATAAAAAAGGCAAGAAGAAGCCCAAGAAAGATAAGAAAGCCAAGAAAGGCGCCGCAAAAGAAAGCGACGAAGGCGGTGACGAGGGCGACGAAGAAGGCGGCGGAAAGAAGAAGAAAAAGCCGAAAAAGGAAAAAGTAAAGAAAGAGAAAAAACCCAAGGAAGAAGAACCGGATAATTCCAAGCCGTTAAACAAAAAGAATGTCAGAAAGATATTCGTAATGGCGGCTACGCTTCTTTTGCTTCTTATGCTGTTTATCAAGCTTGTTCCGGCAATGATCAACAAAGAACAGGCCAGAAAAGCATACTATAAGGGCGATTACGAGGCTACATATACCGCATTGTTCGGTGAAAAATTAAGTGAAGGCGATCAGTTATTGTTTGACCGGTCGGAAATAATCTTAAAGATGGGCCATAAATATGATGCTTTCCTAAGTTATAACAGGATGGGAATGAGGACCGAAGCTCTCGATCAGCTGTTACAGGCTGTGGCGAGATACGAAGAATGGCTTTATATTGCAGAAGTCTGCGGATGTAAGGATGCATTCAATGCCGAATACGAAAAGATCGTTACAGCTCTTAGCGTGACATACGATCTTACTTTGGACAGGGCTAAAGAGATAAACGCAATGCCTACGGATCTTGAATATTCGCTCATGGTTGAGTCGATAGCAAATCATACCGAATATATAGATCCCAATGCGCCGCTTCCGGAGCCCTTTGTTCCGGAGCCCGATCCGCTCGAAATGAATTTTGAAGATGTTTTACCCGAGGAACAGTTATAAATGATAGCTTTGATAGATTATGACGCAGGAAATATAAAGAGCGTTGAAAAAGCATTTGAATATCTTGGCGAGGAAGTTGTGATCACTCGTGACAAAGATGTGATTTTAGGTGCCGATAAAGCCGTTTTGCCCGGCGTCGGTAATTTTGGTGACGCTGTTAAAAGACTTGAAGAATACGGCCTTTTTGAGGTCATTCACAAATTTGTTGCCCTTAATAAGCCTTTCCTTGGGATATGTCTTGGTTATCAGCTTATGTTTGAAGAAAGCGAGGAAGCACCAGGCTTTAAAGGACTTGGTCTGTTTAAAGGGAAGTGTCTCAGATTTGACGACAAGTATGGTCTCAAGATCCCGCAGATCGGCTGGAACAGTTTGTTGTTTCCGAGACAAACAAGGATATTTGATGGTTTAAAAGATGATTCTTACGTATATTTTGTCCATTCATTTTACGTTCAGGCCGAAGATGAATCGATAGTTGCCGCCACATGCGAATACGGTAATGTTTTTCATGCGGCTTGTGAGAGCGGTAATATTTTCGGATGTCAGTTCCATCCCGAAAAAAGCTCAAACGTAGGAATGAAGATACTGGAAAATTTCGTGAATTTATAGGAGTCAATCGTGTATACAAAAAGGATCATTCCGTGTCTTGACGTAAAGGACGGAAGAGTAGTTAAAGGCGTAAATTTTGTTAACTTAATAGATGCCGGCGATGCCGTGGAGCAGGCAATGATCTACGACAAGGAAGGTGCCGACGAACTTGTTTTCCTTGATATAACAGCTTCAAGCGACAATAGAGATACCGTTGTCGATATGGTAAGAAGTGTTGCAAGGAAACTTTTTATTCCCTTTACTGTCGGTGGCGGAATAAGAACGGTCGATGATTTTAAAAAGATACTTAGAGAAGGTGCCGATAAAGTTGCGGTAAACTCTGCCGCTATCATGAATCCCGATCTTATCGCCGATGCGGCCGACAAATTCGGCAGCCAGTGTGTTGTTCTTGCCATTGATGCAAAAAGAAAACCCGACGGAACAGGATGGGAGATATATAAAAACGGCGGCCGTGTTAACATGGGAATTGATGCCGTAGAATGGGCAAAGAAGGGCGTTGAGCTCGGGGCCGGAGAGATTCTTCTTACAAGTATGGATTGTGACGGAACCAAAAACGGTTTCGATAATGAACTTACACGTATCATCTCGGACAGTGTAAATGTACCTGTCATAGCTTCGGGCGGTGCGGGCAGCCTTGAACATTTCTACGATGCTTTCGATAAAGGACACGCCGATGCGGCGCTTGCGGCTTCGCTTTTCCACTTTAAAGAGTTGTCTATAGGTGATGTAAAGTCGTATTTGAAGAACCGAGGCGTCTCAGTAAGAATATAGAGATATCCTGATTTTATAACAAACGTTACTTAATGTTGGGAGTGGGAGTTTACTTTGATCGATAATGATTGGCTTGAATATCTGAAGCCTGAGTTCAGAAAAGAATATTATAAAGACCTGTTTGAATTTGTGAAAAAAGCATATTCGGAATCTTTGGTCTTTCCGCCTGCGGATGATATATTCAATGCTCTTAAATATACTCCGATCTCTAATGTTAAGGTGGTTTTGGTGGGACAGGATCCTTATCATGAACCCGGGCAAGCGCACGGTCTTTCTTTTTCGGTGCTTCCCGGAGTGAAGACTCCGCCTTCGCTTCAGAACATGTATAAAGAGCTGAAAGATGAGTACGGTTATGACATACCCAATAACGGCTACCTTAAAAAGTGGGCAGATCAGGGCGTGTTGTTACTCAACACCGTTTTAACGGTCAAATGCGGGGCCGCAAACTCACATAAGGGAAAAGGCTGGGAGAACTTCACTGATGCCGTTATACGGGCCGTAAACACCCAGGACAGACCCATCGTATACTTTTTATGGGGTGGCAATGCGAAAGCCAAGAGATCGCTTATCACGAACCCCAATCACCTTGTGCTTGAAACGGTACATCCGTCTCCCTTGTCGGCTTACAACGGATTTTTTGGCTGCGGACATTTCAAAAAAGCAAACGAATTTCTTGAAAGCCACGGTGTTAAAGGCATTGATTGGAAGATTGAAAATATATAATGTAAAAGAGGGATCAACCGATCCCTCTTTTAGTATATTAGTCTGCCGGCAGTGGGACTTGAACCCACACGTTGTTGCCAACAACAGATTTTGAGTCTGCCTCGTCTGCCATTCCGACATGCCGGCGCATCAACAAAACAAATATTATCATATTAAGTTCGTAATGTCTATCAAAAATCTGTGTTATAATGATGAAAAAATGTAGGGGACTGCGTTATGAATTTAAAACAAAGGATATTTATCCGTACATTTAATAAGAATTGTACGAAGAACGACGCAAAGCGTGATGAGGGGCTTACTGTGCCCGAAGAGATCGATGTATTTAAAGATCTTTATTACGGCAAAGGCGGAATTGAAAACAGCCTTGATGTATATAAGCCTAAAAATGCGGAAGGAAGACTGCCACTTCTTGTGAGCTGTCATGGCGGCGGATACATTTACGGTGATAAGGAACTTTATTCTTTTTATACTATGGAGTTTGCCAAAGCCGGATTTGCCGTTATCAATTTCAATTATACGCTTGCTCCGAAGATTACTTTTCCCAATCCCGTTATTGAAACGAATGAAGTTCTTGAGTGGGCGGCAGATAATGCCGAAAAGTATGGGTTTGATCTTGAAAATGTTGTTATGATAGGGGATTCGGCAGGAGCGCAGATCGCGAGTCAGTATGCCGTTTGTGTGTCCAACCCCGAATATGCAAAGATAATTGGTATTGAAGTTCCTCGGTTTAAACTGAGAGCGTTGTCTTTGGGCTGCGGTATCTATTCGTTGTCGACAGAAGGCAGTAATACAAGAGAACTCGAAAAAATATATCTTACGAAAGATCCTTCAAAGTTTGGAGACATGCTTAAAATAACCGAACATATAGATGCGAATTATCCTCCGAGCTTTCTTATCAGTTCACCGGGAGATTTTCTTGTAAAGAATCTTGATCCCATGAAGAAGGTGCTTGAAGATGCCGGAGTTGAATGTAAAGCGGAGATTTATGGTGATGAGCAAACATATCATGTGTTTTTTATTGATATAAGGTCGGAACTTGGCAAGAAATGCAACGCCGATCAGATTGAATTTTTGAAACGGCATTTGGTTTAAAGTTTAAGCGCAGCGGTTTAAAATCGTTGCGCTTTTTGTTTGGCAAATCAGCCCTTATGGTGTAGAATAAATATTGGTTTTTACTATTCATTTTGGGTTTATAAATGGGCGAAGAATTATTAAGTTGCAGACAATATGAAAAGCAGATCCCGATGTATCTTAACAAGACACTTTCGGATGAAGAAACTATTGCTTTGATCGATCACGTTAAGAAATGCCCTTCCTGCAGAGAAGAGCTTACCATACAGCATATGGTAGCGGTCGGACTTAACAATCTTGACGAGATAATAGATCTTAACGTAGACAGTGAGCTTGATAAGCGAAGGCGTCAGACGGTTATGTCTTTGTACAAAAAAGACGTTACCGAAAGAATGCACCTTGGCGTATTTTTTATCGGCTTCGCCACATTCTTTTTGGCATTATTACTCATTATTCTTTAAAATCACAGGATCGAAATGGAAAGAATTCTTCTTATAGACGGAAATTCAATAATGAACAGAGGCTATTACGGCCTGCCTTTGCTTGCCAATAAAGACGGCATTTATACAAATGCGTTACTTGGCTTTTTTAATATTCTTTCAAAAACCGTTTCTGAGGTGGATCCCGACTATCTTTGCGTTGCTTTCGATATGAAGGCTCCGACGTTCCGTCATAAAATCTTCACCGAATATAAAGGCACCAGGAAGCCTGCTCCCGCAGAGTTTACGCAGCAGCTTCCGATCATAAGAGAGATCCTTAAGTCCATGGGTATTCCCGTACTTGAAAAGGAAGGATACGAGGCTGACGATATTCTGGGAACCCTGGCCAAACGCTTCGAAAAGGAAGGCCTTCTTGTAACCGTTTTATCCGGTGACAGGGATCTTTTGCAGATCGCAAGCGACAATATTACGATCTCGATTCCCAAGACCGTGGGCGGAAAGACCGAGACGTTTAATTACAATACAAAGGATGTGGTGGCCGCTTACGGTGTTACTCCCACAGAGTTTATTGACGTCAAAGCACTTCAGGGCGATTCGAGCGACAATATCCCCGGCGTTACCAAGGTCGGCGAAAAGACCGCACAAAGTCTTATAGCAACTTACAAGAGCCTCGAGGGAGTTTACGAGCACATAGACGATCAGAAAGGCAAGTTAAAAGAAAACCTTATCAATGATAAAGAAAAGGCTTTTCTTTCGCGTACGCTCGCAACCATTGAGATCAATGCGCCTATTGATGTTGATCTTAAGGATTGCGCGATGTTTGATTATATAAATGACAATTCGCTTGAGATCTTAAGAAAATACGAGTTAAAGAGCGTGATCTCAAAACTTGAGGCAATCGAGAATGCCGAGAGTTCCAAGGAAGTTACTGTTTCAAATGAGGAGCTTTCTTACGAAATAATCGACGATCTCTCCTTGGTACAGGAAAAGATCGATGAGGCTTCCAAACTATCGGAATTGGGTATATATGTATGCGATGAGGGTGTAGCCGTTTCTTTCGGAAAGGGGAAAACTTTCTTTTTGCATGAAGTTTTCTTTATAACGAAGGATTTCTTGTCGGAAAACCTTACAAAAGCTCTTCTTAATACGAAGAGCATTGCTACATTTGATATAAAGCGATGCTACGATTATATCGGTGAATACAGGCCTGCAATGTTTGACTGCGAGATACTTGCGTATCTTATCGATCCGCTGAAGGGAGATTATAACAGTGCGGATGTTGCAGAACGTTATATTTCAAGATATACAAAACCGTACAAAGAAGCCGTGAGCGATAAAATCTATTATTCCTGCCTTTGCGCCGAAAATGCGATCCTTTGTAAAGATGTTTTGCTTTCGGAAGTTAAAAAGCTTGGCATGGATAGGCTTTTCTTTGATATTGAGATGCCCCTTTCGTTTGTGCTTTATTCCATGGAAAAAGAGGGGGTTCTTGTAGATAAAAAAGCGCTTGAAGTATATTCGGACAGATTGAGCGCTTCAATAGATAAACTTGAAAAGAAGATATATGAACAGGCGGGCTGCGAGTTTAATATCAATTCTCCCAAACAGCTTGGAGAGATACTGTTTGAAAAACTTGGCATAGAAGGCGGCAAGAAGACCAAAACAGGGTATTCGACCGCGGCAGATGTTCTTGAGAAGCTTTCTTTGGACTATCCTATAGTCAGTGATATTCTTGAATACAGAACGTATGCGAAGCTTAAATCGACTTATGCCGAGGGTCTCAAAGGCTTTATAGGCGATGACGGTCGCATACATACGCATTTTAATCAGACGATAACCGCTACGGGAAGAATAAGTTCCACGGAGCCCAATCTTCAGAATATCCCCATAAGGACAGAACTCGGAAGGGAACTCAGAAAAGTATTTTATCCCAAAGAGGGCTGTGTATTTGTTGATGCCGATTATTCTCAGATAGAATTGAGACTCATGGCTCATATGTCGGGTGATGAGAAGCTGATCGAGGCGTATAAAGACAATAAAGACATTCACCGCGCAACCGCGAGCCTTGTGTTCAATAAACCTTTTGACGAAGTTACAGAACTTGACAGAAGAAATGCAAAAGCCGTCAATTTCGGAATTATATACGGTATCAGTTCGTACGGACTCAGCAGGGATCTTTCAATATCGATGAAAGATGCCAAGAAATACATTCAGGATTATTTTGAAACATATCCAAAAGTCAAGAAATTTATGGATGGATCGGTATCGGAGGCCAAAGAAAAGGGAGGCACTGTCACTTTATTTGGCAGAATAAGACCCATTCCGGAACTGAAAGATTCCAACTTTATGCGAAGATCTTTCGGTGAGAGAGTTGCCATGAACGCTCCTTTGCAGGGAACTGCCGCGGATATCATGAAGATAGCGATGATCAACATCTTCAGAGCGTTTAAAGACAACGGACTTAAGTCCAAACTTCTTATCCAGGTTCACGACGAAGTTTTGGTGGAAACATATGAATCGGAACTTGAAAAGGTAAAAGAGATCGTTGCTTATGAAATGCAAAATGCCGCTAAATTAAGCGTATCTCTGGAAGTTGGGATGGGTGTCGGTAAAAACTGGTATGAGGCACATTAAATGATTTCTATCGGAATAACAGGCGGTGTTGGTGCCGGAAAGAGTAAGATACTTGAATATATTGAGAAGAAATGCGACTGTTTTGTACTGACAGCCGACAGGTACGCCGAAGAACTTGAAATGCGCGGAAACGTCTGTTATGAGCCGTTAGTCGAGCTTCTTGGCAAAGACGTATTGTCTGACAATTTAGAGATAGATCGCAAAAAAATGGCTTCAAAAGTATTTGAAGACGAGTCGTTACTTAAAAAAGTGAATGATATCGTGCATCCCGCCGTTAAAACAGGTATAATCGAAATGATGGATCGCTTTGAAAAGGCAGGAAATATAAGATTTTTCTTCCTTGAAGCGGCTCTTTTGATAGAATGCGGGTACAAGGAGATACTTGACGAGATATGGTATGTTCATGCAGACGTTGATATAAGGCGAAAAAGACTTAAAGAAGCCAGAAATTATTCCGATGAGAAGATAGATAATATTCTTGCAAGCCAGTTAGATTCTGCAAGTTTTTCTGCAAATGCAGATTTTGTTATAAACAATTCAGGAAGTTTAGAGAATTCTTACGTTCAAATTGATGAACGTCTGAGTATGTATAATTATACAGACGGGATTTTGGGGGATAAAACGGCGGAGGTAAACTCATGATCACTAAGCCTGAAAACGAACAATATGTATTCGGACTCGATATAGGAACCAGAAGCATAGTGGGTACGGTCGGATACAGGATCGATATCGACAAGTTTGCCGTTGTTTCGCAACATGTCAGGGAACATGAGACAAGAGCAATGCTCGACGGTCAGATCCATGACATCAAAAGAGTTGCGGGAACCATAAAACAGGTTAAAGAAGAATGTGAAAAGTCGCTTGGGATCGAACTTAAACAGGTTTGTATCGCCGCTGCGGGTCGTGTTCTCAGAACGCTTGATACTCATATTGATATGGTGTTTGAAGAAGAACGCGAAACAAAGGACGAAGATGTTGCCAATTTGCTGAGCCTCGGAGTCGAAAAAGCATATAGAGAGTTTAACGAGAAAGAAAATTCCGATATCAAGTTCTATTGTGTCGGTTATTCGGTCGTAAAATATTATTTGAACAGAAATCCCATCGGTAATCTTGTGGGGCATAAGGCTCATCAGATATCCGCCGATATCATTGCCACGTTTTTACCCGATGATGTTGTCGACGGTCTTTACCGGTCGGTCGAACTTGCCGGTCTTGAAGTGGCAAATCTTACTCTCGAGCCTATAGCGGCAATTTCTGTTGCCATACCCGAGAAATACAGGATGCTGAATATCGCTCTTGTCGATGTCGGCGCCGGAACAAGCGATATTTCCATTACCAAAGACGGAAGTATTGTCGCTTACGGTATGATCCCGATGGCAGGCGATGCAATAACAGACGTTATCGCCAAACATTGTCTCGTAGATTTCGATATGGCTGAGAAGATAAAACGTGCCTCTGATACGGACGATTCTATAGAGTACGAAGATATCATGGGGCTTCCGCAGACGATATCAAGACAGGAAGTGCTTGACGTTATCAAGGATACGGTAGAAGAAGAGGCAAGACTTGTTGCGGACGAGATCAAGCGTCTTAACGGTGATAAACCCGTCAGCGCCGTATTTGTGGTAGGCGGTGGCGGTATAATAACAGGTTATACCGAGAAACTTTCAAAAGAGCTAAATATCGTCAAAGAACGTGTGGCATTAAGAGGCAAAGAAGTAATGGGCAACATAGAATTTCTTGACGAGAATGCCGACAGGAGTTCTTTAATGGTAACACCTATCGGTATTTGCCTTAATTACTTTGAACACAGCAATAACCTCGTGTACGTTAACTTTAACGGCAAGAGAATGAAGATGTACGATAACGGACATGTGAGTGTTGTCGATGTTGCCATGCAGGCCGAGTTCCCCAATGACGGACTTTTCCCCAAACGCGGTAAAGCGCTTACTTACAGCGTGAACGGTAAGTCCAAGATCGCAAAGGGTGAACTGGGTGAAGCCGCAGTCATCACCGTAAACGGCAAACCTGCCGATCTTACCGCTCTTGTTAAAATGAATGATAAGATCGTTATTAAAGAATCGACTGCCGGCGTGAGAGCACGTATACGAGTTGATAATCTTCCGGAATTTAAGGAAGGCCTGAATCTGAAAGTTAACGGAAAGACGATAAATCTTACTCATCCCGTATTTTGTAACGGTCGTCCCGTTACTCCCGATTACGAGATAAAAGAAGACGATCGAATTGAGATACACGATGCCTGCACCGAGGACCAGCTTCTTGAGATGCTGGACAAAGAAAACGTATCCGATTCCTATGATGATCTTCCCGAAGACGAAGAGGTTTCTTTGTACAGTGATGCGGAAGAAAAAGAAGAGGCTTCCAAAGAAAAGCAGCCCGTAAACCGTGTTAAATTTGGCGGAAGTAGTCTTACCGTATTCGTAAACGATGCGCCGGTCGTTCTTTCGGGTAAAGATGATTATGTTTTTGTAGATGTATTTGATTTTATAGATTTCGATCTGTCCAAACCGCAGGGTAAATCGGTCGTTACCATCCATAACGGTAAGCCTGCGCAGTACATGGATCCTTTAAATGAGGGTGACAGACTTGAGATCTGCTGGAAGGATTAATTTAAGTAATGAGATTTTTGAGTATTGCCAGCGGTTCATCGGGCAATTGTATTTATTGCGGTTCCGACACGACGCATATTCTTGTGGACGCTGGGATCAGCGGTAAGAGAACGGAGGCGGGGCTTAATAAGATCGATCTGACGACACGCGATCTTGATGCCATTTTTATAAGCCACGAACATTCCGATCATATTGGCGGGCTGGGAGTTATCGCAAAGCGTTACAATATTCCGATCTATGCTTCGAAAGGTACCATAGAAGGAATAAAGTCGAGCTCGATCGGAAAGTGTATCGACGAATCTTTGTATCATGTTATAAAAGCCGATGAAAAGATAATGATAAAAGATATGTGCATCAATCCGATGAAGATTTCCCACGACGCCAACGAACCTCTTGCCATGAGAATTTCGTCGGACGGTAAAAAGGCTGCGATAGTTACAGACCTTGGAACGTATGATGATTATACGGTAGGCTCCCTTATGGGGCTTAACCTTTTGCTCTGCGAAGCAAATCATGATGTGAGGATGCTTGAAACGGGACCTTATCCGTATCCTTTAAAAAGAAGAATACTCGGGGACATGGGACATCTTTCAAATGAAAATTCGGGAAGACTCATTTCCGATATTTTAAATGATGACTTAAGCCACATCATCTTAGGTCACCTCAGCAAAGAAAACAATCTTCCGGACATCGCCTATAACACCGTAAGACTTGAGATAGATTTTTCGGACAACGAATATCACGCAAAAGATTTTGAACTTACGGTTGCAAAGCGCGACGAACCGCTGGATGTAATAACTATATAGACGGAGAAAGAAAATGAAAAAGACAATAATCACTGTAGTAGGAAAAGATACGGTAGGTATCATTGCAAAGACATGTACTTATCTTGCGGATAACAACATCAACATTCTTGATATCTCTCAGACGATCGTTAAAGATTACTTTAACATGATGATGATAGCCGACTTTTCAAAAGCATCCAAGAAGTTTGGCGCAGTTTCGAAAGAACTCGAAGAACTCGGTGAGAGCATCGGAGTTATCATCAAATGTCAGCAGGAAGACATCTTCAATTCCATGCACAGAATTTAGCCCTTCAGTGAGGATCGATCATGATAAATATGTTTGAGGTCAAAGAGACCAATGAGATGATAGAGAAGGAAAATCTCGATGTGAGAACTATCACACTCGGAATAAGCCTTCTTGATTGTATTGACGGTGACGTTAATAAAGTTTGTGAAAACATCTATAATAAGATCACAGAAAAAGCCAAAGATCTTGTGAAAGTGGGAGAGGATATATCGCATGAATATGCTATTCCGATCGTTAACAAGCGTATTTCCGTAACTCCTATCGCACTTGTCGGAGGTGCCTGCTGCAAAACGAGCAAAGATTTCGTAAAGATCGCCAAAGCGCTCGATAAAGCGGCCAAAGCCGTAGGGATCAATTTCCTTGGCGGTTATTCCGCGCTTGTATCAAAAGGTATGACAAAAGCGGACGAGCTTCTTATACGTTCAATCCCCGAAGCGCTTTCCAAAACGGACCTTATCTGTTCATCGGTAAATCTTGGCTCCACAAAGACCGGAATTAATATGGATGCCGTCAGACTTATGGGTGAAGTGATAAAAGAAACGGCAGAGAGGACCAAAGAAAAAGATTCGATCGGATGCGCCAAACTTGTGGTATTTTGCAATGCTCCCGACGACAATCCTTTTATGGCCGGAGCTTTTCACGGTGTTACGGAAGCCGATGCCATTATCAATGTCGGTGTAAGCGGACCGGGAGTTGTTAAATATGCTCTTGAGAAAGTGCGCGGAGAATCTTTTGAAGTTCTTTGCGAAACCATAAAAAAGACCGCATTCAAAGTTACGAGAGTAGGACAGCTTGTAGCCAGAGAAGCTTCAAAGAAATTGAATGTTCCTTTCGGTATAGTGGATCTTTCACTTGCTCCGACTCCGGCTATCGGCGATTCAGTTGCCGACATTCTTTGCGAGATCGGTCTTGAACATGCGGGCGCACCCGGTACGACAGCTGCACTTGCACTTCTTAACGATCAGGTAAAAAAGGGCGGTGTTATGGCTTCTTCTTATGTCGGTGGTCTCAGCGGAGCGTTTATTCCCGTCAGTGAAGATCAGGGCATGATAAATGCCGTAAACGCAGGAGCACTTACTCTTGAAAAGCTTGAAGCGATGACTTGTGTATGTTCTGTCGGACTCGATATGATCGCTATTCCCGGCGATACAAAGGCAACTACAATTTCCGGTATTATCGCAGATGAAATGGCTATCGGTATGGTCAATCAAAAGACCACGGCCGTACGTCTTATTCCCGTGATCGGGAAAAAAGTCGGAGACAGCGCCGAATTCGGCGGATTGCTCGGTTATGCACCCATTATGCCGGTCAATGAATTTTCGTGCGATGATTTTATCAATCGAAAAGGCCGTATTCCCGCGCCAATCCACAGTTTCAAGAATTAATTTTCTTTTTGATCAAATAACAATCTTGTTTGTTTTGAACAAAAGTATTAAAATAGTTACCCAAGGGTAACTATTTTTATTTTTTGAATAAAGGAGATGAAATATGAAAAAACTGGTACTTATAAGACATGGTGAAAGCGAGTGGAACAAACTGAACCTTTTTACCGGCTGGATGGATGTCGATCTCAGCGAAAAAGGTACGGAAGAAGCAAAACAGGCAGGAAAGACGCTTAAGGAAGAAGGATATGATTTTGACGTATGCTATACTTCTTATCTGAAAAGAGCAATTCATACACTTAATATCGCTCTGGATGAGATGGACAGAGCCTGGCTTCCGGTAATCAAATCATGGAAATTAAATGAGCGTCATTATGGGGCTCTTCAGGGTCTTAATAAATCTGAGACCGCAGAAAAATACGGAGAAGATCAGGTTAAGATATGGAGACGTTCTTTTGACGTTAAGCCGCCCGAATTGTCCGACGAAGACGAAAGAAGCGCTTGCAGGCAGCCTATGTACAGAGATGTGGACAAGAGCCTTCTTCCGAAAAATGAAAGTCTTGAGACAACGATCGAAAGAGTTGTTCCGTATTTTGAGGAAACTATTAAGAAAGATATAGTTGCGGGAAAGAGAGTTATCATCGCTGCTCACGGCAATTCACTCAGAGCTCTTGTGAAATACTTTGACGGTCTTTCCGATGAAGAGATAATCGGCGTGAACATTCCTACGGCAGTTCCGCTTGTTTATGAATTTGATGATGATATGAAGGTCATCAGACATTATTATTTGGGCGATGCCGACGCTTTAAAAGCCAAGATGGAGGCAGTCGCAAACCAGGGAAAGAAGAAAAACTAAAAAAACGGCAAGCAATGTTTTTATTGAAACGTTTGCTTGCCGAATTTTGTCTGTTCTTTGATCGTCAGATCTTATTTCAGAATCATATGTTGTTTCTTTTGAATTGTTTTTCGCACAATCTTAAAACTGTGATAAGCGGAACGATAAGTATGCCGACTATCAGGTTACTGGTGCCGTGAATGGCATCCCACGGAAGACCTGCGGCAATCCAGGCGAGCGTCTGTTTAAAATTTAAATGAAAGACGAGAGCCTGATAAGGTGCATATAAAGTTCCGTAACAATAACCGTGCAATCCCGCAACTGCCATATATACAAGCGGAGCGATCTTCTTGTTCATATTTTTGGGAAGCAGCATTGTTGCGCCCCAAAGCACAAGCCAAAGATACAGATACGGATACCACCACAGTGAAAATCCGTTGAACAAACCCGTGAGCAGTATAAAGACATATATCGGGAAGAGCGCTTTAAAACGATAAACAACCGTTAAAGCGACAACAAACATGGCTATTAAATGGACATTTGGAAGAAATTCCATTAATTGCTTGGAGACGTACATGACGCCTCCGAGCATTCCGAATATCACAATTTCATAAATTGTGAGAAACGGTTTTTGTTTTGTCATTATTTTTCTACCTTGAATTCGTAGGTTGAACCTGCAACAACTTCGGTAGAATCAACACCGGTCATGGCATATTCGCCGTCGATGTAAAATGCCCAGTATGTCTGGTCTACATCATAGTCTGCGGTAATGCCGTTAACCTTCTTTACGTAAAGACCGAAATCGGACTCGTCACCTTCAATGAGGTTAACTGCAAGCAAGGCTTCTCCGACTGTAGCGGCATCGGTCTTGATAACAAATGCCGTTGTGTTTCCGTCAGCGTCTACAACGTTAAAATTGAAACTTGTGGCACCCGAACCGAGCTCTTTTACTTCAGAAGCTTCACTTGTAACTGCTTCGGTAGTCTTATCTTTGCATCCTGCAAGTGTTAACATGGAACCCGCAAATAACATGCACACAAGGAGAATAGAAAGACGCTTTAAAAATGATCTGTTCTTCATAATGTATCTCCTTAAAACTGTTTTGTTTTTATAAAAACCCCTGTCCGGTGCTCGCAGACATTTGATGGGGCTGTACGGATGAACCGTACGACGGTGCCGGGTATTTCGACTCAATGCGTTTTTTCACCTTCTCAGGATGGCTCCCAATGGCTTGTCCTTATGTTGCGGCATAAGCAAGAAAAAACTTTAAATGCATCTCACGGCGGCGGGCCCGTACAGGAATCGCACCTGTTTCCCACGTACACCGACAAATAAGATATCAGTTTTTGATGTTATTTGCAACCGCCAATATGATGACACAAAACAGCAAAATATGTTATCATATGATTAATAGGAAAATGGTATGATCATAAAAACAAAGCAGGAGGGAAGAATATGTACGATTTTTTTGAAGATATCAAGGAAAGGGCCGAGATCTCTGTAAGGGAGCTTATTCTTTCGATCGCTTGCGGTGTTTTACTTGGATTTGTTGCGGGACTTCTTTTAGGCTCAAGAAAGAACCGTCCTCCCAAGCCCCCGAGAAGGATCATCATCAAAGAGAATCCCGAAAAGACCGAAGGATTTATTCTGAATCCGGAAGATTATGACTAAGCAATAATAACAAGCCATGCAACAATGATTAAAAAAGACCATCCGAATGTTTACATATCGGATGGTCTTCTTCGTTAATGCATCGCCACAATAAGTACCGCCCTCGACACGCTCTCGCTCGAACCTTTCACGTAGCGGACGCTAAGCTCGAAAATACCTCGCTAAGCGCCGACGCTCAAGGAAGGTCTCGGGTCGATACATTATTGTGTCGATGCTTGACAAGTTATTTATGCTTTACTCTGCTTCACAGTATTTATCACCTAAATCAGCTATAGTGCCGTCTGCAAGCATCTTTTCGATTGACTTGTTGATCTTGTTAAGAAGTTCGGTGTTACCCTTCTGAACTGCGATGGCATATTCTTCGTTACCGAATGCTTCGGAGTCTTCAACAATAACAAGGCCTTCGTTATCAGATACGTATTTGTCTGCCGTAGCGGAATCGATAACGACTGCATCACATTTACCGTTTACAAGTTCCATGATGCATTCGGTTCCTTTTTTGAAGGACTCGTATTTGTATCCAAGGTTAATGATACATGTTTCTCCGGTATATCCCTGAACAACAGCGGTGAATTTGTCAGCAAGATCGGCTGCGGAAGAGATGCCGGAACCTTCTTTTGTGATGATGACCTGAGTTGCCTGATAGTAAGGGATCGAGAAATCAACCGATTCGGCACGTTCATCCGTAACTGTCATACCGGCGATAACTGCGTCGATCTGACCGTTCTGAAGAGCAACGAGAAGAGAATCAAATTCCATGTTCTCGATAACTGCGGTCTGTCCGATATCTTCGCCGATCTTTTTGGCGATTGCGATATCGATACCGTCGTATTCGCCGATGGTTCCGTTTGCAGCGATAAATTCAAAGGGCGGGAATTCGGCGTTGGTTCCGAATTTGATCTCTTTGGATGTGCTGCCGCAGCCGGCAAGTGTAGCAACCGTGAGTAAAGATGCGATCACTGTTGCGATGATTTTTTTGTTTTTCATAATAATTCCTCCTTATTATACAGAAGCTTACGCTTCATATAATCAATTAAAGTACTTTGCTAAGAAACAGCTTTGTACGTTCGTTTTGCGGATTGTCGAAAAGTTCGCTCGGAGTTCCGCTTTCCATTATAATACCCTGGTCCATAAAAAGGACTCTTGATGAAACTTCTTTGGCAAATCCCATTTCGTGAGTAACGATCACCATTGTCATTCCCGATTCGGCCAGAGCTTTTATAACATCCAAAACTTCGCCGACCATTTCGGGGTCGAGAGCGGAAGTCGGTTCGTCAAAGAGCATTATCTCGGGGTCCATAGCAAGTGCTCTGGCGATAGCGACACGCTGTTTCTGACCGCCCGAAAGTGATGCGGGATACACCAGGGCCTTATCTGCCAGGCCGACTCTTGTAAGAAGTTCCATTGCTCTTTTTTCGGCATCTTCTTTACTCATCTTTTTAAGCAAAGTGGGTGCGAGAGTGATGTTGTCTATTATTTTAAGATGCGGGAAAAGGTTAAACTGCTGGAATACCATTCCCATTTTCTGACGTACTTTGTTGATATCGACACCGGGCGCGGTGATCAGTTCATCGTCAACATATATCTCGCCTTCTGTCACGTTTTCAAGCAGATTTATGCAGCGAAGGAAAGTGCTTTTTCCCGAGCCGGAAGGGCCTATGACCGCCACAACTTCACCGGGACGTATATGTTCATTCACACCTTTTAATACTTCAAGTTTGTCAAAATTCTTTTTAAGATTGTTGATCTTTATCATAATCAGCGTACCTCCGATTCGCGAAGACGCTTTTCAATATAACGAAGGCCGATATTGAGCGCTTTGATGATAACATAGTAGATTATGGCGGTAGCTATAAGGGGCATGAAAGGAAGGAAAGTCGCGCTCTTAATAAAGTCACCCGCTTTCTGTATGTCCATTAATCCCACATAGCCTACGATAGCCGTCTCTTTTATGAGCACTATAAACTCGTTGCAAAGAGCTGGAAAGATGTTCTTTATCGCCTGAGGAAGCACGATATGGATCATTGTCTGGCTTGCATTGAGACCGAGCGATCTTCCGGCTTCGGTTTGTCCTTTGTCTATCGACAAAATGCCCGCACGGATGATCTCGGCAACGTAACCGCCTGAGTTGATGCCGAATGCGATCGCACATATTATCCATTTGTCCCATCTGACCGCCGCAAAAGCAACAAAATAAATAAGCATAAGCTGGGTTACAGACGGTGTTCCGCGGATGATGTCGGTATATGTAAGCCCGATGGCTCTTAAAAACTTGCTTTTTGAAAGGTTGCAGATTGCGATCAGAAAACCGATGATAACACCAAGGATAACGGCAACCAAAGAAACTTTTAAAGTAACTCCGATACCGCTTATCATGAGTTTGTAACGGTCTTCACGAATGAAACATTTATAGAATTGTTCGGATAATGTCAGCACCAAAGACATGATTGTTCCCCGTTTCATTAATAATAAAGAGATTTTATTATATTAATGTATTGTTTTCAAGTTTCAATGTATCTTTATACGATGATAAGCTTACGGGAACAGTCATTTTGCGGTTGTTTGCCCGATTTTGCACAACAGATATTGTTGTATAAAGACGCGGCAAAAAGATCTTCATCGATCAAAGAAGCGGTCGTATCGTTAAACAGGTTTTTATCTTTAGCGGGATTGGAAGACAGTTTGATATCGGAACCTTCGTCAACGATCTTAAAGAAAGCCTTTACACTGTCTGTGTTTTTAAAACCAAGCATCCTTACACATTCAAGCTCTTTTAACATTTCATATCTTGAATCGTTGTTTCCTTTTATATTAAGGAGAATATGCATAAGTCCTCTCGAAATTCTCGAATAAGTCAGGTTCTTGCTTTTTAATGCATCAATGTACAAAGAAAAAGATACGTAAGTCGACAGTTTTTTCTTTATACTGTTGGAAAGATCGTTAGAGATTTCAAGATAATCCGCATAGTCGCTTTCGCTTAGAAGTTTATAGTAGAGCGATTGCGAAAAATCGTCTAAAAAAACAGGCGTTTCTTTTGAAATGCTCATAAATACATCGTTTGGAACGAAGGATTTAAGCGAAGGAATACTTCCTTCACGCAACACTTTTCTTATGGCCGAAGCGGATGGAAGAGTATTGTCCGATAAAGAGGTGTCGTTGTATAAATTTCCTTCACGCTTGATCATATAGGGTTTGATCTTTGAACCAAGTGAGTTCAGCGCATTTAAATATTCGAGCGCAAGGATATTGTTGGAACCTTTTAAAAGGTCTTCGTATTCGGGGAAAAGAGCGGCTCTGGCAGCGGCAAAAGTCATTCCCTGTTTTAAGCGGTCTTTTATATCTGCGGAATTGATATTGATATTTTTGAGTTTGTCCGCCAATTCGATAAGCCGGTTCGGATCGTCACACTCTGCTCCGAAGCAGAGATGATCGACGCAGTTTAAACGGTCGAGGATCGAAACGGCAGAATAAGCGAAGAGGTCTGCACTTGCCAGAGAAGCAAATACGGGGAGCGTTAAAACAACATCCGCGCCGTTGTTCAACGCGTGCGAGGCTCTTATATGCTTGTCAAAAACGGCCGGTTCTCCGCGCTCGACAAAATCACCCGACATGATACATATTATCACGTCGGCTTTCAGTTCTTTCTTTATTAAATTTATCTGCGCCAAATGACCGTTGTGAAACGGATTGTATTCGCATATTATCGCTGCGGTTTTCATTGTCAAAAGATTAACACAATTACGGGCTTTTCTCAACCTCGATTGTATTTAAAATAGTACATTTCCTTATATTGTGTAAGGCGTTTCATTGGGATATACTTATAATAGTTTTTTGAATGAATTTTTGACAATTTAGGAGAAAAGGGTATGGCATATATCGATCTTATCAAAGAGAAGGCAAGACAGGACAAAAAAACGATAGTTCTTCCCGAAACAAACGATAAGCGCGTGCTTATCGCTGCTGCGCATATACTCGAGGAAGATATAGCAAACATCATCATGATCGGCGACGAAGAAAAGATCATGGACGGTGCAAACTGGCTTGAAGTTGATCTTGACGGGGTTAAGGTTATCAATCCCAAGAATTACGAGAAGTTTGACGAATACGTAAATCTTCTTTACGAAACACGTAAAGCCAAAGGTATGACCGAAGAAAAGGCACGTGAGATATTGTTAAACGATTATCTTACCTTCGGGGTCATCATGGTTAAAGCAAACGATGCGGACGGAATGGTTGCCGGATGCTGCCATGCGACTGCGGACGTTCTTCGTCCTTCGCTTCAGATATTAAGAACTGCTCCCGGTGTCAAACTTGTTTCGGCATTCTTCATATTGGATGTTCCGGACTGTGAAATGGGAGAGCACGGAACGTTTCTTTTTGCCGATTGCGGTCTTAATCAGGATCCCACGGCAGAAGAACTTGCGGCCATTGCCGATACGAGCGCAAAGAGCTTTAAAACTCTGGTAGGCGCAAAGCCCATTATTGCGATGCTTTCTCACTCTACAAAGGGAAGCGCGAAGCATGCTCTTGTCGATAAAGTCGTTGAGGCTACGAATATAGCTCACGAGCAATATCCGGGTCTTACGATCGACGGTGAGCTTCAGACCGATGCGGCCTTGGTTCCTCAGGTTGCAAAGTCAAAAGCACCCGGTTCGGAAGTTGCAGGTCATGCAAATGTTTTGATCTTCCCCAACCTTGATGCGGGAAATATAGGATATAAACTTGTACAAAGACTGGGAAAAGCACAGGCATACGGACCTATGCTTCAAGGTATCGCAAAACCCGTAAACGACCTTTCCAGAGG
>JAEEGI010008382.1_pt1 | contig 22844 bp, 22 predicted proteins | sample 8958751 | NCBI WGS metagenome assembly JAEEGI01 (sample SAMN16246545, study PRJNA631951) | gut metagenome | biome: gut microbiome; feature: rumen; material: KS-attached | host: Bos | place: Iran: Karaj | collected 2018-10 | reverse complement strand
TTCACGGAGTCTGACGGGCTCTTTGAGCTTAATTTGTTTCTTTTTACGTACCATTTTTGTTTCCTTTTTTATCTCAATTAATATTTCGTTTCTTTTGTACTCCACTGATTATCAGCGACTTGCACCAAGGCGCAAAGGTAACACATTTCTGTGTTTCCGAGAAACAAAATAGGAACAAAAATCGGTAAATTATGGCCTTTTTAATGATATTTGGACAAAGAAAAGAAAATTCCAAAAATTTCTTAACCGATTGATATTCAGTTACTTATTTATCCTTTTCTTTCTTATTGTTTCCGCCTGAAAACCCCGTGTAAATCTCTGCAAGACAAATTTTGATATGGAAAAGATAAAAAAGGAAGAGAAATACTACCAAGATTTGCCGAAAATGTATAACTTTGCATCCGATAAAGAGAAGGAGATTATGCTTAACCGCAACTTCAAACGTATCAACGATGAAGTGGATGCCATGATTTCCGAACTTCTTGGGATGACCCCTAAAGCATCATAGCATATGAATGAATTTGTACAGAAGCTGGATATGAAAACGCTGGGCGAAAGGCTCCAGAAAGTCAGAATGCATCTGAAATTGAAACAGTCAGATGTTGCTGAGGAAATCGGATGCGCGTTACTGACCATCTCCCGAATGGAACGTGGCGAGACTTCCACTTCACTTCTTCCCCTCCTGGCTTTCTATTCACAGTCTGTATCGCTTGATGTCCTGTTTGGAAAGAGCTTTGACCCGGAGGACGAGGCACTATACAACAAGAACCCGGCAATGGAAAGCCATGTCAAGGCAAGGCTGCAGCTTCTGGAAGAGGATATCAAAAAACATATCGCGAACAAACAAAAGGAGTTTGACGTTAATGTTCATGCTCTTGCAGATAAACTGCTCAAAGATATGAATGAGCAGATGCTGAAATACACAAAGGATGAGCAGGAAAGCCTTTTGCGACGGCTTGAACAGACCATTGAGCTTCTGTAGTGATAAGTGGCTGTCGGACATCTGACAGCCATTTTTGTTGGATAACAGTTAGATTTAAGGATAACAAAATGAGCAAGGAACTGAGCGGGAGCTGGCTGAAAATGATTGCCATGCTCTCAATGACAATAGACCATCTGGCCTACTATTATGGCTGTGAGAACCCGTATTTGTACGAATTGATGCGTACTGTCGGCAGAATAGCATTTCCCACATTTGCATTCTTGTTGGCTGAAGGTTTTGTGCATACAAGAAACAAGCAGAAATACATGGTTAGCCTGTTTGTTTTTGCCCTATTGTCGGAAGTTCCTTGGATGCTGCTGAATCACGATGGTAGCCATAACGTCTTGTTCACGCTCCTTACTGGTATCTTGGGGATGCATATCATTGAGAATAGCAGGAACAGATGGACTACGCTGGTTTTTGTCACTTTGATAGGAGCTGCTACTGCCTTTGCTGACACTGATTATTCCTGGCGAGGCTATGGACTGGTGCTTATCTTCTATATGTTCCGAGGAAGGCCTGATCTCCAGACTTTATTCGGCATTCCTTTGATGTATGAATATGGTATCATGGGTATTATGATGGCTTTTGCCGTTGTCTGGCTCTATAACGGAGAACGAGGGTTTGTCAGGGGAAAGGCATGGAAATATGCTTTCTATGCCTTCTACCCCGTTCATCTGATGATGATATATTACTTCAGATAGCCTTTACAGCGTTTTGGCTATCTGCCGTACCTTCATCGTGTAGGTCTTGTCTTCTGCATAGCCGATCCGGTCAAGGAACTGGAGGTAATCACCTCCCTTATACTTGTACTGAACGTAGTCACGATAGGCTTTGACACTTTCTTCCCAATGGTCGAACCTGTAATAACTGCCATCGCTTGGGCGACGCAGGCCGAAAAGGTTCTTGCACTCCCAGCAGACCCTTGACGTGAAGTAGCCCGTTTCCAACAGAGCCTGCGCAATCACAATCCTTGGATATTTGACATGATATGCTTCAAGAACCTCTGCCAGATTGCTGATATTGAGCTTTCTGTCCGGCTTATCCCCAAATTTCCACGATGCTATCCTATCCTGCAAGTCACCTATGTAGTCATTAAGGTAGGTGATAAAAGGCTTGGGATCGACGCTCTTCCCGTCTTTCCTAAGCCTAAGGTGAAGATGGGGCCCAGTGGATTTCCCTGTATTGCCTGATATGGCAACCACATCACCTGCCTGTACTTCCTCATGCTCATTGACAAGTATCATGCTTAGATGACCATAGAGACATTCGAGGCTGCCGTGTTGCAGTATTACATAGTTCCCATAGCCCCTGTTCCCCCGATGGACTTCCTTCACAGTTCCTGGCAACATGGCATAGACATTTTCAAAACGACAACTCAGATCTATCCCGTCATGGAACTTGCGACACCTGTAAACAGGATCTGACCGATAACCGTAACCTGAGTTCTCTTTCATGTAATCCAGAGGCAGGCATACTGTAGTCCGTTTCTGAATAAGGTCGAAAAGCGGATATGTACTCACACTGACAAACACGGGCACATTCCTTTCAATCGAAACTTCGCATCCGCGAGACATAGGAAACAGTTCTTTTTCCCTCTCAGACCCTTGTGAGGTTTGAATAGTGTCTTTAAACAATAGGTTTTCTACCTTTGTCGTGTCATACAATGCCTCTTCATTCGTTGCTTCCATCTTATGCCCTGATTCTGCACAAATGGTGAAAAACTGCCCATAGGAATTGATATAGGCCAACTGTAGTGTTAAAAACACAAGAAAAATACGTTTTTGCATACCTATTTTGATAAATGTTTGTAATTTTGCAGCAAAGTTAATTATTTATTTTATCAAAAATGACTAACAGAAAGGCTTTTTTAGAGGAAGAAATTCCTTATGACAAATTAGAGAAGATAGGCATTGACCGACGCGCATTCCTGTCTATGCCTAAGAATTTAGTTGACCCGATCATCAACGGTAAGGTGTCGCCCATTATCAAGGCTCATATTAAAGCCGAGAATGGCAAGACTATTGAAATGCCGATGAAGATTCAGCTCACCCATGATGACCAGGGGAATGTTAAACTCCAGACTTATCCGCTTCGTAAGGAGATTGCGAACGAGTTCAATCTTACTACTCGTGAACTGAACCGCGTCAAGCGTGGTGATGTTATCCGCAAGGAAATCGAGGAGGACGGCATCAAGAAGATGAAGTTCGTCCAGCTTGATAACGAGACGCTTTCGCTCATTCCAAGAAGTATTGCCCACGTCAGAATCGCTGAGAAACTTCGTGAGATGGAGAAGATCAATGATATTGAACTGGGTACAAACCAGAAACAAGCTGCCCAGGAGGGCAAGCCCATAGAACTGAATGTCGGTGGCCAGCCTGTTACTGTCGGCGTTGACCTTCGTGAACCCCAAGGCTACAAGATTGTAAACGGGGATATGCAGGAATGGGATCGTCAGAAGAAGATCAAGTATGACCTCGCCAATGACGGTTTCATGGGCTATGTCCAGACAGAGGAGAACCGTTGGGAATACCAGAAGGTCGTGGAAGGACTTTCACGAAAAGACGATGCTGAGCTGTCTGCAAAGAAAGCAGAAAAGAAAGATTTTGGAGTCAAACTGTAAGCTTTATACATAGAGAGATTATAGAAGACAACAATTTGCACCATTAATGGGTTGCTTTAATATTACAACCACAAAGCCCGATATCCGGGTGCCATAATGTGGGGACTTTAAATTGTATTCCCTGATTGCCTGATTAGGCACTGGCGCATTTCCCTTAAAAGATATGCCTGAATACAATGTTGCCATACATTTTATAAATCCCCTTGCCAGTCCTGCTTGCAGGATTGGCAGGGTTCCCACACCCTGTTTATTGTGACAGGTTGCTATGGCACTGTCTTGTTTCCAAGCATAATCAATAGGGAATGCCGCTGAATGTCAGTGTGAGTATATACCCAGTTTTTAGTGTTTTGATTCACCTTTCATCAACAACAATAAAAATTGATTATGGCAAAGAAAAAAGTAAAAGACGAGACGCAGCAGGAGTCTGTGCAGACTGAAACGAAAACCAAGTCTGTGAAAAAGTCCGCATCTGAGAAGGGGGCTGAGACGGAAGTCAAGGCCATGTCGGAATCTGTCAGCAAGGGTGAGAAGACACCTTCCCTGGCAGACCAGTACAAATCACTGAAGGAAAAGCACCCTGATGCTGTCTTGCTTTTCCGCAAAGGCGATTTCTATGAGACCGTGAATGAGGATGCCAAGAAGACATCCGAGATTCTGGGCATCACCTTAACCAAGCCGCAGGACAAATCCAAAGGCGAGAGTCTTGCTGCCTTTCCCTATCATGCACTCGACACGTATCTGCCCAAACTCGTTCGGGCTGGTGTACGCATTGCCATTGTGGATGAGCTGGAGGCAAAGGTGTCAGAGAAGATTTCTCCTGCCGAATCAAAGCAGAAGGAACAGAATCCTACTGAAAAGGCCGTCAGTCAGACAACAGAGAAAGCAGAGAAGAAGGATCAAGGCGAGAAGCAACACCGTGACCCTCAGATGGTGACTGTCAACGGTGGCAAGGTGACTCATGCCCATGCCTACCAGTCGAACAAAACCCCTGAAGACTGGTTCTTCACGGCCAAGATTGACGGCAAGGAACTTCATCCGCAGAAGATGACTCCAGAGGACATTGCTGCATATAGCAAGAAAGAACTTTCCGTTGAGCAGCTGATGCAGAACTATTACCCTACCAAACTGATGAAGCAGATTCCCACAGAGGAATACAAAGCCGCTAACATCCTGTCTGATGGCCGTGTCATCGACAAGATGAACGTCTATAAGGAGAGTAATGAGCAGAGCCAGCATTTCGGCAAGTGGATGCTTTATGCTCAGGTTGGCGAGCAGAAGATGTCCACTCCCTTGAATAGCCACGACCTGAATGCCTACTTCGACCGCGTAACCACTCCCAAGCAGCTTGTCGAGAACAATCTGGGCCAACGACTGCATCTTGCATCCCACTATGAGCAGTACAAACTCCCTGAAGGAGCAGAGATCAAGGATATCCGTGTTTCCAAGGACGCGGACAACAAATGGCGTATCTCTGCCGACATGGGCGAACGTGGCGTTACGGCAAAGAAAGAGCTGAGTTTCGATGATGGCTACTCGCTCTTCCACACTAAGACAGCTACCCGTCAGCAGCTTGCCGCCAAATATCTCACTCCCGAAATCAATGAGAAGATGGGGGTGAAGCAGGAAGTCAGTCAGGGACTGAAGCTATAAGGAGAACCATGAACATATATAACCATTAATAGGAATCGAGATGGAACAGAATATGAATTACAACGAACTGGTGCAGATGAAGCAGGATGGTAAGATTGGCTGGCTTGACTTTCTCCTGAAAGGCGATGATGCTGATGATTACAAGCAGTGGTGCCAGGATCATGGCGAAGAGCCTACCGAGGCTAACGCAGAACTGTATGTAGAGATGACCGATGCAAAGGCCATGGAACTGATGGCAACAATGTAACAGGCTATGCAGAACAGGAAGTATAATCATAACGCAAGTGACAGCAAGCCGCAGACGCAGCTTGCGATCGAGAAGTTTGCCGAAATGATGATTGCCCGTATGGAGGAAATGAAGGAAAGCCACTGGAAGAAGGGCTGGATTGACGGCTATGGCAGCTATGGTCTGCCTCAGAATGTCGTCAGCGGTACTTTGAATGGGGGTAATTCCTTCTTCCTCCAGCTCGACACGGCCATGCATGGTTACAAGATGCCGCTCTACATGACCTTCCTGCAGGCACAGAACATGGGACTCCGTATCAACAAGGGTGCGGAGTCCATGCCTGTCATCTTCTGGGACTTGCTCTATAAGGATCAGAACGGAAAGCGTATCGACAAGGAAACACTCGATGCCATGACCCGTGAGGAGCGCAAGGCTCTGGATGCCACGCCCATCCTCCGTGTCTATAAGGAGTTTAACGTTGACCAGACGAACCTTGCCGAAGTAAATCCTCAGAAGTACGAACAGCTTCAGCAGCGTTTCAAGGCACCTGAAATGAAGGATGACAAGGGTATGTATGTCAATGCAGCCATCGACCGTATGCTTCAGCGTCAGGAATGGGTTTGCCCCGTGCAGTATGACCAATTGGCTCCCGGTGCATCCTACTCTCCCTCAAAAGACAGGATAGTGATTCCTATGAAGGCTCAGTTCAACATCAGCAATACGCCGGAGGAGGTCTATAAGGATGGCATGGAATACTACTCGACATTTCTCCATGAGGCCACGCATTCCACTGGTTCCCCTGAGCGTCTGAACCGTATCAAGGGTAAGCAGTTCGGTGATTCGCAGTATGGCCATGAGGAATATGTGGCCGAAATGACTGCTGCCGTCGTTGGCAATTCGCTTGGCTTCGACAAACGTATTCTCGACAATAATACAGCCTATATCCAGGGCTGGATTCAGAACCTTCGCGAGAACCCGAAGATTATTCTGAGTATTCTCTCTGATGTGAACAGGGCTTCCAACATGCTATTGGAAAAGATTGATCAGCAGAAGATTGCCCTTGGTGAGACTCCTATCCTTGGTATGAAGGATGCTCAGTTAGAGTCTGTCAGCCCGAAGTTCGAGAATGCCGCCATCGTAAAGCAGAAGAACGGTGAGTATGCTGCCCGTGCATCTGTCAATGGTACCGAACTGGAAATGAAGCCCGTTGCCCGAGAGATTGGCATTCGCTATTTCTCCCTGCCTGAAGGCAAGGAAAAACAACGGCTGCTGACTACCACGCTGAACAGCAGCTATGCCAATGACATCAACTCTATATCCAGACAACGTGAGAGGGCTATCAAGATAGGTTAGTGTTATTTCAAAAGGATTTGTTTTCAGGTAACAATGGAAAGTTTGAAATTCAATGATCTAAAGAAGAAGGTGGGTGTGGATGATATTGCATACTCACTTGGCTATCGGCTGGTACGATCGGCTGGTATTGGCAAATTCATCGAGATGTCTTTGCCCGACGGGAGAGGTGGCCACACTGATACTTTAGTTATCCGAAACCCCAAGAGCAAGGCTGACCAGACGTTTTTTCACCGTAACAGTTCCAAAGGCGGCGATGTCATAGACTTTATTCAGGAGAACATCAACGGCTTCTCCATAACAGGCAAGGACAAGTGGGACACCGTCAGGCGTGTCATGGCCAAGTTTGCCGATGAGCCGATACCTGACTATGGCGACGGGAAGTATCTTGTGGAAGCAGGGTATGTCGATAACCAGATGTTCGACCCCAAGCGATGGATGGTGACACCTGCCAAAGAGAACATGCATCATGTGATGACCTACTTTGAGCCGCGTGGCATCAGGAAGGAAACGGTAGAGGCATTTGCCCCTTACTTGAACCGCGTTCGTGATCTGAACGCCACAAAATTCACTAACTTCAATCTGGGATTCCCTTACACCTTGCCGGAAACTGGTGAGGTTGCTGGATACGAGATACGAGGCTATAACAAGTTCAAGAGCAAGGCTGCAGGTACTAATTCCACGCAGGGCGCATGGATTGTTGACATGACAGAAAGCAAGAATCCGCTTGACGTGAAGAATGTGTATTTCGCTGAGAGTGGTTTCGACATCATGGCTTTCTTTCAGTTCAACCGCCTGAAGCTTGATACAAAAAGTTCCGTTTTTGTGTCGCTTGGCGGTGCTCTCTCTAACCAACAGATTACGGGCATCATGCGAAAGTACAGTGAAGCTCGTGCCGTTGACTGCTTTGACAACGACATTCCGGGACGTATCTATGGTATGCGAATGGCAGGCTTGATGCAGGGCGTACACCTCAACATCGTCAATGCGACGGATGCTATTCATGTAACGGTTCACGGTACTGAGCATCTGCTGAAGCCTGAGACCGCATCGATGAAGGATCTGGCTTCGTTCATGAATCTGGGTTCAAGAGTCGATATGTGGAAACCCGCCAAGGCTTTCAAAGACTGGAACGACCAGGTGATGAACAAGCCGATGGAAGCGATGGCTCTGCCAAACAAGTTCCAACGGAATGAAAGGTTGGCTGAGGAAAGAGCAGCTGGAATGAAGTTTAACCCCTAAAGACTGAAATGTATGAAAAGAGAATTGGTAAGCTTACTTTCCCTTCTGGTTTTCTCTGGTGGATGCTTTGCACAGCAGACTGATCCCGTTCTGACTGGTGCTGTCGCTGCTCAGAGTGTGATGCTGGAGAAGATTTTCAGTGACAGGGAAAAGACGCAGAAGAAGATCATTGCCGCTGAAGCGGCTGTGACGGTTGCAATGGAAAGGATGCATAAGGTGGAAGACCAGATGCTGGAGTATCTGCAAAACGCACAGGGTGCCATGCAGAACCTCTATCAGATTAAGCGGGCTGCAGAGCTTGTGACAACGGAGATTCCGCAGAACATGAATCTGGTCAGACAGTCTTTGCCCGGCCATCTGAAAGGTACTGCCATTGCCATGCTGGTTTCTGATGAGTTGACGGATGCAGCCACGCAGATGGCAAGCCTGTATCCGTTCATGAAGCAGCTGGTGACAAGTGGCAGCTACAATGTATCTGACTATGATGAGAAAGGCAATCCCGTGAACAAGAAACAGAAGGTGAACCTGCTGAACTCAGCAGAAAGGTACTATGTGGCCAATGAGGTTGTCACCAAGCTGGAGGACATCAATACTGACCTATGGCTGTTGGCATGGCAGATCCGCACATTCTCATGGAATGACCTGTGGTATGGGCTTGATCCTGACGGATGGGCTACCGTGATGTCTGGCAAGGCAATAGTTGAAGGGCTGATATATGAATGGCAGTACCTGTAATGACAGAAATATCTAACAATAAGCACAAATAGAAAGACAGAAATGACAAACAAGAATGTAATTGGTAAGTGTCCCGTATGTGGCGGCAATGTGATGGAGACCGCCCTGGGATATTGTTGCGATGGCACGACCAAGGAGGGTCGGCGTTGTCAGCTCGTTATCCACCGCCAGATACATGGGGTGGAAATAACCAGGGAGATTTGTACTCAGCTCCTTGCTTGTGGCAGAACTGATGTGATGGAAATGAAGAACAAGTGTGGCCAGCCATTTCAGGCAAGATTCGCCATCGAGCATGGGAAGGTGGAAGTTGAACTGGAATCACACTATTTGAAAGGCCGTTGCCCGATTTGTGGTGGCAGGGTGAAAAAGACAAGCAGGGGCTTTGCCTGTGAAAACCATGTCGGTCATAAGGCAAGCTGCTCATTCTATATCTTGGGAATCATCTGCAACCGCAAGATTACCGATGAGGAAGTGGAGGCATTCCTTGCAGGGAAGGCCTTGACCTTGGATGGTTTTTCATCGAACGATGGTCATTTGTTTTCTTCCACGCTCCAGCTGAACAAGCAAGGTAGCGTGTCTCTGGAGTCGAAGATTACGAAGTGCCCTGTTTGTGGAGGTGATATCCATGTCGGGCCGAGAGCCTATAACTGTAGCAACTACAAGAACCCAGAGCATTCCTGTCACTTCAATATCTGGCGGAACATTTCAGGGCATGTGGTGACTCCTGAAGAGGTGAAGCAGATTTGTGAAAAGGGGCAGACGGACAATGTGCTGGAACTGTTCAAGGATGACGGAACGGTTTATTACAAGCGGTTGGGACTGAACAAGGAACACAACCAGATTATCAAGATTTAAGGATAACAAAGACATGAAGAAACTGATATTGGCAGTGGCTGTCCTGCTTGCGATGACAGCCTGCACGGACAAAAGTCAGCAGATGGTTAAACTGTCCGAATTGAGTCTGCGCCAGAGTCTTGGCGAGAATAGCGACGTGAAGATACTGGGTTATTCGGAGCCTGACTCGACTTTTGGAACCAACTATCTGACACCAGAGGAGAAGAAGGCCGTGATGCGAACGATGAAGAAAGTGACCGACCAGATTATGAGCCGGACACAGAACATGACAGCCTTTGATCCGAATGACACCTATGTCATCGGCTTGGCAGAGCGTCAGATGCGGGCCAACTCTGATTTGCGCCAAATGCTCTTCGACTGTGACAAGAAGGGTGACTGGAGCGGTTGGAAGGTGAAGATCGACTATGAGGTTCATGACGGCCACGAACAGAACTACCGTGCAGAACGGTGGTTCTTCCTCGATAAGGAAGGTAGCGTGATTTTCAAGACTATGGAGTTCCCTTTACCATAATAAGCATGAGACAGGAAGAAATGAGTACCATCGGTTATGACGAGACATTTTCAGATGACATCCGTGCTTTACGTCAGTTCAGAGAAAAGCAAATGAAGGGTGACAGCGAGGCGATTGCCATCTTTCAGCAGGGCGACAACTGGTTTGCGTTTGATAGCGAGGCGGACAGGTTGTTTGAACGCATGGGATGGCAGACAAGCGCGAAGCTGATGGACGAAGGTGCTATCAGTTGGATGGATGTCAATGAGAGTGGCATAATGGCCTTGAAGCTCAACAGCATCGAGGTGATGACCCTAAACCCGAAGTTTGGAATCAACATTGCCGGATGGTCTTCGGAAGAGGACTACAAGGCAGATCGTCTTTCCCTGGCCCAGCAGACGATAGACTATGTGAGATATAGCAACGAGAACAAGGACGCCATCGTGAATCTTGGGAAATATCCTGTTCATTCAGTGGAGGATGGTATCGACACCATTAACAACATCAACTTCGTCAAGTTCTCTGGCCATGATGTGAACCTGTTTACAGAAAGTGGCAGTCAAGTGAATCTGGTAGCAGGTCAGATGTGGAACGTAGCAATGGCCGAGGGCTATATCATCAGTACCGGCAATATGATGGATGCCCAACGCGAGGATGTGCTGCACACTCTGAAACACTATGATTCGGTAGAGATGCAGCGGCTGCTGAAGACGGAGGACATCATGGAGGAATACAATACTTTCCTCAGTAAATACCGCTATGACCATGTGCTGATGGAACAGCAGGATTTCTACGAGGCTCTTGGCGATGATGCTGTATCAATGGCCAATAAGTATCATCTGCTTCTTTGGGACAGGGATGCCGGAAGTGGTCAGTCTGTACCAATGGTGATGTTGTCGATGGATCAGGTAGATAAGGTGCTATCCGAGTCGGACGATGTACTGATAGAGAAAAGTCGCATTATGGAGTCAAGGGATGAACTGGCCTTGAAGCCAAGCCCGCTGAACGAAGGGCTGCATGAGACCCTGCACTTCAACGAAAGCGGCATCAAGAAAACCCGCAGTGGCGACTTCATGGTATGGGCACGGCTGAATGGCGTGGACTTGCCAGACAAGGAAATATCGCCAGAAATGGGTATCAGATACCTTCGGCTGACTGGTGGAGCTGAGAAGGAGGTGGTGCTGAGAGCCGCACTCCAGCAGAGCTATGCCGCAGAGATAGGCCAGATTGCCAGTCGTAGCCAGTCGGCTATGGTCAAGATGTAATAGGTTGGTATTAAGGTACTAAGATTTTCAGGATAACAATCTTTTTAGTTCATACGATTTGAATCCTCGCCTCCTGTGAAGGCCGTGAGGTTTCTTTTTCAAGAATGTTTCACTTAAAATATTAGATACAATGGGTAAAAGAATGAAAGAAAAGAAGGAGGAATTGGAGAAACTTTTCGATATTGAGACCAAAGAGCCTCAGAAAATAGGATGCTGTGGAAAAGAAGCTTTGCAGCAAGTTGTTGATCAGGCCAGTAAGAAAGAAACGATTCCCGGTGTACCATCTGGTTTCACGAAACTGGATGATTATACTGGCGGTTTCCAAGGCGGTGACCTGATTGTCATTGCCGGACGGCCAATGATGGGCAAGACCTCTCTTGCACTAAGTATGGCTAGACAGATGGCTGTCGATCATCATGTCCCTGTACTGTTCGCAACGTATGAGATGAAAGAAACTGTTGTTTCCAAGCGGCTCATTGCCGCACAGTGCGATATTCCCCTGCATACTCTGGCTTGTGCCATCCTAAATCCAAAGCAATGGGAAGCACTTGACAAGCAACTGTTGCCTTTGATAGAGAGCTCTCTCACAGTTGCCGACATCTACGAATATGATTTGCAGAAATTGGAAGTTCTTTGCCGTAGAGCAGTTGAGAAGGATCACGTGAAAGCTATCTTTATTGATTGCCTGCAATACATCTATGCGGATAATGCTTATGGTAGGAGTACTGTTGACACCATGAAGTCCATACCGGCTTTCAAGCTCTTGGCTCGTGATTTGGACATTCCCATCATTATAACTTCAAATCTGAAGAATGGGACAAAGGACTTAGATATGCACAATTGCCGTCCAAGACTGAGCGATTTGTCAGATGATGGTATCACAGAGTTTTTCTCAGACAAGATATTCCTCATTCACCGTCCTGAGTTCTATCACATCTATCAGGACGAATATGGCAGGGATATGCGTGGTGTTGCTATTCTGCAGGTTGAGAAAAACAAGGGTGGCTATCGTGGCGACATCTTTTTGAACTTCAAGGAAGAATGTGGCAAGTTCACCAATTACGACCCCTTCAATCCAATGCCGCTGGGTGAAGGAGGAATAGTCAATTCAAAGGCTAATGAGAAGTAAAGGAAAAAGGTCGAAAGATCTTATTCAGATACTTTGTACTATTATTCATCAATATTCAATTTATGCAATTATGCAGGAACTGTAGTCTGTGACAGATAGCTGTTCCAATTTTGAGACTCCCCATTGCCTGTGAAGGTAGTGGGGATTTTTCTTTTTGTCTTTGAACACCTTGGCTGTCTGTGGCCCAGATTTTCCGATGCAAAGGTACTTGGCTGCTGACGGATGGCCTCGGCTTTCAAAGTGTTTTTCCAACAATCTTCCTTTCCCTTCTGGAAAGAGTATTCCCGTAAAAACACACCGAACCTTCCGATTGCCATTCGTCAGTCAGCCACCTTTTTGAGCATCGTAAAAACAAGTCCCGCAGACGGCAAGGAGCAAAAGCTCCAAACCAAAGGGAAAAAATTAAAACTCAGATACAAGATGCTCAAATACGCTTTATTCGACTACATTCCCAAACGCAAGATGCGCAGGGCAACCTTCGAGCAGCAGGACACCACAAGAAAGGTGCTCGACTTCAAGGCCGGCAAGAGTTATGCCACGTCATGGGCAGCCCGTCAGATGGCTCGTGCCATCCGTCACAACGACTTGTCTGATACGATTATCGTCTGCATCCCTGCAAGTTGCAAGCGCACCAACGACCGCAGATATAAGCAGTTTATGAGAGAACTTTGTGAACTGACGGGTGCCATCAACGGCTTCGACTTGGTACAGCCCATGGGAAAACGTAGGAAAGCACACATTGACCATGTGCATGAAATCGCTGATGGAGCATCGGAGTGCATCCACTTTAACGACAATGCCCTTAGAGGGAAGAAAGTGCTTGTGGTTGATGACATCGTGACCACGGGAAAGACCGCAAACGCCTTTATCGACATGTTGCAGTCAGCAGGTGCCGACGTGAGAGGTGCCCTTTTCCTCTCAAAGACTAAAAGCTACCGCAGAAATCATTAATCAGTATTAAGATATGAACGCAACTACAGTTAAACTCAGTGTTAGGAATTGGGCAGAGGAAGACCGCCCAAGTTACAAACTTCAGAACTACGGCGCAGGTTCGCTGACCGATGCAGAGCTTATCTCGCTCCTTGTAGGCAGTGGTACGGCTCAGTACAATGCCGTTGAGATTGCCAACCATATTCTTTGCAAGTTCGACCGCGACCTGTCAAAGCTGAGCAAGGCAGAGTTCTATGAGCTGAACGAGGTGGAAGGAGTCGGCTCGCAGACTATCTGCAAGCTGATGGCCGCTATGGAGTTGGGTAAGCGCAGGCAGATGGCAGGGTGTCCGATGGCTCCCGACCTCAGTACGGCAATGGCTATCTACCGCTATATGCTGCCAAAGATGCAAGACCTCAAGATAGAGGAGTTTTGGGTACTGCTCTGCAATCAGAACTATAAACTCATCAAGCCCGTCCGCATCAGCCAAGGCGGCATCACTGAGACCTCCGTTGACATCAGGATTATTATGAAGCAGGCAGTGCTCGCCAATGCCACGATTATAGCGGCAGTTCACAACCATCCCAGCGGCTGCATCCATCCCAGCAAGTGCGATGATGACCTTACCAATAGCATCAAGAAGGCATGTCAGCTAATGAGAATCCATTTTTCCGACCATGTGATTGTTTGCGACGGCCAGTATTATTCGTATGTGGAGAGGGGACGGCTGTAATGCCGTTCTTTCTCTGCCTGGCATCGGGCAGGTGCCGGGCAGGACGTTCCCGTGTCTTGCGGTTGCTCCCTATGGGTCGCAACCTTCGGGTCGAACCGTTCTGCTTCGCCCGTAAAGAGGTATCGCCGATGGTCGATTGTTCTGTGCCCTTATCATTGGGAGGACTACGGATGGATTGGGAGGATGTGGGACGGAACCACTACCCACTGCCGCTGCCGTAGGCTGTCGGTCAGCACGCTCCTTACGCTGTCTGTGCAGTACAAGTATTGCACGGACAACTGATCAGTCGGTACTGACTGACGGCTTACGGCTTGCTGGCAGCAGGCAAAGGTTCCGTCCAAGAGAAGCCAAATTGCCTGGGGCAATTTCAGAGTCAGCGGACGAGCCGCAGACACTGCTTCGGGACATAGGTATCTCCGATGGTCATACAGCACTGTGCCTTTATCCCTGGAATACTGGAGTTCCCCGAAAGCCGTGTCGGTAGTCATGTCCGCAGGTGTGCGAACGTCACTACTGACACCGCTTTCGCCTTCCGTTCAGGGACGGACGGAAGTGAGGGTCATCGAGCCATTGTCAGACAGTCGGCAGATTTCCGCACGGGCTGCACTCCCGATGGTCGATGACTCAGCCTGTGACAGAAATCCGCTGACTGCTGGCAGAGGCTCTGCTGGCGGTTCTGTCATCGTTCCGCTTGCCCTTTCCGTCGTGCCATAAGCTGCTCCGCAAGGTGTTCCGATGTTCTTGCCAGCCACTCCTTGTCGTTCAGGAGATGATTTTCCGATGCAAAGGTATGAAGCCGTCGTCGGATGCCCTCGGTTTTCATTGCCAACAGGCGAAAATCTTCCTCATTATTTCATGATGAGTGTATTTTCGGCAGTTGGCAACACACCTTCCGATTGTCATGCGCCGCACGGCTACCTTTTGCGGGCATCGTAAAATCAATTCCCGAACGGCAAGGAGCAAAGGCTTCAAACCAAAGGGAAAAAGTTAAACCCTCAAATAGATAGCAAATATGAGAAATTGCGACACGTATCAAATTCCTGCTTATGCAGTACCCTACATCGCCAACGATGACCCGACAGGGCTGAGTGACCTCGAAATCGAGCTGATTGACGGCTTTATGGCTTCTACTTTCCCTCGTGGATGTTCCGTTGATTGGGACACATGCCAAGAACCGCATTTCTCCAGTACGCCTGAGTTCGGCCAGCCTTGCGAGGTGTACGACGCAGTGATGTACGGCTATTGATTGAACTTTTCTGTCTGCACATCAATTTGTGCATATTGTTAGGCGGCCTCTTGGTTCGTGAGAATAGGGAGGCCTTTTTCAAAGAGGCGATAGACTACAAGATATAAAATCTACACTATGAAACATCAGCCCGGCACTGTTATCAATCGGAGTAGCGGTGTCGGGCATTTCTTTCCCTTACAGTCCGTCGGCTGCTCCCGTCATTGGTCGCAGCCTTGAAAAATATGGAAAGACAAGCTGATTTGATGTTTAGAAACGCATTTCAGGTTCAAATCCCAAATTGATTAGTACAACGAGAGTCGAGGCAACGGCGCCTCGGCTCTCGAAGCTTAGAGATCAGAACGTATAGCCGTTCACGCTGTCCCAATCTGGATCGGCGGTGAGGCGGAAGGTGCCGTCGGAGGTCTGGCCACTGCCGCCATTACCGAAAAAACTGCCAGTGTAGCGGGTCACCTGGTTGCGGGTGACAGGAACGTTCTCGAAGACGCGCTCCTTCACAGTGTTGTCGTTGGCATCGAGGGCAGTGACGGTGAGCTTCGTCAATACATCTTCCTCGGTATGAGGCAGGGTGAAGATGTCGAAAGTGGTCACACCGTCAGCAACCGTGCGGATTTCCGTCTGCTTCGAGTTTACACAGCCATAGCCAGCCGATGGCGAGAATGTCGAAGAACCGCCCGTGTAGTAGAACTTGAACTTTGTCACCGTGGACGGGATTTCCTCGTCGGTCAGCACCATGCGGAACATGGCGACGGCACGGGTCAGCGTGAGGTCGTAGGACTGCACCTCGGAGGTCACAACCAGGTCACCATAGTAATAGAAGGTGTCGGTCACTTTATTGTTGGGGAATGTCACTTTTTCCGTCGAGGTAATCGTGGCCGAGCCTTCGCCGTTATGCGCTATGACCACAAGCTGGTACGTCCCGGCAGCAAGTGTCAGGGCGACAGTGCCAAACGACGCGTCGCCCTCTTTCTGCGCCACGGTCTTGACCTTCGTGCCCCCATCATCGAAGATGGCAATGTTCAGACGCGAGCATAGTTCCGTGATGTCAGTGGCGGCACGGGTAGCCGCACGATTTCCACTATTGCCAAACGCCTCCTGCTCATACTGCGTCATGTGCAGGATAACGTTGGCCTCCTTCATTGATACCACGTCCTCGTCGAGGATGGGCTTCTCACACGCTGCCACCAGCAGGGCGAGAGCGATAAACAAATATTTCTTCATAGCGGTTTAGTCTTTAGTGATAGAAACGATGGCGACAGGACGGAGGTTGATGCCTGTGAGATAATTGGCAGAGCCAGTTGCGCCAGTGGCCAGATTGTACTGACAATAATTCCCGTTGTTATTCTTATAGAGGTAGATTCCGGCTGCAGGTGTAGGAGTCACGTCGTTCCGTGCTGCTGCAAAGGCATCCATCTGCACCTTGGTTGGCACCGTCCAGTCGCTGATACCGTCAACACCCAGACTGGCAAGAGCCGACTCTGCATCACTGGCACTCGTCACCGCCCGCTCGTTGGGCGAAAGCAGCATAACCTCAGCCGACTGCCCATCATCTTCCACCGTCACGGCCAGCACGTAGCATCCTTGGTACGTGTCACCGACCGATGGGAAGTCCTGCGTATCACCACCATTATCCCCACCGTTGTTGTCGTTCCCCGACGTACTACTGCCGTCCTCGTCGAACGTAAAGCTAATCGTCCTTTCCCCAAGCCACGTTGCGCCTGTAATGGTTCCTGTCAGGTTCACGCCCACGGCCTCGGTATAGGTTCCGTCAATATTGATTTTATATCCCGCCTCCAGTTCGTCGCTGGTACTGTAGGTATAAGTCTTCGTTGTGCCTCCCACAGTGATGTTCACACTCACGCTGGCGGGCTGACTGCTTGGTGGCAGCAGATAGGCACTGCCGCTGTTCCTCCACGTCCTCCCGTCCTCCTGCTTCGTCAGCGTAATGGTACTGCTGCCGTTCGTTGTGCTGTACGTCCCGCCGATGGTCAGGCTCTGCCATAGCGGGGCAATCGTCACCGTGACAGCCGTAGCCGCCGAGGGCACCTTCTTGATGGTCACATCCTGAATCAGCATCGTCTTCCTCGTCATGCCAAGCGTGACGGTGTTCGTCCCGCCGTCCACCAGCGTCACCGTAGCCGAAGCCGTCATCAGATCGGTCTGTTCTTTTCCCTCTTGTAGTGCTATCGCCGATGTTGTCAAAGCGTCCGACACTGAAGGCAGAACATAGTCCGATGACGACACACCGCCCACGGCATACACCGAATAAGTTCCCTCCGTCAATGCGATGTTCAGCGTCTGCCCTTCGTCGCCGATGGTCTGTGATGCCATGCACTCGTCACCCTCGAACACATACACCGCAACAGGGTACGCCACCGTTGCACCATCGCCCGATGCTCCACGTGTCCGCACCTGTAGCACCGAGTTTTTCACCTGCCCCGTCGAGGTATTATCCTCCCCAACGTCGAGCGTCTTCTCACACGCCGTCAGCCCCAGCACCGCCAGGACTGACGCAAAAAATACAATTTTCTTCATAGTAATAATAAATTTGAATTGATTCGGGACTATTCCCGATTACAAAAACCAGCAAAGTTACAAAACAACCAAGCAATAAGTCCTTTGCAAATCTAAAATGTAGGCATCGAAGTGAAAGTCTGAACAAATGTTCATGCCTTCAGTTCAATTTTCACTATTCAAGACCATGATTTTATCAAAAAGAATATGCACCGCCATTTATGTAGCCATCAACGAGCGGTTTGGCCCGTTGTACCCGTGAAAACTCGCTTTTATAAGCAATCCAATGCCAAAAATAACAAATAATACCTTGAATTTGGAAAATTTTCCATAAAATAAATGTTCTTTTGGAAAGTTTTGCTACCTTTGCACCATAATTGCAATAATTTATGGAAAAAAATACTCTATTGAATCACGAAGTCGTAATGGCTTCTTCCGACAAGACAACCAACAACTTCATTACGAAGATGAAGAAAGAAGGCCGTCTCGTCAAGATTGCCACGAAGATATACACTACCAATCTCAACGACACCCCAGAGAATATCATCCGCAGAAATCTCTTCTTCATCCTTGGCGAACTCTACCCCGATGCCGTCATGAGTCATCGTAGTGCCTTCGAGTGCCGCCCCACTAACGACGGACACATCTACCTCACCTATAATTACACGAAGAAAGTATCGTTGCCAGGCATTACCATCCATCTGCTTGAAGGTCAGAAAGCCCTTCCCGCCGATTATCCTTTCATGGGAGGTCTGCACATGTCTTGCAGTGCCAGGGCCTATCTTGAAAACCTACAGACAGGCTATAGCCGCGATGGCGTTTCCAAGTGTCTGCCACAGGACGTTATCGAAGAGAAACTGGATAAAGTCTTGCAGACCAATGGTGAGGACGAACTGAACAAGTTGCGCGACACAGCCCGCGAGATAGCCGGACAGCTCGACATGGCCGACGAGTTCAAGAAACTGGACTCCATCATCGGGGCCATCCTTTCCACAAAGCCCTCGAAGATTCTCACTTCCTCGGTTGCCGAAGCCCGTGCCTTGGGAGAGCCGTTCGACAGTCAGCGACTGAAGCTCTTCAGCATTCTGATGGCCGCACTCAACGAGCGTGAGTTTGAGAATTTCCCTGAGCCAAACGAGACGGATGCCGCCTACAACAACTTCGCCTTCTTTGAGAGTTATTTCTCCAACTATATCGAGGGAACAGAGTTCGAGGTGGAGGATGCCCGACAGATTATCGAGACCCGTACCCCGATGCCTGCCCGCAACGCCGACAGTCACGACGTGCTGGGCACATATTACATCGTTTCCAACCGAAAGGAAATGGCCATCACGCCCACCTCGCCTGACCACCTGCTTGACATCCTCCAGCATCGTCACCGAGTGATGATGTCTGCCCGTCCAGAAGCCAATCCCGGCATGTTCAAGACACAGAACAACCGCGCTGGCGAAACCCATTTCGTCGATTTCCAACAGGTTCGCGGAACACTGAAGAAAGGCTTCGAGGTCTATAGCGCCTTGCGTCACCCCTTTGCCCGTGCCCTCTTCATGCTCTTTATGATTAGCGAGGTTCACCCGTTCTCCGACGGTAACGGACGCATCTCCCGCATCATGATGAATGCCGAACTGACAGCCGCCGGACAGTCGAAGGTCATTATTCCCACAGTGTTCCGCACCGACTATCTCAGTGCACTGCGCCAACTCACCCGAAAGGACAACCCCGAAAAGCTGATCAATGCTATCCAGCGTGTACGGCTGTTCAGCTACAATCTCCGTGGAGATAACTTTGAGGAAATGCGCGACTACATGGAACGCTGCAACGCTTTCAAGGAAGAAGATGAATATATATTACGCTTTTAACTTATGGAACAGAAATTCGGGAAAAATAGCATTGACATCAAGGCGCTGCGCGAGTTTTGCGAGCGCGAGGGCAAGATGGTGGAGTATCGCAAGGGCGAACAGCTGGAGCGCGAGGGCGACCCCGCACGATGGTTCGGCTTCGTCACCGAGGGGTGCTTCAAGTACGTGACACACGGCATCAGCGACGACAAGGAACACATCACCTGGTTCTCGTTCGAGGGCGAGTTTGCGGGCGACTATCCCGCCTGTCTCGACGGTGGTCCAGCGCTGACCACGATCGAGGCGATGGTGCCCACCCGCATCATCCGTGTGAGCGGCGAACAACTGGTGAAGCGGTTCAGTCAGGATAAGAAGTCGATGGATCTGCGCTGCCTCATTGCCGAGCACCTGCTCAGTCAGGCCCGTGCCCGCTACACCGACCTCCACCGCGCCACGCCCCTCGAACGCTACGAGTTGCTGCTCCGCCGCTGCCCAGGCATCGCCCGCCATCTCCCCCTGAATGCCATCGCCTCGTTCCTCTGCGTCACTCCCCAACAGTTGTCACGCATCCGCAAGGCCGTCACGTTTTCGGAGAAATAATTCCAAATATTCACAAAACCCCTGAACATTTGTTCAGACTTGCACCCTCGACAGCCACTTTTTCGGGCTTTCTTATGTTTGCCTCTTCTATTCTCGAAAAGATTTTGTAACTTTGCAGCCGAATTTCGACTAATTATGATAAGAAAGATTCTCTATGGGCTGTTGATGCTGCCACTGGTTTTCGGTTGTGAAGGAGGTGCATATCGGAAATCATTGGCCGAGATTGATACGCTGGCCGACAACTATCCCGCCCAGGCGAGGGTGTTTCTGAACAGGGCCGACAGCAACGAGAACAAAGCCTACTACAAACTGCTCGACATCAAAATACTAAGCAACCAAAAGTCTTTCATCCATGACTATCAGGATGCCGTCGAGGAATGTGCTAGGCTATACGAGGCAAAGGGGGACACCGCCGGACTGATGCGGGCCCTATATTATAAGGCCGTTCTCTGGCATGAGTATTATGGAGATACAGCTACAGCAGTAAATCTGCTCCTCAGAATTGACAGTCTCGGGAGTGCTTACAGCGGAAGCCATGACGATAGAAATATGGCCTTGGTCTATGACAAACTTTGCAAGATGGGGCATACAACGTACATTGGAAAACTGCGTGAAGCCTCAATGTTGGCAGGTGATTCACTGCTGTTAGCCCGTTCACTAGTTTACGAGGCCATCGCCACCGACCGCACTCATCTGGCCGATGAAGCCTTCGCCATTGTGGAAAGATGCAGTCCTGTGAAGCCTCAAAAGGCCAGGGGAGAACTTTGCACCGAATACGTTCAGGCACTTATTGACAAGAGTGCTCCTGATTCTGTCATCATGCGTTATCTGCCAGAAATAGCAACCCAAAATCCTATTGGTTATACTACAGCATCACAATACCTCTATGAGCATAGCCATCCCGACTTCAGCAAGGATTATCTGCTGCGTCACGGTCCTGATGTCTTCGACATCGGAAACCACAGAACGGTGTTTGCCTCGCCATCCACCTACGCCTTGCTGTCGAATATGTACTATGTGGCATTGAAAGACGGCGACAAGCAGGCGGCAGACAGCATCCAACGTGAACTGCGCCAGATAGAGTATGTCTTCGACAAGGAAGAAAACTACCGGGAAAATAAAGAAATCGGTCTGATGTATGAGGGCGGCAACACCCGCTTTCGGTTCATGAAGACACAAACATACGTGATGTATGGCATCATTGGCGTGCTGTTGCTATTATTGGAATTTGCTTGGTGGCATATACGCAGAATTAGAAAAGCCAATAGGATGATTGCATCGCTGAATGCTTCAGTCCATCAGTTGAAGGATGTAGAAAACCCTGCACTTTCAGAACGATGTGATACGCTGAGCCATGAAATTGACAACCAGTTGCGACGGTTGAAACGGCGTGAGACAGACATTGCAAATTATAAGGAAGAGATTGTGCATCTAGAAAACATCAGTCACGGATTGATGATTTACTCGCAAATACTCCAGAATCTTAATATCAGTCAGATAGGTCGCCAGGGTATTAACCAGTTCCTTGACAGTTTCCATTTGATAGACGAAAACTATTCGCAATATCTCTCAGAACTTGACCTCAATCCCTCGTCACGGCTTTTGTGCATCCTCTATCATATAGGCAAGACGGACGATGAGGTGATGCAAATCCTGCAATACACATTGGCGAACATCCGAGTCCGAAAGTCGAGGATTAAGGCCGATTCAGGGGTAGAGTCATTCGATGACCTGATTACAAAATAAGCCTATTTCGTGGTTTGTCGTTTTTGTAACATGCTGATTATCAGTTGTTCGTTGCCGGTGACTTTGTAATAAGCACTTGCAATATTGCTTTTTTTGTCTTACCTTTGCATCACCAAATAGTAAAATGCAAAGAAGATGAAAAGGACAAAGTTATTGTTGATTGCAATGGCCGTATGGGCATACGGCTATGCACAGGAAACTCACGTCATCGAACCTGCTATCCTTGAAGTCCGTTATGATTCATGGCAGGAGGAATACGATGACTCCTACATTCTGAGGGTTGGTAAGACTGCCAACCAGTTTTTCAGTTATTATCGTTATCGGGATGACAGTTTGATGTACACCAGCGAGGCTACGATGCAGATAGCCCTGCAGGAGTTCTTCGACTCCTCTGGTAAGAATGTGCCCCGTTCTAAGAAACTGAAGACAAGTACTATCGGCAATGAATGGCTTTATAAGGATCTGACAACGGACAAGCTGGCGCTCTATAGCTTTTATGCCAGTGCCTACAATACCTATGAAGAGGATATCCCTAAACAGGAGTGGACTATCCATGCAGATTCCGTGATGACGATCTTAGGTATGGAATGTCATAAAGCCACGACTAAGTTCAGAGGCCGTGTTTGGGAGGTATGGTTTACTGAAGAAATCCCAATCAGCCTTGGCCCATGGAAATTGGGAGGCTTGCCT
>JAEEGI010008380.1_pt1 | contig 22846 bp, 15 predicted proteins | sample 8958751 | NCBI WGS metagenome assembly JAEEGI01 (sample SAMN16246545, study PRJNA631951) | gut metagenome | biome: gut microbiome; feature: rumen; material: KS-attached | host: Bos | place: Iran: Karaj | collected 2018-10 | reverse complement strand
GATAAGGCCCAACAAACAATATTACGTGGTCGTCAGCAACAGGTGGAGGGCATGATGGACGAACTGAATAACATCATCAATGCCGGCTATAAGCCCAATCATGATGATGGCGTACCCGTTACTTCCTGCCCATTGGTGAAACTGATAGCTCATCGAGGCTGGAAACAGGAATGTACTGAGAATTGGGAAGACATGCAAAAGGGCGAATACGACTGGAGTCATTTGGCCATGAGTATGTTCCCTGCCCGTGTTACGCAAAAGGCTAAGAAAGACTGGTGTCTGGCTTTAACTCACGGACTGGAACATCTCTGTGAGAATAAACCTAAAGAGAAGAAAACTCGAAAGAAGACGGTTGATGCCACAGAACAAATGTTGGATCTATAAGAAAACTATTACCTCATGGATATACAAGGATATATACTCGATCACTGGATTGGCAAGATGTCTGCAGAACATCCTGTATTGATGGTCTATGATAAAGAAGGTATTTATTATGACCTGTTGCCAATGCTACAGGAGAAAGGAGTCAAGGTGATTGATACCACTCAATCCCATCTTCATGCCCGTCTATCTGCCCAACGGTATTGGTGTAAGGAACTGTCATTAAACAAAGATACCAAAATGGTTATCTATCGTAAGTTGTCTTTACCAAACAATAAACGATCCTGGGTAGAAGAACCATATGCAGCCTTTATGAAAGGTGGTTGTATCTTCCCGCAAGGGTCACAAGACAGGTTTGAGAATCTTTGTAGGAGTTTCTTACCTGCCAAAAAAAAGGAGCTGGATCAGCTATTTGAGGTAGGTGTACCATCATTCAATTTGGTGAATGCCCTTCTTGACGGTGCAGCCTATCCTGAACTTGAACAATTGACTGGAGGTAAGAGCGTGGCAGAAGTAACCATTGGGCTACTGTCACTCTACTCTTGCACAGATATGAAGTGGCAAAAGGAATGGAAAGCATTCTCAGAAGCACAATATCCAGGACTTGACACATCTGGAAGCACATTACAAGAGATACAGGCAAAACTATGGTCATACTTGCTATTCAGCGAATTTGTCTTTGACCTTCCCGAAGCACTACCTGATAATCTAAAGAGTGTAAGCATTGCTCCCAACGAAATGAAGGAGAAGGTTTACTTGATATGTGACCAACTTCGCAACAGGATTGACCTGAGAGAAAGGTATGTTATTGCAGCCAATAGGATAACAGAACAGTTAGGTCTTAATGAGGCTTTCGCTAAAGCAAAACATCTTGGAGAGCGAGTTACCTTTAACTTTGAAAACAGCGTGGAGTACGACCGATTTATTAGTTGTCTTAAAGAAGGTAAGTCAGATGATGCTCGTGCTATGCTTGAAAAGAATAAGAAGGATGTCTGGTATCAAGAAGATGCCGAGGTTGCAACCTTCTGGAGACTGGCAGAACAAGTTATCAGGCTTGTTGTATGTATCAACAAGGGTATCAAAGTTGATGGGTCATTAAAAGAACTTATTCAATGGTATGCTAATAGTGGTTGTGAAGCCGATGGCGCATTCCGCAAATACCACACCGAAAGATTAGGTGCTATGAGCATGCCTCGTCAGGAGAAGGAATTGATGGAATATCTCAATTCCCAATACCGTGATTTTACAGAGCGAGCCGTCAAGGTCTACCAAGAGTCAATCCTACAATTGAAGGACGAGAAAGAAGTAAGGAATCAGGGAGGTCCAGAACTGGTGTATCCTGCACTGAAGGAAGGAAAACGTGTCGTATTTGTAACTGTAGATGCCTTCCGATATGAGATGGGAAAGACTTTCGCTCAGAGTGTTGAACGTAGTTTCAGAGATCGAGTAACATTTGTGCCCAAAGTGTCGTACTTGCCATCAAAGACCCGGTTTGGTATGGCCAATCATTTGGATAACATCGTTGTATGTCAGAAAGACGGGAAGTTAGAACCAATGATAGATCTGGAGGTTGTTTCTACACCTACAGACCGCATCAACTATTTGAAGAAAATAACTCAGGCAAATATACAAGATATCAGATTGGAGGATTTCGATGCTACAGCCATAGAGGATTCTACGAATCTGTTAGTTGTAAGAAGTCTCGCCATCGATTCTGCTGGGGAAAATGACAAGTTGAACGGACTCGCCACGATGGAAAGAGAAATGATTCGTCTGGCAAAAATGCTTGATGACTGTAAGAGGCTCAAATTTGATTTGGCAGTGCTTGTCGCAGACCACGGTTTTATGCTTCAACCAGCATTCCGTACTGGAGACTTGATAGATAAACCTGCAGGTAGTGACATCATTCTTGAAGAATCAAGAGTACTGGCAGGTAATATCAATGAGTCACCATACACATTGACGTTAACTCCTGCAGATTTGGGGGCAAACATCAGTGTGATGAAGATATCGTATGCCAAGAACTTCACTGTATTCAGCCGAGGTGACGTTTACTATCATGAAGGATTGTCCTTACAAGAGAATGTGGTGCCAATTATTACTGTGAAGCTTCAGGAAGAAAAGAAACAACAGGCATTCCATGTAGATTTGCTTTATAAAGGCAAAACGGAGGGTACGGTATATAGTCGTCGTCCCATTATCGATATTAACACTACTTTCTCCGATTTGTTTGCAGATGACATAAACATCAAACTTGTTATTTCAGGTGATAATGGAGCTATCATCGGTAAACCAGAAGGCAAATTCTACAATGATGTTACAGAATTAGTGGATATACCATCTGGAGCCACTACTATTCGTCAACCAATCAGTATTGAAGACGACTATCATGGTGACAGTATCACTATTACAGCTCTGCATCCAGAAACAAATGCTACCCTATCCACATTGAAGTTGAACTTTGAAAACGATTAAAATATATGAACGAACTTGATATAAAGCTGAATGAGGCCTTTCCAGGGAAGGTCGTTCGTAAAGACCTGTTGCACGAAATCAAGCGTGCAGTGAATGTTCCTTCATTCGTATTGGAATTTCTACTGTCACGCTATTGCGCCAGTGAGGATCCTGATGAAATCGAGGAAGGAAAAAAGGCTGTGCTGCAAACCATCGAGAAGAACTATGTTCGTCCTGACGAATCGAATAAGGCCCAGGCTATCGTTGAACAAAAGAAACGGCATAAGTTCATAGATAAGATACATGTGAAGTATGTTGAACGCGAGAAGCGTTACTGGGCAGAGATGGAGAACTTCGCATCGAAACGAATTGCCATTAATCCACGCTTTTATCAGGAAAATGAAAAGCTTCTGGAGAGTGGTATTTGGGCAGAGGTTACTTTGGCCTATAACGAGGTAGAGGAAGATGACTATGCTTTCTTCATCGAGGATTTGCGTCCTATACAGATAGCACACTTCGATGCTGATCGTTTTTTCAAGGGAAGGGAGTTCTTTACCACAAATGAGTGGATAGATGTGTTGATTCGCAGTATCGGTATTAATCCAGACTGGTTGGAGGAACGCTCTCGCAAACTCAACGGAGATAGAGATGGGCGAAGATTGAAATTCCATATACTATCCCGATTCATTCCGCTGGTACAGAGTAACTATAATAGCATAGAATTGGGTGGCAGAAGCACTGGTAAATCTTTCTTCTATTCAGAGTTCTCGCCTTATTCAACATTGCTCTCTGGTGGTCAGGCATCAACTGCTACATTATTATATAATAATCAAAGAAAACAGGTGGGAGCCGTAGGTTTCTGGGACAACGTAGCCTTTGACGAGGTAGCCAAGATGAAGATCAAGGATGCTGATACCGTCCAGATTATGAAGGACTATATGGCCAATGGCCGTTTTTCTCGTGGTAGGGAGGTAACAGGTTATGCCAGTTTCTCTTTCGTGGGTAATTTCGACCTAAACGTTCCACGTATTGTCAATAGCTATGACCACGACCTCTTGGTAACATTGCCGGAAGCATTTGACTTAGCCGTTATTGACCGATTCTACAACTATATCCCTGGTTGGGAAATTCCGAAGATCGATGACAGTGCTTACAATAACAACTTTGGACTGATTACCGATTATATGTCGGAAGCATTACACTACCTGTTTGTTCATGACAGTGATTATGTTGGCTTGGTCAGCTCCCGTCTGAAAAAAGGAGATTACATAGAAGGACGTGATAATCTTGCATTACAGAAAACCATATCTGGTTTCATTAAGTTGCTATACCCGACGGGCCAACCAACGGACGAGGAGTTTGACGAGATTGTAGAATATGCTATTGAAGGACGTCGACGTGTGAAGGAGCAATTAAATAAGCGCAAGCCAGACGAGGAATACGCTCACATTAATATGTCGTATATTAACCGCAATGGTGAAAAGGTTATTGTATATTGCCCTGAAAGCAAGTACAGTGAAGCCACTCAGAATCCACGTAAGGAAGCTGGAGTGGAAGTACTCACAGAGCCTGCAAAACCAGTTAGTGCTCCAGAGCCAGCCATTCCTTCGCCTTCAGCTGCTCCTTCTCAGCCCTCAGAACCTTCTGTTGCTGAGCCTGTGGAAGATGAGGGTCCAAAGGAAAAAACTGTTGATGTACAGTATGGAGATACAGGCTATGGATATGATGACCTGTTCACTGAATATCTTAAAGGTGCCAAGATTGTTATGCTTGAAGAACCCTATCTGTCACATGGCTATCAGATGACTGATCTTGTTCGTTTTGTAGAATTGCTAGTGAAGATTGGCGACTGCCAGGTGTTCCGTCTGGTGACAAAGCCTGGAGAAACATCAGAAGAGTCAAACATGATTAGTAAAAGTCTGCAAAGACTAAGAGAGACACTTGAAGATAAGGAAGATTGCAACATGAAATTCGAATATGAATTTGATGCTAATTCCCATGACCGATTTATACGTACCAGTAATAACTGGGACATTACCCTTGGGCGAGGTTTGCACTTCTACCAAAACATGAATCCCAACAAGGATGAAAAGAACTATTATCAAATGGGAACATACGATCTTTCGTTGCGTCCATGTCTGAAAGCAAGATTTACTTTTGTGAAGAGAAGCGCTGAAGAATAATCCAAAACGAATTAGTTGATGAGCTTTTTTGAGTCCCTTAAACAAAAACATCTTGGTGAAAAGCCACTGCATTACCTTTGGGAACTAAAGGTAACAGATTCCGAGTATGTAGAACTGAAACAGCTCCTTGCAAAATATGCAAAAAGCTATAGCCGGAACATGAGCAACCGTTTTATAACGGTTTGCAAGGAATGTGCTTTGATGATTGCGGAATACTGGCGACGAGAATATGTTGATGGTTATCATAGCAAAGAAATGGTATTCAAAGCTATCGACCCTTCCATCATCGATGAATATATTATAGACGAATTTTATGAGGCGGCAAAACGAGGAGCCAGAACCCTGAAACTTGAACTCTTCGAGGGTGATGGCGGAAAACGATACCTCGACTCTATGCTGTATCAGGGTGGACTGCCGATGAAACTTGTGACTGGTAACGTAACCAATTCTGTCTGGGATAGATTCACCAGAGGACTCGTCAACAGGAAGATCAATTTTGAAGAATTGAACTTGGGTATAGTCGCATCTAATAACACCTGCCTTAAGGCTTACTGCGATGAGCTGAGAATAGGTGCAGAATCGGGCAAATATATGCGAATGCCTTTCTTCTGTCAAAATGAAAATGACGCATGGTTCATTTATCTGAAGGAACTTGCAAAGGAAGAGCGAATCCGTCGACATCAGCAGTACCCCATGAAACTCTACATAGAGTTTAAGGTAGATAATGTGGAAAGACTTATATCCACAAAATATGTTTTTAAAGGTGATCAGCGATTAACTCAGGCTTTTCTTGACAGCCAAGGTTTACACAATGTCAACTTTTTCTCTGTTCAGGTAAGGAAGAACGGTCAAGCCGTTGATACTTTCGACTATGTCAATAACTTCTGCCGTTATACAGTGGTTAGCAAACACCCGTATGTCAATGGTGACAATATTACGATTTACCTGCACAACCAGGAAGAACCATATTTGAGCGATGACCTTGACATGGATGTCCCCCGATTACTTTATAGGGAAAAAGATGGGATATATGTGTCCGGTAATCATATCGGTAAAGATGATTCCCTCTTGCTTATCCCTGACGGATGGGACATTGAAGATGAGACATCATATAATATTCAAAAGTATACCTGGGGGGAGCGCATTTTCCGAGGCATTCCAATTCCTGCAGATTTTACTAATAAGATTACGGTAAAAGGAGCTGATGGTGCAATCACCTTTGGAACAAATGCTGCTCTATATTGGACAGACATACAAACCAACCCGCTCTACCAACCAGACATAGTTGAGTCGTTATATAATGCAGATAAGTGTTCCTTTGCTCTTTGTTATGATACTGATGACGGTATAGGGAACAAACGATGTAACGTTCAATTCCGTAACAAGTGGCAGAGCGAGTGGACTACGACTCCTTCATACGGTGAGATATTTGCGAGGGCAATAGATATTAATGGCCACTATGTAACCCCTATACGCTTTATTAATATTGGAGAAGGTCTATCTATAAGCGTAATTCAAGCCGACAAGGATTCATGTCAGATAAAAGTGACATGGCCACATGGACTTGTGTCAACGAACGAAGGAGAAAGGAAGGCCAATGATGTATGGGCCATAAAGAAAGAAGACTGTTCTGATCCAAGAAAGATTCACTTCCTATTTACCCCTTATGACAATGGCAGGAATCAATTCACCCTTTCTTTCAAAGCTCCTTTCAAGGATTTCTCTATTGTGAACATCTATGGTGATTATATTGAGAATGATTGTTGGATTCCCTATTCCGACGTAGATAAATACCAATATCACCTTGTGGGGCAAGATATTAAAGAATTGAAATATGGGAATATATCACGACAAATCAAATGGAAAGGTGATAAACTTGTAATCACTGAGAATGGTCAAACATTAAAAAGAATTCCATACGAAGGTAGCCTTATTACCCTTTTTGACTCTCGTGAAGAACTCCTGTCGCTACTTGAAAGGACATCTCAAAACATGCTTAACGCAGAGGTAAAAGTAATGATTTCACTTAGCGAGGGTAAAAAAATGTGTTTTAGCATCAAGAAATCTCCTTTCCGTGCTAAACAAACCGAAGATGGACGAATTGAGATAACCGGAAACAACCGCAAGATTGTCAAATTCACAGGTGTCCTGAAACTACTGCCTCTATCAGAACCTAAACATGAGGCGGTAGAAATGTCTTTTGATCAAGAAAATGGTTGTTATTACCTTCCTGAAACCATACGCCCATGGGGAAAAACAATACTAATTGGACGTACTCGCGGAAGAATTTGCCCAGCACTGGTAGATCTTACCAGAGAAATGAATGGGGAATACAGAGCAAGCAATAGAGAAACTGCTATAGCTACAATATCTGAAAACCTTTCCCACGCTACGATGGGCGATGATTTCTGGAAAAGAGTTATAGGTTGGTTTAAACGCTCACAGGATGATGATATTCCTGCCAGTTCAATTCTCGAACTGTACTGCACAGCACAGAATTACAAATCGTTACTATGCCTCGTTTTCCAGCTATATTACAACTCCAAAGTAGACGAACGTGACACTCTGAAAGAAAAACTTAAGTCTTTCAGCAACGATTTAGCTTTCCAATGGTATTGGCTGCAGCCCTACCTATCAGGCCTTATGCACTTATTGGAAGATTCCATGAGCGACCCCATGTCGTCTATTATGCAGACGGTCTATATCAATTGGGCCATGAGTAAAAAAGCAGAGGATGTGATGAAATACCTGAGTGCATTAAATGATCAAGAGGCTTATATGGCAAATATCGGGCAATGCTTCATGGAAGAACTCACGTCATTCACTAACTGGATGAACGATCTATGTGTGTCATCACTATTGGATCGGTATGACAACCACTCTGAAGATTCTATTGCCTCTGTGGCAGAATGTATTATAAAGAATCCGAAGGACCTTTATACTTTCCAGCTTGAAGAAAATAACTATGTAGAATTGAACCAAGAATCTCTTGGGGAAGAAGTTGAGTCTTTCTTTAACAACTATTCTGAGCCAGGTAGATTAGGTAATGAGCAATGGCTTTACAAACGAGTTAACGCTGTTGTTGCACATTTGAATAAAGAGACAGACCTATTTACACAAAGAGAAGAAATACGAAGAAGTATCATTTTCTGTTGCAAATCCAGCAATCATCATTTCATAATAGCATTAAATAACAAACTAAGTAAGAGCAGACTATGAGATTTGAGAACATATACAAGGAGACTGATGAGAACATGCGCTTGGCGTTGCTCTCTCTCTGGGCACCAGGGAATCACCCCATGCGTCCCGCAATCGAAGATTTGTTTAATAGAGAGCCCTTGTTGGCTGAGCCTGTTTTTCAAAGCACCTTCGGATGGAAACCGACAGAAGATAATACATGGAAGGAATCTTTGAATGCCGATGTTATCAACAAACTTGGCATTGGCCAGAAATACATGCCCTATAAACATCAGGCAGAAAGCTGGAAAGCCTTGGCAGAAGGGAAAAGCATAGTCGTAACATCAGGAACAGGCTCTGGTAAAACAGAGTGTTTTATGTATCCTGTGCTCAGCGACCTATATGAACAAGGGCATACTAATGCTATTGAGGCCATTTTCCTTTATCCCCTTAACGCCTTGATGGAAGACCAGAAAAAGCGCCTTTCTGAATATTGTCAGGCCACTGGTCTTCACTTTGCTGTTTACAATGGCGACTCTCCAGAGTATAGGGAGGATGGTCGCAATCAGAAACTTGCGAATGAGGTCGTTACCCGCGATGAAATACGCGATACTAAAAATGCCGGGACACGTCCTGAGATCCTTTTGACGAACCCAAGTATGCTCGAATACATCCTTGTCCGTCAGAAAGACCAGCAAATGTTGCAAGCTTCATCAGGCAAACTTCGCTGGATCGTCATTGACGAAGCTCATAGCTATTCTGGCTCGTCTGCAGTGGAACTCGCATATCAGATAAAACGAATACTCGAAGCATTTGGCCAAAAAGCGGAAGATGTTCGCTTCGCATGTACCTCTGCTACCATTGGTGGTAACGAAGGAACCCAGTCATTAGCTGAGTTTATTGCCACCATTACAGGTCAACCGGTTGAACAAATCCAAGTCATTGGTGGTGACAGGCTAGTACGACCATTGGATAATGATAAGCTGGCCGATGTACTAAAAGAGAAAAACCTCCCATCATCTGAAAAGGTATTATCATTAAGAGATAAGATTAATGAGGTGGCAGGAATGACGCTTCAGCAGATGTGGGAATGGCTATGCCCAGACACGCCATATGACAACAAGAATCTATTGCCTGCATTAAGATTATTGGACGATTTATGTGAAATATCACAAGATAAGAATCCTGTTTTGTCACTCAGAGCACACTTCTTCATGCGTGCCATCAGTGGACTTTATACCTGTGCTAATGAGAACTGTGCTGGTGTAAATCCTGCCGTTCCAATGTACGGGCACCTTACAACCTATAAAGCATCTGTATGTCCTCATTGCAATGCACCTCTGCTTGAGATTGTTCAGTGTAAGCGCTGTGGCGGATTTGTACTCATGGGCTGCAGCGATTCTCAGACACATATGATTAGTCCATGCGATGATGGAATCAACAGGGATGACTACTTTGCTATCGATCTGCCTGCGGAATTTGAAGAGGAAGATGAACTCGTAAGTACTGGAACACCGAATACGTTCTTCTTGCTGCCTTATGAAAAAGAAAAATTCTTCAATCCCATTGGGAAGGCTCACTTTGGCACCATGAACATTGTTCACAAAGCAGATGGTAGTATTCTTGAAACCTGCGTTGACAATGATGGCAAATGGGTAGAAGTGCGGAATGATGACGGCCATTCATATTGTCCAACATGTGGCCGACTCGCCCAAGGAAAGCGCCTAAATTTGAAACATTTCAGGATTCCAATCAACTTTATCAATCAAACAATAGCGCCTGTATTCCTCCATGAATGTGCTCCTGTTGACAGAAGCTGGGGTAAATATATCGCTTTTACAGACAGTCGTCAAGGTACTGCTATTTCTGCTAAAACGTTTAATGTTAATGTCGAAAGAATTCAATGTATTGAGAGATTGCTTCAAGAGTTGGTCTCTGTATCTGACACGGGCGGCATGAACAACTTAACAGATGAGCAAAAAGCACTATTTGCTACATTAGATGAAAAACAAAGAGCATTGATAGCTCAAATTGCCGGAAACAAACAAGGTGGCCTTTCCCTCTCACAGGTTTCTGATTGCATCTATGATAGCATTCTCTTCGAACATATTGCAGGAAAGAACAGGGACGAAGACAAAAAAGCATATAAGGCAGCTTTGTTGCGCCAAAACGTATGCAGGAAATCTTTGTTTGAGAAGAGTGCAGAGAACATGGGGCTAATTACCCTGGTTTATCCCGCTATTAAAAACATCAACCGTCCTGCTTCTCTGATGGATTATATAGACAAATTCGGGTGTAATGTTAGTGACAGCGACTGGCGTGACTTTTTGAAAATATCCCTTGATTATTATTTCCGTGTAGGTAACCATTTCCAATCTTTGATAGAAGATGAGAGAAAATACGTTAGAGACAGTAGTATCGGTACCCCTGTGGCTGCAGCTGATGACCCCCGTAAAGGAATTTCTCATTGGCCGACAGTAAATGAAGATAATGAGGGTATTACAGCAAAACAACATCGCCTTACGCTGTTGCTTTGCGCTGGACTCAACATCAACAATTTGCAAGAATTGCAAGATCGCAGAAAATTGGTATCGAGCATACTGGCCGATGCTTGGAAGGACCTAGTTGGCAATAACTTGCTTACTATTGTCAAAGCTGACGATACTGAAGGATATAACAGTTCTCGCTATCATAGTGATAACGAATATGTAGGATGTTATTATCTAGACCTTTCAGGGAAAGAAGGAAATAACGTATGCCGGGTAGAACTCACCAAGGAGGTCAGATTATGTCCTGTTACAGGAAATTTCATTGATACGGCTTTCTGTGGTTATAGTCCTTTTATCACTGGCGAAATCGGTCCAAAACTCTTTGAAAGGTACAAATGTTCTGATGAAGTTGTTAAGATGCCTATCAGACCTAAAGATAATGACATGGTCGATCAATGGTCTATAGAAAATGATGAGATAAAGGGATTAAAAGAAAAAGGACTTTGGAGTGATCGACATAAGTATTCCTATAAACAACTTCCGGCTTATATTGCTGCAGAGCATTCAGCTCAGCAGTCGAAGATTCTTTTGAAGGAATATACGAAGTTGTTTAGCCAACAAAATCCCAGAATCAACGTCCTTCATTGCTCAACAACAATGGAGATGGGTGTGGATATCGGTGATATTGATATCGTACTGATGGACACAGTTCCACCAACTGCAGCTAACTATTTACAGCGAGTTGGTCGTGCTGGTCGTATGGGACAAAGTAAAGCAATTGCTTTCTCTCTTTGTAATAACACCCCCGTTGGACAACATGCCTTTGCAAACCCGATGTGGGCGTTGCAAACCACCAACCATATGATAAAGGTTCGTCCGAGTCAGACAATCATTCAAAGACATATCAATTCTTTCTTCTTCCGCCAGTTTATTTGCGATAACGGCTCTGGAATTCAGGCAAACGTCTCAATAGATGAATTTATGACATCAACTTGTGATGCCTTTGTACAATTCCTTGATAGTATGAGTATAAATCAAGCAGAAGAGCGCAAGTTCCATTCTGTTTTTGGTGATGATATTTCGTACACTATCAATATTACCAAGAAATCCATTCTTGATATACAGAAAGAGTATAATGATGTAATAAAAGAATTGACTGATGCTTTCAACCAGTTCCAAGATGATGCACGTCGTCAGATGGCAATTAGCAACCAGATCCGCAAATCAAAGAATGAAAGCCTACTCAAATATCTTTCAGAGCATCAGTTTATCCCTAATGCCAATATGCCTACTGGTGTTGTCACTTTCGACTTTACAGATCAAGAACAAGCAGGAAGACTCCATCGACTTTATGATAAGGCCGAGAAACTCAAAAACGACATTTCTGTCGAATCAGATCCGGTACAGAAAATGAATCTACAGAAAAAACTCGTTGATACTCAGGCAGAAATAAGTGAGATTCATCGTGCAACCACCGCAAGCAGGGATATTCATACAGCTTTGAACGAATACGCGCCAGAGCAAACGGTTGTGGTGAACGAGAAAAATTATGTGTCGGCTGGAATCTCATTGTTTGGCACTTATAATGAAGAAACACAAACAAGAGCTATCTATCACTGCATACACTGTGGACATACAGAATACAAGAAGAGTCTAAACGAAGGTGAACTCTGTCCTGTATGCCAAAATCCTTATCACAGTATCATTGATAGAGACAATGGTTCATACACTTTGGCCTATGAACCCGTTGGATTCAGAGCTGACCAGAATGTCAATGGTACACGTGAGGAAAAGACAGATAAGCATTATTATGACATTCGTCCTGTTCTGCTTAAAACGGATTGGAGCCAACATAAGGATGTTAACATGTGCGAAGTTACCAGCAGCGGAGAATCTGGCAATATCCTATTCTACAACGTCGGTAATGGTCATGGCTTTGCTTTTTGCAAGAGATGCGGTCGTGCAGCTATAGAGTATTCTGCATCAACATCGAAAGATTCTATTCCAAAAGCTGTCCAGACTGGCCATAAGAGACTATGGGGAGATGACTGCGAGGCTAATGATAGAGATATTGCCAGACATGTAGTGTTTACAGGGAATCTGCCAACATGCTATTCAGTTCTTCGATTCAAGAACGATGCTGGTTCAACGGAATATGTATATGATGAGCAACTGGTATTCTCTCTTGGCGTTGTCTTGACACGAGCACTCGCAAAGAGTGAAGGTATCGACGAAGGAGAAATTGATTTCGGTATCAAACAAGACATCAACGCATGGTTGTTATTCATATATGACACCGCAAAAGGTGGATGCGGCTACTCACTAAAGCTGATGAATCCTGTTCTATGCCAGGAAGTCATTGACATAGCAAGAAAGGATCTTGAAGAAACAACATGTAACTGCCATGTGGATGGAGGCGCTTGTGCTCGATGCCTTGTTGATAGAAACAATTATCGATATGCGCATCTGCTCTCAAAGTCTAAGGTCATGGATTGGCTTAACAAGCAGAAAAATAAAGCGCTTGATGTACCTAACGCTATCATGAGCATCAGTCCTTCGGCAAAAGTTGTCTATCAGTCATTGAAGGACATTGTGAGACAAGCCATCAACGATTCTGAAGTTAGAACGCTAACATTATGTGTCTCTGATTTGACCGATGATTATGCTGTGACCGACTGGTCAAGTATCCGCTCTGAAATGGGTAAGTACATCAACACTGCAGTGTCAAATGGTAAGACGGTCAAGCTCATTGTGGAATATCATCCTGAACTTCACACTTCTTTGGCTGATAAATTGCCGTTTATTAATCTAAACGACAAATTCCCCGATTGTGACGTTTCTCTTGTTAAGGACATGGGATCTGTTAAGACAGCTATTGTCGTTGAGATGTCTGATAAACAAAGACGATATTTTACTGATAAGGACAATGCATTGTCATTCTCAAACAACTGGGGTAATGATTGCAGTCATGTGTTTGTGGACAGTGAAACCGCTTCATTTGTCAGCCAAGATGAACCCACATACACAATGTCTCCATCTCAAGTAGTGCGTGAAGGTATTACACGTGCAACAATGTTCCAGGTAAAGAATTACTTTTCTAAAGCTATCGCACCTTATGTCTTGAAATCTGGAGATATTGATATGCTTGATGGCATCTTAAGAGGGAAGCACGTTGACATATCATTCAGTGATATGTATGTAAACAGCGCATTGGCCAGTTTAATGTTGGTATATCTGATTAAGGAGATGAAGAGTCTGTTTGGTTTCTCAATAGACAATGTTACGTTGCAATTAGACTCTCCTAAACGAAAATGTGTCAATGACCGCTTCAACAATTGGACTCCTATCAGCATGAATTTCTCCTGCAAGGAGGATGCAGACGAATATACCGACCAACTTTTCCAGGACGTTTTCGATATCGATGCTGAACATTCATTCAACGACGCGGACCATCATAGATGGTTAAGAATTGAGACCGAGGATGGTGGACTTGTAGAAATACGTCCTGACCATGGAATCAGTGGCGGTTACAAATCTGATAGTAAATACATGAATCTTGACTCTTTGTCAGGTTCTGTCAGTGTCTCTAGAAACAATGAAGATGTATTGTATTATGTCATAATTAAAAAAGGTAACTAATGCTCACAGAACAACAAACGCTCATACACAAAGAGTTCAGGAAGTATCTACGTACAGATGAAGGTCAGAAAGGTAGCATGCTTACGACCATTGTAAATGCTGCAGAAAATGATCTGCCAGTACTGATCAGAAAGCATATCCGAAGTGACTTTGCCTGCATATATGACAACATCTACACAGTAGAAGAGATGCTGTCGTTTGCAGCTAAGCTCAAAGCAGATGATGAAATCATTGCCGGACATTCCGGTTACATATCATCGGTAGCCATTGATGCTTATATCCGCTTTTATGCCAAGAAGAACGGCATAGACCTAACTGCAATCAATCTGCCTGAAGAGGAATCAACATTATCAAAGCAAGACTCAGATGAAGAAGAGCAGAAAAGACTTGAGGGGAGATTAACTGAAGCCAAAGTTCTCCGTCGACAACGAAATCGCGCTGCAAGACAAAAATGCTTAGAAGACTCTGGGTACACATGCTATGTGTGTGGATTCAATTTTGAGAAGGCTTATGGTGAAATCGGCAAGGGTTTTTTGGAAGTACATCATACAAAGCCATTGGCCACATATGATGATGAACATGTCATACCACAATCTGAATTATGCGCTCTTTGCTCCAATTGTCATTCTATGGTTCACCGCAAGAAGAATGAGGTTATGGACGTTGATGATTTGAAAAGAACCTATGAATCGATGAAAAAAGAGTAATCAATCAGAACAAGGTTGCAAGCAAAAGGTAATTGTGAGACATCATCTGAACTGCTCCGGGTGATGTCTCCTTTTTGATTCCCCTATGGATTTACCATCAGCTCTGTGGATGATGTCACTCAAAGGGTTCTTCATAAAGTGCTCTTTGCGCTTTGTTTCATCTTTAATACGCCTCTTTCCACCCATATGCATAAGTATAGCATCTTCCTCTGCAGGAGTAAGAATAAACCCAGAACTACGTACTTTACGTACCGAACGGGCACTATGATCGGTATGTTTGATTTCTATGGTTCTGTGCAGAGTCTTACTGTATCGAAGTGCATCGGCTTTGCATAAGTCATGCATCAAAGCTGAAATAATCACACTCTCTTTGGGCATCTGGTCAGGAGAGAATCCGTCGCGAATCTTTTCTTCGCGTAGTTCCATTGCCTTATGATAAGTCTCTAAGGAATGGCTAACAAGGCCACCTACAAAGCGATGATGCTTCAAGGAACCTGGAGCCTCGAAGTAACCCATATTGGTAACATGGCTTATGAGTTCTTCAATTTTATCCCGCTTTGTAGAACGGAGCAAAGCAAGACACTCTTCTTTCTTCTGTTCTAAGGTCTTATGTATATGTGCCATGCTATTTGTCGGATTTTTCTTTCTTGGCTTTCACTTTTGCAAGCATTGCTTTCTGGCGTGGAGACAGGGATTCTATGTCGCCCTTATAGGCCCTAAGACCAGGAACATGACCATAGTCCACATGATTTTCCAATGAGACTGTAAGCTCAATATCTTCTAATTCTTCTTGTTTCTTGGACTTAGATGATGTCTTTTTTGCCATAACCTTGAAATTTTATGCAAATATACGAAGATTTTTTGGACGTACGGTAATTTTTCCCTATTTTTGCAAAAAAATAACGATATGGCTGAGAACGAATGGTTTGAGAAAGCTTGGGAGTGCATGGATAAAGAGGACTATGCACAGGCTAAGGAATGTTTTGAAAGGGCTGCAGAAGAAGGCGTAGCCGAGGCATATTGCGACCTTGGGAACCTATATTTCGCTGGAAATGGTGTAGCTCAGGACTATAAACAAGCCTTTGAGATGTATCTGAAAGGCGCAAAAGCTGGAGATCCTGATTGCATGGATAACCTTGCTATGTGCTATTTCTGGGGACATGGAACAGAAACAGACCTCCAGAAGGCTGCTTTTTATAACGAGAAGGCTGCCAAAGCTGGCGTTGTCAGTGCCATGTTTGATATGGGGCTGAATTATGAGCGCGGTTATGGTGTAAGTCAGAATATTGAGAAAGCACTTTATTGGCTTGAAAAAGCTGCTGAAGAGAACTATCCTACAGCTCTTGTTGAATTGGGAGACCTCTACTTTGTGGGAGAGTTTGTAGAGAAAGACATAGAAAAGTCTTTCAGCTACTATCAACGAGGTGCTGAGACTGGCGACATCTTTTCTAAACTGATGCTTTCCACCTTTTATTCAAAGGGTCTCGTGGTAGAGAAGGATTTGGATAAAGCCAAGGCACTGGATCAAGAAGCATACGATACATATTATGAGTTGGCAGTAACTGAAGATGATCGAGACGCACAATTCAGATTAGGCAATTTCTATTACTATGGACTGCCTCTAATTGGTTTGGACATAGATTACTCGCAAGCTGCTGAATGGTATGAAAAGGCAGCTAAAAATGGTTTAGACCATGCTCAAAACAATCTAGCAAATATGTACGCCTACGGAGTAGGTGTAGCTCAGAATTACGAAAAAGCCTTTTATTGGTACTCGCAAGCTGCTGAAAGAATGAATCAAGAGGCCATGAGCAATGTGGCAAACTGCTATTATCTGGGGCGTGGCGTTGAGCAAGACTATGACAAAGCAGCGGAGTTTCACACCAAAGCAGCTCATTTGGGCTATGCAAATAGCCAAGAAGTGCTGGGAGAAATGTATATGGAAGGCAAAGGTGTGGAACAGAACTTCACTCAGGCTGCAAACTGGCTCAAAGAAAGCTGTGAAAACGGAGAAAGATCTGCTTATGGGCCTTTCGGGGATTGCTACAGAAAGGGACTTGGGGTAGATAAGGACGAGAAAATGGCTTTCGAACTTTACCAGAAAGGTGCCGAGATGGGCGATTTACGTTCAAAGGTGTCTATGGCAGAAAGTCTTATTGAAGGTTGGGGAGTAAAATGCGACTATAAGCGAGCCAACGATATTCTGGAGGCTGTATGCAATGATGAAGAGGAGTACAGGGAGAACCTTGTTACCATGGTTTCGCATGAAGATGAGAGTGGGCGCGTCTTTATCGAGAATCCTTTAGACGAAGAGAATCTACCTTATTATGCGAAAGCCTATTACCTACTTGGTATATTGGCTTATGCAGGAAAAGGAACCGAGAAGTCTAACCCGTCGACTGCTTTAGTCCTGCTTCGAATGGCTGATAGATTGGGCTATGAGGACAAAGAACATCCTGAGCAGACAGCCAAAGAGCTGATTGACAAGATTGAGGGTGAGAGCCAAGAGACGACAGGTGTAAATGACAGCTACATCGAGATAAGAGACCTTGGTAAACGCGGCAAGATGGGAAGGTTTGACATCTACGTACATCATGCAGACGGAACAGAATCGAATGTGAGATTCGGTACGGACAGGCGAAAATTCTGCTATCTGCTGCTGTTGCTACTTATTTCAAACAAGGACTCAGTACAGGGATTGATGGCTCGTTTCTTCTGTTATGGAAGAGAAAGACTTGTCAGCCTGGCAAGAATTAGCCTTCTGGCTGATGAAGAAGGTCCAGAGAAATGGATTGAAAAGTTTATCTACGATAACGAGTATGATAAAGAGAATAAGCAATGGCGCTACACTTATACCAACTGGATGTATTCGAATGAATTAAGAAAAGCATCAGATTTATTCAAAGAAGTGTGTAGCGATGAAGAAATGGAATTATATAAGATAAGATCAACTGGAGGCAGAGACAGTATTGCGTCTATTGCCGTTAGTCCAGAACAGATAGTAATCCCTGATTCTCTGGATCTATACACAAAAGGTCTTCCTACAAGAGACTTTATGCTTAAGTACAAGTCGGTGAGCAGAAGATCGCAAGACTTTTCTATGGCTAAGAAACTCAATCCAAATAAATATGAGGAATGGGATGAAGAATACGGTTCCGTAGACCAGCTATCAGAATAATCCAATAAGCGCCGAGTCATCACGACTGGGCGCTTTTTCTGAAGATGAGTAATTTTGGTGAGTTGTAAGTCTAACTATAGAAGAGTGGTAAGGATGTTACCATTTCCTATAACATGGTAGTTGGAGTCAAGCGTCTGGTTGCGCCCTGGCTCATAATAACCAAGAACATGATTGTTACTGTCACGCAGACACTGGCGTCCACTGAATTCTACGTCAATGTAACCAATAACGTGCTGGTTACGGTCTCGTAATGTTTGTCTTGCCATAATCCTAAATATTAATATGTTAATATGATTCTTATCTCAGATTCGTCAGGACCAGATAGCCCCCTCCGCATTTGATGTCATGCTGACGGATGATGGTCTCAGCGTCAGCCTTTGCCTCGTCGAGGGTGGCCACATAGGGATTATCTACCCAGAGATAGCCTTCTGGCTGGTAATAGTGGCCGTCGATGCCTCGCATGATGGTGTTATAGAGATTACCGTCACGCTGGCGCAGGGTATTGATGGTGAGGTGGTCATCGAAGAGGTGCCAAGCAAGCAGACGGGCATATTCCTCGTCTTTGAGGTCGATGTTGCAATCAAAGACAGCGATAGTGCCATCAGGCTTCAGCTCGTGAATCTTGAACGCGTACTGATGATAGACATAATCGAGGTCGATGTCAACAGGGTCGCCATAGAACATGTCGGCGATGACATCTTCGTCGTCAATGACCTCCTGAAGATGATTTACGAAGTCCTGTCCGTAACGCTCTTTGAGAGTGCGGATCTGGCTTACCATGTCATCGGAGAGTTCGACGAGCATACCAGCATATTCAGGGTAAGGCTCGCTAATACCCTTTGACTCGTAGTAGTTCTTACGCTCCTTGGTTGCAAGGAATTCATTGGCCAGCTGGAGGGCCTGTTCAAAAGTCTCAATCATCATATTCTATAAATATAAGTTATTAAAAGTTTCACGGTGCAAAGGTACGAAATATAATCGGATCAGGCATTGAATATATACGTATAACAGGCATCCTAATCAGAGATGAAAGCATCGCCACCAGGTACGTTTGGGAGCATTGGGAGAGTTAGGGATGCCGGATGCGTCAAAAGTCGTCGTTATGTTCAGACCGAATTTCTGATTCATCTCCTGAGCCATTGCCTTGAAGTCTGCGCCATGGTCACATTTGTCGTTCGTACCGTAGAGGAGCAGGTAATAATGGATCATTTCGTGAACCATGATATTCCTGAAGGTTTCTTCATCGAAATCAAAATAGTCGGAGAAGAGTAGCCTTTTGCGCTTATCTGCCTTCCCTTTTCTCCTGTCGTATTCGAACCGAGCAAGAATACGAAAAGAGTGAAGAAGGCCATATTTAGGAGTAGGCAACCTGTGGTCGAAGTACTTCCGGTTGCACTCCCAAAACATGTGGGGCATCGTGTTATAATCTGCTATCATGCTATCTACTTCTTCGCCATCTGAATGATTTCGTCAGGAATTGCAACCTTATACTCCACATCTTCGACATCAATTTGGGCATCCATGTGCTCGTTGAAGAAGGTGGCCACTTCATCGTCACTAAGTCCTGTTACGTAGTCATCAAGCCAGCTGCGGAAAGCATCAGACTTGGCATAACCCATCTCCTCCTCGTCGAACTCCCCCTTATCATCAAGGTAGTCTTCCTCATCGTATTCGAAAGAGAAACCACATTCACGCTCACAATAATCCATCAGTTCTTCTTCATCATATTCATAGTAACCATTATTGTAGCCCTCCCATAACCAGTGCATATACTCTGCATGGCGGGCCATTTCATGGTATGCCTCGTCGAGCTTCTTATAAAGTTCTGGATGAGAAGTCTCTAGATCGAGTTTCTCAACACTGGTCGTGTTCTTCTCTCGCATCAGTTGTACCAACGTGGCTACTTCTTCGTCGGATAATTCTATTGTACTCTCACCACTAGTGTAAACGGAACCACTATGAGAGAAACCAAGAAACTGTTCACATTCAATTTTATATTCTGCCATAACACTAAAGAATTAAAAGTTTAACGTTTGATGGTGCAAATTTACGAAAAAACGGTTGGAGTTGGATTCTAGTTATATGTATACCATGCTGATTTTTTGCTCTTTATGTAGATTTATTCCTTTTGCGTAGCAATTTAGTCTATTTTTTTGTATCTTTGCACACATATTACCACTAAAGCCATATTGTATGACTGAACAAATCAAAATCGGATCAACGCTGAAATGGACTCTGCAAAGCCCAAAAGAAACAGGTGTGGATAATAGTGGGTTCTACGAGTTCATAGATGACAACTTCATCCCAGAAGGGGCGAACTCACATATTTCAGGTGTTGTTGTTTATATCTCAGATGGCTCGGCTATCATACAAGTTACCGACATGACATCAGACATGTTTCCCTTTGCACTCTTCTACAATGAAGTAAAGAACAGGTTCTTGGGATTTGAGGTTAAAGGAAGCAATCCATATCAGAAGTATTTCTGTCTAGATTTAACAACAATGGTTAGTCTCTTCTATTATTACGAAGGAGAAGGGTTCCTGGCTGCCGCAGAGTTTGATGATGATGACCATTTTGACTGGTATGAACAGCCTGACTCAGATGAAGGACAAGATATCCAGACTGAGATGGGAGAAGGTGTCGTGCCAGACCAGATAAACATAGAGTTATCAGCAGAAGACATTGAATCGTATGAGAATCAAGAGGCATTCTGTAGCTCTGATGATATTAACATGATGGATGATAATGGAGATATCTCTATTTCTAGCGGAGGCAATCCGTGTAGTATCGTAAGAGCTAATTCATGGTTTAATACACGTGACTGTGCAATAATTACAGCATGGCGAGGTGGGAAAAGCAGAAAGACTAATGATGACAACAACAGAAAGCTTCAGAAAAGGCTACGGGAATTGGGATATGGCGTAACGAAGATTACGGGGTGGTTCCCAGAAAAGGACAAAGAGGTAGCACGAGAGAATAGCTTTTTGACAGTCAATCTGAATGATGAAGAATCCTTCCGTAGTAATATCTTTGAACTGTCAGAGCTATACGAGCAAGACAGTTTTCTATACAAGAAAGCAGGTAGGGACATTCCTGCAGTATATGTTCATACAAATGATGATACGGGGAAAGGAACAGAAGAATTAGCCGGAAGGCTGCGTATCGGCAATATGGAAGCCGATGTCTATAGTCAGATAAAGGCTGGAAGAATAACATTTGAATAAGATTTAGTATATGTTAGGAGCTATCATTGGTGATATCGTTGGCAGTCGTTGGGAGTTTAATCCAACGAACGACTACAATTTTGAATGGCTGTCAGATAAGAATGACTTCACGGATGACACCATCTGCACGGTGGCAGTTGCTGATGCCATACTCCATAACTCAGAAGACTTTGGCAAATACATTCATGAATGGTGCCGTAAGTACCCTAATCCAATGGGGGGATATGGGGGCCGTTTCGCTCAGTGGGTAAGAAGTGACAATCCCCAGCCATATAACAGCTTCGGTAATGGGAGCTCAATGAGAGTGAGTCCTGTTGCATGGGCAGCAAACGACTTGGAGTTTAAATATCTGATGGATATGGCAGAAAAGAGTGCTGCTTGTTCCCATAACCATCCGGAGGGCATTAAGGGTGCTCAGACGGTTGCTTTGGCTATTCAATATGGAATAGAGTTGCCGTGTTATCACCCGAATTTTACCCAAGAACATGTCAAGGAACTTGTTGGGACTTGCGCAAGTCGTGCTGGATATAATATCAATATCAGGAAAGAAGATGTTATCAATAGGTTTGATGAAACTTGCCAGGGAACTGTACCTGTTGCACTTTGGATAATTGGCGAAAGTACCTCATTTGAGGATGCAGTAAGAAAGGCTGTAAGTCTTGGCGCTGATGCTGATACCCTCGGAGCGATTGTCGGTAGCATAGCTGAAGCGATATGGGGTATTCCTAAAGATATGCAGTTGCAAACAATGAAATACCTGCCTACAGATATGAAGAGAGTGATTCTTCAATTCTATAGGCGATATATAAGAGACAGCTTTATTGCAGGTTATGTCGATGAAGGGGCAACAATAGACTTGTTGACTGAAGATGTAAAATGAAGTAATAATACGGTTTCAAGAATGAGAAAACTTGCATATAGTTACATTGTCATTGCGCTGCTATTCATGGTTTCATGTACTAGTAGGAAGAGTGCTAATGACGTTAACATTGATGACGTGGATAGTATTGCTGTTTTGGACTCAATGCGTCCTGATATGCCACCTCCACCGCCATACAGTGGCAGCTTTGATGGTCATCGTCCACCGCCTCCTGATGGTATGCGCCCTGGCGGACCGCCACCTCCGCCACCACAAGGGAAAGGCCGTCCTCCTCATAAGCAGGACAATATGCGTGGCTTCGATCCTGCATCTGAGGATGACATGGATGATAACGGTATGAGCCGCTATATGGAGAATAATGATGAAGAAGGATGGGATTAAATAGTATCGATTATGGCATATACATACAAATATCCGAGACCTGCAGTGACGGCTGACTGCATTGTAATAACAAGAGATTCAGAGCCGAAGGTACTGCTTATACAGAGGGGAGGAGAACCTTTTAAAGGAGGTTGGGCTTTCCCCGGTGGTTT
>JAEEGI010008373.1_pt1 | contig 22860 bp, 13 predicted proteins | sample 8958751 | NCBI WGS metagenome assembly JAEEGI01 (sample SAMN16246545, study PRJNA631951) | gut metagenome | biome: gut microbiome; feature: rumen; material: KS-attached | host: Bos | place: Iran: Karaj | collected 2018-10 | reverse complement strand
ATGGATTCCTTTTAGTTGCGTAGCGAGAGGGGGATTCGAACCCTCGACACCGCGGGTATGAACCGCGTGCTCTAGCCAACTGAGCTATCTCGCCAAAGTCATGACTTTTTCAAAGCTTGACTTTGAAAAAGTTATGTAAACAAGAAGCAAAGCTTCTTGTAAATGAATTAAATTGTTTTAAATGGGACCTACAGGGCTCGAACCTGTGACCCTCTGCTTGTAAGGCAGATGCTCTCCCAGCTGAGCTAAGATCCCAGAGCTTTTAGCGCTTTATTACCGCTTCAAGCGACTCGTATAATATAGCATTGGATTAGGGGAATGTCAACCGCAAAATGAATATTCGCAATACTTTTTTGTATTTGTCCAATTTGCAGAAAATCATTCCCCTTTCCAAAATTACTTTTCCTAGCTAACAGATAAACCATAAAAAATCAAGCCTTAACAGCCCATCTCATTTTTGTAGACTTGCTTCTAGGATTAATTCTACATTCCTCAGCTGAAGGACGTATTACATCTGAAGATACTTCAGCATAAACACCCTCTCTTGCCAATTCCTTAAAGGATTTCTTTACCAGTCTATCCTCTCCTGAATGGAATGTAAGAATAGCTACACGGCCTCCTGGTTTGAGTATACCAGGCAACTTTTCAAGGAATGAATAAAGTACCTCAAATTCGCTATTAACGTCTATACGAAGTGCCTGAAAAACTCTGGCACAGCTTTTCTTGATAGCCTGTTCCTTTTCCTCCTTAGGAACCTTCCATAAGGCCTCTGAAATAGCCTCCCTAAGAGCTGTAGTAGTGTCCATTGGATTTCCCTTAGCCATAAGAGTAAATACCTTATGAGCAATCTCCTCTGCATAGGGCTCATCAGAATTTTCTACCATCATTCCGATAAACTCTTCCTCCGTAATATTGTGAAGTCGCTCTGCTGCAGATTCACCATGCTCTGGATCAAGACGCAAATCAAGAGGACCGTCAATCTTGTAAGAAAATCCTCTTTCTGGATTGTCTATCTGCATTGAAGAAACTCCAAGGTCAGCTAATACAAAATCAAACTTTCCTGCCTCTTCAGCCACCTTATCTATATTTGCAAAATTTATAAGTCTAAACTGAAAATTATCCTCGCCAAAGCCAAACCCACGAAGGCGTTCTACAGTCTTTTTAGATTCAATAGGATCCACATCAAGACCATAAATGCATCCTTGTCCCTGAAGCTGCTCCAGCATTTTTCTGGTATGACCGCCATAACCAAGTGTACAATCCAGGCCCTTCTGCCCAGGCTGAATCTGAAGAAAATCCAATATTTCCTGCACCATAATAGAAATATGCATACCAGCTGGTGTAGACCCTTTACTAATAACACGTTCAATAGTGTCCTTATATTTTTCTGGATTATGTTCTTTATATTTTTCTTCAAATTTTTTAGGGTATTTACCTGAATATCTTACCCTTCGTTTATGCTTCTGTTCTTCCATTTACACCTCTATATTTTTAACAATCTCTGCACAAGCTTTACAGCATCCGCAGCATCCGCTGAATAACCATCAGCATGGATTTCATCTTTAAATGATTCATTTATACAGGCTCCGCCTATGATAATCTGGGCTCTACAACCCTTTTCCTTTGCAAGCTTCACAACATCATCCATTCGCATCATAGTTGTAGTCATAAGAGCAGAAAGACCGATAATGTCTGCATCAACCTCTACAGCCTTATCAATAATAGTTGCAGCTGGAACATCCTTGCCTAAATCTATTACTTCAAAACCATAATTCTTTAGCATCAAAGCCACAAGATTCTTTCCAATATCATGGATATCACCTTCTACTGTGGCAATAACAATCTTAGCCTTTGCCTCATTTCCATCCCCTGTAAGGAGAGGCTCGATAAGCTTCATACCTATTTCCATGGCATTTGCACCAGCTATAAGCTGAGGAAGAAAATACTTCTTTTTATCATACAGCTCTCCTACCACGTTGATTCCCTTGATAAGATGCTCTTCGATAATTGTTTGAGGCTCCACGCCCTCTTCAATGGCCTTATTAACCTCAGATACAATCTGTTCCTTCTTTCCCTTAACAACGCACTGGGCAATTACAGACAAGCCTTCACAAGCAGATGCTACTGTTAATCCACCGCCTGTACCTGCACTTGCCCCACCAGCAGGAGCAGCTGCCGCAGCCTTTGCCTCCACTACAGGAAGGGATGAATATTTTTCAAGAGCCCCTGGCTTGTTCATAAGGGTGTCTGCCGCTGCAGCACAATACATCAGCATCTCCTGATTCGGATTTGCGATAGCCATAGTAAGACCACGGCTTACAGCAATAGTAAGATATGTGGTATTTACAAATTGGCGATTAGGCATACCAAATGAAATATTTGAAAGTCCACAAACAGTTGGTAATCCTAATTCATATTTACAATAATCAATAGTTTCAAAGCACTGTAAACCTGCTGTTCCTTCAGCTCCAACAGTCTGCACCAGCACGTCCACAACAGCATCTTCTTTTTTTAATCCAAGCTCTTTAGCCTTAGTTAAAACCGTATTAATGTGCTGCTTCTTTTCCTCTATATCCTTTGGAAGACCAGCGCCCGAAAGCGGAAGTGTGATAAACATGGCCCCATACTTTTTGGCAAGCTTAAGCATAGGCTCCATCTTCTCTTCCTCTGCTGAAATAGAATTAATAAGTGCTCGCCCAGGATAAATACGAAGAGCAGCCTCCATCACATCCACATGACTAGTATCAATACAAAGTGGTAAATCAACGGATGATGTGACCTCATAGATGCTTTCAATCATCATCTTCTTCTCGTCGATTCCATTCATTCCCATATTTACATCAAGGATATTTGCCCCACGTTCTTCCTGCTCTCTGGCAAAATCAACAACCATTGAAAGAGAACCGTTCCGCAAGGTTTCCTGAAATTTCTTCTTACCTGTAGGATTGATTCGCTCTCCTATAATCATAAAAGGCCCATCTAAATCAATCCAGGTATTCATACGCTCTGAGGTAACTACACGAAGTGGCTTATCCACTACCTTATGGCATGCCTTATCCTTAAGACGTAAAACCAGCTCTTTTATATGCTCAGGAGTAGAACCACAGCATCCACCAAATAATGAAGCACCAGCCTCATATAATCTTTCACTGGCATCAGCGAATTCCTTTGGTCCCATTTTATAGACAGTCTTTCCATTTTCTAATTCTGGAAGGCCAGCATTGGGCTTTACCATAATTGGAACTGTTGCAACCTTCGCAATCTGATTAACAAGCTCAAGCATAGCATCAGGACCAGTACTACAGTTCATTCCGATACAGTCGATTCCCATAGACTGGAGAACAATTGTAGCTGTATCAGGTGATGTTCCATAAAGCGTCTTTCCATCAGGGTTGTATGTAAGCGAAACGATGATAGGCAAATCACATGTCTCTTTGATAGCAAGAACTGCTGCTCGGCACTCCTGAAGACTCATCATAGTCTCTACTACAAATAGATCAACGCCTTCTTCCAAAATGGCATTAACCTGTTCCTTATAGCAATCCACCAAATCTTCGAACATTAAATCACCAAGTGGATATAACTGCTTACCTGTCATAGAAATATCAGCACCAACAAACTTTCCCTCAGGGCATATTTCCTTTGTGAGTCTAACCAAAGTTCTATTAATATATACTAAATCATCTGCCAGGCCATACTCATCCAGCTTTATTCTGGTGCCAGTAAAAGTAGGTGCCAAAACTATATCAGAACCAGCTTCATAATAGGCTTTCTGCACCTCCTGAATAGCCCATGGATTATCTATAATCCATTTTTCAGGACAAACACCTGCGGCCATACCGCGTTTCTGAAGCTCAGTACCTGTGGCTCCATCAATAAACACTGTTCTAGTTTCAAGTAACTGTCTAAAATCGTTTCTAGTCATCTAATTACTCCTCAATTGCATGTCTAACATAATCCAAAAACTCCACGGCCATAGGGCCAGGTGTGTAATCCTTATTAATCAGGTATCCAAATTCAATCTGTCCATCATCATTAAACAGCTCAATACCTGGAATATAATCGCTATCGTAATTATTGAATGATTCCGCACTAAGATTAGCAAGATGATTTTTATCCAGCATATTGTGCATTACGTAATCACTGTTTGTAACTACAGCTATATCTTTACTAATGTCGATATCATCCCCATCAGCAGTCTTCCATTTTCCATATTTAAGATACGCATCATTTTCTGACTGGATAAATTTTAGTCCACTCAGTACCTTTGCATGCTTCTTCTTAGAATATGCACTGCTCTCCGGTTCAAAATACACCATCCCATTCATACTCTTTAATGTTACAAATCGAAGATTGTATTTTTTAATCAGGTATTCAACCTGTGGCTTTGAATCCGGAAATACGTAGATAAAACTAAGCTCATCATCAGATACACGTATTCTCTCAATCAATGCAGGTGTGCTGTCAGCGTGAATATAAAAGCACAAATCATCCTTCTTATGCTTCTCATAAAATTCTGAAAAGCAGTTTGAAATCCAGGAGCTATGATTCATTCCAATTCTTACTACATTCTTTTGCACATTAGAACTCTCAGACTCCAGTCGATCAAAATCGGATACCAGGTGACTAGCCTTTTGGTAGAAGGCTCTCCCCTTTTCTGTAAGAGCAATACCCTTGCTAACTCTTTTGAACAAAGGGTATTCCAATTCCTTTTCTAGAGACATTACCACCTTGCTGACACTGGACTGAGTGGTAAAAAGTATCTTAGCCGCCTCACTAAAAGAGCCTACATCTGCAGATACAACAAAATACTTTAGCTGTTTAATTTCCATTTATTATCCCCTCTTAAAGCTAGGTGTATTCACAAATGGAATACCTATCACTTTACTATGCTAAAGATTGTACCATAATAAAAGGAGCAGTCCAACAAGAACTGCTCCTTTTATCATTAATTTTACTTTTTTACATTCCTAGAACATACTCTGCCATAAAAAAGGCATCTCTAGAGTCTCACACTACTGTCACATGCCCTTATAAATAAATCCAAGCATTGTTATATCATCAAACTGTGGTGAGCCGTCCACAAAAGCATCAATATCTTTCTTTACATTTTCAAGAAGCTCTTTTGCTTCTGCTCTATTATTTTTATTTAACGCTTCAACTAATCTTTCTTTACCAAACAGTTCCTGCTTACTATTTGTAGCTTCAGTTACACCATCCGTATATACGAAAATACAGTCTCCTGGATTTAGAACTGTTTCCTGTTCTTTAAACCTGATACCCTCCATAGTAGCAAGGGCAGGTGAATGTTTGTATATATCCAGCTGGAATTCTCCATTATTTCTCTTGATAACAGGATGTTCGTGTCCTGCATTTGATGTAGTAAGCTTTCCTGTAGAAATCTCTATAATACCAAGCCATACTGTCACAAAAAGATAGGCGTCATTTCCTTCGCAAAGCTGATTGTTAACCTCATTAAGAATCTTTGCCGGAGAATAATTATGGTCTATTGATGCCATATTTTTAATGAGAGTCTTTGCAATCACCATAAACAAAGCTGCGGGAACACCTTTATCTGAAACATCAGCAATTACCAGTGCCAAATGGTCATCATCTATAAAAAAGAAATCATAGAAATCCCCGCCCACCTCCTTGGCAGGAGTCATGGTAGCGTAAATATCAAACTCAGTTCTTTCTGGAAATGGCGGAAATTTTCTTGGAAGCATATCCGCCTGAATTTTTGTAGCTACATTTAACTCTGCGCTGATTCTTTCCTTCTCAGCTGCTACAGAATTATATGGTTTCACCAGATTAAAATCGAAATATCTCCAGTTAAGAATACATAATACCAAAAGTATAATCAGGGAAATAATTATCATATTTATGATAAATCGCCTCAGCACATCTTGGATAACAGCCATATTAGTATCTACAAACAAAAGAGCTACCACATTTCCACTACTATCCCTTACAGGCAGACAGCTTGATGTGAGATAACCATACTGAGAATGACGAACCAAATAGCTTTCAGGTTTTACACCTTCTTTATAGCAGCGCCATATCTCATCAAAAGGCGCTGAAACAGGATCCACAAATCCCATATCGCTATCTGTATCATAAATATATTTAATAGTTTTATCTTCATAAGGAACGCATATATAGATATATGCAGCATTAGAGGCCTCCTGAATGGAAGATAGATAATCCGACATTTCATAGTAGTAATCATCCTCCTGCCAGGTGGATGCATATTCTGCCACCTTGTCATTATCGATATGATTTAATATAATCCTGCCTAAAATATAGCCTCGCTCATTATAGATTTTCTGGATGGCATGGTCGAAGATAAATGATCCGCTAATGCACATTGACAGATTGGTAAGTAACGTAAATACGATAATTCCAGCAATAACTCTTCGTTTAATTATCCCTATTCGTTTTTTTTCTTTGTTATTTTCGATTATTTGTTTATCCATAGTTTTATACTTGTTTAATCAGTGTAAGTACATTTTTACCATTTTTATATTCGTAGATAACATTATCCATACTCTTTTTAACCATGAATATTCCTAGTCCCCCTATTTGTCTTTCCTCGGCAGATAAAGTAATATCCGGGTCCTCTCTTTCAAGGGGATTGTAAGGAATGCCTTCGTCCATAAAAGTAAGAGTAACACTACCCTCCTCAGCCTCCAAATCAAGGGACATTGGTCCGCTTCCTGTGTCTGGTATTGGAACACCACCTTCATCAAGTTTTCCATAGGCATAGTGAGCTATATTAACAAAAACCTCTTCAACTGCAAGAGAAATTTGCATAGAACAAGCCATATTACAATTTATGGCTTCCAAATTGCTTTCAACAAATCTCATTACTTTTTCTAGATTTTCTAATTTAGCCTCACACTCAAATGTCTTTTTCATAAATATTCTACCTATAATGTCTTACTATAATGGAACACAAAAAATAAGGGGTAGAAAACCACCCCTTAAATAATTCTTATTGGATTGTAAAAATATCAGAAAATCCAGTAACCTCAAATATTTCCTGAACTTCTTCTGTAGGATGGCTTACAACCATTTCTCCCTGCTTATTCATAATCTTCTGGGCTGATAACAGAACTCTTAATCCTGCACTAGAAATATATTCCAAATTCTTCAAATTAAAAGTAAGGTTTGTAACACCGTCAATAACGGCATTAACTCTCTCTTCTAACTGATTAGCAGTGGTTGTATCCAGTCTTCCCTCTAGCTCAATAATCAAATCCCCACCATTTTTCTCATCTTTAATACTTAACATAAAATACTCCTCCTCATTCTCCTTAGAATAATCTCTTAAATCCAAGTCAAACATTGAATTTATTATACTCTAACGAAATTTTATACTCAATAATAGGGAGCTGTTTCACATTTTTTTCATAAATTGATTATTGAACAGTTATTAATATTATTCTAACTCTTTATAATTCCACCGCCGAGAACTATTTCCCCATCATAGAAAACAGCCGATTGTCCTGGAGTGATGGCGCGCTGTGGCTCATCAAACAGTATTTTAGCAGAGGTCTTTCCTACTCTTTGAACCTCACATGGTTGTTCTACCATTCTATATCTAACCTTTGCCGCACATCTAAATGTCTCTGGAAGCTCATCTGATCCAATCCAATTGATATCCTCCACATAGACATCTCTTGAGAACAAATCCTCATTCTTTCCAAGCACTACCTGATTTTTTTCGGTATCAAGCTTTACCACGTAAAGCGGGTATGCTGCAGAAATTCCCAGTCCCTTTCTTTGTCCGATAGTATAGCAAACAAGTCCTTTATGTCTTCCAAGAACATTTCCTTCCATATCTACGAAATCTCCAGGCTCGTATTCCTTACCTGTAAATCTCTTTAAAGCAGATACATAATCTCCATTTGGGACAAAACAAATATCCTGACTATCTGGCTTGTTCGCATTTACGAACTCATTTTTTTCTGCAATCTTTCGTATTTCATCCTTTGAATATTCACCTAAAGGGAAATCTGTATGTGCCAGCTCGTCCTGGGTCATAGAATAAAGTACATATGACTGATCCTTGCTGGCATCCTTCCCCTTTAGGAGCTGATAGCCATTATCGCATTTGCGAACTCTGGCATAATGTCCTGTAACAATCTTATCGCATCCGAGCTCCTTAGCTCTCCTATAAAGCTCGCAAAACTTCAGATGTTTATTACATTCGATACAAGGATTAGGAGTCATTGCATGCTCATAGCAGTAAGTAAAATTATCTATTACCTTTTCCTTGAACTGATCCTTAAAATTCCAGGTGTAATGAAGCATGCCAAGCTTTCTGGCAACCTCCTTTGCATCCTGAACATCATCAAGCGAGCAACAGGTACTGGTATCACTTAGATCTACATCCTCATTACCATATAATTTCATAGTGCAGCCTATGCACTCATATCCATTTTCCTTCATTAAAAGAGCTGCCACGCTACTATCAACGCCACCGCTCATTGCAATCAATGCTTTCATATAGCCTCCATTCATATGATAAGAATATACAGCCATTTAAAATATCAGTCAACTGCAAGGCTGCTCATAAGATATAGGGAACCAGCTATGCAAATAACCTCTGCATCATCCTCTAGCTCCATAATATTATTCCCCTTAAATACCTGTGCCTTAATGCCTCGTTTTGTTATCATATCTGCAAGCTCATCTGCCGGTAAGGTTCTAGGATTTGGCACATTCATTGTGTAGACTTCCTTAGCCAGAGGAAGTAGTTGGTCTAGCATCACATCTACTTCCTTATCTTTTAAAATTCCAAGGACAAAGGTAATCTTCTTATCTTTAAAATAAGCCCTTAAGGATTCAGCAAGAACTGCAGCCCCCTGTCTGTTATGACCACCATCTATAATTACAGGAGGATTCTCCCTGATTACTGTGAATCTACCGAACCACTTTGTTTTTCTGATGCCTTCCTTTAACGCACTATCAGAAATGTAAAATCCGCTGGCCTTCAGCTTTTCTATAGTTAAAATTGCAAGGGCACCATTTTGAATCTGATAGCTACCTAAAAGCCCTGTAGAAAAGCTACTACCAAATTCGGCTACCATAAAATCCTGTCCCTTAAGGCTTCTTGATACAAGGCAAGGAGAAGAAGCGTATTCTAGTGAGACTTTTTGCTCCTTGCAAACCTTACTAAGCACCTGCTGAACTTCTTTTTCCTGTGGTGCCGATACCACTTTGGTTCCTTGCTTTATTATGCCTGCCTTTTCTGTTGCGATTTCTGAAAGGGTGCTTCCTAGTATTGTCATATGATCATAGCTGATAGGTGTGATTACAGTTACAAGAGGTGAAGGAATAACATTTGTGGTATCCACTCTTCCCCCCATACTCACTTCCATAACCACTACGTCACAGTCCTTTTCCTTAAAATATATAAAGGACATAACTGTAAGAATTTCGTATTCGCTTGGACTAATCCCCTCAGAGTAAAGTTCATCATAGGAAGGCTTTACCAAAGAAAATATTCTAGCAAATTCATCGTCAGAAATATCAGTTCCATTTACTTTAAACATTTCATTGTAGGTAAACAAAAAAGGCGAGGTAAAGCACCCCACCTTATAATTTGCTTCCTTAAGTATGGTTGCGATAAAAGCTGAAGTGGAACCTTTTCCATTTGTCCCTGCCACGTGAATATATTTCAAATCCATATGGGGATTACCGAGCTTTTCCAAAAGAGCATTTTCTGCATCTAAGGAAAAGAAATCCTTAATAACCCCTTTAAAATTTGCTGGTGGAACAAAATGTGGAAGATTCTTAAAAAACTCTATCGCCTCTTCATAGGAATAATTTTTCATTAAGCCAATGCTCCTACTTTGATTTTATCAAAAGCTTTAAGCACACTATAAAATAAAATAGTGTATACAGGAATCATAATAAGTTCCTTTGGAAGTCTTGATATGATAGCAGCTACATAGCCACCCTTTAAGTATAAAAGACTTAACCAGTAGCTGTTCATAATTACGCCTACGATTAACGTATATACGATTTGAGTCATAAGCACTCGAAGGAATGTAATCTTCTTGCCGTGAAGCATTAAGCCAAAAATAATTCCTCCTACAATACCACTAACTGTAAATCCAGGAAAGAATGGGCCTGTTGGCTTAACCAAGTATCCGCCAATATCAACAAGCGCCCCTACAACGCCTGCTACGCCAGGGCCAAAAAGCATTCCTGCCAAGCTAATTGGCAACGAGCCAAACCTAATCTCAATCAGCTGATTGATTGGAATCTTAAAGAATCCAAGTACGATTCCAACAGCTGTAAGCATGGCTGCAACAGTAAGTGTCTTTGTGTCCATAAGTTTTTTCATAAAAAATGCACCTCCTTTGCAGTTCCTTTTGTCTACAATGGAGGTGCTTAACGCACTACTCTTATGTAGCAGCGGGATGCGACCATAAAACCGCGGATTGCCCCTTCGTCCAAATGACAACTCCCTGTTCATCTGGCACTTAACGCTTTACAGTCTACTCTGCATTTGTTTTTTCTGTATTATAATTGTACGCTATCATAAATGCAATACAAAAATAAAAAAAGCTGTGAATACTTTTTGTACTCACAGCTTTTATGGTAATTAACTATTTAATTGTAATATTTCCCTTTGGTGTTCCATAGTCCTTAGCAGTAATATTACCATTAAGCTGAGTATTTACATACTCCATAACTGCCTCGTCCATTACAATACCTGTATCAAACTGGTTTGTAGCACTACCAAATGCGTAGTATGTATCTCCACCTGCTGCAACGAAGTTGTTTGTGATAACAGCATATGTATCATCAGCCTTGAATGGCTTTCCATTGATGCTATCGATTGTAACTCTTCTGATTGCTGCTGGCTTGTAGTAAGTAGAATCTGGATAAGCCTCACCCTGAGCAAATGGAACTGCTGTGTTTACTGTAAACTTGATTCCAGAAACCTGTGGGAAGCCACCGATTGCCTCAGGTGTGCAATATGTGCTAGCCTCAAGAGCCTCTAAAAGAACAGATCCCTTTACATAAACAACTGCTACAGTATTTCCAAATGGAAGAACTGTATTGATATCCTTCTTTGTTACAGAACCAGCCTTGATAGTAGCACGGATACCACCACCATTTGTAATAGCTACAACGTGATCATCAGGTACTGTAAGAGCGCCCTTTTCCTTTGTTACACTCCACTTGATACCATCTGCAATTAAGTCACCAAGGTTTGTTTCCTGTGTACGTACACCAGGAGCCTTCTTTCCATTAAGCTCAACCTCAGACTTTGCAAGCTCAACACCATACTCGGCATCAACTGCGTCCTCAATTGTCTTATCAACAGCTGAAATAAATGTATCCTTAATGATTCCATCATCAAGCTTTACAAGATACATATCTTCAACCTTCTTTGTAGCATTATCAATTACAACAACACCTGCTGTCTCAAGCTTTGTGCCTGTAGACTGAGCTGACTCATTGCCTTCCTCTGTAGGATCAGCATCCTTAACTGTCATAAGAGTATGTGAATGACCGTCTAAGAGTAAATCAATACCTGAAGTATGTGCAAGTAAATCTACACTTCTATGTCCATCTGGAGCTGACTCATCATCAACACCAAGGTGGCTGAGGCATACAACAAGGTCTACCCCCTGAGCCTTAAGTGCATCTACCTGTGACTGTGCACAAGTATAAAGCTCACCCTTTGAAAGGAACTTGATGCCCTTGATAAGTGCTGGATTAACCTTTGTCTGTGTCTCTGGTGTCTCCATACCAAAGAAACCAACCTTTAATCCAGAAGGTGTAGTAAATACATAGTTTGAATCAACAATAGTATTTCCTTTTTTGTCCAATACATCTGCACAAACAACTTTGAATCTAGCACTTGCAAGATTCTTCTTAAGCTGCTCATAACCAAAATCAAATTCGTGATTGCCAAGTGTTACAACATCATAACCCATAGCATTCATCATGTTGATGGCATACATACCCTTTGTGGTACTTACATAAGGTGTACCCTGACTAAAATCAACTGCATCTGTAAGGATTACATCTGCACCTCTTGCTCTAAGCTCGTTTCTAAGAGCTGCAAGCTGAGAATACTTATCCATTGCACCGTGAACATCGTTTGAGTGAATGATAAGTGTTTTGCCAGAAAGGTCTGTAGGAATCTGAGGAACAATTTTGTAAACTGCCTCTGCTTCATAAGCGTATGCCTTTGCTGGAGTAAATCCCATGGTCACTACCATGGCTGCTGCTAATGCGAGAGTTACCACTCTCTTTAAACCATTAAGCTTTTTCATATTACCCTCCTTAAAAAAAGTATCTAAGGTTATTATATTCATTTTTAATAAAAAGGGTAGTAATATATGATAAATAATAAGTGTTTATTTTTTCACACAAAAAGGGCCCTATGCCAAGCATAGAGCCCAATAAAAGGAATAATTAAATTATCTTGTAACGTGTACAATAACAAATCTTACACCATAGAATGGGTCGCGACCGTCAACTCTAGCTAAACCTAAGCCTAAGAATCCACAGTACTGTACCATATATGCGTTGTAATCTTTGCCTTCCTTTAATTCAACTACTGTACCCTTCTTAACGCCAAAATATGAAGCCTCATCATTTGCGTTAACCTTGTAGTTCATATTTAAAGTAATTCTGTTTGCTCTTCTATTCCACTTTGCATCCCAATTCTTAACGTGTGCAAAAAGAATATTTACCTGAGCATCAGCAATGATATTAAGAGCTACTTCCTTAGTGCCAGTGAAGTTTGTTCCAGCAGCCTTGATAACTGCATAGTATTTTCCATCACCATTTGAAGCTCTTGCAGGAAGCTGCTTCATCTCTTTGCCATTCTTTCCAAGCTTGTATGTAACTGTGAAGTCATTCTTAGAAAGCTTCTTTCCAAGATACTTAACTGTTACCTCAGGTTTTGTAGCCCACTTCTTTTCCTTAAGATTCTTTGGAGCTGTAAACTCAAAGTTCTCACCTGAGAAGTCTGCTGCTGCAATAGAGAAGTTTGCCTTAAGCTCGCCCTCATATTCACCCTTAAGCTTAACAATTACTGTAGGAAGGTTCTCATCGAAATCCTCGCCCATACCTGTGCTTACCTTAAGAGCAGCATTCTTATTATTCTTGTAAGAAACCTTGTAATCAATGCCTTTTACAAGAGTCTTACCACCAACAGTTACAACTACCTCTGGCTTTAGAGCCTTGCCTGTGTATACGCAGTCCTCTACCATTGTGATAGCTGGCTCCTCAACTACTGGCTCTTCTGGCTCTTCCTCAGTCTCAACTAAAGCTACCTCGCCATAAACGCTTGGTGCACTCCAGCCGTTACCTGTCTCATCATACCAGGTTCTTGTACCAATACGTCCACCGTTTGCGCCATCATTAATCTGTAAATCAAAACCGATTGTCTGACCTGCTACTGGTGTAATATCTGTCCAAGCAAAAGCTGCCTCAACTACATAACCATCATCTGTTACTGTAACAGCGTGCTGGCAGTTTTCCTCAAGGCACTTTGTACCATTAAAGCTTGTCTCATTTAAGTAGTTAATTCTGTACTGCTTGTCATCATCTTCAAATGCAGATGACTTGTTGTTGTTCTCATCGATAAATACTTCAACAGAATCCTTTTCGTGAACTGCCTCAGCACTAGCATCGAGAACATCATCCTTTACGTTCATAAGAACATAGAGGTTCTTATCATCCCAGAGAACCTTTGCACTAGCCTTTGCGTTAGGCTTTGTGCCACCTGTGATTGTAAGCTCGACATCCTGAGCATTAGCCCAAACATCATCTGTCTTACCATCAACCTCTGGTGTCCCCTTAACTACTGACATATATGGCTTGCAAAGACCCTTTGCAAAGAACTTGCTGCCATCCTCTTGTGTAAGTCTTAAATTGTTGAATGCATGGTCACCCTCTGCATCAGTAACAACTACATCTAACGCAATCTTAGAAGAAACAACTAATGGATCAGTTGTCTCAACCTCAAGAACGCACTCACCATTTTCGTTCAAAGCTGATTCTGCTGTCTTAACATCAGCGCCATCCTTCATAGCCTGTGCAAAATCTACATAAAGCTTTGCAGAGCTAGCGCCATTTGCCTTAACCTTTACAGAAAGCTTGTTATCACTCCATACTGGAATGAAGCTGTAATCTGTACCAGCAATGCTTACATTCTTACCATGAGCAAAGATATCTGAACCTGTGCCCTGTACTAATGTAATGCTGTTGATAGCTGGCTCAAGCTTGCTTGGATCAACAAGTGCCCAGTAAGCTGGCTTAGCCTTGTACTCACCATCGAAAAGAAGTGGAACCTGCTTCTGTCTTCCATTAGCTCCACCACCAACGCTGCTGCTTGTCTGAAGCCATGAGTTAGGATCGATTACACCCCAAACTGTAAAGCCGTTTACATCGATACCAGGCTGTGCATCAATTTCCTTGTATGCATCATAAACATCCTTGTATCTGTAAGCTTCCTTTGTATACTCAGCAGAAAGCTCTGCGTCTGTACCACCAAAGTCTGAGCTGCACTTGAAGTCGAGCTCTGTTACCTGGATTTTTCCAACAATCTTACCGTATCTGATACCACAGTCGATAATCTGCTGCTTTGTTGCAGAAAGCATATTGTGATGTCCCTGCATACCATAGCCTGAGATTCTTGTAGGAAGAACTGAATCCTTCTCGTGTCTCTTTACGCTCTCAAGTAACTGAGCGATTGCATCTGGCTTGTTGCCTGAGCACTCATTGTAATCATTGTAGTAAAGCTCAAGCTTATCCTGGCCCATCTCGTGTGCATAGTAGTTTGCGAATCTAAATGCATTAAGGATGTAATCTGGAGCATCCTCCTTGCTTCCTGTGCCATAAATTCTAGCCCAATTAGATCTCTCACTTGGATCTGCACTTCTGTATGTTCCTGTGCTATCTGAACATGCCTCATTTACAACATCCCATCCGTAGAACATATCCTTGTACTCAGATGCGAATACATGCTCGAATACGCTCTTGATGAACCACTCATGACGAAGTGTCATCTCCTCTGGAGATACCCATGCACCATTTGGATCATAGTTCTCCTTGAAGAACCATTCTGGTGTCTGTGAGTGCCATGTAAGAACGTGACCTCTTACCTTTATCTGGTCATCTGGATGCTCATCATTCCAATCCTTGAGAAGTGCAAGCATCTTCTCTGGACGAGAGAAGTCCATCTTAGGAACCTTCATATCTTTATGAGTAACACCCTTAGCATCTGTCCATGTCTCAGTGATGATCTGTCCATCTGCTGGCTTGCTATTATTGTATCCAAATAATGAGTCTGGCTTGAACTCATTACCAAATGTTACAGCATTAAAATGCTTCTCTACAAGGGCCATAAGTGCCTTATCATTGATTTCAGAAATCATGATAGCTGCACCTGTGTAGCAATCCTCGCCAAGTCCCTTGCTAGAAGATACAGAATCCTTTAAATCAGGAATGTCGCGCTCAATCTCAACCTTTTCCTCTTCCTCTGTTACCTCAGATGGCTTAGGGAAATCGCTTTCCTCACCAGCTAAAGTAAGAGTAATGCTTGTGATAGTGTAATTTGCTCCACCATCAGCTGTTGTCATTAAGCCGATTCCATCAAAATCCTGCTTATCTGAATTTTCAATAACATTAGTGCCATAAGCTGGTTTAATCTCTTCGCCGTTGTTGCGAAGCTTAACTGTAAATTTGCTTACTTCACCTTTTTTGATGTTAACCTTAACAGCCTTAACCTGCTTACCACTAATTCCCTCTGGTAAACCTAAAACTTTCTCAGCGTACTGTCCACTAAATGAAATCTTAAAGGCGCCACCACTAACAGTGATGTCTGTTCCCCAAGAGCCGCCTTTGTTATAATCTCTGTCAAAATCAATCATAGGATATGTGATTTCACATTCCTTATCTGATTCCTCTTCAGAATCTTCCTTAGTTTCTTTTTTTGAATCCTCAGCATCAGATTCTTCTTCTGCCTTATCAGAATCTTTATTTTCCCCATCAGATTCTTCGGCTTTTTCTTCCTCTGCCTTCTCAGATTCTTTTGACTCTTCGCCGTCTTTGCTTTCAGAGTCCGCTGTCTCCTCTGCCTGTGATTCTTCGTCCTGTTCCACTGCTGTAGTTCCATCTAACTCTGTTGCATACACAGAAGGTGGAACCACAGATGTAGCCATCATTGCAGAGATTGCAACTGCGGACAAGAATCTGTAAAGTCTTCTTTTTACCATTCCCAAATATTCTCCTTTTTTTGATATGTAAAAACACCGATCGGTAATCTTATATTACATTGGAAAAGTATAAAAAAAGAGGGATAATCTATAGGATTATCCCCCACAAAATATATATCGTTGATTAAAACTATTGAAAGTGCCTATCTACCTGGTCTACACTCATATAATTTGCTTTCTTTTGGACCAAGATAAGATTCTCTAATTTCTACATTAGGATTCCAAAGCACTATTTTTTCAATTACTACAGCCGGGTCAATTGCTGAAAGGGTAATTTCATTAAGTCCCTTCTTAAGTGATAGCTGGCATTCTCCAATATGAATATTGTCTAATACGCCAACTCTCCAGCTTGCAGACTTCCAAGGATCGAAGCCCTTATCCGGAATAGTGTTTACCGGTGTTCTTTCACTGTCATTTACAGCTACTCCAACAGAAAGCTTTCCATGGTATACCACTGGATTAGAAGCACCTGCATATATTTTGCAGGTATATTCGCCTTCCTCAGCAGCAAAGATTTTATATGAAAGCGCTGGGGCCTCCTCAGCATTATCAAATCTTATATTCTGTGGATAGGCCTTCATACCACTTAATGTACGTCCAAAATCTTTGATTTCTTTATACTTGGCAAGAGAAGATGCTTTGCTATTTGTAAAATGGGCTGCCTCGATGGATATTACACCATTTTCTTCAAGGAAGCACTTTCCCTCTACATTAGCTAAATCAAGAGTCTTTGCCTGTACCTGAATCTCTACCATAGGAATACTTGTGCCATTTTCAGATTCGTCTGCCACTACTTCACCATTATCTACGTAAATACGAATCATAGCATTTGGATTATTGTCCCACTTATCCTTAAGTATCTTGACCTTGTAATTATTTGAAACCTCAGTGGTTCCGGCTTCGTTCTTCGAAAGAGTTTCACCTGTTGAAACATCTATGATTTCAATCCAGTCTCCCTCCCAGTCAATATGATATTCTAAGGCCTTGATTCCTCCATTTGCCACTTCAAATTCACCAAGATAATTTGATTCAAAGCAAAGAGGCATATTAAGAACATGTCTAGTCCATCTATGTGCCCAGGTAAAATCTGTCTGATTTGCTACGCTAACAATGAGTCTAGGATCCCTTACCGCATTAACGTAATGGCTTGTTGGAAGCTGACACTGTTCATCATTCCAATGAGTAAATCCAATATGATAAACAGACTGCATATGGTTCCATTTTCCATTATTTCTAGTATGGAATTCATCTGTTAAGCTTCTTTCTCTTTCAATACATTCTGTTATAAGCTTTCCATACTCGTTAGCTTTTGTTTTATGCTGATTAGCATAAAGCTCATTTAAGCCGCTATAGATTTGCATCTTGTTGATTTCAGCAACTGCATTAACAGGATAATATACCTCCTGGAAGAAGCACTCTTCTAAATCAGTTTCCTTCATCTTTTCCATTAAATCATCCGACTTATCTGTTGCTTCGTATATACGATTCAATACACGCTGTGCTTCATTTTCATGAACTGGATGATAATGATTGTGATGAAGTGCCTCCGGTCTTCTTCTACCATTCCACTTTGTATATTCACCTGCAAGCTCTGCTGCCTGTGTAGCCACATCATCATCAAACCCAAGCTTTTTGAAGAATTCTACTGTATACTCTTCTGTCTTATTGATAGCCTTAGTACCCCACTTATCAAAATCATAGGCCAAATCAATAAAATAGCTAAGTGGAAGCTCCTGGTTTTTAATATCTCCAACATTTACAATCCAGGCTGAGCGGATGCCATAGTCATAGGCCATTGTCATCTGATCCCATACCTTTGTAAGTGGTGAAGAATTAATCCAAAGGTATGAAACTGGCTCACCAAAATAATCGAAATGATAATACATTCCAAATCCGCCTGGCTTTTTTCTAAGCTCCTCGTCTGGAAGGGTTCGAACATTTGCGAAATTATCATCGCAAAGCATCATAATGTCATTATCTAAAACATCCCAATCCTTAAGTCCCTTAGTATTTTCATCACCAAAGTAATAGTCCTCCACCTCTTTATAGATGGCAAGAAGCTGTGGATGCTCTGATGGAGCGTATTTGCTTATAAGCTCCTTCTGCTTGGTGATTGCCTTTTTCAAAACATTTATATTGTCCTCAAGTGTAGCATCCTCTGGCATAAGGTATGAATCGTTTTCCCCACGCATACCTATCGTGATAAGATTCTCAAAATCCTTATTTCTGATAAGACCATCCTTCCAAAATTCTGTGATTCCCTCTGCATTTGAAAGGAAGCTCCAATCTGTACCGTACTGTGGATTGTCCCTTCTTAATGTTTGAAACTCCTGTCCCGAACGGCAGCAAGGCTCGTGATGAGATGCACCCATTATTACTCCCATCTCATTTGCAAGTTCAGCATTTTCAATATGATCCAGTGTAAAATCTGAACGCCACATTGCAGGCCATAAATAATTTCCCTTAAGTCTTAAGAGAAGCTCAAAAATCTTTTCATATAGCTCTGGACAAGGTCTGATACTTCCAAACTTTTCTCTAGCCCAGTTTCCAAAACATGGCTGCTCATCGTTTATAAAGAAACCTCTGTATCTTACAGATGGCTCCTTTGAAACCTTACAGATACTCTCATCTAAAATAATCTCAGTTTTTACCTTTGGCTTTGCATCTGCCCAGTAATACCAAGGGGAAACACCAATCTTTTCAGAAATACTAAACATTCCATAGATTGCTCCACGCTTGTCACTACCTATAATGGCAAGAATTTTCTGCCCCGCATTTATAACATCCTCTAGAATGTATATTCCATATACTTCTCTTTTCCCTTTAAGCTTTGAAAGGTCAATGCGACTAGCAAACTGTTCCTTTACAGTCTTGCTATCACATACCCCCACATATATCACATACTCATCAATAGGAAGCTCCTTAACAATCTTTGGAGTAACCCCACTAACTCTGTTAATGTCTTTAGCAAAAATACCGGTCATCTTCTCCAGACCGAAAACCCCATTATCCTCTAAAAAGATAGATGCCGTTTTTTTCTTTTTAAGTAATACAAAATCTGCCATAATAATTCTCCCGTTATGAAACTTGTATACAAGTATACCATATTGATTTTTATATGAAAACCACTTTGTTTTCAATACAGAATTATAAAATAAAAAGAGGTGATGGAATGTCAAATCCATCACCTCTTAACAGGCTTTTTTTATTCTGTTTATTCTTCGGCACCCTCTACAAGCTGACCATTTTCAATTATAAATCGGCCCAAATTATTATTAATAATATCTACCGCATCAGATACACTTGTGGCTGCCTGGGCAACAGTTTCGCTGGATGTAGCAACATCCTTTGATGTCTCAGTAACCTTATCAACACTGTTTGCAATTTCCTGAGTAGATGCTGACTGCTCCTCTGATACAGATGCCATATTCGTTGCCACATCGTTAACAACACGCATCTGCCCTGCCATCTGGTTAAGAGTCTCAGTTGCTGATTTAAGCTCCTGAGTAATCTCATGGAAGGTGTCAGCAGCCTGATTAACTGTTTCAACACTATCATTAATAAGCTCTGTATTTGTTGCAGATTTCTCTGACAGATCCTTTACTCTATCTGACATCTCTCTAATGATATCAGCAATCTGATTTGTAGCATCAGCTGAATTATTTGCCAAAGCTCCAATTTCTGTAGCAACTACTGCAAAACCTTTTCCTGCCTCTCCCGCTCTTGCAGCCTCAATAGATGCATTAAGAGAAAGAAGGTTTGTCTGAGATGAAATAGAATTGATTAAATCTACAATCTGTGTTATGGCCTGTGCAGCATCATCAACACTCTTAACAGCTTCAGCCATTTCATTCATAGAAGCTACTATATGATCCATACCATCGGAAACAGTCTTCATATCCTTTTGTCCGACGCCAGCCTTTTCTACCAATTCATTCATAGTAGTTTCTATCTTTTCTTCATCAGTAGTAACATCAGAAATTGTCTGAGCAAGAGTTGTAGCATTTTCGGCTACCTCATTTACAGCGTGAGCCATATCCTCAATGTTGCTTCTAATCTGATCCATAGATACAGACTGATCATTTGCAGCTAATTCCAGATTCTCAGCAGTATCCTTAGAATTCAAAGCCTCACCGATTAACTGGCGCGAAACATCCTTGATTTCCTTAAGACTATCACGCATACCATTTACGAAATCACCCATGGCGCTGCTCATAAAGGCAATCTCGTCATTACCTCTAGACTGAATATCAACTGTGAAATCACCGCCTGCAATTTTTTCAATGTTTGTTGTAAGTGTAGATACAGGCTTTTTAATCATGTTACCCAAAACCTTACTCATAACAATAACTACAAGTATTGCTACAAGAACTGTAAATACTACAAGCACCTGCACCGCTCTAATTAATGCTGCAAGTGCCTCTGTCATCTTTGCATAAGTTATTACCTTCCAGTCAGTTCCACCAACTGTAGTTGCAACCATATAATAAGATGCATCGGCACATTTAATAATCTTAACCTCGCTATCCTCTGTAGTCAGAAATGACTTTACTCCTGCTAAAAAGGAATTATCTGTAGTATCTTCAATCACAGAACCACATAATGAAGGGTCATCTCTATAAGTAAGGATAAGGCCCTGTGAGGTTACCATCATAGCACCGCCAGTTTTATATAATGAAACTGCATCTAATGTTTCCTGAGCTGTTCCAAGCATTAAATCTGCTGCAAAACATCCCTCACGGCCATCCTGTAAATGTACGTGCCTAATAACTGTTGCGCACAAATCTCCAGTTACTTCATCAAAATATGGAACATTATAATAGTAAAACCAGGTGTTATCATATTCCAAAGCTTGTTTGTACCAGGCCTTTTCAGTTATGCCTTCCATGGTAAATCCCGGATCTGATGGATAAAAGAATTTTCCATCTTCAAGTGCAAGATATGCGCCCGTTGGAATCATACCATATCTTCCTACAGTCTGTGTAAGATAATTCATAATATGCTCATCATCTTCAAATGTAAGCTTTTCGACAGAATCACCTATACCATTTAAATAATAGAACGTAGAATGAAGCTCTCTATTGATATTGCCGGCATCAGCTACACACTCATTTTTAAGAGATGTGTGTACTAAATCCTTAATCATGTTAAACTCAAGTGCTACAACAAGAATTTCTGCAATAACGATACTAACCAGCAGAATAATCGCAAACATTACAGCAAGCTTATTACTTATAGATTTTACTGCCTTGTTTTGCTTTATTCCGTCATTTACCTTGCCCATAATAAAGATTCCTCCTATACATGTGATACCATGTCCACAACACCTCCACCTTAATAACACTAATATACAACCATAAGATGAAAAAAAGGTGAAAAAAAAGTGAGCTCACTATAAAAGTAAGCTCACTTCCCGATTTCTTATTTTTCTTTTAAAGTACTTTGTAATTTTTTTATTGTGTTTGTCAGAGTATTTTCACTGTCAAAAGAATACACGTATCCATGTAAGGATTTAGCCTTCTGCATAAGATTCTTTGAGTTAGCCCATACAAAGATGGCTGATTTTCCTTTGCCATTCTTTGCCTCTTGAATAAGATTTGTAGCAGCACTATTTCCATCAAATGCCACTACTGCTGATGGGCGACGCTCAAAAATCTCATAGTTAAAGCTTTTATAAATTCCCATTCCCTGGGATTCGGTAGAAACTCGTACCTTCACATCAGCCTTTTTTATTTTTTCTGCCTCACGCTTTGTAATAACTGCTGGTACAAATGAATAAATCCTAAATCCCTTTGTATTATGATCTAACAGATATTTTTCATAACCTGATAGCTTATGTCCGATTACGAAGCATATCTCTTCAGGGTCGCAGTGCTCCATAAGCTCATCAATCTGTTTGGTAGCATTAGCACTAAGCTTTGTAGCACGGCTTTCAGTATTAAAGCTTCCTCCCAGTAAGACAACAGGGAATCTGTCCCAGGTGATTTCCGAAATCTGCTCCTTTAATTCTGTGTTGGCATCAAGTACTGCCTCTCCCTTGGATTTCTTATTTGAAATCTTTACGGTCTGCATCTTCTCAAGGAGCACCTCCTCTAAATCCCTGTCTCCTAACAGCTTTGCAAAAGCTGCCTTTTTATCAGAATATGACTTTTGTCCCTCTTCGATTATCTTTGATTCTGCATCCTTCATAAGCTGAAGTTCTTCATCAGATAATCCAAGCATTTTTTCAAGGGAAAGCTCCTCTTCTATAGCATCAGTTCCATAAAGAGCAGCACCATCTGTACCCTGTACACAGGCAATACCCTGTTTTAGATACTGCTTTAATGGATGATTATCAAGGGAATTAAGGTTATTAAGTCGCACGTTACTTGTAATCTGGAATTCCAATACTACATTGTTATCCTTTAGCTGCTTAAGTGCCTCTTTTCCCTTTTTGCTATTTAGACTGTAGGTATAAAGACCATGACCTAAACGCATCTTTGGCATAGGCTGCCCAGGTGCTAATGAATCCCTTACGCACTCAATAGAATGAGCAATATTATCCTTCTGACTATCGTTTTCACCTGCGTGAACTCTAATGACAAAGGAAGGATCAGCTGCT